>ENA-UEPW01001191-UEPW01001191.1-human-gut-metagenome-genome-assembly--contig:-NODE-1191-length-11861-cov-4.852088_pt1 | contig 11861 bp, 7 predicted proteins | sample MGYA00242935_ERZ507936 | MGnify/ENA primary metagenome ERZ507936 (study PRJEB26167, sample SAMN06115469) | human gut metagenome | host: Homo sapiens | place: China:Chongqing | collected 2016-06-23... | reverse complement strand
ATCGTAGCAGTACCCTCGGTAACCCCTGTCACCTTACCGGCATCTACTGTTGCCACCTTTTCATCGGAGGAACTCCATGTTATCGTTTTATCCGTTGCATCGTCCGGAGTAATGGTGGCAGACAATGTCACGGACTCGCCAACCTTGACAGTTGCAGTCGTAGGACTTACGGCAACAGCCGATACAGCTATAGAGCCATCAGGCTTGTCATCATCACTACAAGATACAGTTCCAAACATAACGGCCAACGCACATACAGAGGCCAAACCTTTCAATAGAAATCTGTTCATAATAAAAACATTTTGTTTGTAATAGAGATATATTCTAATTCACTTTAAAACTTGAGGGAAACACCGACATTAATATCCACTCCCGGACGGTAGCTGCGTACCAGCTGTTCACGTTCACGCTTGCCGCCGTTCTGGTCCGTCAACTTCACGAACTGTTTGTATTCGATTTTAGAGTTCAGCATATCCTGAATCCCAGCTTTGATCTCGACAGCTTTACCGATCTTCTTCGAAAAAGTCAAATCCAGGGAATTACGAGGCATCTCATATATGTCGGGAATATCTTCATTCTGATCCTGCATCGGGACACCGACCGACTCGATGCGCTTCCCGATACGGTTGTAAAGTAGCGAAGCGGAGATTCCCTTGTCATCGTGCTGATAAAACAGACCGGCATTCACCAGATAAGGAGATTGCCCCGCCAATGGCCGGTCACGTTCAGGCGCTCCTTCCTCAAAGCGGACACGGCTATGGATATAGGCGGCATTACAGACCAAGCTCAACCCGCTTAATCCGATAAAGTCAAGGCTTTTCTTCATATCCAACTCAATGCCGAACGTCTCGGCATTCTTCGCATTGTGATAGGTATATTGTAAACCGGAACCCGCCTCGTTATAGGTTTCCTCGATCGGATCCTTGAACCGTTTGTAGAATGCACCGACTGTTATCATCTCGCCGGATGCCGGATAGAATTCATAACGCACCTCCAGATTGTCCGCATAAGCATTCTTCAATTCGGTATTACCGACTATATTCGCATCCCGCTCGAAATTAAAATACACATATGGTACTACCTCACGGAACTCCGGCCGGTTGACCGAACGGCCGTAAGCAGCACGCACAAGGTGTTTCGCAGACAGGTTGTAAGAGATATTGACGGAAGGGAAAAAATCGCTCGTCCGGTTATCCAAATGAACAGGAGTCGTACCGTCTGAACTGTAACCGTCCATTTTAAGGTTATAATATTCCATACGGACACCGATATTGGCATTCAGCGCCTCCCCGTAGTTCAACTTGGCAGAGACATAAGCGGCTCCCAAGATATTTTCGGAAGTATAGGAGTCGCTGTTCGTCGTCGTCTCACGCATCCATATCCTGTCTGCCGAAATGTTCTCATCACAGAACAGCCCCGTATAATCCCAATCGGCATACCGGTCATACCCTTTACCTAACAGATTGTAACCGAATCGGCGAGCATCGAACGTACGACTCTTATATTCTCCATAGACACCACCGTCAAGAACAGGGGCGAACTTGTCGGAGACAGTGAACTTATGTTCATAATTGGCAGCGAGCGAAACACCGTGATCCTTCAAGTCCTGGTAATAGCGCATCGGATCGGAGACGTAATAATTCGGTAAGTCCGTCTTCGTCTCGTCGAGGATGGAATTGACGATCTTGCGGTCCGGTTCCCGATAGGCAGCAAAAGCATAGCCGGCAGTCCAGTCCACTTTGTTGATATCCTCCTGTAACGTATGCGTGCCGCCAAGTTGCCCTGAATAGGTCGTACGTCCGGTATAAAGGGATTCCCACTTGCGGATCGCCTTGTCAGAATAATAGTTCATCCCCTCCCTCTGTGTCAGGGCAGAAACACCACGCTGGCTGAAAAAGTTACGAAACTCGTATTTATGATCGCCTTTCATAAACGACCAGTTGAACAAGGCTCCTAACTTGGAGGTATTCTTATAGCGGACATCGTTGTACTCAAAGCGCGGACGTGAGAGATCGTTCGCCACATCATAGGCGATATAGTTGTTATTCACGGTACCCCAGTTCACATTCGTCATATTCCAGATCTTCCAGTCGCCCGCATCGAAGGAGCGGTGTGAAGTGAGCGAAATCTTTTGGTCCGGAATAGCCGTGAACCTGCTGATTCCCCACCTCTGGTTGATCCGCCGTGTAAAGGCAGCGGCTTCCTCTGTCGAATAATCCCCTAAATGAGAAGGGAAAGAAGAGGGCAAACTCCGCACCCCGGCCCCAAATCCGAGATAGTCCTTCCAACTCCCGTCCGTCAGCTGGAAACTCCGGAAAGTAGCATTCGTATTAAATCCCATCTGGTAAGATACGTTGAAGGTATTCCCGTCCGGTATATTCTTGGTCATCACTTGCACGAAACCACCGGAGAAATCGGCCGGCAGCTCGGCAGACGGACTCTTATAGACCATCATATTGTCGATCAGCGAAGAAGGAAGCACATCGAACGAGAATGCCCGGCTGTCCGTCTCGCTCGAAGGAGTGGTCGCCTCGTTCAGCCATACATTATTATATCGTTGCGCCAGCCCCCGGACCACCACAAAACGGTCATCCACGATCGTAAGCCCCGGAATACGGCGCAACACCTCGGCGGCATCACTGTCCTGTGTCTTGCCGATCTGTTGGGCTGAAATACCGCTTACGACCGGTAGGCTTTTCCGTACCGTATTGATAATGGCGGTTTCCGTTCCCAACTTTCGTTGTGCCACGACCACCACATTCTGAAGTTGCAGGTCGGCATCGGACAGTTCGATTCTCAGCACCGACTCCTGATGGGCTTTCACCACGACATCACGAACGGTTTCCGATTTATAAGAGACATAAGAAGCGACAATCGTATATTTTCCCGGTTTGACATTCTCTATACGGAAGTTTCCCTCCACGTCGGCAATGGCCCCCACCGTAGTCCCTTCGATTACGACCGAAGCACCGATCAGCGCATCTTTGAATTTGGCATCCGACACCGTTCCGCAAATAACGCCTGTCTGCGCCCAGGCAGACAACGAAAGAAAACTCCCCAACAACAAAAGAAAGAACCTCTTCACATTTCCTGTTTCACACTTGTTTCCCATTCCTTATTACTTGTTACATTTATTTGCCGGCAAAAGTAGAAGGGACGTATTGCAAGAAGATGTAAACAGAATTACATTGTAAAAACGATTATTACAATCCGTTGACAACAAAAAGAAAGCAACCATTTGACAAAGCGACCACCCATAGCAGATTTTACGAGAAAAAAGGCTGCTAAGAAACTATTTATAGTATCTTTGGAAACAATTAAATAAACAATATACGATGAACTAGGTCATGCGCAAACTCCCAATCGGAATACAAACCAGCCTCCACAGGTTCGGCAAAAGAAGCCTCATCCCCTACCAAAGTGACAGACGTGACATCGTCAAAGTCTGCATGGAATTTGCCGAAGAACAGAATATCACAAGATGGCTATGTGAATAACAAAACTATCACAACGACCGCAGAATGGACATACACACTTTATACATCATCGCTTATGCCACCAGCACCACTTCCTGCCTGGGCAGTTGCGCCATCCTGCTGTTCTTGAACTACGGCAATATCGAGACAAACCCTGTTTACCTGAAGGCACGGCGGATCCTCGCATTTGCGACCTTCCTCGTGGCCATCGGTCTCCTCATCTCGCTTACCACCAGAAAATGGCAACCCGTCGGATGGGATATCGCCTCGTTTCCCGTCACCCTGATCGCCTCCTCGCAAACCCTGCTGTTCACATTCTCACTGATCCTGCTGTTCAACGAACAGTATGCCACCCGGCAGCGGATCCTGCTGCACGCAACTCCTTCCCTCCTCTTCACCCTGGCCTACGCCGGAGCATGCCTGATCTGGAAAGACCACCCCGTCTATGCTTACTCGGAATGGAAGTCACTGGTCACGAATCCGCCTTCCCTGATCCGCACGCTCTATCTGCTTGCCTACATCATCCAGTCAGGCATCTATGCAAAACTATTCCTGCACGAACGACATACTTACCTCTCCCTCTTGGGAGGAGTGAAGACAGAAGACAGGTGGCTCAAACTCGGACAGGTGACAAGCGCGTTCTTCCTTGCCTCAGGCATCGGCCTTTGTACGCTGAGCCTCGCCTTGAATCCTTACCTGCCTCACGAAATCACCGTGACCTTCCTATTCACCGTTTTCTATTTCGCCTTCGGAATCTTCTACGCAAACTTCAGTTCCACCTATCGGGATGTCCGAACCCGCATCCGTGAACAGAACTCAGCCTTTTCTCCTCCCGCCGGAGCGGACATGGAAGAATTGATCTGCTACCTCCAACCGGATGACGACAACAACCGTCTCTTCAAGGACATAGAAGCCTATTTTCAGAAAGAGCAGCCCTATCTGGACCCTGACTTCAGGATATCCGACCTGCCCAGGACCATCGGTGCAAACCCACACAAGCTCTCGACCGCTGTCGGCCGTGCCACCGGGCTGACGGTCCAAGACTACGTACTCCGCCTCCGCATCGGCCACTCCGCAGACCTGCTGCTACTGCCCGAAAACGCCGAGCGCACGATCGAGGACATCGCTTTCTCGTCCGGTTTCCAGTCTACAAGCACCTACAACCGGAATTTCCTGAAACTGATGAAAACAACCCCTTCCCGGTTCCGGAGCCGCACATGACAGGAATACCTCCGCCCTCCCGAGAGGAACACCCCTGTCCGCCCGACGGACAAAACTACATCATACTCATCATTGCTGATTTCGGGCACAACTTTACGGATTTTGGGCATCCTTTCTGTCCTTCTCTCCCCATCTTTGCCTCCAAACGGTTAACGCCCGGCCAACCACCGGGCATTTAAACATTGGAATCATGACCAACGAAGAAGAACAGATCACTCTCAACATCGATCTCTACGACAACATCATGACGGAGAAGGAAGGCGACTACACCGGCCGCCCTCGTATCACCGGCACTCTGTACAACAAACAGATAGCCGCCCGTATCGTGAAAGCAGGTACGGAGTACAAACAGGAAAGCATCGAGTATATCCTCGATCGTGCCGACAAAGCGAAAGTAGAAGCCATCGCCGAAGGTAAGAGCGTAATAGACGGCGTCGGGCAATACCTCGTCACCGCACGCGGCTCGTTTATCGGTGAAAACGCGCAGTTCGATCCTGTCAAACATTCCTTAGGCGTTTCCTACACGCCCGGTCAGCTTCTGCGCAGCCAGCTGAAAAAAACCAAAGTCGTCTGCAATGGCACAGCCAAAACAGGTCCGGTCATCAATTCCATCACCGACAGCACGACCGGCAGCGTCAACGAGATCATCACCTCGGCAGGCCCCGCCGTGATCAGTTGCAGCAATGCCAAAGTGATAGGCGACGACCCGTCTGTCGGCGTCTTCCTGACCAAGGACGAAGAGGGTGCAGCTCCGATGAAATGCCCGGTCATCATCCGCAACGCCCCATCCGAACTCACCGTCATGCTCCCCGCCATCGAAACAAAGGTTCTGTACACGCTGAGCGTGACAACACAATACAGCAGCAGCAACAAGATGCTGAAAAACCCGCGCACCTACCGCTTCCCCATCCTCTTGAGCGACGGGAAAAGCAATGACGAGGAACGCCCCGGCGAACTCTGACAACGATGGAGACGTTTCCTTCGAGCCAAGGGAGAGGCTCCCTCGCCTCGAAGGAAACATCTCCACTACCTCCAAGTGAATCTCTCCCTTGCATCCAAAGGAGGCATTCATCAAATTGGATGCTTTTTTCATAACACCTAAATAACTACATACACATGAATAGAGATTTAAATATCAAAAGTACAATACGCCAGATTCTTGGCGTATTGATTAGTATCATGATACTAATGCCATTTACGGTATCCTCTCAAACCGTCACAACCACCATCGACTGCGCAAACGCTACAACAGACATAAACGGCAACGGATATCGTTGGGACCTCAGCAACAAGATACTGGCTCTTGACGGAATAGACCTAAGGACAAGTCAGATGATGGGCATAGAGCTTCCTCCCAATTCAACAATCACGCTACAAGGAGACAATTACATCGAAGGAGCAAGCAGGGCCATCCTCTTCAATATCGGTTCCACAGAGCAAGACCCAGGCGGAACCCTGACTATAAAGGGAGACGGGACCTTAACCCTGAACAGCACGAACACCCCCAGCGCCATTTTTAACGCAGGTACAAGCACGATCAAGAACAAAGCCATACTTGTGATAGAAAGCTCGACCGTCATCACAAACGGCCTGTCGGTAGGAGGCAATGCCAAAGACGAAAACGGAGAGTGGGGAAAAACGGGGTGAAACAATCCTCAGGAACAATGCATGGTTGGATATCACTTGGGAAAAAACGACCAATCCTTCCGGTTTACCTCTCTACAACCACAACATAAAGGTGGAAAATTCCGTTCTGTTCTACAACTACCGGAACACCGGGACATTAGGATATTATGGTGAAGTATACGGAGACGTGACGCTGTCAGGAGACTGCACCATCAAGAACGGACAGACGATTTTCATCCCGACAGGCTGCTCGCTCACCGTAAACGGAACACTGGATAATCAAGGAACCATATATAGCAAAGGCGCACTGACCGCAAACCAGATAACAGGAAACACGGTGACCAAAGACAAGGTTGACCTCAACGGGACAAGTTACAAAACATGGGCGGAGGCAACAGCTGCACTCGCAGGTTCCGAAGAACCGATCAATATCATCACTCTGTTAGACGACGAAACAGCTACAAGCACACCTCCAAAACCCTGTATCATAACAGGCGACGGAAAAACGTTGACATATGCCGGCGACCTCGAACTGCAAGCCGCCCTTACCTTCAAAAGCATCAAACTGAACATGAGCACCATTTATGCCAACGGCCACGATTTGACATTCGACGAGTCTGTCGATTGCCGCCCGTCGACATACACCAACAACGGCACCCCCCTGACCGGCATACGTAACATCTGGGGAGGAACTAAAGACAACAATACGATCGACAAAACCAATATCGTAATCAAAAGCGGACAATTCGGCTGGATCTACGGCGGCGGCAATGCCGGTAACATCACAGGGACAACCAAGGTGACCATATCGGGCGGAACCGTGAACAACTCTGTTTTCGGTGGAAGCCATGCCGCAGGAAGCACAGTCGGCAATACCGAGTTGAACATTACCGGAGGAACTCTAAACCATATCTACGGAGGTGGCTGGAACGGGGACGTCACCGGTACAGCCACGACGAATATCTCTGGCGATAACACGGTTGTCAGCGGCTTTATCATCGGCAACACGGAAGGAACCGGCACGGCAGGCAACACGGATGTGACACTTGACACATCCGCAGATAATCCCATCCAGGAAGTACACGGAGCTGGTATTAACTACAATAATACAGTACACGGGAAAGTTTCGGGAAATGTCAATCTCACCGTTCTGGACGGCAGAATCACCGGGAGCCTGATCGGTTGCTCCTCAGCTGTCGAGGGGAAGATCAACATAAACGTGAAAGGAGGAGAGGTCAAAAGAATAAGTGGCATCGACTATTCCTTGTCTGCAGATTCACCAACTCCCACTTACAGCGGAATAATCCAGATCACCATAGAAAAAGGCCATACCACCATCGGACAAATAGACAGCAACAATAACCACAAAACACATGTAACCTACAGAAACTGCGGAACAGCCGACACTCCCTATCTGATTTCCGAACTGCGCTCCATCGATAAAGTCATCCTGGAAAACTCTTTTATCAAAGAAAAGGACCAGACATCGGCATTCAGGCTCGACATGGGGAACGGAGAGACTATGGAAATAGAAGGGACCGGACTGACCGGAGATTTCCATCTGGTCAATTTGAACGGAAAAGCATCGGATAACCAGTCAATTATCACGGCTTCCGAACTGTCGGGTACATACAGTTTCACCCATAAGGCCGACAATAAGATGCTCTATAAAGCCGGTTTCAACTACCGCTATCCGGGTGACGCCACATTGTGTGCCATCACCTTTCCGACAACGGTCGAGAACGGCACGCTAGCTCTCAAAGGCACGATCGGAGCCGACCAGGGAGAAACCCTCTTTGAAAACGGTGACCAGGTCCCAGCAGGCACACCGATGACTATAATCGCCACTCCTTCACCAGGATATAGTATCAAAAGCTTCTCTGTAAGACAGGGTAATAACAATGTGACGGTTGATACAGATGGCAGCTTTACTGCTCCCGACGGTGATTTTACAGTCGCTGCCGAGTTTAAGAGGATATATACTCCGCCGGCAGCCACCTACCACACCGTCACTCTCCCCTCCGTGGAAGGCGCGACACTCAGCAAGCAGGCAGGTGACCATACGGTCGAGGAAGGATACAGTTTCACCTTCGCCATCACCTTGGATGAAAACTATAGTGAGTCCATCCCTGTTGTCACCACCGATCGCGGCGAGACGATCATACCGGACACGAATGGCAGATACAAGATCAACAACGTGGCTGAAGACATTGTCGTCTCTATCTCCGGCATCGTGAAGAATCTTCCAACAAGTATCAAAAGTATCGAAACAGACACGAAGATATGGACCGCCGACGGCACGATCTTCATCCACACCTCTTCCCCACAGCAGATACAGGTGGTAAACCTCGCCGGAAGCACTCTCTTCTACCGCAACATTCCGGTAGGCGACACACGGCTCAATGGATTGGCAGCAGGAGTCTACATTGTACGCCTCTCAAGAAAAATGCCACGGAAAATAATCGTACGCTAACCCTGTTTATTATATGCAAACTGAGGGCGATCGCGAACCGCCCCCACATAAAAATCCCCCTCTCTGCACACAGCCGGGAGGGGGATTCACGAACAGTTCAAAGACGAGGTGCTGCCGGACAATAAATTGTAAAATATTTGTTACATTTGTGACCTTAAAATTATTGCTCGATTGGGCACAAATAATCTATAGTATGAAGAACATTAAAATCTATCCGAAAGATTGGTTGCAGTTGCACCCTTATAAACAGTCAGATCCGACAGATTCCTATTATACCAATATCGCAAACCGTATTTACGGCATGTTGGAAGAAACACGTCTTGCCTATTCTTTTGAGAAGGACGAGGTCAAACAGATCAGTATACGCATGGCTGCCTATTTCGAAGATGTGATTTCCGGTCTGAATATCTGGCGATCGTTCATCACGGAACACAAAGCCTTATACGGTAAATTCCTGCCGTTTTATACACCTGACGATCACTATTATGATGACGAGGTCAACTACGAAGATATCCGGTTCTTGCTTTGGCATTACACACAGCAGTATCACGGGTTTCACAAAGGCACATTCGTCAGTCCCGACAATGCGGCAAACGGCGACACAGCCAAACTGATCTACCAGATGTTCTGTGACGAATGGACAACTGCACCGGAGAACGAACGGCTGCAACAGCTCTTTGCTCCGGAAACCCGCTATGAGGATGTCGACAAATATAACGAGTTGCTTCACTGGTTTCATTATCAATGTTACCTGTTTACCGATTCACACCAGGAACTGACAGATACAGTTAAGGAATATTGGGAACAAACGAAAGAGAAAGACGAGCAGTTCATCATGACCGCCTACGAGGCTCTGGCACATATTTCCAAAAGTGCATTTTTGGCTTACACGGCTCCCAAATGGCTTTCGCTGATCTTTCCGGCAGACCATCCGGATCACAGCTTGTTCGTTGAAGAAGGTGAAAAGTCACAGGCATTCAAAGAACCGGTGTCCGAAGAGAGCAAGAAAATGCAGACCGAGCACTTTGAGAAATTCACGGCAGCGGCAGAAGGAAAAGCACTCCTTTATTTCCAAAACAAGCGTGAATTCCTCGACTTCCTGACGAAGATCGGCATCGAGACGGAAGGAGCGACAGGCGATACCGCCTCCCGGAAATTTGCCGTTTATGCCACTCCGTCAGAAGGTTTGCAAGTCCTGGCCGATGGTGTTGAGTATATCAAAGACGAAAACAATCCTTTCTACAATCAGAAAAAGGCGGAAAACCAAGGTTTGTCCTTCTTCATGATCCGGAAATGCAGCCCGTATCTGCTGAGAATATTGGAAGAAAAAGGCATGTTAGCCGATGCGCAAGCGAAGAGCCTGGCCGGTGAAGAACGTAGCAAAGCGATCGTTCACGAGAACTGGGAGTTCCTAATGCGGTATTTCCTTCGGGAATATTGATTGTTACTTTTCTCTTGGGAGAAAAGTAACAATCAATATCGATCAGCCGGATACCGGATTCCCAACTGCCTGCGCACCTCATCGATGATCTCCAACGTGATCAGGGAGTGTTCGTGGCTGTTGATTCCAGACTGGCGTTTGCCGGACAGAACCAGATCGATAAACTCCGCCACCTCATAATAATATTCATCCTTGTCCGTCACGACGCTTATATCCTGAGCTTCGGCAGAGGGACCTCTACCGGAAGCGGCCGCCAGACGGGGAGTATATTTTACCTCTCCGATTATATTGATACGGTCGAGCGTTATGTTTCCCTCTTCTCCCTGTATCTCTGTCGGCAAGGATGAATTGGCTATCTTGGAATAGAGAACGGTCGCATTCATCCCTTCGTATTCGAAATTGACGGCTCCCTGTCCGTCCGCACCGGATGAAAGAACGATTCCTGAAGCATCTATCTTTTTCGGACGTCCGAACAAAACGACCATCGGATAAACAGTATAAATCCCGATATCCATCATCGCCCCGTTCGACAATTCCGGCCTGAATGCGTTCAGCACAACTCCCTCCTTGAACTTATCATAGCGGGAAGAATACTGACAATAGCAGGAAAAATAACGCCGTATCGTTCCCAAGCGTCCTAAGTTTTCCCGCACAGACCGGAAATTCGGGGTAAGGGTCGGTTTCATCGCCTCCATCAGCGTAACGTCATATTTTGCAGAGGCTGCGATCATCTCCCTCACCTCCCACGCATTCGAAGCGAAAGGTTTCTCACAGAGTACATGCTTTCCATGCTTCATGCACAAGATACTCTGCTCTGCATGAAGGAAATTAGGCGATGCGATATACACGGCATCGATCAACGGGCTTTTTGCCATCTCTTCCAAAGAGGTAAAAGTATAAGGTATCTGATGTTTGGCGGCAAAGGCATCCGCCGTCTCCTGCCTACGGGAATAAACGGCGACCAATTCAAAACGTTCATCCTGCCGTGCTCCGGCAATCACCCAGTCGGTTATAAAGTTGGTTCCGACCACTCCAAAACGAACTTTTCCGGTATGTTTTTCCATATATTCCATTTCTTGTCAGCGTAATATTAATGTATCTCCCTCTATTGAAAGTTCAGGAACCTTATCCGTAATACTCAAAGTCAGGCAATAGGGAACAGCATCTTCGAGATGGTTCGCTTTCAAGCGTCCCATATGATCCGTCGTATCCAGATAGGCAAGCAGGTTCGCCTTGTTGCCCGTCCACATATCCCGGGCAATCACGGCAGCATCGCTGCCCGCCTCATACAAACCGGTATTCAGTAACGCATCCGTCAAAGCTCCTCCAAAAAGCGTATCTTCTATATTCACCTTATCCTGCCAGCCAGAACAGAGCACGACTACATCCCGCTTATGGCGGACACAGTAACCGGCCACCGCCTGCAGATTGATGAAAGCTCCCGTTATGACCCGGAAAGCGGATTTGGCGATCGTGATCGCACGTGTACCGTTGGTCGTGGTGAACACAATATCTTTCCCGGAAACCTTTTCCGACGTATAATCAAAAGGGGAATTTCCGAAATCGGCAAAACCACATCGATTCACATTCCGTTCCGCTCCGAACAGCAAGCCTTCTGACTTAT
>ENA-UEPW01001166-UEPW01001166.1-human-gut-metagenome-genome-assembly--contig:-NODE-1166-length-12071-cov-6.566533_pt1 | contig 12071 bp, 12 predicted proteins | sample MGYA00242935_ERZ507936 | MGnify/ENA primary metagenome ERZ507936 (study PRJEB26167, sample SAMN06115469) | human gut metagenome | host: Homo sapiens | place: China:Chongqing | collected 2016-06-23... | reverse complement strand
CGACTTGGACAATTTTGATGCCTGCCCGTTATACGGTCGGGTATTTTTTATTTGTCAGACAGATTTCAGGGAGAGGCTAAAGAAAGAGGAAGGTGCGGGTTCATGTTGAGGAATGGTGCAAGGGAAAAAGCTTTAAGCAGAAAAGTAATGCTTTCATTGCTTATGGCAGGTACAATGTCTGTTTGTATATCTGGGGGGGACGTATGGGCTGAGAATACGGTAAAGCTGACTAGTGATACTGTTTATAATGTTATTGGTGAAATACCTGCGTCGATAGAGATGAACGGGCATAATATTATAAGCAATGTTATGTATAAATGGCGAAGGACTTCAATTTGCTGTCGCTGCACAAAGTAGTAGCAATGCCAAGGTATTGATTTCAAATGTGAAAAAAGTTGATATTACAGGCAATGTAATAAATGACAGTTTACTTCATAGTAATATTAATGGTGCCATTATATTTGATAAAGTGGGGCTTTTTAATATTACAACAGAAAAAAGTATTGGTTTACATGCTCAAGGAGGACTTATTTATATTGATGCTGATGCAGTTTCAATAAAGTCAAAAGATGAAAATGCTATTTGGGCACAGTTAAGTAATTGTAGTGGAGATTATCCCAGTGATGTCAAAATTAAATCTTCTGGTGATATAACATTGCAGTCGACATCTTCTACGGGAGTAGGTGCTGCTAATATGGATAGTAATGTTACTGATAACAAAGTGACAGTGGATTTGCAGGGGAAAAATATTTATGTGATTTCTGAAAAATCTACAGGATTACTGTCTAACGATTTTCAAACAGGAAAAACAAGCATTATTCTCAACGCTGACGATGTAGTTAATATTAAAGCTGGAAAAAATGGAATTTATGCTGCTAATGGCAGAGATAAAGGCGATGCTTTTGTCAGCGTTGATGCAGGCAAAGAAATTAATATTACAGGGGTCCAAAATGCTATCTATGCTGGTTCTAACGCTTTGGTGAAAATCAGTGACAGGGGTATGGCGAAAGTCAGCCTTACTGGTAATGTCGTTGCTGAAAATGGCGGACAGATAATTGTCAAAAATGCTGATCAGATTGGTGCTTTAAAAGTTGACGGCGGTATATATAATGGCAACAATATTAGTATAAAGTATTCTGCGCCTACTCTTGACGACCGTACGGCCGTTTATGTTGCCAATAACGGTTCGGCAGTATTCGATGGTGATAAAACGGAAATAATTATCAATTCACAGTCTGAAAATGATCCACGTGGTGTTTGGGTTACCAGTGGTGGTAAAGTAGAATTCAACGCTAAAGAAACTGTAATAGATGTTACTGGTGTAGGCGGTTCTTCAAAATGGGGATTTGGGTTATTGATTAATGGTACTGTAGGAAAATGTCGCGATTAAAAACTATCAGGATCACTATACATCTCAAACGGTAACGGCTAAAGCTGGTTCGGAGATTACTTTTAATAATACTGGCAATGTGCTTATTAGTGCTAAAAGTCCTTTCGGCGTAACTGCTGTTGATAATCAGGGTAATATTACTTTTAATAATAGCGGTAATATTGATATTGTTGGCACAATAGTTCCTGGTAATAAGTCTGCTCAGACTAATGTAGTGGGTATTCAGTCGGGGAGCAGCGGGGCAGAGACAGTAGTTACTGATAAAGTAAAGGATTTTAATATTACTTTGTCGGGAGCTGGTGTGGATAATGATGGTACAAGTTATTCTACCGGAACTTATGGCATCATTCTTGATAAAGATGTTAAGGCTCTTATCAATTCTGCAACCCTTAATATAAAAATGAATATTGCTGATAATGTTGAAGATATATCGCCTGGAGATCATACGACTGAGGAAGCCTATGGTATAGATCCGGATGGTGGGTATATTACAGTAGGTACAGGTACTGTTACTAACATTACTATACAGGAAGGGTTAGGCACTGCGTATGCAGTAAATGCGGCTTCAGCTACTTCTGTTGTAGAGTTATTAGGTGATACGACTATCGTTGCTGCTGGTAAAACTTCTTCTTACGCACTGAATGCCGAAGCTGATGGACAAATCACCGTTGGCAGTACCGGTAAAACCGTTCACTTGACGGGGGACATTGTTGCTAAAAATGATGGTGTGATTAATATTGCTGGTAAAACTAATACAATTAACGGTATAGTCAAAGCGGTTGACGGTGGCACTGTTAATCTGAGTGGCGCTAGTGACGCTGTTTATAATAATATCAACATCAACAGCTTCGTTACCCAAGGGACTGGCAGTAATGGTAGCGTCAAATTGAATGGTGGTACGATGGATTTCGGTACGCTAAATAATCAAAATTTAGCCAGTAATTCTTTTGTGGTGAATGGTGGCTCCTTAAAAGCGGCATCCAAAGACATTTTTACCAGTGGCTTAACAGCGGCAGGTACTGCTATTGATAGTGGTGATGTATTGTCTGTAGTGAATAATGCCGTTAAATTTGAAAGTGGTAAACTGATCCTGAGCGATGAGAAATATAATTTGGCTTGGTTAAAGACAGCTAAAGCGGCACTCAATAACGCTGATAGCGGCACAATGGGACTAGTTGTTACCGGGACTTTAGTCACTACTGACGGAAAAATTCAAACAGAAGCAAGTGCCAGTGATTTGGCTGATACCGGTGCGGTACATGCAGGTGTGACAGGTAAAGTAGATACTAATGATGTAACAATCGGCAGTAGCGGTCTTTAAAATCTGGGCGTTAAAGATTTGGCTCTTGGCGGTTCAGCTGCAGATGCAAGCAAAGTAACTGTAGGTGATGGTAAAGAATTGACTTTGGTTGGCAGCGGCAGCGAAAATGATGCCTTGGTAAAAACATCTGGTGGTACGGCGAAAACTAATGTTGCCGTTGCAGTTGGCGACGGCACTAATGCAGGCACTTTAAATCTTGGAGTCGCGGGAACGGCCTGCGGCGGCAATCTTAATGCGGCAGTTGCCATTGCCAATGATGACAGTAAAGTAAATGTCGATGCCGGAACTTTTAAGGTTAATGAAATCAGCGCTGATAAAGGCACGATCAATGTAAACGAAGGTGCGGAACTCAAGACCGATAGTTTGACTGTTGGCTCAGCAGAAAGTACGGTTAAGTTAAGCGGTACAGGCGCTTTAGAGGCCAAGAGTATGACTGTTAATACAGGAACGATAGAAGTTACAGGTACGGCTAAAGCAGGGACTCTTACGGTAAATGACAGCAATGCAATAATTAGTGTCGGTACTGGTAACAGCGCGGGCAGTTTAGTTGCCGGTAATGCTGATCTCAACGGCGCGGCTGTAGTTTTAGACCCTGTATGGCAGGGTAATGATACGATTGGGAATGCTTCTAAGGCGGCATTAGCTTTTACAAATAATAATGTCAATGGATTGATGACAGTAGGGCGCAATTCGGTTTTGAGCCTGGGAACGGACGATACAGGTAAAGCCGAGCAGGCTTTTGCAGAATCTGAATTGACCTGGGGGAAAACTGGTGTGAGTGCGGCGTTATACATTGACCAGGCCCAGAAACTGCAAGGTCAGGGCGGCATATTGCTTGACGGCACTAAGACCGCCGCATCAGCGGAAGCTAATAAAGCAAGTTTTGCCGACGGCTCGCTGCTGATCGTTAACGGTTCTGGTATAGGAACAAGTGGAACTGCAGCGTTGACAGGTGGATCAGGTTCCACGCTTACAGTCAATCAGGGAGCCAAGCTGTACCTGACCAGTACTAATGCCGGAACTTATACGATCACCAAAGGTTTTGCCAATACTACGATTGATGGCTGGTCCTGGTCAGCAGATGCTGCAGCTGTTGACGTCAGTGTAAATAAGCTTTCTGAAATCGAGAAAATCGAGAAAAATACTGCTGACGGTGATTTTACAGTAACTGTCAGACAGACGGACGTCCAAAAGAAATATGATGGCATCGCATTGCCGAACATTTTGCAGGCTATGGATCAAAGCAGGACAGAATATGCCGGGATCAAATATCTAACTGATTTGGCTAATGACAATAAGCTTGATAAAGAGGGTTTTATCGCTGCAGTCAACTCCTTCGCCCAGGGAGCGGAAAACAGCGGCGCTACCCGCACGGGTGCTTTAGCAGCCCTGGATCTGGGGACGGCGGTGCAGGAACATCTGTCCTTAGCCAAGGCGGCTGCAGAACAGAGCGGCGGTTTCGGCAAAGCTGCTGTTGATACTGCTGACAACGGCGGCATCTGGGCACAATATATCAACAACAAGGATAAAGTCGATAACATGGGCGGCGTCAGCTATGACGGACAATACAACGGTGTTATCATAGGCGGCGACTTTGCAGACCGTGGCAAATACAGCAGCGGCATAGCTTTCAGTTACGGCAGCGGTGACAGCACCGGCAGCGCCTCTAAAAATGAATTTGACTTCTGGGGCCTCAGTTACTATGGCGGTATCCAAAACGGCGATACCAATCTGATTTTCGATGTCGGTTACAGCAAAACCAGTAGCGACGTCAAAGGCTTAATCAAGGCCGAACCTGACACGCAGGTCATCAGTATGGGCATCAAAGGTGAAAAAGTTATCAGCAATGGACATGGAACGAGCTATGTACCGTATGCGGGCCTGCGTTATCTGAACGTGGACGGCGGCAGTTATAACGGGACTATTGGCGGCGAAGTGGCTGCTCATTACAGCACTGATAAAGCAGATCTGTGGCTGCTGCCGGTAGGCATCAGCATCAGCCATGAAAGCGTTACTGCCGGCGGCTGGAAGGTGCGTCCGACAGCCGATATCGCTTATGTTTGGATTTTGGGTGATAAAAATACTGCGATGGATATTACCGTTCCGGGTGTAAATGCAACCGACAGACTTGGCTATGATATCATGGACAGCGGGTTCTTTGTCGGCAAACTGGGCCTGGAGGCTGAAAAAGGTGAGTGGACTTATGGCTTAGGCTATGCCTGCCAGAAAGGCAGTCATGCTCAGAACAGCAAATTTATGCTCAATGTAACTTACAGTTTCTAAAAAACAACTTTTTCAAAATCTCTTTTTCCTGTTCACCCTTTTGTGTACCTGTGTGGAAAGCCTGCCTTTTATCGGCAGGCTTTCTGCTTTTGATGCGGACGTTTATTTGTAAATGTCGGGTCATATTTTATATTCGCATGATTTATGGTAAAATAAAGATACAATCCAATGGCTTGAGCGTACGGTTTCTTGCATGCTGAGAACCGTTTTTTTATTTGGAGCTTGCCTGTTATGTTTTGAAAGAAGGAAAAGTAAATTGGGATCAGTCCATAATCAACATTTTAAGCCGCGGCTGGCGATGTTTGCCGTGGGGATATTTTTAATGACTTTTGGTATCGCTCTGTCCTGTAAGGCCGACTTAGGCACATCGCCGATTTCCAGTGTACCGTGGGTTATGAGTATGTTTTTACCTTTTAGTTTGGGTGATATTACGATCATGATGAACATTGTTATGATCCTGGCGCAGCCGCTTATTCTGAGGGCGCTTTATGTAAGGGAGCTGGTGGGCCAGCTGCTGACGACGCTGGCTTTTGGCTGCAGCATTGATTTTTCGATGGGTCTGTTGGACTGGTTTATACCGGGCAGTGCACTGGAACAATGGCTTGCTTGCCTTTTAAGCATTGTTGTCTTGGCTTTGGGTGTTTTTCTGGAGGTGCGCGCTAAAATCTTTTTAGTTGCGGGCGAAGGTGTGGTCAGTGTACTGGCGTTTGTTACTCAAAAAAAGTTCAGCCTGATCAAAAATTGTTTCGATATATCGCTGGTCACTTTGGCGATTATTATTTCCTGGGTGGAATTCGGTACATTACAAGGAGTTGGAGCCGGTACAGTAGTGGCCGCAGTTTTAGTAGGGCGGTTTGTACATTTGTATGAAAGCAGGCTGAGCTTTTTCGATCGCTGGAAAGTAGAAGCTTAAGTGGCTGCAGCTTGATTTTCCTGTAAAATATTTTAAATTTTTTGGTTTCAAAATATTTGTCTTATCTGTAAAAAATATTTTAAGTGCTTGCCAAAAAAGCAGGAACGTAGTACAATGTGGTTAGCGAAAGCTAATCTAAGCGAATTTAAATTTATGGTGCAATAAAGCGTCTGCGGCAGAAGCCGTAATGGCGCAGCGTGAACGAAAGCAGGTGTAAAAATGGCTGATTATATTATTGGCGGTATTTTAGTGGCTCTGGCAATTTTGGCACTGCGCAGCGTCTTCAAAAAAACATCTTCCGGCGGTTGTGCCGGCTGCAGCGGCTGTAATGGCTGCGGACCCAGCTGTCACGGACAGGATCAGGAAACTGCCTCCAAATAAGCGGTGGAATGGCAGACGTCTGTGGCGTCGAAGCCTTGCAGATTATTGACAAATCATTTTAAAAAGCATATAATTTGACCATAAGGTCATTGGATTTTGTATCAGCCGCAGGCGCACGCAAACGTACGTGTCCTGCGTTTTTTTGTGAAGGTGGGTTTAGTTTTATGTATCATATCGACCGGGGCGCGTGGGCCGAGATCAATCTTGATGCCGTGGCGCATAACGTGCAGATCGCCAAAAGCAATCTTGATCCCCATACTAAGCTGTGTGCCGTTGTCAAGGCTGATGCTTACGGACATGGCGCGGTAGCGGTAGCCCGCGAAGCCGAAAAGAACGGCGCTGATTTTCTGGCCGTAGCGCTGCTGCAGGAAGGTCTTGAGCTGCGTGAAGCAGGTATCAGGCTGCCTATTTTAGTGCTGGGTTCGCTGCAGCCGGGAGCTGCCAATGTTGTAGTGCAGTTTGATATCAGTCACGCCGTTTTTGACGAAGAACGTTTATATGCCCTTAACGAAGCGGCTGTTAAATTGAATAAAAAAGCCAGGATCCATATCGCTATTGATACCGGTATGCATCGGATCGGCGTACATGTTCGCGATGCGGGTGAATTTGCGGCTAAGGCCGCGGCGCTGCCTGGCATTGAGATCGAAGGAGTGTTCTCGCATTTTGCAACGGCAGATGCTGATGACAAAGCCTATGCCGCGCATCAGTTTGAACGCTTCCAGGAAGCGCTGGAGCTGATCAGGGAGAAGGGTATCAGGGTACCGCTGGCACATATCGCCAACAGTGCCGCTTTGACAGAACTGCGTGAATATCAGATGGATATGGTGCGTCAGGGTATTACTTTGTATGGTTTGCATCCTGCGCATATGAGCGATTGTTATAAAGATTTTGAGCCTGTCATGACGGTCAAATCGACGGTAAGCTTTGTCAAAAGCCTGCCTGCCGGTGCGACTATCGGTTATGGGCGTACTTATACATTGAGCCGTCCCAGTGTTATTGCCACGGTGCCGGTCGGTTATGCCGACGGCGTCAACAGACGTCTTTCCAACGTGGGCTATATGCTGGTTGGCGGCGGCAGGGCTCCTATCGTGGGCCGCGTGTGTATGGATCAGGTGATGCTTGATGTTACCGACCTGCCTCCGGTCAAAGTGGGCGACGAAGTCACCGTTTTCGGCGGCAAAGATTTGCCGATGGAACTGGTTGCACAGTGGGCAGGTACTATCTGCTACGAGCTGGTCTGCAGCGTCAGTCCGCGGATGCCGCGCCGTTATGTGCGCAACGAAAAGTGAGTCTGCTTTAAAAACGCTTTCCCTTATTTATGGCTGCTTTTGGCTTCGGCCGGGCAGCCGCTTTTTTATTTGCAAAGGCTGTAAAAGCAGGAGGGCGTTATTTTTATTTAGGCCGCTGCGGCGGCAATATGCTACAATAATAATATAAGAATCAGTAAGGAGTGTGACTTGACTATGAACGAACAGGAATGGCAGGCGTGTGTGAACCATGTGGCCGGCGGTGAATATCCGGTCCCCCGCGGTATGATCAGCAACTATAACGACTGGCGCTGCCGCTCGACGGTGGGGCGCGCTTTATATTGGATGGATGAGGTAGAAGCCGCGATGCATGTCCTGGCAACGATACTTGATGTGGAGCCTGATATGGAGGATGCACCGGAAATGGGCCTCAGCGAAGCTGAACATAAAGTGCTGTGCCTGCGGGATATAGCTGAAATCGTTTGGAAGTTGGCCCGTAATGAGGATGCTGCTTTGAATTATCTGGATCAGGCCTATGCATTGAGCCGGGCCTATAAACATCCCTTCCGCAGCGCTTCCCGCGGCGATATGTTTTATCGCCGGCTGGCGATCCTGCGTGAGGTAGGCAAAGAAGAGCAGGCTGTACAGGAAGCGGAAAAGATGCTGGAGCTGGAAGCTGGAAACGACGGTATCAATCCTTACCGTTATTTTGCCTATAAATTTTTAGCTGAGCATGAACATAATAATGGTGATGACGAAAAAGCGGCACAGCTGTTTGCGGAGGCTTTCAGGTATTATCCGGTCAGTGAAGCCGGTGAGCGTGATCTGGCCAAAGCGGCAACGGCTGAAACAGCTGCCGACCGTTATAAGGCTTATGTATTTTGCAGCACGATTCAATACAAGCCCTGGGAAGAATTACCGCCTGCCATCATCAGGCGCGATCTGTGACGGAGGTTGCAGTATGAAAAAAGTAGTGTTATTAAGCGGCGGTATCGACAGCACCACCTGTCTGGCGCAGGCTGTGCAGGTCTGCGGTGCGGAAAATGTCACGGCGCTGTGTGTTTTTTACGGGCAGAAGCACAGCAGGGAAATGGCAGCAGCCCGTAAGGTTGCGGCTTATTATGGTGTACGTTTACTGGAGCAGGATATTGCCGGTATCATGTCCTATAGTAATTGCTCACTGCTGGCAGCCAGCAGTGAAGCCATCGAACATAAAAGCTACGCGCAGCAGCTGGCTGAGCATGGCGAAGGTACGGTAGCGACTTATGTACCGTTTCGCAATGGCCTTTTGATCAGCGCTGCTGCCGCTATTGCCATTTCATTGGGAGCTGATGCGATCTGTTATGGCGCTCATGCTGACGATGCGGCTGGACGGGCTTATCCGGATTGTACGCCGGAGTTTTATGCGGCTATGGATACTGCTATTTATGAAGGCAGCGGTAAATTGTGTCATCTGGAAGCACCGCTGCTGAATAAAAATAAAGCGCAGATAGTGGAGCTGGGACTGAATTTGGGTGCTCCTTATCAATATACCTGGTCGTGCTATGAAGGCGGCGACAGGCCGTGCGGCGAATGCGGCACCTGCATCGACAGGGCCAATGCCTTTAAGGCCAACGGCGTGGACGACCCTGCTTTATAAGTAAAAACACACCCTTTTTAAAGGGTGTGTTTTTATTTTACAGTACTTTTTCATAACAGTAAAACTGGTGCTCCATTTTACGGAACTGGATTTCACCGCAGAAATGATAGCCGTGCTTTAGAAATAGCTGCTGAGCTTTTTCGTTCAGGGCGTAGGTATCTGTTTTTAAATAACGCAGTCCCAGGCTGAGAGCGAGCGTTTCAGCCTGCTGCAGCAATTCAGAGCCGGTACCGCGGCCGCGCAGGGCCGGGTCAACTGCCATGCGATGCAGGACCAGGGCTTTTTCCGCCAAAGTCCAGCCGGCATCAGCATAAACAGCTGGTTCGGTCTGATTGATGCAGATCAGGCCGCAGATCTGTCCTTCAGCTTCTGATACAAAAAGATCGCCTTGGGTGATGTCTGCGGCAAAATCCTGTTCAGTTGGATAAACCTCGTCCCACTGGTAGTTGCCGTAAGCGTGCATTTCCCTGACCGTAGCCTGCACGATAGCCATGATCCGTGTTAAATCCTGCATAGTTGCCAAACGCAGCATCATTGCACCTCGATTCTTTGTTTTTGACCCTTTGTTTTTTGCCAGTGTGTTTCCAGATTGGCACACATTTTTTTGAACAGCCTGTTCAGTTCTTTGCGTTCTGACGCTTTAAAATTTTGCAGACACAACTGCAGGCAGGTGTTTTCTTCAGTGATGATTTGATCGTAGAGCAGGAGAGCTTTTTCTGTTGGGAAAAGCTGCCAGTGCCGCTGGTCTTCGCTGCTGCGCTGCCTGTTTATATAACCGGCAGCGGTCAATTTTTGGACAGCTTTGGCAGTCGTAGATTTATCGACTTTTAATAAGAGCGATAAATCGTTTTGATTGATACCCGTATTTTCGCAGATCCGGGTCAGAAAAATAAACTGTCCCCGCTGCAGCGCCAGTTCCTTAAAATGCAGATCGTGAAGATAGTGGATCGTGTGCGCCAGCGTGCCGATGTCACGCAGCAGGTCATTATGCAGTTTTGTCATAATATTCACCGCCATATTAGTTGAACTTTCAACTAATATTATGACGTAAAAGGTTGAAAAATGCAAGCTAAATATATTATAAAAAATAATTTAATTGTTGGATTAAAACTTTTTCCACAATAAAAAGCAAAAGCTGTTAAAATATTGTTATTAATATTGGAAAATTTTGTTAATTGTGAGGTGTCTGTTTTGTTTTTAAAGAAACATTTTACGATAATAGGGTTGGCCTGTGTTTTGTCTGTGCCGGTTGTCGATGCTGGGGCCGAAGGCTTTGCGATCAACGAGTGGTCAGCTGAAGGCGTGGCTATGGGCGGAGCGCGAATGTTTGCTGAGAATGACGCCGCCAATATTGCCTACAATCCGGCGTCGATCACCAAAGTGCGGGGCGAAGCTTTTAAACAGAGTGCGGTTTATATCAGCCCGCATGGCAAATATACGGCTTATGACGCTACAGGAAAGTCTATTGACGAAGGTAAAAATGTCGTACATGCCGGTTGGGCTCCCGGCAATTACTATGTCAAACAGCTCAACGACAAAGACTGGATTGGTATAGGGTTGTTCAGCCGTTTCGGCATGATCTCAGAATTTGAACGGGATTCTAAAGTTGCATCTAATGCCTTTTTCTCTCGCTTGAACGGCGCCAGCCTGACGCCGACCTATGCCCGCAAGTTTGATAACAAGTGGAGTGCGGCCGTGGGGGCGGAAGTCAATTATGTGGGTCTGGAACTGCAAAAAAACGCGTTGGGCATTATTCCTACACAAACAAAAGGAGAAAGCTGGGCCCTGGGCTGGAATGCGGCTGCCAATTATGCTTTTGATTCTAAAAATGAGATCGGACTGGTTTACCGCAGCAAAGTGACCCATACTATGGATGCAGATTTTAGAGGTTACAGCAGCGGCATTACAGGAAGTGATCATTTTACCAAAGCGCATGGAAAAGTTACTTTGCCGGACAGCTGGGCTATTGGTTACAACCATAAATTCGATGATCGGACCCGGGTAGAACTGAACGGTACTTATACCAAATGGAGTACCTATGATGCTTTGAATATCAGTTTTGATGATCCTATGGGTATACCTGGTGGGACTATTCCAGGCAGTTATAGTCAGAAAAACTGGAGCAACGGCTGGCGTTATGCTTTGGGCGTAGAACATAAACTGAGCGATAAATATACCATCATGGGCGGTTATGCCTATGATGAATCGGTAATACCTTTTGACGGCGCCGATTTTATCGTGCCGACCGGTGCCCGCCGCACCTACAGTCTGGGCTTCCAGTACCACGATAAAAAACAGACACTTGCCATGACCTTGGGCTTTATCGATATTGATGGGTTGAGCATCAAAGGACATATAGCAGCTGGTGATACTTATGATACCGCCCGCAGCCATGATAACTATGCTAAAGTTGTCGGTATCAGCTATCAGCGTAATTTCTGATATAAACAGCTAAGCAAAAACCTCTGCGTTGACAGAGATTTTTGTAACAGCAGTTCAGAAAATAAAAGAAGTTGCATTGTAAATTTGATTTAATGTAAAATTTCAGCATTGTATAATCAAGCTGAAAGGGTGAGAGAAATGACAAAACGTTTGCTGATTTTAATTATGGCATTGCTTTTGGTCTGCGCTTCTTGTTTAGCTGATGAGCAGGTTGTAGTGGATTCTTTTAAAGTGCATGTGCAGGATATTATGCAGCCTGTTCTCGCTACCTATAAAAAAGATGCTGTCCACATACGTTATTTTGATCCCTCTAAACATGGACTGCAGGGTTCAGGACATTGGTTCAAGGTGCGGAATCTGGAACCTGTTTATTCTTTGGATGTTAAAAAATATGATTCTGTCATTTACCCTTATATAGCCATACTTGATGTTGAGCGATACACTTAACTATTTAC
>ENA-UEPW01001162-UEPW01001162.1-human-gut-metagenome-genome-assembly--contig:-NODE-1162-length-12125-cov-12.391019_pt1 | contig 12125 bp, 14 predicted proteins | sample MGYA00242935_ERZ507936 | MGnify/ENA primary metagenome ERZ507936 (study PRJEB26167, sample SAMN06115469) | human gut metagenome | host: Homo sapiens | place: China:Chongqing | collected 2016-06-23... | reverse complement strand
ATACAATTTATAATAATCTGGATTTTCATTCAATTTGTATTTCACAAGGAAAAAGTCCGTCCGTTCTTCAATTTTTTGGCATGGCGTCTCCTCCGCAACCATGGGCAGGGCAAGCAGAAACAGTGATATGGCAAAGACAGGTTTCATATAGACGCCAAGCTTGTAATTTTCACAAAGATAGAGCGTTGTTTTTGAAAAAGCAAGGGCGGAGGCTATAAAAAGCGGGGCAGGAAAGGTGGAGGAGGGCGATTTAAACATTTTTAGGCGAAGAAATTGCACAGGGATGACGCTATTTGCTAATTTTGCATAATTAAAGGAGATGTGAAAAATGAAGAGACTTTTGCTTGTGATAATCGCAATGATGTCGCTGCTTCCGGCGTTTGCCGGCGAAAAGGCGAAGATGACGCTCGTGACAAAAGTACATGACTTTGGATATGTCAAGGAGAAAGGCGGCGACGTGACATGCTGGTTCGAGTTTCGCAACACTGGCGACGAGCCGTTGATAATCCGCACGGCGCGCTCTTCGTGCGGCTGCACAAAGCCCGCTTATCCAAAGAAGCCCATTGCCCCCGGCGAGACAGCCAAAATCGGAGTGACGTATAAGCCCGACGGCCGCCGCGGAGCGTTTGACAAGACCGTCACGGTGGTGACCAACGGCGGGACGGCGTATTTGAGGATTAAAGGCAACGTGATACCGTAATGCGCAGACTGACGGTGATATTGACGGCGGCGCTTGTCGCCGCGGCTGCCTCCGCACAGCTGCAATGGGAGGAGACGGCGTGGGACTTCGGCATCATCAAGGAAGCCGACGGCAAGGTGGCTCACCGGTTTGCCTATCGCAACGGCGGGGCCGACACGGTGGTCGTAAAGCGCACATCGTCATCGTGCGGCTGCACGACGGCAAGGCTTGCCGACACGGTGATATTGCCCGGCGACAGCGGCAGCCTTCTTGTGGAGTTCAATCCGTCGTATCGCCCGGGCCCGTTCAAGAAGCATGTGGCTGTGCATACCGACAAGGGAACCACACAGCTGCAGATAGCAGGCAAGGTGCGCCCCGAGGGAGAGACCGTAGGGCGGATTTTTCCGGAGAAAGCCGGTGATTTGCGGCTTACGTCGCGCACGGCAGTGGTTGGCGACGTGCGGCAGGGACACCGCCGCCAGACAAGCGTGATAGCCTACAATGCCAGCCGCGACACTCTCAGCCTTTCGTTTGAGAGCGCCGACAAGCGTTTTGTCGTGGTTGCCGATTCCGCAGAGGTGGCTCCCGGCGACCTGACTTCGTTCAGCATCGTCTTTCAGACAGACAGTGCCGACGAGACAGGGCGTGCCGACTCGCAGATAGCCGTCAAAGCCAACGGCAGGAGTATGGGCGTGATAACCGCCACGGCACAAGTGGTGGCAGCGCATCCAGAGAAAGTGGACTATGCCTCCGCACCGCAGTTGAGGCTTCGCGCCGACAGGGTGGACTTCACCCCGATAGGCACGAAGAAGATTATGCGCAGCGTTGAGATAGAGAATATCGGCAAAGCCGACCTTCACATCACCGGCACCGGCACGATGGACGATGCTGTGGCAGTGAAAAAGACGGCGCGATGCCTGAAGCCCGGTCGGAAAGGCAAGATCTGCATAACGCTCGACCCGAGCAAGATGGCCGACGGCCGACTGCTCAACAGCAGTGTGGTGATATTCACCAACGACCCGCTGCAAGGCACCGTGCAGATACGCACTGTAGGCACAACAGAAACAGATAAAAAACAAAAATAACAAAAGACACAACGATATGGAATTTCTTGATCATGACGAGCATCACAATATGGTGAGCCATCCGGAAAACAGCGCAGAGTTTGCCGGACTTGCTGTCAACAGTGGGGTGGCAGAGCCACCGAAAGTCAACCCTTACTTCCATCCGCGCAAGCGCCGCCGCACGATGACAGCCGGCGAATATGTGGAAGGCATCCTCAAGGGCGACGTGACTGTGCTGAGCCGAGCGGTGACGCTTGTGGAGAGTCTGGTGCCCGAGCATCAGGCATTGGCTCAGGAAGTGATAGAAAAGTGCCTTCCGTCGGCAGGCAACTCGCGCCGTATCGGCATCACCGGAGTGCCGGGTGCCGGCAAGAGTACGTCGATCGACGAGTTCGGACTGCATGTGCTTAAAGACGGCGGCAAACTCGCCGTTCTCGCCATCGACCCGAGCAGCGAGCGCACCAAAGGCAGTATCCTCGGCGACAAGACCCGCATGGAGAAACTGTCGATTCATCCCAAAGCCTTCATCCGCCCCAGCCCGTCGGCAGGCTCTCTCGGCGGCGTGGCACGCAAGACTCGCGAATCCATCGTGCTTTGTGAGGCCGCCGGCTTCAACAACATCTTTGTGGAGACCGTCGGAGTGGGACAAAGCGAGACGGCAGTGCATTCGATGGTCGACTTCTTCCTGCTGATACAGCTGGCGGGCACCGGCGACGAGCTGCAGGGCATCAAACGAGGCATCATGGAGATGGCCGACGGCATAGTCATCAACAAAGCCGACGGCGACAACATTGAGCGCGCCAACCTTGCCAAAGCACAGTTTCAGAGCGCGTTGCATCTGTTTCCGCCCACATTGTCGGGCTGGATACCCGAAGTGCTGACCTATTCGGGCTACTACGGCATCGGCATCAAAGAGGTGTGGGAGATGATTGACCGCTATTTCGAGTTTGTCAAAGGCAACGGCTATTTCGAGCACCGTCGCATGGAGCAGGAGAAATATTGGATGTATGAGACAATCGACGAGCAGCTGAAGGCGCACTTCTACCGTGACCCTGAGGTGGAGGCGTTGCTGAAGGTGAAGCAGGACAATGTGCTTGCCGCCCGCCAGAGCTCGTTTGTAGCAGCAAAAGACGTGCTTGACTATTATTTCCAAAAAATGGGTTTGAAATAATTTGCACTGACTTTTGATAAGTTAGGCTGCGTCTCGGAAAAGAAAATTGTGCAAGCACTTTTCTTTTTGATAAAACCGGCTGCGCCTCGGAAAAATTGAAGCGAGCTTCATTTTTCACTCGGCTTGCGCGGTTTTTCCCTCGACTTGCACTAACTTTGGATAAGTTAGGCTGCGTCTCGGAAAAATCAAAATTTCAAGCAAGCTTGATTTTGCTTTTTCACTCGACTTGCACTAACTTTGTGCGAATTTTAAAATTTGGTCAGAAATTGGAAAAAGAAAAGATAAAGAAATCGTTGGGCACGGTGTGCAAGGTGGTCATACCGCTGGTTGTCGGAGTAGGATTGTTTTATTGGCTCTATAATAATGTCGATGTGGAGCAGATGAAAAACATCCTCCGCTACGACGTGGACTACACTTGGATAGGCGTAATGCTCGTAATATCAACGTTCAGCCACGTGTTCCGCGCTATGCGATGGCGTTTGCAACTGCGTGCGCTCGGCATCGACGCGCCGCTCGGAGTGCTTGTAGTTTCGATTTTCGGCACGTATGCTGTCAATCTTGTTTTTCCACGCCTCGGAGAGGTGTGGCGCTGCGGCTACATCTCGCGTCGCCAGAAAGCCCCGTTTACCAAAGTGGTAGGCTCGATGGTGGCCGACCGCCTGTCGGACACCGTCACCGTTCTGACGTTGACCCTTGTGACGATGTGTCTTGCGTGGTCTGCGTTCGACAAGTTTTTTGATGCCTTCCCTCAAGTCAAGGACGGCATATTCAATACCGTGACATCGCCCGTCACATGGATAGGAGTGGCAGTCGTCGCCGGACTTGTTGTAGCGTTGTTCAAATTGGGCAAGCGCTTCGCGTTTATCCAGAAAATCGACAATGCCATCGCCGGACTGTGGCAAGGCTTCTACAGCATAACAAAGATGAAAGGCAAGCGCTGGTTCCTGTTTTACACGCTTCTCATCTGGGGCTGCTACTTCACGCAGCTTTACGTTTGCTTCTTTGCCTTTCCGTTTACGAAAGACCTCGGCATTGTTTGCGCACTGGTGTGCTTCGTGCTGAGCAGCATCTCGATGGGCATACCCACCAACGGAGGCCTCGGCGCATGGCACATTGCGATAATCTTCGGCCTGTCGCTCTACGGAGTAGGCACGTTCTCGATCAATCGTCCCGACGCCAACGCCACCGCGTTTGCCATGCTCGTTTGGGGCACACAGACATTGTTGCTGATAGCGTTGGGAATCTATTCCTACGTCTACATATTGATGAATAAAACAAAAGAAGGGAACTAAGAGATGGCACTTAGAATAGACGATTATTTCGATGAGGACGAGCGTCCGGCAGAAGAACGCGACGACGAGGCACAACCCGCACAGCAGGAGGCGCAAGCCGCGCCGGCAGTGCCGGAGGAAGAGCAATACCGCGAAGATTTCATCGTGACCAACGGTCAGCGCCGCCGTCGGCGGTGGCGCCGGATAATCATTGCCGGCACGCTTCTTGTAGTGGCGGCGATAGTTGTCAACATACTCTTCGTGTCGAAGAAAGTGGACAAAGGCTGTGTACGCGGCTATCTCGTGAAGGTGGAACTCAGCAGCGGACTGCTGTTCGACTCCTACGAATGCACTATGGTCACCGACTATCCCGACCGAGTGACCGACGCAAATGACTTGATTTTTCATTTTTCCGTGCGCGACCAGAAGCTTGGCGAGAAAATCTACAAAGCCATGCGCGGCGACAGCGTGCTGCTTGTAGACTACGTGCGCTATTCAATGAAAATGCCATGGCGCGGCAACACCGACGTGTGTGTCGACAGTGCCACGGTGATGAAGTTGCCCGTGCTCCGCAGTCCCGAACAGGTGGCTCTCGACAAGGCGACATACGGCGCCAAGCCCGACACCACAAAACGTGGATAAGACATAAAAACAAAATAATCAAGGATGGTTGCTCCTTTTCGCGGTCACGGCTGCGGAAAGGAGTTTAATTTTGCATAAAAAGTAAAAACGAAATGCTATGGAAAACAATTTTATTGAAATGGAATGGAGCCGGCTGTGGTGGCTTCTCAGTGTGGTGGTTACGGAGTATGTGCTCGTTCTCGCCGCGGTGGGCGCCGACATGGCAAGCGGCATCAGCAAATCCCGTAAGCGCGGCGAGGAAACACGCAGCCGCTCGCTCCGCCGCACCGTCGACAAGCTGGCGCGCTACTACAACGTGCTTGTGGTGCTTACCGTTGTCGACGCCATGCAGATAGCCGGCGCGTGGTTTATGCGCGCAGTCGAAGGCTATGCCGTACCCACCGTGCCGCTGTTCACGCTTCTCGGGTCGCTCGGCATGGCAGGAATAGAGGTGAAAAGCATCTTTGAGAAAGGCAGCGACAAGGAGCGCACCGATGTAGGCGCGTTGCTCGACCTGCTCGAATCCGCCGCCGACAATGAGAAATTAACCAAAATTATCAACAACCTTAAAAACTTGAAGAAATGAAACATTTTACCATTGAAGAACTTACACATTCAGACACCGCCATCGGCCACGGCATAGCCAACAATCCCGGCGCCGTGGAAAGGGAAAACCTGCGCCGTCTCGCCGAGCGCGTGCTCGACCCCGCAAGAGAACGCCTCGGCGCGCCAATCTACGTCAACAGCGGCTACCGCAACTGCGCGGTGAACCGACTGGTGGGCGGAGCGCGTCGCTCATATCATCTGCAGGGGCGCGCCGCCGACCTCGACACCCGCAGCGGCCGCAACGCCGAACTGATGCGCATCCTCCAGTCGCTTCCCCACACCGAACTGCTGTGGGAACAGGGCGGCCGCTGGATACACGTGGCACTGTGACGGCAGCCGACGGCGCCTTTTCCGCAGTGAAAACGGCGGAAAACGGCGGTTTGCGCGCAGTTTTTTAACAGAAATAGGATGTCGTGGTTTAAAAAATGTGAAAAATAAAGCCAAACCGCTAAATATTAGAGGCTTGGCTTTTATTGTTGAGTTTTCGTTGTAGTGGTTTGTGAGTTTTTGTTGAGTAATAAAATGAACACATTGCGCGCGATGCGCGTAAATTTGCAACATAAAACCAACATAATTAGAATTTATTCGTATGAAAAACTTATTCACCATTATTGCAGCCAGCCTACTGCTCGGCACGGCATCAATGGCGGCAGAGCATACGGAGATTGACAACAATTCGGCATATCTTGATTTGCGTCCAAACGGCACGACGCTCCGCACGACGGCAGCCGATGCACGCATCGTGGTTTGCAACGTGATGGGGTCAGGTGGTAGCCAACACTGTTGCGACAGAGATTCCTACCGCAGGTTGGCAATCAGGACTCTACATTGCCCGTCAAGGCAATGCGGTAGTGAAATTTGTAGTGAAATAGGGATATAAATAAAAACTTAAAAAATAATACAACAATGAAAGCTAATTTATACTCAATTGTACTTATGGCAGGTGCGATGATCTCGTCGGTCAATGCATTTGCACAACCAACAACTTCCGCTCCGACACCTCCCGAATTGGCAAAGAACAAGGTGATTTCAATCTATAGCGATGCCTATGCGTCGACAGGCTTCGAGTTTGGAGAATGGGGAAGCGGCTCGACTTACGCCTTGGAGAAAATCGGTGACACCGACAATGTTGCTAAGTTCACCACAACCGACCTGGGTTACTTCGGATGGCAATTCGGCAAAGTCAACACCGCAGCGATGGACAAGCTCCACGTTGACGTCTATGGCGACGCCGCATTTTCTGTCCGCGTGGTGCCTATCACTGGTGGCGCGGAAGTGGGACAGACCATAGAAGTCAGTGCCGGCAAATGGACAAGCGTCGACCTTGACACCAAGGTGTTTGCCGACGGAGGCGCCAACCTTGCCAACGTGTATCAAATCAAGTTTGACAACGTCAAGAGTCAAACACTATATATAGACAATGTCTATTTCTGGAGCACATCGACCGACGTCGACACCGAGGCACCTACCCAGCTGACAGCCACGCTCGTAGAGTCGGCATTCACAACAGTAACACTCTCCTGCACGGCAGTAGACAACAGCGGCGCTGTTGAATTTGTCGTAACCGACGAGGCAAAATCCTACAGCAAGACAGTTGGCGGAGCTTCCGGCGAAGCCACCAAGGTGGTTCTCGACGGACTTACAGCCAACACCGACTACAACTTCACCGTCAAGGCACTCGACGCCGAAGGCAACGAGTGTGCCGACGTCGTTACAATCGCCGCATCGACAAACGTTCTGCCAGAGCCGGCAACCAAAGCATCGTTGCCAGCCTCGAAAGTAATCTCAATCTACTGTGACGATTATACATCAGCCTGCCCGTTCGGCATCGGCGGATGGGGACAGTCGACAACAGCGACATTTTTGCAACTTACCGCCGATGACCAGGCGATGTATCTTGACAACTTCAACTACCTCGGTTTTGAGCTCAACAACAACAAGCCGGCGTTTGACGCCAGCGATATGCTCTACCTCCACCTCGACGTTTATCCGCTGACGCTCACCAAACTTGAGGTCTCTCCAATCTGGGGTGCAGAGAAACTCGTTGATTGCGGTGAACTCACGGCAGGAAAGTGGAACACCATCGTTCTGCCGTTGACATCATTCGACGGCATCCGTCTTGACAACATCTATCAAATCAAGTTTGTAGCTCGTCCAGAAGGTACAGCCAAGGCATTTCTCGACAACATTTACTTTGCTACAGACAACGACAGCAGCGTGGCTTCTATGACAGCCGACAAGCTCACCTATGCAGACGGCATGCTCCGCGGCGCAGCCGATGCACGCATCGTGGTTTGCAACGTGATGGGTCAGATGGTGGCCAACACAGAGGCAACCGAGGTTTCAACCGCAGGTTGGCAGCCGGGACTCTACATTGCCCGTCAAGGCAATGCGGTAGTGAAATTTGTAGTGAAATAGGGAAATAAATAAAACAAACATTAAAATTTATACAAAATGAAAAACTTATTAAAAATGGCGTTGCTCGCTGTCGCAACCTTTGCGGCAAGTGTGGCAAGCGCACAAACCTACTCTGGTAAAATCACATCAAGCGACTGGAGTGGAGACAAGGGGTTGGAGAGTGATGTGGATTATTCTTTGACTTATATTGAAAGTACGAAGAAACTTAATTTTGAGTTTACCGTTCCTTGTGACAAAAAAATCATTAATGCATATTTCTTTGCAGAGCATGGCTTTGGTGAAACTAAAATAGAAGTACCGCAATCGGTAGGCGGAACATATACTTTGTCGGGAACCACTGGAGGTGCATTCCTTTTGGGAAAAGGAGATGAAACGTGGTTCTTTTTAAAATTGACGATTGTGGGTGTCGGGGATATTGTAACGAATCATATTGCTTATAAGGCGGGAGAAGGAAACACAGCAGAGGACACAGAAGCTCCGGCATGGGTGTCGGACCCGACTGCCGTAGCAAGCTCAACATCGGCAACGATTTCGGTCAATGCTAATGACAATGTCTCAAAGACGCTGACATACGAAGTGTCAAAAACTGCGGATTTTGCGACATTGGAAACAGTAAACGGAAAAGCGAATGAAACTACAGAAATTGCGTTGAAAGGACTGTCGCCAGAAACAGACTATACATATTACGTTCGCGTTAAGGATATGGCTGGCAATGTTGGAGATGTTAAAACAGTAACGTTTACAACAACAGCACAGGCAGCAGTCGTTGCAACTTACTATGGCGTATTCTATACCAACGATTGGGCAGAAAAGGTAACAGTTGACGGAAAAGAGGTGGCACCGCAAATCAATTGGAAGGCTGAAACGCTGGAAGGATATAATGATGTGATTGTTACCGCAGAATTGTCAGAAGCACTTCCTGTTGGAGCGGCGCTTAAATTCTGCGCTTTTATTGAAGGTGGAGTCGGTCCAGTTGACAACAAGGATATGACGGCAACTGGCAAGGCAAATGAGTATACAATCAAGTTGAGTGAAGTGCTTCCAGAAGGTACGACATTGGCAAAAGACCAAATTTTTGGCCAGTTCTTCTTCCGCCTATTTCCTACAGGGGAAGGAGCTTTTTCCATGACAAAGATTCTTACAGCAGAATATAAGGTAGGAGCGTCAAACGATCCTATTGCCACAGACACTAAGGCTCCGGAATGGAGCGTAGATCCAGTGGTAGAAAAAGTAACGGACAAGACTGCTGAAATTGTGGTTAATGTGACAGATGATTCAGGCAGCGCCGTCATTACTCTGACAGGTGATAATGGATTTGCTGAATTGAAGAAAGAGGTGAAAGCCGACGGCTCAGTTCAGACAATCGTGTTGAACGGACTTACGGCAAACACTGACTACAATCTGACACTTGCCATTGCCGACGCAGCAGGCAATGCCGGCGAGAGCAAAACAGTTAATTTTACCACTCTGGAAACACCGGACCGTGAAGTGCTTTATCATTCTTTCGATTTCACTTCAGAGAACTGGAAAAAATATGGAGAGACAAACTCATTTGCCCCTAACGGCAGGCTTCTTTTGACAGTGAATGCCGACAACACAGTGACCGTTAAGGTTACGGTTGATGAGGGTGTGGAAGCAGTGGAATTTGCAGAATTCATACTGCACGGAATAGACGCTTTCTGAATTAATGTGCAGGAAGATGGCTCATTTGTGGGCACTTCGACAAAAAGCATTAGCAATAGAGACGCTTCTCAGGCATTCAATATGAATTTCGTGTTGAAAAATGGTGTTGGAAACTCTGTGTTTGAACCCCTGTCTTTCACACCGTCAGAAGGTTCGACATCAGCAGTAGCAGAGGTTGAGACAGAGGCAGCTAAGGTTGTTGCCGCCAACGGCGTAATCCGCGTTGAGGGCGACAAGACGTTTGCAGTCTACACCGTAGCCGGACAATTGGCATTCCGCGGCATGGGCGAGGTTCGCCTTGACAAGGGTGTCTATGTGGTTGTTGTCGACGGCAAGGCACAGAAAGTTATGCTGTAAGAAAACAATAATTGATTAAGGCGAAGAGCGGGGCTTCCGGGAAACGGAGGCTCCGCTCTCTGCGTATGGCGCAAGGCGTCACGGGGTAGGCAAACCGAGGGATGACGTTTGTACAACCGCTCTTCGGCGGGAGTTGTGCGTGCATTGATGTCACGGGGTAGGCAAGCCAACCCCGTGCTAACATATTAAACCGCTCTTCGGCGGTTTTTCGCATGGTGATGTATTGCGCCGTTGGCGCAATCAGATGATGATGGCGGACGATGGGTGAGGCAACCGCCGAAGGTGTGGGAGGTCGGTTAATGTGAAAGTAGGAGGTAAATGCCTTTATGAATAACATTTACCTCCTACCCAATTTTCTACATTTTGCTCTGCTTATTTCAGCGGCGGCGCTCCGCGGCGCATATGCGTCGGTGCGTGTACCCCCGACGCGGTCGGGGGTTAACTGAAGGCGTGACCGCTCGCGCGGTCGGCGCAGTAGCGCATCTCCGAAGCGCATATAGATGGTGCCAGCCGATGCCCCATGCGCCCTCCGCTGTCGCTTCGTGCGGATGGGGTTACGCTTATGGCGATGTATTGCGCCGATGGGGCAATCCGATGGGTGATGGCGGACGAAGGGGATGCGCAATCCGATGGATGGCGGGGAAGTGGCGTACCTCCGGCACGCAGAGGTTGGTGTCGAGGAGAATCCCGGCACGCTACGCTGCGCTTTGCATACCGGGTTACGGAAGAGTGCCGTCGCTCTGCGACGAGAGAGTGCAAACCGACAATGTGTTGACGTATACAACCGCTCTTCGGCGGTAGATGGGTGATGCGTTGGTGTCACGGGGTAGGCGAACCAACCCCGTGCTAACATATTAAACCGCTCTTCGGCGGTTTTTCGCCTATGGCGGTTTATTGCGCCGTTGGCGCAATACGATGGATGGCGGACGATGTGGATGCGCAATACGATGGATGGCGGACGATGTGGATGCGCAATACGATGGGTGATGGCGGACGATGGGGTGAGGCAACCGCCGAAGGACGGTTGTATAATCGTAGCCCCAGGTTGGCTTGCCTACCTGGGGTTGGTTGTTGAAAGAAAAAATAAAATATAAGTCAGTATATTTGTGAGTTACGATGAAAAGATGTAACTTTGCACCGCTTTTCGTAATCTCTGGCAAGACAAGTGGCTTGTGAATATTGCGACAATTATTAACTAATTAATTCACAATAAAATGGATTTGATTAAAGTTGCCGAAGAGGCATTTGCAACCGGCAAACAGCATCCGGAGTTCGGACCGGGCGACACTATCACAGTGGCTTACCGTATTAAAGAGGGTAACAAAGAGCGTATCCAGCAATATCGCGGTGTAGTAATCCGCATTTCTGGAGAAGGCACAAAAAAACGCTTCACAGTGCGTAAGATGAGCGACAACATCGGCGTAGAGCGTATCTTCCCGATTGAGTCACCGTTTATCGACAGCATCACAGTCAACAAGTTTGGTAAAGTGCGTCGTGCAAAATTGTACTATCTGCGCAACCTTACAGGCAAGAAGGCTCGTATCAAAGAGCGTCGTGTTGTCAACAAGTAATCGCACAGCAGAACGTAGCGATACAGAGACCGATGGTTGGAATCCCAACCATCGGTCTTTTTTTTGCTCGCCTCGGCCTTCTACAACCGCCGAAGGCGGTAGATGCGCGTGTGTTGGCGTCACGGGGTAGGCAAGCCAACCCCGTGCTAACGTATGAAACCGCTCTTCGGCGGTTTTTTCGCCTATGGCGGTGCATTGCGCCGTTGGCGCAAACCGATGATGATGGCGGACGATGTGGGAGGCAACCGCCGAAGGTGTGGGAGGTCGGTTAATGTGAAAGTAGGAGGTAAATGCCTTTTATGAATAACATTTACCTCCTACCCAATTTTCTACACTTCGCTATGCTTCTTTCAGCGGCGGCGCTCCGCGGCGCATATGCGTCGGTGCGTGTACCCCCGACGCGGTCGGGGGTTAACTGAAGGCGTGACCGCTCGCGCGGTCGGCGCAGTAGCGCATCTCCGAAGCGCATATAGATGGTGCCAGCCGATGCCCCATGCGCCCTCCGCTGTCGCTTCGTGCGGATGGGGTTACGCTTATGGCGATGTATTGCGCCGATGGGGCAATCCGATGGGTGATGGCGGACGAAGGGGATGCGCAATCCGATGGATGGCGGGGAAGTGGCGTACCTCCGGCACGCAGAGGTTGGTGTCGAGGAGAATCCCGGCACGCTACGCTGCGCTTTGC
>ENA-UEPW01001153-UEPW01001153.1-human-gut-metagenome-genome-assembly--contig:-NODE-1153-length-12230-cov-4.680820_pt1 | contig 12230 bp, 8 predicted proteins | sample MGYA00242935_ERZ507936 | MGnify/ENA primary metagenome ERZ507936 (study PRJEB26167, sample SAMN06115469) | human gut metagenome | host: Homo sapiens | place: China:Chongqing | collected 2016-06-23... | reverse complement strand
TACCACGACCACAAGACCACCGTGGGCAAGGAGATGGGCGAGCGCTTTGGCCGCGACGCCATGGAGGTGACCGACGAAGTGTTTGAAGGCCCCCAGAGCATCGTGTTCGACGAGGCCGAGAACCGCATGCACACCATCAAGGCCGTGATGGCCGCCACCCTGGGCTACGAGGGCTGATCCCTGTAAACACGGCAAAGCACCCGCATTGGGCCGGACCGGCCTGCTGCGGGTGTTTTTTTTGCTCTTGCGCCGGGCGGCGCATCCGGTATAATAGAAGCAAAGACCTTCGAGGGGCTCTAAGGTTTGCCCCGGCGGAGGTGACTACAGGCCAAAGGAGCACGGTGCCATGCGTTATACCATCAGTGAAATGGCGGCGCTGCTGGGTGTTACCACCCACACGCTGCGCTACTACGAGAAAATGGGCCTTATCCAGCCCGAAGTGAACCGGGAGACCGGCTACCGCTATTATACGGTCACCGACACCCGGCGGTTCAACCTGTGCCGGGAGCTGCGGGCGGCGGGCTTTACGCTGGAGGAATGCAAGGACTTTCTCGACGAACCTTCCACCGCCGTGACGGATGCCATGCTCGACCGGCAGATCCGGCAGCTGGAGCGCCGGCAGGTGCTCAACCGGATGAGCATCCGCTTTTTGCAAAATACGCGGGAGTATTACCACACGCTGGAGCAGGACGCCGGGCGGGTGTGGGTGCAGAACTTCCCGGAAATGTGGCGGCGGGTGCTCTCGCAGGAGGAAGAAGCCCGCAAGGACCCCGCCCTGCGGGCCGAAAAAGCCGAGTGGCTGGAGTGCATGCCGGCGGTGCGCTGGGTCAGCCGCTTGCCCAGCCGGGTGATGGAGCAGTTCCGGGTGGGGCGCAACGAGTACGATTACGGCCTGCTGGTGGAGTCCGATGCCGCCCGGCAGCTGGGCCTGCGCCGCACCGACCATGTAGAGCTGGTGTGCGGCGGCGACTACCTGACCACCGTGTGGAAAAAGGACTACCGGGGCTCCTTCGGGTGGGACTCGCTGGAAACGCTGCACGCCGAGATCCTGCGGCGGGGCTTCCGCGCGGTGGGCGACACCTTCAGCAGCATCCTGGCCAGCCGGGAGCAGCCGGACGGCAGCATCATCAACTACCACCTGACCCGGACGAAGATCTACACCTGAGCAGACTGTCCAAAATCTTGTGATTTTTTTGTCAGAATGACCGTTGACCTTCGCGTTGCTCGAAGCTCTATACTTTGACTGGAAATTGACAAAGCCCGTCTTTTTGTGCAGATGGGGCTTTGCCAACGGAAGAAAAAAGAGAAGAAAACCAGAAGGAGCGAAGAATTATGAGCAACAAGATCTCCCGCCGCAACTTCCTGCACACTGCAGGTCTGGGCACCCTGGGCGCTGCTGCTGCCGGTCTGCTGACCGCCTGCGGCGACAAGGCTGCTTCCGGCAGTGTGGCTTCCAGCGCAGCCGCCGCCGGTACCTACACCGCCGGTACCTACAGCGCCACCGCCACCGGCATCAACACCACCACCCCGGTCACCGTGACCATGACCTTCAGCGCCGATGCCATCACCGACGTGCAGATCGACGTGGCAAACGAGACCAAGGGCTACGGTGCCGACATCGCCGACGAGATGGTGAAGAAGATCCTGGACGCACAGTCCAGCGAGGTGGACGGCCATTCCGGTGCCACCATCACCTCCGATGCCATCAAGAAGGCCGCCGAGAGCTGCATCAACCAGGCCAAGGGCGTGGCCGTGGCCCCCACCGAGGCCAGCAAGGCCGAGACCGTGGTGCCCGACGGCCTGACCACCGAGGAAGTGGAGTCCTCTGTGGTGGAGCTGGGCGACATCACCCCGGACGAGACCAAGGACTTTGACGTGGTCGTTGTGGGTGCCGGTGCAGCCGGTGTGCCCGCAGCAGGCTGGGCAGCCGAGCTGGGCGGCCATGTGGCCCTGCTGCAGAAGCAGAGCATCGTGGTGAGCCAGGGCAACTGCGGCTCCGCCATCATCAAGTCCAAGTCCACCGAGGCCGGCAAGAAGATGTGGGTGCACATGACCAACGGCCTGTGCGACTGGCGCGCCGACACCAGCCTGCTGAACGCCTACGTCGAGAACTCCGAAGAGGCCCTGATGTGGTATCTGAACCGCGCCGGTCTGACCGACCAGACCGAGTACGGCGACGGCAGCCTCGTGGACAGCAACAAGGATCCCTCCAGCCTGCTGCACAACGACGAGAAGGAGATCTTTGCCTACATGTGCACCAGCCAGGATCTGACCGGTGTGTGGAAGGACCGCATGGACACCTACGACTTCGGCGATGAGCACTGCTACTTCTTTGCTCCGTGGATCGGCCCCAAGCCCAAGAACGTGGGCGACGTGCTGGCCACTGTGCTGGAGAACGTGCAGGCCAAGAACTCCAATCTGGAGGCCTTCTTCAACACCCCCGCCGTCAAGCTGGTGCATGAGAACGGCAAGGTGACCGGCGTCATCGCCAAGGATGAGAGCGGCAAGTACATCCAGTTCAACGCCTCCAAGGGCGTCATCCTGGCCACCGGCGACTACATGAACAACGAGGCCATGGTCAAGCGCTGGTGCCCGGACGTGGACGGCTACGACAAGAAGCAGTACCAGAAGACCGGCGACGGCCACATCATGGCCATCGACGCAGGCGCCAAGATGGAGAACCTGGGCCACACCAAGATGATGCACGACTTCGACTCCGGCCTGATGTACGAGGAACCGTTCCTGTACGTCAACATGGAGGGCAAGCGCTTCTGCAACGAGGACACCGGCTTTGTCTACATGGGCAACATCACCAAGTATCTGCCCCGCTACAACGGTGCCAACGTGGATGCCAACCACCCGGACGGCTCTCTGGGCTGGTACTGCCAGGTCTACGACAGCGACTACATGAGCTACGCCAACAGCCCCGTGCCGGAGCAGGTGATGACCAAGTACATCCCCGGTGCCGTGGAGAACCCGCAGGGCGTGTTCACCAACCTGATCGACACCTATAAGGCCGACACCATCGAGGAGCTGGCCGCCCTGCTGGACGTGCCCGCCGATGAGCTGCAAAAGACCATCGACCGCTACAACGAGCTGTGCGATCAGGGTGCCGACGTGGACTTCGGCAAGAAGAGCGTCTACATGCACAAGATCGAGAAGGCTCCCTTCTGGGGCGTGCGCAAGCACATCCGCGTGTCCTCCATCGACAGCGGCGTGAACACCAACGCCAACGGCCAGGCTCTGGACGCTGACGGCAAGGTCATCGAGGGCCTGTACTGCGTGGGCAACGTGGGCGGCGTGTTCTACGGCGGCGCGGACTATCCGTTCCACCAGACCGGCCTGTCCCTGGGCCGCTGCTACACCTTCGGCATGCTGGCCGCAAAGCACGCCATGGGCAAGTAAGCCGCAGGAAATAACACCATAAAAGAAGAAGGCCGCCGGGCAGGAGAAGGTTTCCTGCCCGGCGGCTTTTTGCTGCCGGAAAAAAGTGAAAATAATGCCCGAAACTTGAGCGGGATTGTTGTGAATGTGACGATTTTGGTACGATTTTGGGACGCTTGGTTTACACCGCCCCGGAAAGCGTGGTATAGTTAGACGGATAAGCAGCAGTGGGTGCCGCTGTGGGAAAAGCGAGGAGAGCGTTACGATGAAAAAGCACATTCGAGCATTCGTCAGTCTGCTGTGCGCTGCGGCGCTGGCACTGGGCTGTGCATCCTGCGGCGGCGCAGCGCAGAGCACCGGAAAATCCGGCGGCACCGCCGGGGTGACCCATATCACCGTGTGGACCTATTACAATGGTGACCAGCTGGAAAGCTTCAACAAGCTGGTGGACCAGTTCAACGAGACCACCGGCCGCGAAAAGGGCATCCGGGTGGAAAGTGCCAGCCAGGGCAGCGTGAGCGACCTGGAGACCAACGTGATGGATGCGGCCCAGGGCAAGGTGGGTGCTGCGGCCATGCCCAACATCTTCTCGGCCTATGCTGACACCGCCTATGCGCTGGACCAGATGGGCATGCTGGTGGACCTGAGCCAGTACCTCACCGAGGACGAGCGCGCCCAGTATGTGCAGGGCTACCTGGACGAAGGCGACTTTGACGGCGACGGCAGCATGAAGATCTTCCCGGTGGCAAAATCCACCGAGCTGATGTTCCTGAACGAGACCGACTGGGAGAAGTTTGCCCAGGCCACCGGTGCCGCCTACGACGACCTTTCCACCGTGGAAGGGCTGGTGGCCACTGCCGGTGCCTATTATGACTGGACCGACGCCCAGACGCCGGAGCCGGACGACGGCAAGGCTCTGTTCGACCGCGACGCCATGGCCAACTACATGCTGGTGGGGGCCCGGCAGCTGGGCGACACCCTGTTCGAGGTGCAGGACGGAAAGATGACCTTGAACTTTGACAAGGACGTAGCCCGCAAGCTGTGGGACAACTACTATGTGCCCTTCGTCAAGGGGTGGTTTGCCGCTATCGGCCGCTTCCGCAGCGATGATATCAAGGTGGGCAATGTGCTGGCCTATGTGGGTTCCAGCTCCAGCGCCACCTTCTTCCCCGCGCAGGTCATGGTGAACGACACCGAGAGCTACGACATCGACATGACGGTGCTGCCCAGCCCGAAGTTTGCGGGCGGCGAGGATGTGGCCGTGCAGCAGGGTGCCGGTATGGTGGTCACCGCCGGTACGGAGGAAGAGATCAATGCCTCGGTGGAGTTCCTCAAGTGGTTCACCCAGCCGGAACACAACATCTCCTTCTCGGTGGACTCCGGCTACCTGCCGGTGACCACGGCTGCCAACGACATGGAGGCCATCAAGACCAGCGGCCTGGAACTGAGCCCGAAGATGGAGCGCATCCTCTCGAATGCAGTCCAGAGCGTAAAGAACAACACCCTTTATACGCCAAGTGCCTTTGTGGGCGGCAGCAAGGCCCGCAAGGTGCTGGAATACAGTCTGAGCGATCTTGCCTCTGCCGACCGTGCAACGGTGCAGGAGCGGGTGGCCGCAGGCCAGCCCGCCGCCGACGCGGAAGCGGAGTTCCTCACCGACGAATACTTTGATGCCTGGTATGGGGGCATCTGCACTGCACTGGAGAAGTACGCCGGCTGAGCGTAACGACTGGAAACCGACGGGAAAGGGGGAAGTGCCATGAAGCCTGCCGAAAAGTACCGTGCGTGGAAAGCGCACCGGCCCGAGAAGCCGATCTTCCGCACCATCCTCTTTTCCATGATGGCGGTGCTGCTGGCGGAGGTGATCCTGCTGTCGACCGGCATCGGCCTGACCAATGTGTCCGGGCGGCTGAACCAGAACGCCAAGCAGATCGTGAACATGCAGGTGCGCAACCGCGCCAGCTACCTGCAGGATATGCTGATCAAGGCACAGGAGCTCACCGACATTTCCACCACCATCAACAACCTGACCCAGCAGATGCTGCAGGACGGCACCATTTCGCTGGACACGATGGACCAGAGCAGCGAGGCCGCTGACCCCCTGATGGAGGCCGCCGCGCCCTATCTGGTGAGTGCACTGCGCGCCCGCCCCGTGACCGGCATTTTTCTTGTGATCAACACCCACGACCTTGCGGAAAAGGAAGTGGGCAGCTCCATGCCCAGCATCTATCTGCGGGATCTGGACCCGGATGCCCGCCCCTCGGAGCGCAAAGCCGACCTGATGCTGGAGCGTTCCAGTGCGGCAGTGGTCAAGAAGCTGGGCATCACCACCGACAAAAGCTGGAGCACTGCACTGAGCTACCGCGGCCTGACCAGCGGCGGCTTTGCGTGCACCGTGTTCCAGACCGCCTGGGAGGATGACGAAAAGCTGGACGCCGCCGACTACGGCCGCTGGCTCACCCAGACCTACAAGCTCACCGGTGACGAGCGCACGGCCATTGCCTACTCCCAGCCCCTCATCCTGCCGGACGGCACCGTGTACGGCGTCATCGGTGTGGAGATCCTGACCAGCTATCTGGAAACCAAGATGCCGTATCAGGAGCTGCAGGACGGCGGGCAGGGCACCTATCTGCTGGTGTCCACAACGTCGGGCCTGTCGGACCCGGAACTGTTCCTGACGCTGATGGCGGGCGACGGACTGGATGCCAACGTCATCGACGCGGGCGTGGAAAAGATCACCTGCCGGCAGACGGACGGCGAACGCTGGCTGACGCTGAACGACGAGAACGGCTATGCGGCGGTCCAGAACCTGGACCTGTACAGCCGCAACGCGCCCTTCTCCAACGAAAAGTGGCTGCTGGTGGGCACGGTGCGCAGCAGCATCCTGTTCCGCTTTGCCCGCACCGTGCAGCAGGTCATCACCTCTGCGGTGCTCCTCACCCTGCTGCTGGGGGCTGTGAGCAGCCTGCTGGTGTCCCGCAGTCTGGCCCGCCCCGCCGAGCAGCTCTACTGCGAGGTGCTGGCAGCCAACGGCAAACAGACCTTCCCCAAGTTTTCGCACACCGGCATCCGGGAGCTGGACCGCTTTGCGGAGGCAATCACCCAGCTGAACAGCAGCCTTGTGACCAACTCCACCAAGTTTTTGCGCATCATGGACATGGCCAGTGTGGAGCTGGGCGGCTACGAGCTGCGGTATGACACCGGCAGTGTGTATGTGACCAAAAACTTCTTTGCCCTGCTGGGTGCCCCGGAGGTGGACGGCAGCAGCCTGACCGTGCGCACCTTTGGAGAACTGCTGGAGCACATCCAGCTGGTCCGCCCCTGCACCGTCAACGCGGAGGGGGACAAGGTGCTGACCGTGGTGCAGGGCGGCCGCACCCGCTATATCATGCTGCGGGTCACCACCGAGGACCGGGTGCAGGTGGGTCTGGCCGAGGATGTGACCGCCGCTACCCAGGAGCGCCTGCGTATCGAGCGGGAGCGCGACTACGACGTCCTCACCGGCCTGTACAACCGGCAGGCATTCCACCGCGTGAGTCATGAACTGTTCCAGAATCCGGAGCGGCTGGGCGTGGCAGCCTTGCTGATGATGGACCTGGACGACCTCAAGCACATCAACGACACCTACGGCCACGACTGGGGCGACCACTACATCCAGAACACCGGCCGCTGCATTGCGGAGCACAGCCCGCCGGGCACCGTGTGCGCCCGCCTGTCCGGCGACGAGTTCCTGCTGCTGTTCTACGGCTATCCCGGCCGGGAGCAGCTGCGCGAAAAGCTGGAAGCACTGACCCGCGCCATGCAGCAGGCCGTGGTGGTACTGCCCAGCGGCAGCGACCTGCACATCAGTATTTCCGGCGGCGTGGCCTGGTACCCGGAGGATGGCCGGGACGTCGAGACCCTGAAAAAATATGCAGACTTTGCCATGTATCAGGTCAAGCACTCCACCAAGGGGCAGATGAAGGACTTTGACATCGGCGTGTACAATCAGGAGGCCTACATCGCTCGCACCCGGCGGGAGTTCCACCAGCTCATCAGCGAAGAGCGGATGTACTACTACTTCCAGCCCATCTTCTCGGCACAGACCGGCAGGGTGCACGCCTACGAAGCACTGATGCGGTCGGACCTGCCCACCCTGCGTTCTCCGGCCACCATCATGAAGCTGGCCCGGGAGCAGGGCGCGCTGTATGAGATCGAGCGGCTGACCTTCCGCAAGGCGCTGGAAGGCTTTGACAACCTGCGCAGCAAAAATCTCGTGGACCGGCAGGCCCTGATCTTCATCAACTCTATTGCCAGCGTCTGCCTGCGCCGGGAGGACAGCGAGTATATGGACCAGCGCTGGCACGAGCTGCGCCGCCAGATGGTCATTGAGATCACCGAGGAAGAGGAGATGAACCGGCAGGCGCTGGAGAGCAAGCGCCATGCACCGGGTTTTTCCGGCATGTTTGCGCTGGATGACTACGGCAGCGGCTACTCCAACGAGGGCAGCCTGCTGGAGTTGGCGCCCCGGTTCATCAAGGTGGACATCAGCATCATCCGCGGCATTGATTCGGATCCCGACAAGCAGCAGATCCTGCGCAACGTGGTGCGCTACGCCCAGCCGCGCAGCATGCAGATCATTGCCGAGGGTGTAGAAACGGCCGCCGAGATGCGCACCGTCATCGACCTGGGGGCCGACCTGCTGCAGGGCTACTTCCTGGCGCGGCCGGCCGCTGTGCCCGACCCCATTGCCCCGGAGGCAGCGGAGATCATCCGAGCTATCTAGGACAGCAACCGCCGGAAGCGCTTCTGAACCGCCCAAAAGAGCAGGAAATTCCATATAGAACTGGAATATCCTGCTCTTTTTATATGGTGAGGAACGCAATTTGGCACCCGGCCAATTTACCTCTGGTGTTTGGCCGGGCGCTGCGGTATACTGGGGTGGAACGAAAAACGGCACGGGAGGTGCTTTGAAAAAATGGTACAGGTGGATCTGATCACCGGGTTTCTGGGGGCCGGCAAAACGACCTTTCTGCGCCGGTACGTCCGGTATCTGGTGGAGCAGGGGCACAACGTCTGCATTCTGGAAAACGACTTCGGCGCGGTAAACGTGGATGCCATGTTGGTGCAGGACCTGCTGGGCGACCGGTGCGATCTGGAGACCATCAGCGGCGGGTGTGACTGCGACACCCACCAGCGGCGCATGCGCACCAAGCTCATCGCCATGGCCATGCGCGGCTTTGACCGAGTGGTGGTGGAACCCAGCGGCATCTTTGATGTGGACGAATTCTTTGATGTGCTGCGGGACGACCCGCTGGACCGCTGGTACCGCATCGGCAATGTGATCGCCATTGTGGATGCCATGCTGCCGGAAGCATTGTCGCCGCAGGCGGAATATCTGCTGGCCTCCGAGACGGCCAATGCAGGCCGGGTGCTGCTGAGCCGTGCGCCGCAGGCCGGGCCGGAACAGTGCCGGGCAGCCATTGCCCACCTGGACCGCGCGCTGGAAGCCTGCAAGTGCTCCCGCCGCTTTGCCCCGGACGAGATCCTCACCAGGGACTGGGCTGCCCTCACCGACGCCGACCTTGCACAGATCGCCGCCTGCGGCATGCGGCAGGCCAGCTGCGAAAAGCTGCACTTTGATGAGCACAAGGCCTTCGGCTCCCTGTGCTTTCTGGAACAGCACCTCACGGTGGAGCAGCTGCAGCAGGCAGCTGCCCGGCTGTTCGGGGACCCGGCCTGCGGGCAGGTGCTGCGGGTCAAGGGCTTTGCCCCTACCCGGGACGGCTGGCTGGAGCTGAACGCCACCGCCGCCGGGCAGACACTGGCTCCCATCCCGCAGGGGCAGGATGTGCTCATCGTCATCGGCGAGGGGCTGGACAGGGCAAGGATCGAAACGCAGCTTCACCGCTGAGCTTTCAACGAACGTTGTAAAACTGGTGCAAAAAAAGGAGAACAGAATCATGAAAAAGAACCCGCAGATGCCCTCGGCGCGGCGCATCCTCGGCATGGTGGTCGGTATTGTGATCATCGGGCTGGGCATTGCACTGTTCAAGCAGTCTCACCTTGGCAACGACTCCATCAGCGCACTGAATATGCGTCTGGCCGAGATGCTGGGCATCTCGCTGGGCGTGCAGAACCTGTGCACGAACATCCTGTTCTTTGCACTGCAGTTCTGGTTCGGGCGCAAGTACATCGGCCTTGGCACCTTTGTCAACGGCATCGGCGTCGGGTTCATTGTCACGGCCTTCTACGACCCCATTGCGGCCCACTTTGGCCCGGCCGAGGCGCTGGGCCTGCCGGTGCAGCTGCTGTGGGTGGCGCTGGCGGTGCCGGTCACGGCGCTGGGGGCTTCACTGTACCAGACGGCAGATCTGGGCATCGCCCCGTACGATTACCTCTCGCTGGGCCTGCGGGACTACACCCCGGTGCCGTACTTTGGCTGCCGCGTGTTCACCGATGCGCTGTGTGCGCTGCTGTGCTGGCTGCTGGGCGGCCTTGTGGGCATCGGTACGCTGATCTGTGCCTTCTGCCTGGGACCCTTCATCCAGTTCTTCAACGGGCTGGTGTCGGAGCGGGTGCTGCACTACAAGCCGGGCGGCCAGTAAGATCGGGAAATCAAAAAGGCGTGCACCTCCTTTGCGGAAGTGCACGCCTTTTGCTGTGCAGAAATCAGAACTTGAACAGCGGGGTGCCGGCCAGGATGTCGCCCTCTGCCAGCATCTTCAGCTCGCCCAGATCGTCGCCGTTGGTCACGATGATGGCGGTAGCGGTGGGATGGCCTGCGGCGCGGATGGCGTCCAGATCCACCTTCAGCAGCGGGGTGTCGGCCTTGACCTTGTCACCCTCCTTGACCAGAGCCTTGAAGCCCTTGCCGTTCATCTCCACGGTGTCCATGCCGACGTGCACCAGGATCTCGATGCCGTCTTCGCTGGTCAGACCGACGGCGTGCAGGGTGGAAGCCACCTGGTTCACAGTGCCGTCAAAGGGGGCGTACACGGTGTCGCCGGTGGGCTCGATGCCGCAGCCGGGGCCCAGGATGCCCTGTGCGAACGTCTCGTCGGGGATGTCGGCCTGTGCCAGGACCTTGCCGCGGATGGGAGCCAGAACGGTCTTGCTCTGGCCAAAGAACTTGGCGGTTTCTTCTTCTTCGGCCTTGTTGCCGAACAGCTGGTCAAAAAAGCCCCTGATAATAATCCTTCCTCCTGATCATATTCAGGGGCGCGGCCGCCGCGCGGGCCTGCTGCGCCCAAACCCATATGGTATATTCAAAAGATACCATACTGCGCCCCAAAATGCAACTGCAATCCTGCACAAACTCCGGCGGGGTTTGCTGTTACATCAGCGCAATCAGCTGCTCGATCTCTTCCATGCGGGTGGCCCAACTGGTGGCGATGCGCACCACGGTGTGAGTGTCGTCGAATTTCTCCCAGAAGCCGAACTTTGCCCGGCCTTCCAGTGCGGCCAGCTGGGCGTTATCCAGAATCACGAACACCTGATTGGTAGGCGAATCCATAAAAAAGCGATAGCCCTTGGCGGCCAGACCCTTCTTGAGGGCGTTGGCGGTGTCGATGGCGTTTTTGCTGATCTTCGTGTACAGATCATCGGTGAACAGCACATCGAACTGGATGCCCAGCAGACGGCCCTTGGCCAGCAGGGCACCCTGCTGCTTGACCATGGTCATGAAGTGGGCCGGGGCACCGTGGGGGAACACCACGGCCTCGCCGCACAGGGCACCCACCTTGGTGCCGCCGATGTAGAACACATCGGTGAGCCGGGCGATGTCGGCCAGGGTCACGTCGGTGCCCTCGGCCATCAGGCCGTAGCCCAGCCGGGCACCGTCCAGAAACAGCGGCATCTGGTATTCCTGACAGACGGTGTGCAGATCTTCCAGCTCCTGTTTTGTGTACAGGGTGCCGTATTCGGAGGGGTGGGAGATGTACACCATGCCGGGGAACGCCATGTGGTCGTGGTTGGCGTCGGCATAGAAGGTGGCGCACCAGTCCCGTACATCGGCGGCGGACACCTTGCCCTCGTGGGCCGGCAGGCTGATCACCTTGTGGCCGGTGTACTCGATGGCACCGGCTTCGTGGCCGGCCACATGGCCGGTGGCCGCGGCCAGCACGCCCTGCCAGCGCTGCAGCATGGAGGCAATGACGATGGCGTTGGTCTGGGTGCCGCCGGAGATGAAGGTCACGTCGGCGTCCGGGCAGGCGCAGGCGGCGCGGATCTTCTCCCGTGCGCTGGCGCAGTAGGGGTCGGTGCCGTAGCCGGGCACTTTTTCAAAGTTGGTCTCGGTCAGCTTCTGCAGGATGGCGGGATGGGCACCCTCGCAGTAGTCATTTTCAAAGTACAGCATAAAAACGCTCCTATAGTTCAGATGCATCCATTGTAACCCCCGGCCGCAGGCTTGTCAAATAGGAAAAAAGCGCAGAGGGCGGACAGCCAAAATGCTGTCGGAATTGCGCCCCGAAGTAGTTGCTGCTGCCAAGGCTTCCTTCCGGGCGGTATAGGATGCTGATTCCAGGATAGCCCGGAACCGGCACACCGTCAATGTGGCGGCGTTTTTGCTGATTCTTTAGCAGGGGTGTGGTATAATCTTATATTAGGACAGAATAAAATCAGGAGGGGTGAACCGTTTGTGAAAAAAAGAACCTGGTACCGCGACCTTCTGGTCATGCTTGCCGCACTGTGCGTCGCCGGGGTGGCGGTGGTATGGGTGCAGCGCATCACCGGCCGCATCGACGGCGTGGCCATGCTGATCTTCATGCTGGCCGTGTTTGTCACCTCCATGTACACCGACGGTTATCTCTGGGGCGTGCTGGCCTCGCTGGCAAGTGTGCTGGCGGTCAACTTTGCCTTTTTCA
>ENA-UEPW01001147-UEPW01001147.1-human-gut-metagenome-genome-assembly--contig:-NODE-1147-length-12289-cov-5.177612_pt1 | contig 12289 bp, 8 predicted proteins | sample MGYA00242935_ERZ507936 | MGnify/ENA primary metagenome ERZ507936 (study PRJEB26167, sample SAMN06115469) | human gut metagenome | host: Homo sapiens | place: China:Chongqing | collected 2016-06-23... | reverse complement strand
ATACCCCCTCCGGCGACCAGCCGCAGGCCATTGAAAAGCTGGCGGAGGGACTGGAGAACGGCCTGCGTCAGCAGGTGCTGCTGGGCGTCACCGGCAGCGGCAAGACCTACACCATGGCCAAGGTCATCGAGAAGGTGCAGCGCCCCACGCTGGTGCTGGCCCATAACAAGACGCTGGCGGCCCAGCTGTGCGAGGAGTTCCGGGAGTTCTTCCCGGAAAACGCCGTGGAGTACTTCGTCTCCTACTACGACTACTACCAGCCGGAGGCGTACATCCCCCACACGGATACCTTCATCGAGAAGGACGCCGCCATCAACGCCGAGATCGAGCGCCTGCGCCACAGCGCCACGGCAGCCCTCTTCGAGCGGCGGGACGTCATCGTGGTGGCGTCGGTGTCCTGCATCTACGGCTTGGGGGATCCCATCGACTACGCCAACATGGTCATCTCCCTGCGGCAGGGGAAGGAGTACCCACGGGATCAGCTGCTGCGGAAGCTGGTGGAGATCCGCTACGACCGCAACGACGTGGCCTTTGAGCGCAATATGTTCCGGGTCCGGGGGGACACGGTGGAGATTTACCCGGTGTACGCCAACGGCTACGCCATCCGGGTGGAGTTCTTCGGGGACGAGATCGACCGCATTTCGGAGATCAACCCCGTCACCGGTCAGGCCCAGCGGGTGCTGCAGCACGTGGCCATTTACCCCGCCAGCCACTACGTCACCACCAAGGAGAAGATGGAGCGGGCGGTGCAGGAGATCGAGCGGGAGCTGGCGGAGCGCAAGGCCTACTTCGAGGATCACGGCAAGCTCATCGAGGCCCAGCGCATCGACCAGCGCACCCGCTACGACGTGGAGATGATGCGGGAGTTGGGCTACTGCACCGGCATCGAGAATTACAGCCGGGTCATCTCCGGCCGGGAGCCGGGCTCCCCACCCACCACGCTGCTGGACTACTTCCCGGAGGACTTTGTCCTCTTTGTGGACGAGAGCCATGTGACCCTGCCGCAGGTGCGGGCCATGTATAACGGCGACCGGGCCAGGAAGGAGAGCCTGGTGGAGTACGGCTTCCGCCTGCCCTGCGCCTATGATAACCGCCCTCTGAAGTTCCCGGAGTTCGAGGAGCGCTTCCGTCAGGCGGTGTTCGTCTCCGCCACGCCGGGGGAGTACGAGCGGGAGGGAGCCGACCAGATCGTGGAGCAGGTGATCCGCCCCACGGGCCTGCTGGACCCCCGTGTGGAGGTGCGGCCCGTCACCGGCCAGATCGACGATCTGGTGGAGGAGATCCGGGTCCGTGCCGCACGGGACGAGCGGGTGCTGGTAACCACCCTCACCAAGCGCATGGCGGAGGATCTGACGGACCACATGAAGGGCCTTGGCCTGCGGGTGCGGTATATGCACTCCGACATCGCCACCATCCAGCGGATGGAGCTGATCCGGGATCTGCGGCTGGGGGAGTTCGACGTGCTGGTGGGCATCAACCTGCTGCGTGAGGGACTGGACCTGCCGGAGGTGTCCATGGTGGCCATTCTGGACGCCGATAAGGAGGGCTTCCTCCGCAGCGAGACCAGCCTCATCCAGACCATCGGCCGGGCCGCCCGCAACGCAGAGGGACTGGTGGTGCTGTACGCCGATACCGTGACTCCCTCCATGAGGGCGGCCATCACCGAGACAGAGCGTCGCCGGAAGAAGCAGGACGCCTACAACAAGGCCCATGGCATCGTTCCCCAGACCATCCGCAAGAGCGTGCGGAAGGTGCTGGAGATCTCCCATTCGGCGGAGGAGGAAAAGACCACCGCCCGCCGCAAGCTGACGGACGCCGAGCGGGAGGCCACCATCCGCCGGCTGGAAAAGGAAATGAAGGAAGCCAGCAAAATGCTGGAATTCGAATACGCCGCCCTGCTGCGTGACCAGATCATCGAGCTGCAGGGCCAGAAGTAACAGGAGGCGCTATGGCCCATATACCCACCGTGGATATCCGCCAACTGGGGGATATCTCCTTTGACCGCCAACTGGAGCTGGCCCGGCAGCCCAACCGGGATTACGACGTGGACCGGTGGCTGTTCGTCCCCAACACCTACACCGAGTACCGGTACATTCTGGGTACACGGGGGGAAAAGCCTCTGATCTGCGTGGGCATCAACCCCTCCACCGCCCGGCCCGGTGCGCTGGATCCCACCCTGAAAAGCGTGGAACGCATCGCCCGCAACAGCGGCTTTGACTCCTTCATCATGTTCAACGTCTATGCCCAGCGGGCCACCTCCCCCGACGATATGGAGCGCACCTGCAACCCGGAGTTGCACCGGGAGAATATGCGGGCCTTTGCCTACATTCTCTCCCGCACACCGGATCCGGTGGTGTGGGCGGCCTGGGGGACCATCATCGAGAAGCGGGACTACCTGTGGCCCTGCCTGCGGGATATGATCGCCTTGGGAGAGGCCGCCGGCGCCCGGTGGGTCACCTGCGGCAAGCGCTCTGCGGCGGGGCATCCCCATCATCCCCTGTACCTCCGGGCAGACGCCGTGCCGGAGCCCTTCGACGTGGCGGCCTACGCCGCTGCGGGGGAGACCCGTGCTGCCGCTGCGGCCCGTGGCCGTCGCCGCCGGATATGAGGAGGGGAGCGCTATGACGGAGAAGCGTGCCGGGCTCAGCGCCATGACCCTGAAATACATCGCCATGGCCACCATGCTGGTGGACCATATGGGCTACGTCCTGTTCCCGTGGATCCTGTGGCTGCGGTGCGTGGGGCGCATCGCCTTTCCCATCTTCGCCTTTCAGATCGCTGAGGGCTGCATCCGCACCCATGACAGGCGGCGGTACGCCCTGCGGCTGCTGCTGTTTGCGGTGCTGACGGAGGTACCCTTCGATCTGGCCTTCAACGGCCAAGTGCTGTACCTCGGCTACCAGAATGTCCTGTGGACGCTGCTGGCCGGGGCGCTGGTGTGCTGGGCGGCGGACTGGGCGCAGAGGACCCCGGACGCCCTGCACCTTCTGGCGGCCACGGCGGCGTTTGCCGGAGCCTTCTGGCTGCTGGAGGTCTGCCATACGGACTACGGCGGCTGGGGCATGGCCCTGATTTTGTTGTTTCACCTGTCCCGTGGGAACCGGCTGATCCAGCTGGCGGGACTGGCGGTGTTCTGTGTCGCCAGCGTAGGCGGCGTCAGCATCGAACTGTACGCACTGGTGAGCCTTGCCTTCATCTGGCTCTATGACGGGCGGCGGGGCTATTGCAGCCGCCCCATCCAGTGGTTGTGCTACGCATTTTATCCCGTTCACCTGCTGCTCCTGTGGCTCTATGCCCGGACGGTGGACGGCATATGGTATTTGACATAAGGAGATACATCATGGCAAAGCATAAAGAGGAAAAGACCAACGTCATGCGGGTGCTGGATCAGAAGAAGATCCCCTATACCGCCCACACCTACGACCCGGAGAGCGGCATCGACGGCGTGTCCGTGGCCCGTTCGCTGGGGCAGGATCCGGCATCGGTGTTCAAAACGCTGGTGGCCCGTGGGGCCAGCGGCGGTTACTATGTGTTCGACATTCCCGTGGCTGCCACGCTGGACCTGAAAAAAGCCGCCCATGCCGTGGGGGAGAAGTCCGTGGCCATGCTGCCTCAGAAGGAACTGCTGCCCCTGACGGGCTACGTCCACGGCGGGTGCAGCCCCGTGGGCATGAAAAAGCTGTTCCCCACGGTGTTTCATGAGACGGCGGCGAGCCTGCCTGTCATCATGGTGTCGGCGGGGAAGCTGGGGTACCAGATCGCCTGCGACCCCAAGGCACTGTTGGCGCTGGTGAGGGCCGATACGGCGGACATCATCACGGAGGAATGACGGATGCAGCTGCGTTTTATCGACGAGCACAATGACCGGGGCCACCTGCTGTGGGCGGAGGAGCCGGTGGGGTTGGCCCTGCGGGGCGAGACGCAGCAGACGGCGCTCTCCAAGCTCCCGGCGGAGCTGACGGCCTATCGCCGCTGGCTGGGTCTGCCGCCGGTGCCGGCGGTGGGAGTTGTCACGCAGGAGGCGGCCAGCCCTCTCAACGTCCACGATGCCGACAGCGACATCCTGCTGCCCTCCGAGCACCGCCCCCTGACGGCGGAGGAGTATGAAGCACGGAAGGCACTGGCCCTGCGGTCGGCGGAGGACTTCCTGACGCTGTACCGCTCCATCCCCGACAAGACACACACCACCCTCCCCCAGCGGGAGACCTTCTACGGGGACGTCCCCCTGACGGCGGAGGAGATGTACCGGCATACGAAAAACGTCAACGCCTACTACTTCGGAGAGATCGGGGTAGAGATCGGCAACGAGCCGGATATCCTCATCTGCCGCCGGGCGGGCTTCGCCGCACTGGAGCGACAGCCCCGGTACCTTCACAATGCCGTGTTTCACGGCAGCTATGACGAGGACTGGACGCTGCGGAAGGTGCTGCGCCGCTTTGTGTGGCATGACCGCATCCATGGCCGGGCCATGTGGCGCATGGCCTGCGCCCTCTGCGGCAGCCGCCGGGTGGCCGACCCCTATCGCTTCGCATAAATCGGAGATCAACAGGAGAAAAACACCATGCAGGATCATATTTATATCAAGGGTGCACGGGAGAATAACCTCAAGAACATCGACGTCACCATCCCGCGGGACAAGCTGGTGGTGCTGACGGGGCTCTCCGGCAGCGGCAAGTCCTCTCTGGCCTTTGACACCATCTACGCCGAGGGCCAGCGCCGGTATGTGGAGAGCCTGTCCAGCTACGCCCGGATGTTTCTGGGCCAGATGGATAAGCCCGATGTGGACTATATCGACGGCCTGTCCCCGGCCATTTCCATCGACCAAAAGACCACCAGCAAGAACCCCCGCTCCACGGTGGGCACGGTGACGGAGATCTACGACTATCTCCGCCTGCTGTGGGCCCGCATCGGCACCCCCCACTGCCCTAAGTGCGGCAAGGAGATCCGCCAGCAGACCATCGACCAGATCATCGACCAGATCCTGGCCCTGCCGGAGGGGACTCGGATTCAGGTGCTGGCCCCGGTGGTCCGGGGCCGCAAGGGCGAGCACGCCAAGGTGCTGGAGGATGCCCGCCGCTCCGGCTATGTCCGGGTGCGGGCTGACGGGAACCTCTATGACCTGTCGGAGGATATCCCGCTGGAGAAAAACAAGAAGCACCACATCGAGATCGTGGTGGACCGGCTCATCGTCCGGCCCGATCTTGGCCAGCGGCTGACGGACTCCGTGGAAACGGCGTCCCACCTCTCCGGCGGCATCGTCATCGTGAATCTGCTGCGGGAGGAGCAGGATCTGGTCTTTTCCCAGAACTACGCCTGCGACGACTGCGGCATCAGCATCGAGGAGCTGACGCCCCGGATGTTCTCCTTCAACAACCCCTACGGCGCCTGCCCCACCTGCACGGGGCTGGGGATGCAGCTGAAGGCGGACCCCGCCCTCATCATCCCCGACGACAGCCTCTCCATTCTGGACGGAGCCATCACTGCCAGCGGCTGGAACTCCATCCGCTCCGACGGCATCAGCCGGATGTACTTCGAGGCCTTGTCCAAGAAATATCAGTTCTCCCTCCGAACCCCGGTGCGGGAGCTGCCGGAGTCCGTGCGGCAGATCATCCTCTACGGCACCGGCGGCGAGAAGCTGGAGCTGCACTATGACCAGCCCCGTGGCAAGGGCGTATTATATCAGCCCTTCGAGGGGGTGGCCAACAATCTGGAACGTCGGTATCAGGAGACTCAGTCCGACGCCAGCAAGCGGGAGATCGAGGAGTTCATGTCCCAATGCCCCTGCCCGGCCTGCCGGGGCCGCCGTCTGAAGCCGGAGGCACTGGCGGTGACGGTGGGCGGCCTGTCCATCTGGCAGGCCACGGAGCTGCCGGTGGATGAGGAGCTGGCCTTCTTCAACGGCCTGACCCTGACGGAGACGCAGCAGCTCATCGCCGCACAGATTTTGAAGGAGATCCGCTCCCGGCTGGGCTTTTTGCAGTCCGTGGGCCTCAGCTACCTGACCCTGTCCCGCTCCAGCGGTACCCTGTCCGGCGGCGAGAGCCAGCGTATCCGGCTGGCCACGCAGATCGGCAGCAGCCTGATGGGAGTGCTGTATATTCTGGACGAGCCCTCCATCGGCCTGCACCAGCGGGACAACGACAAGCTGCTGGCCACCCTCTGCCGCCTGCGGGATCTGGGCAACACCCTCATCGTGGTGGAGCACGACGAGGACACCATGCGGGCCGCCGACTATCTCATCGACATCGGCCCCGGCGCCGGAGCCCACGGCGGGCAGGTGGTGGCCGCCGGCACGCCGGAGGAGGTCATGGCCGATCCCGACAGCCTGACGGGCCAGTATCTCAGTGGGAAAAAGCGCATCGAGGTGCCGGCCGCCCGCCGCCCCGGCAATGGGAAGCTCCTGACGGTGCGGGGCGCACGGGAGAATAACCTGAAAAACATCGACATCTCCGTGCCGCTGGGGACCTTCACCTGCGTCACCGGTGTCTCCGGCAGCGGCAAGTCCTCTCTGGTCAACGAGATCATCTATAAGCGGCTGGGCGCCGAGCTGAACCGCATGAAGACCCACCCCGGCAAGCACACCGCCATGGAGGGACTGGAGCATCTGGACAAAGTGGTAGGCATCGACCAGAGCCCCATCGGCCGCACGCCCCGCTCCAACCCCGCCACCTACACCAATCTCTTCAACGACATACGCAATCTCTTTGCCGCCACGCAGGAGGCCAAGGCCCGTGGCTACGGGCCGGGGCGCTTTTCCTTCAACACCCGTGGCGGCCGGTGCGAGGCCTGCTCCGGCGACGGTCTGCTGAAGATCGAGATGCACTTTCTGGCGGACGTGTACGTCCCCTGTGAGGTGTGCCACGGCAAGCGCTATAACCGGGAGACGCTGGAGGTGAAGTACAAGGGCAAGAGCATCGCTGACGTGCTGGATATGACGGCGGAGGAGGCGCTGGCCTTCTTTGCCCCGGTGCCGAGGATCGCTGAAAAGCTTCGAACCCTCTGCGATGTGGGACTGGGCTATGTGAAGCTGGGCCAGTCCTCCACCACTCTCTCCGGCGGTGAGGCCCAGCGGGTGAAGCTGGCCACGGAGCTGTCCCGCCGTGCCACGGGCCGCACCTTCTATATTCTGGACGAGCCCACCACGGGCCTGCACTCCGACGATGTGAAAAAGCTGCTGGAGGTGCTGCAGCGGCTGGTGGACGCCGGGAACACGGTGCTGGTCATCGAGCACAATCTGGATGTCATCAAGTCCGCCGACTGGCTCATCGATCTGGGCCCGGAGGGCGGCGCCGGGGGAGGAACCCTCGTCTGCGCCGGTACTCCGGAGACGGTGGCGGCCTGCGAGGCCTCGTACACCGGCCAGTATCTGAAGAAGTATCTGTTCTGACTGTCTGCGCCGGTTGCGGCGGCGGAGAAAATGTGATAAGCTGGCATCGAGACACCTGCCCTCCCGCCTTCTGCATACAATGGCATGAGGTGATGGCATGGAACTGATGGGAGACGGCCTCATCGCCTTTTTGGCGGCGGTGGGCGTGAGCACCATCCTCTGGCTGCTGGCAGAGACGCTGCTGCGCCGTCATAGGCCGGTGGCGGAGGCTATATTGGTGCTGCCGGTCCGGGGCGACGGGGCCACGCTGGAGCGGGCTCTGCGCCTGACCATGGAGCAGCGCACGACGGGGGAGACCCCCATTCTGCTGGCGGACTGCGGGCTGGACGAGACGGGACTGCGTCTGGCGCAGGGCCTGACGCAGCGATACAGCCGGGTGCAGCTTTGCCCGGGGGAGGAATGGGAAAATTATCTGAAGGGAGGAACGAGCTATGGGTGAGCGCTGCACGGTGGAGGGAACCGTCCAACACGTGATCTTCCAGAATGAGGAGAACGGCTATACGGTGCTGGGCCTGCTGACGGAGGAGGGTGAGCTGGTGACAGTGGTGGGATGTATCCCCTGCGTGGCCCCCGGTGAAAAGCTCACCGCCGACGGCCTGTGGGTCAGCCACCCCTCCTACGGTCAGCAGTTCGCCGCCGAGACGGTGGAGCGTCTGATGCCGGAGACGGAGGAGGAACTCATCAGCTACCTCTCCTCCGGCATCATCAAGGGCGTCGGCCCTGCCACGGCGGAGCGGCTGGTGGAGCGGTTCGGCGGCGAGACGCTGGCTGTTATCGAGGAGGAGCCGGAGCGGCTGAGCACCGTCAAGGGCATCACCTCCAAGCGGGCCATGGAGATCTCCGCCGCCTTCCGGGAGCTGACGGGACTGCGTCGGGTCATGGAGTTTCTGGCCCGGTACGAGCTGCCGGTGGAACTGGCCATGCGGCTGTACCGCACCTACGGAGCCGATGCGCTGCCCCGCCTCCGGGCGGACCCCTATCTGCTGGCGGGGGAGCGCTACGGCGTAGCCTTTGCCGATGTGGACGAGATCGCTCTGAGTATGGGCTTCGGCGGCGACAGTCCCTGCCGCACGGAGGCGGCAGTGCTGTACGAGCTGGAGCACAATCTGGGCAACGGCCATGTGTTCCTGCCCCGCCCCAAGCTGCTGGCGGCCACGGAACAGCTCATCGGCGCCCCGCCGGAGCTGGTGGAGCAGGCGCTGGATACGCTGGAGAGCCGTGGCGCCGTGGTGGAGGAACAGATCGCACGGGTGGATGCCTGCTACCTGCGCCGGATGTATCTGGCAGAGAGCGAGACGGCCCGGCGGCTGCTGGCGCTGCGGGATGCCCCCCGGTCACAGGGCCGGGGCGTGGAGAAGCTGATCCGGGAGATGGAGGAGCAGCAGGGCATCGCCTATGCCCCTCAGCAGCGTCAGGCGGTGGAGTTGGCGGCCCGCACCGGCGTGCTGCTGTTGACCGGCGGCCCCGGCACCGGCAAGACCACCTCCACACGGGGCATCGTGGCCCTTTTCGAGGGCATGGGCCTTCAGGTGCTGCTGCTGGCCCCCACAGGCCGTGCCGCCAAGCGCATGAGCGAGCTGTGCCGCCGGGAGGCCCAGACCATCCACCGGGCGCTGGGTATGACCTATAACGAGCTCACCGGCGAGACGGTGTTTAAGAAAAACGGCAAAGAGCCGCTGGAGGCCGATGCCGTCATTGTAGACGAGATGAGCATGGTGGACCTGCCGTTGATGCAGGCATTGCTGGAGGCTGTGAAGCCCGGCTGCCGTCTGGTGATGGTGGGGGACCCCGACCAGCTGCCCTCCGTTGGCCCCGGCAACGTGCTGGGGGATCTGCTGCGCTCCCACGCAGTGGCCGCCGTGTCCCTGACGGAGGTGTTCCGTCAGGCGGAGCGTTCCGCCATCATCCGCAATGCCCACGCCGTCAACAGCGGCCGTCCCCCGGAGCTTGGCAGCGGCCAGAACGACTTCTTTTTCCTGTGCCGCCGGGCCCCGGACCGTCTGGTGCAGACGGTGGTGGACCTGTGCCGCACCCGCCTGCCGGACAACATGGGCATCCCCGCCGATCAGATTCAGGTGCTGTCTCCCACCCGCCGGGGCCTTACCGGCACCGTGAGCCTGAACCGGGCGCTGCAGGCAGCTTTGAACCCCCCTGCCCCGGACAAGCACCAGAAGACGTGGGGGGAGCTGACCTTCCGGGAGGGGGATCGGGTCATGCAGACCCGCAACAACTACGACGTTCTCTGGCAGAAGGACGACGGCGAGATGGGTACCGGCATCTTCAACGGCGACGTGGGGGTCATTCAGGAGATCGACCCCGGCGGCGAGCTGGTGACCATCCGCTTCGATGACCGCACCAGTGTCTATACCCCGGATCTGCTGGGCCAGCTGGACATGGCCTATGCCATGACGGTACATAAGGCGCAGGGCAGCGAGTACCGGGCCGTGGTGCTGGTCAGCGCACCTGCCGCCGCATCTCTCATGGTGCGGGGGGTGCTGTATACTGCCATCACACGGGCCAGAGAGCTGCTGGTAATGGTGGGGGACGATGTGATCCCCGGAAAAATGGCAGAAAACGACCGGCAGGCCCGGCGATACAGCGGCCTGCGCCGCAGACTCATGCAGGGAGGTGGCAGCGATGGCGCTTCAGGATGATCTGAACCGGCTGCAAAAGCAGCTGGGGAATTTTCTCTTTCCCCGGAAATGTCCCTTCTGCGGGACCGTCACCGGCGGCCGCCTGCTGTGCGGCAGCTGCGAAAGGACTCTGCCCTATACCGGGGAGAACGCCCTGTGTCAGGGGACCTTCGGGCGGTGCGCCTCGCCGCTGTACTATACCGGCCCCGTCCGGGAGGCTATCCTCCGCTTCAAGTTTCAGGGCCGCACCGGCGGACTGGACTGCTTCGGCCGATTGATGGCCGACTGCGCCGCCCGGTGGTATCCCGGCGAGTTTGACACCGTGACGTGGGTGCCGGTGAGCCGCAAGCGCCTGCGGCAGCGGGGCTTTGACCAGTCCCGTCTGCTGGCGGCCAGCCTGTGCGTGGATTGGCACGTGGCCCCGGTGGAGACCCTCCGCAAGGCGGTGGACAACCCCGCCCAGTCGGGGCTTACCGACGCTGAGCATCGCCGGGCCAACGTGCTGGGAGTCTACGAGGCCCTGCCGGAGAACGTCCGGGACAAGCGTCTCCTGCTCATCGACGATATCGTCACCACCGGCTCCACCCTCACCGAGTGCGTCCGGGTGCTGCGGGCGGCCGGGGCCGCCGACGTGGTGTGCCTGACGCTGGCCCGCACCGAGGAGGAGCACTGATTAAGGGGAATGCGGCATGCGGCGAGACACCGCCGGTATGGAAATGCCGCAAACGGCGCACAATAGCACCGGGACTTGTCTGCGGCGGGACGTGATTTCCTAAAAAACTGTGAACATTTGTTTACGAAGCCATAAAACCGGGAAAACACTCTTGCAAAATGCGGAAAGCGCCTTTATAATTGTAGCTTAGAGAAGAATCGGCTGCCTGCAGCCGTGTCCCATAACAGAAGAAAACGAGGTGCAGCGTATGTGTTCATTGGCAAAGGATATCGGGATCGATCTGGGTACCGCATCGGTACTGGTCTATATTAAGGGTAAGGGCGTCGTGCTCAACGAGCCGTCTGTGGTGGCCATCGACAAGAATACCGGCCGCCTGCTGAAGGTGGGCGCCGAGGCTCAGGCTATGCTGGGCCGTACCCCCGGCAACATCGTGGCCATCCGCCCCCTGCGGGACGGCGTCATTTCCGACTACGATATGACGGAGCGGATGCTCAAGGAGTTCATCCGCAAGGTCACCGGCGGCTTCCACCTGTTCCCGCCCCGGATCATGGTGTGCGTCCCCTCCGGCATCACGGAGGTGGAAGAGCGTGCCGTCATCGACGCCGGCCGTCAGGCAGGCGCCCGCCGTGTCTACCTCATCGAGGAGCCCGTGGCGGCAGCCATCGGCGCCGGCATCGACATCACCAAGCCCGACGGCCATATGGTGGTGGATATCGGCGGCGGCACCAGCGACATTGCCGTCATCAGCCTCTCCGGCGTGGTGGAGTCTGCCTCCATCAAGGTGGCCGGCGACCAGTTCAACGAGTCCATCGTCAAATATATGCGCCGCAAGCACAATATCCTCATCGGCGAGCGCACGGCAGAGCAGATGAAAATGGAGATCGGCTGCGTCTATCCCAAGGAGGAGGAGGAGGCCACCATCGAGATCAAGGGCCGCTGCCTGATGACGGGCCTGCCCAAGACCATCACCGTCAACTCCACCGAGATGATGGAGGCCTTCGAGGAGCCGGTGGAGCGTATTCTGGAGGCGGTTCACAACGTGCTGGAGCGCACGCCCCCGGAGCTGGTGGCGGATATCTCCAATAACGGCATCGTCATGACCGGCGGCGGCAGTCTGGTGGACGGCTTCGACAAGCTGATCACCGCCCGCACCGGCATCCATACGGTGGTGGCGGAGGACGCCATCTCCTGCGTGGCGGAGGGTACCGGCAAGAGTCTGGACTCTCTGGGCGATATGCAGGACGGAACGGTGAATCTGTCCCGCAGAAGACAGATGAACTGAGAAGCATTGACTTTGCACCGAAAAGCAGAGCTTCGGCTCTGCTTTTCCTGTAACCGGGCCGGGAGCGGAATCCCTGTCCCGCAGCATCAGAAAAGGAGGAGTCCCCATGAAGTTTTCCAGCAAAGTGCAGAAATGCGGCCTGTCGCCCATGCGTAAATTCCACCCCTATGCGGTGGCCGCCGAGGCCAAGGGCCGGAACATCTATCACCTGAACATCGGTCAGCCGGATATCGAGACGCCCAAGGCGTTCTTTGATGCCGTCCGCAGCTTTGACCAGCCGGTGCTGGAGTACGCACCCTCTCCCGGCGTCCCCG
>ENA-UEPW01001144-UEPW01001144.1-human-gut-metagenome-genome-assembly--contig:-NODE-1144-length-12314-cov-20.569829_pt1 | contig 12314 bp, 8 predicted proteins | sample MGYA00242935_ERZ507936 | MGnify/ENA primary metagenome ERZ507936 (study PRJEB26167, sample SAMN06115469) | human gut metagenome | host: Homo sapiens | place: China:Chongqing | collected 2016-06-23... | reverse complement strand
CCGGGCAGAATTCATCCAGAACACCCTCACCCTGAAGCCCGGCATGGTGTATAACCGCGAGGCGCTGGTGGCGCGGCTGTTTGCCGCCGGGTATGTGCGCCGCAGTCAGGTGGACGGCCCGGGACAGTTCAGCGTGCGCGGCGATATCGTGGATATCTACGCGCCGGATATGCGTCAGCCCGCCCGCGTGGAGTACTGGGACGACGAGATCGACTCCATGTCCTCCTTTGACCTGCTGACCCAGCGGCGGGACGGCGCACTGGAAAAAATCTACCTCTCCCCTGCCCGCGAGGTGCTGTTCGGCAGCACCGCCGAGACCGCCGAAGCGCTGCGCGATACCATCAAAAAGGCGCGCGGCAAGCACCGCGCCGCGCTGGAAAAGGCCACCGAAGCCGATCTTTCCCAGCTGGATTCCGGCCTGATGCCGGAGGCCATGGATAAATATTACGGCATCCGCTACCCCGCCCCCGCCACGCTGCTGGACCATCTGGACACGCCGCTGTTCATTCTGGACGAGGTGGGCGGCATCCGGGATGCCCAAAAGGCCACTGAGTTCCGCCGCAGCGAGGAGCTGACCGGACTGCTGGAAGAGGGCGTGCTCTGCCCCGGGTTGGATGTGCTGTACCAGACCATGGACGATCTTGTCATTGCCGCCCAGAACCACAGCACCCTGCTGTGCGAGAATTTCCTGCGCGGGATGAACGAGTTCAAACTGAAAGACCTCATCAACGCCGAGGCCTTTGCCGCCCCCAACTGGAACGGCGACCTTGCCTCCCTGCGGGAGGACTTAGACCCGCTCATCGCCCAAGGCTATGCCGTCACCCTGTTTGCCGGTACGCCCAAGGGCGCAGCCGCTTTGACCCGCGACCTTGCCGACAAGGGCTATGCCGTGAGCATGAGCCGGGATGTGCGCCCCGCCAAGGGCATTTTACAGGTGCTGCCCGGGCATCTGACCGCTGGGTGCACCTTTCCCTTTGCCCACGCAGCGGTGCTTTCCAGCCGCCGTCACGGGCTGGACGAGGAAGCCGCCGCCGAGGCCAAAAAGCGCAAAAAGAACAAAAACGCCCTGTCCAGCCTTTCAGACATCAAGCCCGGGGACTATGTGGTGCACCAGAGCCACGGCATCGGCATGTATGCGGGCATCCAGCGGCTGGAAGTGCAGGGTGCCATCAAGGACTACCTCAAGGTGCAGTATTCCGGCTCGGACGTGCTGTATGTGCCGGTGACCCAGCTGGATCTGCTCAGCCGCTACACCGCCCCCGGCGATGAGGAAAAGGTAAAGCTGGCAAAGCTGGGCGGCACCGAGTGGCAGCGCACCCGCGCCAAGGTGAAAAAAGCCACCGAGGAGATGGCGCAGGAGCTGATCGAGCTTTACGCCCGCCGCCGTCAGGCCACGGGCTATGCCTTCCCGCCGGACGGCGACTGGCAGCGGGACTTTGAGACCCGTTTCGACTACGACGAAACGGACGACCAGCTCAACGCCACCGCCGAGATCAAACAGGACATGGAAAAGGGTTACCCCATGGACCGGCTGCTCTGCGGCGACGTGGGCGTGGGCAAGACCGAAGTAGCCCTGCGGGCCGCCTTCAAGTGCGTGATGGGCGGCAAGCAGTGCGCTCTTCTGGCCCCCACCGCTCTGCTGGCCTGGCAGCACTACAACACCCTGCTCTCCCGGATGGAGGCCTTCCCGGTGAAGATCGGGATGCTCTCCCGCTTCCGTACCGCGAAACAGCAAAAGGAGACCCTGCGGGGCCTGCAGTCCGGCAGCGTGGATATCGTGGTGGGCACCCACCGGCTGCTGTCCAAAGATGTGAAGTTCCACGACCTCGGCCTTGTCATCATTGATGAGGAACAGCGTTTCGGCGTGAAGCACAAGGAAAAGCTGAAGGAAAACTTCATCGGGGTGGATATGCTCACCCTGTCGGCCACCCCCATCCCCCGCACATTGAACATGGCCATGAGCGGCATCCGGGATCTTTCCACTATCGAGCAGCCGCCCATCGAGCGGCAGCCGGTGGAGACCTTTGTGCTGGAATACAACGATGTTATCCTTGCCGAAGCCATGAAGAAGGAGCTGGCCCGGGGCGGTCAGGTCTACTACCTGCACAACCGGGTGGACAACATCGAGTCCTGTGCCGCCCATGTCAGCCAGATGGTACCCGGGGCGCGGGTGGGCATCGCCCACGGCAAGATGACCGAGGAAGAGCTGAACCCTGTCTGGCAGCATCTGCTGAACGGCGAGATCGACATCCTCGTCTGCACCACCCTCATCGAGACGGGCATTGACGTGCGCAACTGCAACACCCTCATCATCGAAGACGCCGACCGGATGGGTCTGGCCCAGCTGTACCAGATCCGGGGCCGCGTAGGCCGCTCGGGCCGGAAAGCCTACGCCTACTTCACCTTCCGGCGGGACAAGACCCTCACCGACATCGCCCAGAAGCGGCTTTCCGCCATCCGGGAGTTCACGGCCTTCGGCTCCGGCTTCCGCATCGCCATGCGCGACTTACAAATTCGCGGCGCAGGCAGTCTGCTGGGCCACAGCCAGCACGGCCACATGGAGGCTGTCGGCTATGACCTCTATGTCAAGATGCTGGGTCAGGCCATCGCCCGGGCCAAGGGCGAGCCCATCCAGCGCGACAAGAGTGAATGCCTCGTGGACCTGCGGGTGGACGCCTTCATCCCGGAAAAGTATATTGCCGACGGCCCGGGCCGCATCGAGGCCTACAAGCGCATCGCCGCCATCCAGACCCCCGAAGACGCCGCCGACGTGCTGGACGAACTCATCGACCGCTACGGCGACCCGCCGCCCTCTGTCAGCGACCTCGTGAACGTCTCGCTGGTGCGCGTACAGGCCACCGCTGTGGGCGTCTACGAAGTCACCCAGAAAAAGGACACCCTGCTGTTACAGGTGGAGACGCTGGATGTGGCTATGATTCGCGGCCTGCTCATCGCTTTCAATGGCCGGGTGACAGCAGGAGCCGGCACCAAGCCCTACCTCTCGGTGACTCTCCAACCCGACGAAAAGCCGCTGGAACTGCTGCAAAGCATCCTCAAGGCGATGGCAGACATCCTTGCCGCCCCGCCGGAGGAAAACACCGGCAAAAAATAAATTCACTAGGAGTACACTTATGAAAAAGAAACTCATCGCGCTCGTCTGCGCCCTCGCTCTGGCCGTCGGCCTCGTGGGCTGCAGCCTCTCCACCCCGGATTCCGTAGGCACCATCGGTGAGGTGGACATCTCTTCCGGCCTCTATTTGCTGGCCCAGTTCGATGCCTACCAGACCGCCGCCGACCTCGCTTCCGATGACCAGGACGCCACCAAGGTGTCCAGCTTCCTCAAGGCCACCATCACCGTCGATGACACCACCGGCGAGACCGCCGTGGTCAGCGACTATGTGGCCCAGAAGACCCTCGAGAACCTCGAGTCCTACGCCGCCATCGAGACCCGTTTCGATGAGCTGGGCGGCGTGTTGACCCCCGACGAGGAGACGCAGGCCGACAGCTACGCCTCCCAGCTGATGGAGCAGAACGGCGACCTCTATAAGGCCAACGGCATCGGCCTCGACACCCTCAAGCGGTTCGAGCGCATCCTCATCAAGAGCAACGACCTGCTCGAGATGTGCTACGGCACCGACGGTGAGACCCCCGTCTCCGACGCAGAGCTGACCAGCCACCTCGAGGACGAGATGGTCTACATCCGCTATGTGGTCGTGCCGCTCTACAATACCAGCACCTTCGCTTTTGCTGATGACGCCCAGAGCGCCCAGATGCTCGAGCTGGCCCAGACCGCCGCCGAGAGCTGCAACGCTGCCACCCCCGATGGAGCCAGCGCCCAGACCTCCGCTTTCAGCGCCGCCGTCGCCGCTGCCCTGCCCGACATCTACGCGGTGCTGGATGGCGAGCCCTCTTCCGACGCTTCTTCTCTCTCCACTGCTCTGCTGGGTTCTGACAACATCAATGCCACCTTCTCCGAGGAAGGCACTGCCGACGCTGTCCGCGCCCTCAAGCCCGGCGAGGCTGCTGCCGTGCAGTATTCCAGCTATGCGCTGATGATGCTCGTCCGTCTCGACCCGCTGGACGCTGACACGCTGGACAGCCTCCGCACACAGGCCCTCTCCGACATGAAGAGCGGCGAACTGCAGGACAGCCTTCAGTCCTATGGCGCCCAGCTGCCCCACGCTCTGGATTCTGCCGCCATGAAGAAGATGCCGGCTTCCAAAATCAAGAACGAGCAGTAATTTTCCTCAAAAATAATACAAAAGCTCCGGGAAACTGTTGGTTCCCGGAGCTTTTCTGTTATCATACTGCTTTTCAAATTCCGCTTCCAGCGCCGCGTGGATATGCATCGTGCGGCGTTGCTTTTTGTCGGTTTTTATGGTATTCTCTTAGCAGAAAGGCGCTGTCCTGCAAGTGCAGCGGTCATGCTCCCTCCTGATGTCAAGTCCGGAGGAAGTTCAATTTCTGTCGTCCTCCGGACGGTTCGAATGTTTCTACATGAGATACCTAAAGGAGGAAATCCATTATGGATATTTTGAATATTGTTTTTTCCGCACTGAACCTTCTGGCTACAGTCATCATCGGTGTCATCAATGTGACATGGATGATCTCGAGGGATGTCTTTCGGGACAAACCTCGGGCAAAGCACTATTCTAAAAAATGACAAGAAAAATGACCGCCCCAGACTTCCCAACCTGAGCGGTCATTTTTTCTTATAAAATCTGACACCCAGAACGGGAGCTGACCACTGTGCAGCCAGCGCCTTTCCTTATCTTTATTATAGGCAGTCGTACGCGGATTGTCAAGCGCCAGAACTTCCAGAATACAAAAGATAAAACGGACCGCCGCTTTGGCCTTTTCAGGCTGGGGCGGGCGGTCCGACGCTTTCTAACGCATTCTGATGCAATCCGACGTTTTTATCCGTTCTCTCAAAAACAATGCAGATGCATCATTTTTCTTATATTTCGGCGTCATTTTCGCCTTCTGCGGCATCTCAAAACGGGCAGTTTTTGCATTTTCAATTTCCAGAATATTCCAGTTCATGCATCTTTAACTGGCCTACACCTTGATTATAGAGGAATCGTTCTCCAATGTCAATAGCCCCGCACCTATAAAAAGCCTAAGGGCGAGGCCCCTTGCGGAACCTCGCCCCCAGACTATGTGAGATAAATCACTACATGCGCGAACATATAATGTTTATCATTACAGGCCGTGTGCCTGCAATTACTTTTGTTTTAGACCGACAGATTACTTGTTGTAAGCCTTGTCGTTTGCAGCGAAGACGAACATAGCGTAGGTGTCCTTCTTGCTGTTATCGGTTTTATCCTTGCCCTCGAGGTCAACAGTGACATCGACCTTAGCGGTCTTATTGGTGGTGCCCTCAAGATGGATACCATACGGTTTCGTAGTGGCTGCAGCCAGGACTTTAACAGCAGGATGCTTCCAGTTCTCAATCTTGGTAGCGCTCTTGGGCTCGGTAACAACAACGACAGTGTAGACCTTATCGCCACTCTTTACGGTCGCTACATAAGTTTCGTCGTCCTTAAGCTGAATGGTGCCATTCTTGATCTCAGTCTTAACAGGGCCAGTCACGCTGCTGTCAACTTTGAGGGACTTGAAGTTGACAGTCTCACCCGTCGCAGTCTTGTAAGCATTCTCCAGAGCTTTCTCAGCCTTGTCCTCAGCGATGGCATTGGTGACAGCGCAGCCAGTCAGCATGGAGACAGCCATGACAGCAGTCAGAGCAACAGCCATGATCTTCTTGAACATTTTCATAGTGATATTCCTCCAATAAAAAATATTTTTTATTTCGGCAAACCACTACAAGAACTTCGTGGTCTGTCTCGATGGGTTCAGTATAGTGCATTTTCACAAGATTGTCAAGATACGGTATTGTTTTCGGCATTTTGTCCAATCAGAAGCCGTGAAAAATAGCAAACTGCCCGTTAAATATGCATCCGTGCCAAAATTTGTGCCAAAGATCCTCAAAAGCCGCCCTTTGCTTTACCTTTATAATAAAGGCACAACCGCTCTGTCTGCACAGGGGAAAATGGCCGAAAGCCCGTTCATGCTTTTACTGCCTTTTCAAACTCCGCCTCCAGCGCCTCGTTGACGGCGCGGACGGCGGCGGCATCGGGTTTGATGGCCGTGCGGTCGTAGGTGAACAGGCCGTTCACCTCGTCTTCCACGTCGGTCAGCTGGGTGTACACCAGCGCCGAGAGGCCCTTTTTCAGCTGCGGGAGCACCGTCTTGCGCTGCAGATCGCAGTAGCGCTCCGTCAGCTCTGCCCGGCTTCTGGCCGTGCCGTAGCCGTAGGTCTTCCGGGGCGGCTCATGGCCGGGCATGGGCCATGCAATGCCGCCGTACTCGCTGAGGGCCACCGTGCGCATATTCGGGCGGATGCGGAGCGGATAGAAGTAGTTGTGGATGGAATGCACATTTCCCCCGCCCCGGTCGAACCAGCCGCTGGCCTCGTCCACCGGACGGGACGGGTCGAGGGCGCGGAGGGTCTCGGTGGCTTTCCGCGCATCGAACTGCCCCCACCCCTCGTTGAACGGCACCCAGCACCCGATGCAGGGGTGCCGCCCCAGCGCGGCTACCGTGTCGGCCAGCTCCCGGGCGTACTCCTCCCGGCTGTGGGCGCTGCCCCGGCCCAGAAAGCCCCACAGCAGCTTCCCGTCCGGGGCATGGCGCATCAAGGGCTGTAAGGCGTTGGTCAGGTAGGTGACGTACCACATCGGGTAGGCCCCGCCGCCGTTGACCATATCCTGCCAGACGATGATGCCCAGTTTATCGCAGTGGTAGTACCAGCGCTCCGGCTCGATCTTGGCGTGCTTGCGCAGCAGGTTGAAGCCCAGCTCCCGCACGGTGTGCAGTTCGTGCTCCACGGCGGCGTCGGAGGGCGGGGTGTAGAGGCCATCGGGCCAATAGCCCTGGTCCAGCAGGCCGTTGAGCAGGATGGGCTTGTCATTGAGGAAAAACCGCCGGATGCCCTTTGCATCCTCTTTGCACTCCCACTTGCGGAGGGCGAAATAGCTGTGGACGGTGTCGAAGTCATTTTCTTCGCCCTGAGTCGTGCCGACCGTCAGATCATAGAGGAAGGGGCTGTCGGGGCTCCACGGGAAGAAATGCTCTTCGGCGATGTTCAGGGTCACTTCGCCGTCCCGGTCGACCTCGTCGCTGCCCCAGTCCTCGGCGATGGTCACGCCGCCGGCCCGCACCACGGCCCAGAGGTTCACCGCACCGCCGGGCTTCGAGGTATGGACTTTCACGGTCACGGTCCGGGCGTCGTAGTCCGGAGTGACGGTCAACGTATCAATGTAATTTTCCGGCACCCGCTCCAGCCACACCGTCTGCCAGATGCCGCTCTGGGCCGGGTAGAACATCCCGCCGGGCCGGAGGGTCTGCTTGCCTCTCGCCTGCGTGCCGGTGCCGGTGGGGTCCTGCACCGCCACCCAGAGGGTGTTGCGGCCCTGCGGGCGGAGCAGGTCGGTGATGTCCAGCGTAAAGGGCCAGTAGCCGCCCCGGTGTCCCCCGGCCAGACGGCCATTGACCTCCACCGCGCAGGCGTAGTCCACCGCCCCGAAGTGGAGCAGGACGCGCCCGCCCTCGCCTGCCGGGGGCGTGAAGGTGCGGTGGTAATGGAGCCACTGGCCGGGCTGCAACGTCCGGCCCACGCCGGAGGCTTTTGCCTCGGGCGAATAGGGTACGAGGATAGCGCCGTCCCACTTTGCCGGGAACTCCGAACTCTGGGTGATGGCGTAGTCCCACGGGCCGTTCAGGTTGACGTAGCTGTCCCGGCGCATGCTCGGGCGGGGATATTCGGGGAGCGGATGCATGGAACTACCTCACATTCACTTATTATAGGCTGCGGCCAGCTTTTCCAGTGCGGGCAGGCTGCGCTTCACCTTCTCGGTGTCGATGCAGTAGGCAAAGCGGACATAGCCCTTGACGCCGAAGGTGTCGCTGGGGACCAGCAGCAGATCGAACTCCCGGGCCTTGAGGCAGAAGGCGTTGGCGTCCTCTTCCAGCGCCTTCGGGAAGATATAAAATGTACCGCCGGGGCGCTCCACCTCAAAACCCAGCTCGGTGAGCTTGTCGTACAGCAGGTTCATGTTCGTCTCGTAGACGGACAGATCGCTGGTGACGTCGAGGCACTCGGCAGTGGCTTTCTGGATGATGCTGGGCGGGCAGTTGTGGCCGGTGAAGCGGGAGATCTGGGCCATCATGTCCACCAGCACGTCTTCGCCCTCGCAGCCGGGCCGGACGGCCACATAGCCCAGACGTTCGCCGGGCAGGCTCAGGCTCTTGGAGAAGGAGAAGCAGGTCAGGGTGTGGGGGTAGAACGCTGCCGGGTAAGGCACCTTTTTGCCGTCGAAGGCGATGTCACGGTAGGGCTCGTCGCTGACGAGGAAGATGTTGTGGCCGAAAACTTTGCTCTTTTCGGTCAGGATGTCGGCCAGACGGCTCAGGGTCTCGGCGGAGTAGACGACGCCGGTGGGGTTGTTCGGGGTGTTGATGAGGACGCAGGTGACGCTCTCGGTCAGCATCTCTTCAAAGGCGTCGAGATTCGGCTGGAAAGCCGGTGCCTGAGGCGGCACGACCTTGAGCACAGCGCCGGTCCCCTCCACATAAGGGCCGTACTCGGGGAAGTAGGGGGCGAAGGTCAGCACCTCGTCGCCGGGCTTTGTCACAGCGCGGATGGCGTGGGCGATAGCGCCCGCCGCACCGGTGGTGGGGAAAATATCCTTCTGCTCATAAGGCAGGCCGAAGGTCTTTGCCAGATGGGCCGCAACGGCGGTGCGGAAGCCCGGGTCGCCCTGACTGGGGCAGTAGCCGTGGAGGGCGACAGGCTCTTCCTCGGCCAGCAGGGTCTGCATGGCTTTGGTGAACTTGTCCGGGCAGGGGACGCTGGGGTTGCCCAGCGAGTAGTCGAACACGTTCTCATAGCCTATCTCGGCGGCGCGCTGTTTACCGTACATGAAAGTCTCGCGGATGACGCTCTTGTGGCCCAGCATGGCGCGGTAAGTCTCGTTCAGCATAATACTTTCCCTCTTTTTTATTGATCCTCTTCCGGCAGGGCGGAGGCATAGCTCTGCTCCACCTTCACCATACAGCAGTATCCCGGATCCTGCTCCTTGACGAAATTGCACATCTCGGCCAGCCGCGCGTCCTTGTCGCCGGTGTAGCCCGCCGGGAACACGAGGTCGAACAGCACGTTGGTGTGGCTGTCCCCCGGCACGATGCGCAGGTCGTGGATAGACAGGCGGGGGTCCATCTGGCGGGCTTTTTCCATCAAACGGCTCCGCAGGACGCCTACGGCGGCGTCCGACGTCACGATGGGGTCGTAGTGGATGGTGACCTGTAAGTGGTCTTTTTTCAGAAAATCCCGCTCGATGTTGTCGATGATGTCGTGGGCTTCCAGCGGGTCGGCTTCGGCGGGGAACTCGATGTGGAGCGAGGCGAACTGATGCCCCGGGCCGTAGTCGTGGACCATCAGATCGTGGACGCCCAGCACCTCCGGGTAGCTCATGACGGTGTGCTCGATGTGCTCCACCAGCTCCGGCGAGGGGCTTTCGCCCAGCAGGGGGCTGAGGGTGTCCATCATAAGCCCCCAACCCGACCAGAGGATGAACGCCGCCACTGCCACGCCCATGAGGCCGTCCAGCACGTCCCAGCCCGTCAGGTGGGAGAGGACGGTGGACAGGAGCACGGCGCTGGTGGTCAGCACGTCGTTCCGGCTGTCGGCGGCGGTGGCCATCAGCGTCTCGGAGTCGATGCGCTGGCCGATGGTCTTGTTGAAGCGGCTCATCCAGAGCTTGACGCCGATGGACGCCGCCAGCACCCCCACACTGAGCCAGCTGAACACCACTGCCGTCGGATGCAGCACTTTGAGCACAGATTCTTTCAGCAGCGAAAGCCCGATGGCGAGGATGGTGACGCAGACCACGAGGCCCGCCAGATACTCATACCGGGCGTGGCCGTAGGGGTGCTTTTCGTCCGGACCTTTGGCCGCCAGACGGAAGCCCACGAGGCTCACCACGTTGGACGAGGCGTCCGAGAGGTTGTTCAGAGCATCGGCCATGATGGCGATGGAGCCGAACAGCGTCCCCGCCGCCAGCTTGCCCAGACAGAGCAGGAGATTGCAGGCCATGCCCACGAGGCTGGCCAGATTGCCGTAGGCCGTGCGGACGGCGGCGTTCTTCGTATCGTCCGGGTGCCGGACGAACAGGCGGATGAGCAGTTGTGTCATAAAATTCCCTCTCAGCAGGTATTTTGATGCTACCAGTATAGCACTGCACTTTATGGTTTTGAAGTATTTCGGTAAAATTTTTCGGGTATACAAAGCCCCCGGCGGGGAAGTTCCCTGCCGGGGGCGGAGTTTTTGGGGTCAAGCGCTCCTTACTTATCGGAGGGCTTGCTCAAATCGATGCTGCGGATGATCTTGCGCACGGGCAGCACGCTCTTGGCGTTCATGGACAGCTCGTCCACGCCCATCCGCAGGAAGGTCTCGGTGAGGGCGGTGTCTGCGCCCAGCTCGCCGCAGATGCCCACCCAGATGCCGTGGCGGTGGCCCGCGTCGATGGTCATCTTGATGGCCCGGAGCACAGCGGGGTGGTGCGGGTTGAAGAAGGGCTCCAGCTTTGCGTTCTGGCGGTCCAGAGCGCAGGTGTACTGGGTCAGATCGTTCGTACCGATGGAGAAGAAGTCGCACTCCTCGGCCAGCTCGTCGGCGATGAGGACAGCGGCGGGCGTCTCGATCATGGTGCCGACCTCCAGCTTCTCGTCGAACTTCTTGCCCTCAGCCCGCAGTTCCGCGCGGCACTCGTCCAGCACGGCCTTGGCGTCCTGCAGCTCCCGCAGGCTGGTGATCATGGGGAACATGATGCTCATGTTGCCGTAAGCGGAAGCGCGGAGCAGAGCGCGCAGCTGAGTCTTGAAGAAGTCCTTCCGGGTCAGGCAGATGCGGATGGCGCGGTAGCCCAGCGCGGGGTTTTCCTCGTGGTCGAGCTTCATGTAGTCCACGGTCTTGTCTGCGCCGATGTCGCAGGTGCGGACGACCACCTTGCGGGGTGCAAGGCTCTCGAGCACCTGCTTGTATGCCTCGAACTGGTAGTCCTCCGTCGGGAAGTCTTTGCAGTTGAGGTAGACGAACTCGGTGCGGAAGAGGCCGACGCCGCCGGCGTCGTTCTGCTGCACAGCGCCCACGTCGCTCATGCCGCCGATGTTGGCAAAGACGTTGATGGTCTTGCCGTCGAGGGTGGTGTTGGGCTTGCCCTTCAGCTCCTGCAGCAGTGCCTGCTTTTTCTGGTCTTCCTGCTGGCGCTTTTTCAGGCTCTTGAGCAGGTCGGGGGTGGGGTCAACGTAGACACAGGCGTTGTAGCCGTCCACGACCGCCATCTTGCCGTCCCAGTCGTCCTGAATGTCCTTGCACTGGATGAGGGCGGGGATGTTCATGCTGCGGGCGAGGATGGCGGTGTGGCTATTGGAGCTGCCCTCCCGGGTGATGAAGCCCAGCAGCAGGCTCTTGTCCATGCGGACCGTCTCGGACGGGGCCAGGTCTTCAGCCACGAGGATGCTGGGCTCAGTCCCCTGCAAAGTAGCATTGTCCACGCCCTGAAGGATGTCGAGGATGGCCTGTGCAATGTCGATGACGTCGGCGCTGCGAGCCTGCAAATAGGGATCATCCATGGCGGCAAAAACGGCGGCCTGATTGTCGCCGGCGGTCTTGACGGCGTACTCAGCGCACTTGCGCTGGCCGTTGATGATCTCCTTGATGGCGTCCACAAAGTCGTCGTCATCCAGCATCATGGCGTGGATGTTGAACACCTCGGCGATGTCCTCGCCGGCCTCGGCCAGAGCCTTCTCGTACAGAGCGGTCTGCTGGTCGATGGCCTTGGCGCGGGCGTCCTCAAAACGGGCCACTTCAGCGGCGGTGTCGGCCACTTCGGCGGCAGAGATGACGGTATCTTTTTTCTTATAGATCTTCAGCTTTCCGATGGCAATGCCATTCAGGATGCTTTTACCGGTACCTACCTGCATTGCAATTTCTCCTTATTCTTGCTGTTTTGTGTTCCGTAACAAAAAGCCCCCGCAGGACATTCCCCGCAAGGGCTTCTCATCACGCTGGGCGATCAGACGTTCTCGCTCAGGAATTTCTGGATAGCTTCGGCGCAGGCGGCTTCGTCGTCGCCCTCCACCTTGATGGTAACGGTGTCGCCCTGCTTGACGCCCATTCCCATCAGGGCCATCAGCTTGCGCAGGTCGCAGGTCTTGCCGCCCTTCTCGAGGGTGGCGGTGCTGGCAAAGCCCTT
>ENA-UEPW01001140-UEPW01001140.1-human-gut-metagenome-genome-assembly--contig:-NODE-1140-length-12427-cov-4.405182_pt1 | contig 12427 bp, 9 predicted proteins | sample MGYA00242935_ERZ507936 | MGnify/ENA primary metagenome ERZ507936 (study PRJEB26167, sample SAMN06115469) | human gut metagenome | host: Homo sapiens | place: China:Chongqing | collected 2016-06-23... | reverse complement strand
AAAGCAGCATGCTATATATAAAAGCAGATCACAATCCGGAAGAATCGATCCATGAACATGAAAAGATTAATCGACTCTATTCGACTCTATTCGACTCTATTCGACTCTAATCGACTCTAATCGACTCCGCTTTTTTATAATGCCATATATTTGCAGGGTAATCGATTCACAAACGCTCTTTGAAATATTTACATATAGCCAACCGTTCCCACAAAAAAAGGCTACCGGAACCCGATAGCCTTTTAATGGATATTTCAGTTTTCTTATTCAGACAATGCAAATGCCGGCTGACGGTGAATCCACTGTCCACGAGTAAAGTCGGGGAAGTCTACCAATGCGCCGCCACGGGCGATAGACATCTCGGACAAAGCGGAAATAGCGCTCCATGCAGCAGCATCGTAGCAGTCCATAGGAGCCGGTTTCTTGTTATGAATAGCGTTGATCAAGTCGAACATCATCACGTAGTCCATACCACCGTGTCCGGCCTGAGCAGCTTCGGCTTCATGCTTGGACCACAATGTATGGTCGAACTTCTTGAACCATTCTTCCGAATCATCCCAACGGTGAGGTTTGGATTGGTTTTCAACGTATACGTGATCGCCATCGTTCATCCATAAACCTTCGGTTCCCTGAATGCGGAATCCCAAAGAGTAAGGACGGGGGGAATTCGTATCATGCGTAACGATAACCGTCTGTCCGTTCGCACACTTGATCATGGAAGTCACGATGTCACCCAAGTTGAAGCGGACTTTTGCCAACGGATGATTTTCACCGCCATTGTCAACGATGAACTTATGCAAACCGCGAGACTGGGTTGCCATAGCAGACAAGGAGAGAAAACGGTTACCACGGTTGATGTCTAGGCAGTTTGCCACCGGTCCGATTCCATGCGTCGGATAGACATCGCCGTTACGGCGGACAGAATGGTTCGTACGCCACTGGGCTTCTGCAAACGCATCTTTACCCATGCGCAACTCACCGCCTTTCTGGTAAGTATAATGTTTACCATCATTGAATTTGACATCGCGCAAATCATGTTCGTAACCGCAAGTCGCATGCAGCAATTCACCGAACAGGCCTTTGCGGACCATGTTCAACGCAGCCATGCAGTCGCGACGATAGCAAACGTTTTCCATGATGTTCAGATGGCTTCCCGTAGCTTCCGATACGTTGACCAGATCCCAGCATTCTTCCAGCGTATTGGCGGCAGATACTTCCACACCGACATAAGGGACACCGGCTTTCATGGCTGCAACCGACATCGGCACGTGCCATTCCCACGGGCTGGCGATGATGACACAATCGAATTCTTCGTTGTTCAACATTTTTTCAAATTCACGTTCGCTGCCTGTATATACCTTCGGAGCCGGAACATTGAACTTGGCGATATGATCCAGCGTACGCTGGATCGGACCAGCTTGGATATCGCAGATAGCCACGATCTTGTTTCCGGGGATAGACAACACGTTGTTAATATGTTCGTGACAACGAGAACCTGTACCGATAAAACCGAAGCGTAATTTACCATCGTCTTTGCCGGCGGGTTTCTTTTTCTTCTCTGCACTAGTTTCTGTTGTAACCGTAGCAGCAGCATTGCTACTCAATGCAAGACCAGCCGTACCGATTCCGGCAGCGGTCATCTTTTTCAGGAATGAACGACGAGTGTTTTCCATTTTTCAATTTAGAATTTTATGTTAAGTGGGCAAATGTATAACATTCCATGCATATATCAAAGGAGATAGCCCATTATTTTGCAGCCGTTCTCTTCTTATTCCGCCAAAAGCTGCCATCCCGTTTGCTACCGAACATATTCCGGCGCTTGGACTCTTCTTTTATCGCTTTTTTCTTCTCGGCTACCGCTTCCTTTACCTCGACCGTCTCGAACATATGGCCTCCTGCAACCGGCACTTCTTTACCGATCAGCTTCTGGATATCTTTCAGATACGGAACCTCTTCCACATCGCAAAAGGAAAAAGCGATCCCGCTACGGCCGGCACGACCGGTACGACCGATACGATGCACATAGGTTTCAGGTACATTCGGCAAATCATAGTTGATGACATGCGAAAGATGGTCGACATCGATACCGCGGGAGGCGATATCGGTCGCGATCAAGACACGGAGCGTATGATCCTTAAAACTGGATAAGGCACGCTGACGGGCACTCTGCCCTTTGTTTCCATGAATGGCTTCCGCACCGATCCCGGATTTGTTCAGGACACGGGCAACCTTGTCGGCTCCGTGCTTCGTACGAGTAAAAACCAAGACGGATTCCAGTGAGCGGTCTTCCAGCAGATTCTTCAACAGGTTGATCTTTTCCACTTTCTCAACAAAATAGACAGACTGGTCGATCGTATCGACGGTTGAAGAAACAGGAGTCACCTCCACTTTCTCAGGTTCATGAAGGATCGTTCCGGCTAGGCGTTCGATCTCCGGCGGCATCGTTGCAGAGAAGAACAGGGACTGGCGCTTTCGGGGCAGTAAAGGAAGGATGCGTTTGATGTCATGGATAAATCCCATATCCAGCATCCGGTCGGCTTCGTCCAAAACAAAATATTCCAATGTGTCCAGGCGGATAAAACCTTGATTGATCAAATCCAGCAGACGCCCGGGAGTTGCGATCAATACGTCTACACCCCGTTCCAATGCATCTGTCTGCGGCTTCTGCCCCACGCCACCGAAAATAACGGTATGTTTTACGTGAGTATAACGCCCGTATGCCGTAAAACTTTCACCTATCTGGATCGCCAATTCGCGTGTCGGAGTCAGGATCAAGGCTTTGATGCCCGGTTTACGTCCCCTCGAAATCCGCTCTTCGATCTTTTGGATGATAGGGATGGAGAAAGCTGCCGTCTTACCTGTTCCGGTCTGTGCGCAACCTAATAAATCAGATCCGTCCAATACTACGGGAATGGCTTCGGCTTGTATGGGAGTGGGAGTTGTGTACTTTTCTTTTTTGAGAGCCTTTCGTATCGGCTCGATTAGTTCCAATTGTTCAAATGTCATATAATAAGTATGAGCCGTCACGGCTCGTTAAATAAATAATGGTGACAAAGATACACAAAAATCCGGCATCTCTGCAATAATTTGCTATATTTGCGTGCTTTTTAAAAATATTCAGTTCTTTTTGATCCTCATGAAAGAATTATTGTCACTACTCAAACGGTTCTTCGGATACACTTCATTCCGCCCCTTACAGGCCGAAATCATACAGCGCACCTTGCAGAAAGAAGATTCGCTGGTCCTGATGCCTACGGGTGGCGGCAAGTCGATCTGTTTCCAGCTTCCGGCGATCTATATGCCGGGAACCGCCATCGTAGTATCTCCCCGTATCGCTCTGATGAAAGACCAGGTCGAAGGGCTGATCGCCAATGGCATACCGGCTGCTACGCTCAACAGCATGATGCCGGAGGAAGAACGCCACCGGGTACGACAACTCTGCATACAGGGAAAGGTGAAACTGCTTTACATCTCCCCCGAAGGGATCATTAGCGAACTACACTGGCTCCTGCCCCGCATCGACATTTCGCTGATCGCCATCGATGAAGCGCATTGTATCTCGCATTGGGGACATGATTTCCGCCCCGAATATACCCAGTTGTCCGTTCTGAAAGAGAATTTTCCGAAAGTACCGATCATCGCCCTGACAGCTACGGCAGACAAAATCACCCGGACGGACATCCTGAATCAATTGAAACTGCGTGATCCTAAAACATTCATCTCGTCTTTCGACCGCCCGAACCTGTCGCTCACTATCCGCCGCGGGCTGAGCAAAAAGGAAAAGATCGCAGCGATCGTCCATTTCATCAACCGGCATCACCGGCAGAGCGGTATCATCTACTGCATGAGCCGTAACAGTACGGAGTCTTTGGTCGAAGAACTGTCTGAGTACAGCATCCGGGCAGTCGCCTATCATGCCGGGCTAAGCTCCGACAAACGCGAGAAAGCACAGGACGATTTCATCAACGACCGTGTTAATGTAGTGTGTGCAACGGTCGCATTCGGGATGGGGATAGACAAAAGCAATGTCCGCTGGGTCATTCATTATAATATGCCGGCAAGCATCGAGAACTACTACCAGGAAATAGGCCGTGCCGGACGGGACGGAATGAAAAGCGACACGCTTCTGTTCTATTCCGTGGGCGACATCCTGCTCCTTCGCCGTTTTGCAGAGGAAAGCGGACAGAAAGACGTCAGTTTACAGAAGTTGAACCGGATGCGCAGGTATTGCGAGGCAGACATCTGCCGGCGTCGTATCTTGCTGAGCTATTTCGGAGAAGAAACGGACAAGGACTGCGGGAACTGCGACGTCTGCAAGAACCCTCCCCAACGTTTCGACGGGAGCATCTTGGTACAGAAAGCCCTGAGCGGTATTTTTCGTACCGGGCAAACAGCCAATATGCACCTGCTAATCGATATACTCCGGGGAGCCGAAAAGGATGAACTGAAGGAAAAAGGATACGACAAGCTAAAAACCTATGGTGTTGGCAAAGACCTCAGCTACAAAGAGTGGAAAGAATACTTATATCAGATGCTTCAGCTCGGTTATATTGAAATCGACTATATGTCGGCCGGTCACCTAAAAGTGACTCCATTAGGACGTAAAGTCCTTTTCGGCGAGCAGCAGGCGCTCATGACCATTTACCAAAAGATCAAAGATTTTGCCCTGCCGACCAAGAAAGGCGGCTACAAATACCGTCCGATCCGTCCGATCGAATCCACTTCCGTGGATGAAACATTGCTCGACTCCCTGCAACAACTCCGTAAGCAGATTGCCGAACGCGAACATACCCCGGCTTATATCCTCTTTTCGGATGACGCCCTCGAAGATATGGTCCGTAAGAAACCGGTTACGCTCGACGAGTTCAGCGAAATACGAGGTGTCGGACAGCTCAAGCTGGACAAATACGGCAAGGTATTCGTCGCCCTGATCCGCTTTGTCCTTCGTTTGCCTAAAAAGGAATAAAAAAAGAAAAACAAACAATCGTTCTATTCTTTTGTTTATATTTATATAATGAATAGAATGACAGATACAATGAAAACAGTTCCCATACTCTTGTTGCTTTGCCTTTCCACACTGAGTTTCTGTACGACAAAGCCAGGAGAGCCGCAAGGACCTGGTTTACCCGGACTAGACACTCCCGTTGCAGAAACAGTACCGGAGGCGGCCCCTCCCCTCATTGAAACCGTTATAGAAAAGGAACTGCTTTACGACCAGCATACGTTGGCCGATACTTACCCATACAAGGATACAATGCGGGAATTCCAATGGGATAAGATCCGTGCCGGTCTCCGTCTGCTCGATTCGCTTCGACAGAAACCGTCCCGTTGGGCGATCTTTCAAAACTACAGGAACAAGAACGGGGAAGCCCCGCTGGTCCGGAAGTTTCATCGCGATGCTTACAAGCGGGTTTCCGACACTTTAGGTATCGAACGTTACCAATCTGTCCCGCTATATCTGCCGGAAGATACACTGACTGCCGAACGCTATGGCCGTGACGGTGCTCTTGTGAAATTGCTTGATGACAGCAACCGCCTTTTCCGTATCCAAACGATCTATACAAACGGGGAATGGCTGGTTCCCGGAAAATATGTCAAGTCGATAGCCGATAGCGTCACGTTCGACAAGGCCATATTCGTCGACGTCACCAACCAGAACATCGCAACACTCGAACATGCAGGTTCCAAATGGTTGGTCAGAAGCATGAATCCGGCCACAACAGGGCAGCACCGTCCTCCATACGCACAGGAAACGCCATTAGGCATATTTGTCGTTCAGGAAAAGAAGGCAAGGATGATTTACCTCGTAGACGGCAGCAAAGAGACAGGCGGATTCGCTCCTTATGCCAGCCGGTTCACCAACGGAGGTTATATCCACGGGGTCCCGGTAAACGCGCCACGCAAGTCGCTGATCGAATACAGCCCAACACTTGGAACGACCCCACGCTCCCATATGTGCGTCCGGAATGCGACCTCTCACGCCAAGTTCGTTTATGATTGGGCACCTGTAAATGAGACTATTGTTTTCGTTTTTGATTAAAAGTCTTATCTTTGTGCGACATTATTCAATCTTATGTTATTGCGTATCTGTTTATACTTGTTTTTATTATTTCTTCCGGCTAATTATACGACAACCAGAAGTTCGTCTCCCCTGATTCCGGCTGATCCCGCGGCGGCCATGTCTTCGGTATGCCGACAGCTCTATGCTGATATGCAGCTGGATAGTATGGTGGACTATACCGCTTTCGAACAGGCGATAACCGGAGCACAGGCAATCGAACGGCGTAACAAGGATATCATTACCCTAATCGACTTCACAAAGCCTTCCACGGAAGAACGGCTTTACGTCCTGGATATCCGGCATAAGAGACTCCTGTTCTCCTCTCTCGTCTCACACGGAAAAAACAGCGGAGGAAATTACGCCACTTCTTTCTCCAACAAAGTCAATTCTTACAAAAGTTCATTGGGATTTTTCGTTACGGAAAATACCTATCAGGGCAAAAATGGCTATTCCTTAGTCCTGAACGGCTTGGAAAAAGGGATCAACGACCGGGCAAAAGAACGGGCGATCGTAGTACACGGGGCGAATTATTGCAGCCCGTCTGTTGCCGTCTCGACGGGCCGCTTAGGAAGAAGTTTCGGTTGTCCCGCCCTACCCCCGTCGCTTGCCAAGCCGATCATTAACACCATCAAGGACGGGACCTTACTCTACATCTATGCCAACGATAAGGAGTATCTGAGTCAAAGCACGATCTTATCAACCGGAAGATCGATTTCCCCGAACTCGATCATCGCATTGAACAGCCTGATACGGGAATAGCCCGGTAAATCCTCCGGACGGATATCACCTGCAACCAGCTCTCCCTGATCCAGCAACGAAGCCCTCTTCGTCCCTGCCAGTAACGGTGCGGAGGGAGTGATCCATTGTTTCCTGTTCCAGAATGCCACGTTGCAAATAGAGGTGTCGGTCAACAACCCTTTCCGGACGACCAACACATCATCTTCTGTCTCGCGGCACGCGAACAAGCGGTTCAGCACACTCCGATCTCTGCTTTTATACCGATAGTCGGCTTCGTCATCGACAACCAACCGCAAAGAGGATACTGGGCGGAAGTGATAGGCGGCATACTCCACGTTCCGGATATCCACATCATATTCGACCCGACACTTCGTCCGCTCCCGATAGTTCACGGGGCGGATGTAATCGTTCAAATCAAGCACATCGGTTTGACGTAGCACGTTCCGACGTGTCTCATTCATACGCCGGTTATGGTAGGATAAGTTATGAATCCGCCCGTTCTCGATCCGGATTGTTTCAATAAATAGGGACATATACTTTCTGCTTCATTTCATTATATTCGCTTGTCAAATCACTTTGGGAAGTGATTCCCCCTCCACTCTTAAAGATCAACGAGCCATCCGCCTGCTGTTCCAAAAAGCGGATCATAACGGCACTGTCCAGGCTATTCCCGTCAAAATAGCCCATGACACCCGTATAAAACCCCCTTTCGTAGGTCTCGGCTTCCGCGATAATCTCCATTGTCTTCTTTTTGGGCGCCCCGGTAATGGAACCTGCCGGAAGGAGCCGGAAGAACAAATCTCCCACTTCAGCCTGCCAACCTCCGGCAAGACGACCCCGGATCTCCGAACTGACCTGCAACAAAGCCCCCTGATGTGTCGGTAGTTCGTCTATGTAGCGATAACGGGTCACCATCACCTCGGTCGCCACCCTACTCAGGTCATTGCCGATCAGTTCGACAATCGTAGCATGTTCGGCCGTTTCCTTCGGATCTTCTAATATCCGCCTGCGGGCATCCGGCAATGTAGCATCGATCGTCCCTTTCATCGGATAGGAATAGATATGTTCATCCCGAATCTTCACGAATATCTCAGGAGAGAAAACGACAAAACGGTCTTTCATCCAGAGCTTATACCGGGCTTCCGAACTGACAAAAACGTCCTTCAAGCTCAGATCGGTCCGAACAGGAGTGGCGCAAGTCAGATTGACCAGATAGGAGTTTCCGGCCCGGATATGTCCGACCACCTTATGAAACGAGTCGGCGTAGGCCGATTGTGTGATAGGGAATGTTTCCCATCGGATCGCAGAAGTTCGGTTCTCCCGATCATTCATACGGCTTGCAGTCGCAACATTCGTCACACCGTCCAGATTGTAGAGCAATGCCTCCGAATCGATCTGATCCGGCTCTTCCACAATCACCTGCTCTTGCTTGTAATCGATCACAAACAGGAAAGGCCGCCTTTCCGCACCCAATCGGTTCATACGGCAGACGGCCTCTATGCGGTTATAGAATCTCATATCAGAAAACGTTCGGTCAAACCACCAAAAGCATCGATACGGCGATCTCGGAAGAAAGGCCACCAACGGCGGACATTCTCGCTACGCGTCTTGTCGATCTCCACAATTCGTATTTCTTCATCATTATTGGAAAGTTCGGCCAAAAGTTCACCCTGCGGACCAGCGACGAAACTGTTTCCCCAGAACTGAATGCCATTCGTTTGTCTGGACGGATCGGCCTCGTGTCCTACCCGGTTTACCGTAACGACCGGAAGACCATTGGCTACGGCATGCCCCCGCTGAACAGTTACCCACGCTCCTAACTGGCGTTTTTTCTCTTCCTCCGTGTCACTGCTTTCCCAACCGATAGCTGTCGGATAAATCAGCAGTTCCGCTCCTTTCATCGCCATCAGGCGGGCTGCTTCGGGATACCACTGATCCCAACAAACCAATACACCCAATTTACCAACAGAAGTCTCGATCGGCTCAAATCCGAGATCACCGGGAGTAAAATAGAACTTCTCATAATAGGCCGGATCATCCGGAATATGCATTTTACGATATTTTCCGGCAATAGCGCCGTCTTTCTCAATAACGACAGCCGTATTATGATACAGACCGGGAGCTCGTTTCTCAAACAAAGAAAGTACCAGTACGATCCCCAGTTCCTTTGCCAACGCTCCGAAGCCCTCTGTAGAAGGTCCTGGAATCGGTTCAGCCTGATCGAACACTTCGGTATTCTCCGTCTGGCAAAAATAAAGCCCGTTATGCAACTCCTGCAAAACGACCAATTCAGCTCCTTGCAAAGCACAAGCCCGAATATTTTGTTTCAGTTTCTCAATATTAGCAGCCCGATCACTGCTATTCGCCTGCTGCACCAGCCCTAACTTCATGATTTATGATTTATAATTTATGATTTAGATTTGAAACCTCAATTGTCAATTGACACGACTCCCTCCGGGTACTGCATCGTCACACAATGTAGCGAACCATGTTGTTTAATCAACGGCAAGCAATTGATTCCTATAATCTCACGCTCCGGAAAAGCCTGTTGCAAAGCTTTCTTCGCCAGTTCGTCCTTCGGAGATTTATAATAGGGTAACAACACAGCCCCGTTGATAATCAAAAAATTGGCATAAGTGGCAGGAAGACGTTCTCCCTCCCATTCCACAGGGTCCGCCATCGGCAAGGCGATTAACCGGTAAGGTTTGCCGTCAGCCTGTCTGAAAGCCTGTAACTCCTGTTCCATCGCTTGCAGCTCCTCGAAATGTTCATCCGACTCATCCTTGCACTGCACGTACGCAATCGTATCTTCGCTACAGAACCGTGCCAGCGTGTCGATATGGCTGTCCGTATCATCACCGGCAAGATAACCATTTTCCAGCCATAAGATGCGTTCAAAGCCGAAGACATCCTTCAGATAGGCTTCCAACTCTTCCTTTTGCAGATATTCGTTCCGATTCTGAGACGAAAGACATTCGACCGTCGTCAACAGTGTTCCCTTGCCATCCGATTCGATACTGCCGCCTTCCAAGACAAACGGTTGCATATTGATGACCTGAACCCCGCCGGCAAATGTTCCCTGTACCGACAGGTTACGCGTAACCAGGTTATCCAGATTCGCCGCGAACTTCATCCCCCACCCGTTGAACACAAAGTCATACACGACTGGTTCTCCCTGGTCGAATACAGTAATACCGCCATGATCACGTGCCCAGGTATCATTCGTCGCCATCTCCCTGAAAATGATCCGGCTGTCATCCACATCGCCCAATTGTCTGCGTACTTCCTGTTCGTCCGGACAGACAATCAAGAGCTTCTCATGTTTGATCACCTCCTTGGCAATCGATACAACACAAGGAATCACCTCGTCTAATATAGGCGCCCAATCCGTTTCATCATGCGGCCATGTCAACTGGACGGCACTTTGCGGATACCATTCCGCCGGTAATATGATTTTATTTTCCATCTGCGTTTAATAAAATATGCGATTGTATTGCGGCACAAATATAGGCTTATTTTCCATCATTCTTAATACAAAGATTCTATCACCTCTGTCAACTTGCTGTTTTTCTTCCACGTCTCAAGCAAACAAAGAAGCGGTGCGTATGTCACCTTCGGCCAGTTATTGACTGTTTGAAGTTCCGCAAAAACTTCCAATAACCGCTTTAAATCCTTTACCGGATTTTCCGGCAGGCAAGACAAGAAAGAGACAAACAGCACAGACAGTTCTTTGTTATGAAAAGATGATCTATTTATCAACATTTCGACAACCAAACCTGAAACTCTCTGCGCAGGAGCCCATTCCAACGCTTGGATCTTCCCCAACACCCGACCTAATGCCACATTGTCTATCAGGTCTTTTTCCACAAGTTCGCCCCAAAGATTCGCCGCACACAAACGAATAGGACGATCAATGCTCAACAGGCACACCGCCAGGTATGTCAAAGCCATCCCCCCTCTCCACTCCAAATCAAGTTCGCGCAGGGTATCAAGAGCAACCAGGTTAAGCCTTGCTAGTTCCAAATCGTTCCAATAAGCATCCCTTACGCGATCCCGCACCAATAAAGCCAACCAAATCCGAGGTGCATTCGGAGAAAGCAACAAAAATCTCTTCAGGTCCTTCTCCCGCAAAGGAACCTTCCAAAAAGTCTCCACCAAAAGCGGAATACGGGAACAAGGACGATAAGCCATATATAAGGCATAACCTCCAAACCTCCACTTTATCGCAACATTCTTACTTACCGGCGGAATCAACTGCAAGATACGATCGACTTTCCCAAACGGCTTTTCGAAAGTAAACACATCGCATGGAATATCTCCCGTCAGATAGGCCCGGTTCACAGCAGAATAAGGAAAATCCTTGAACTCGTCATAGACGGTATCAGGACTTTTGACCAAAGCGGCGGTCATCCAGACAGCCTGAAACGTAAAAGGACCATTAGGGCGTGCTTCCGGCTTGAACAAGAAAAGCAATAGCTCGCGATATTCGCCCTCCAACTCTTGTTCGGTTAACCGGACAGCCTCTTCCGTATCATCCAATGCCACACGCGAAAGTGCGATTTGAAAGTCCAGACTGTCCGGTTTGATTCTCTTTTTCTGATATGCAGACAACCGAGAGACAAGCACGGACGGATCGATCCAAGCCGGACGGTGGGTCGGTGTCGATAGCAAAGGCAGCGTATTATAATCTTTTATCCGGTTAAAAGCCAATTTTACAAGATCCAGATAGGGTTTATAGTCCTGAAATGATTGTTGTTTCGAGCTTTTGACACGTCTTTCCGATCCGGTAAGCATTTGAGCATAATCAAGAAGAAAAGACGCTACCAACACATCCAATTCTCCTACCCCGTCTTTTCCTCCCTCCACAACGGTACGGGCCATTTCGAAAACCGGAACCATACGTTCCACATCCTCCTGCTTTACAAACGGATGCATACGGGACAAAGAGGCCAAAAGTAAATCGATATGGAAACTCTCTTCGTTATCCATCGAACGGCCCATCAGAGAAACCAGCCCATCCATATCCGTGACATCCGGAATACGCATTTCTTCCCGAATGAAGGGTTGTTTTTCTATTCTTTCCATACTACTTCAATATTGTGCGATACAAATATACGGAGAAAAATACACCCATCAGACAAAGTATCCATTTACCCTTGTGTTTTCCGGTATTCCATGGGGGTCATGACAGATTTGTCTCTAAAAATGCGCTGGTAGGTTCGCACATTGCCAAAACCGGAATCGATAGCGACAGCCTCAATCGTATAATGCTTGAAATCTTTCAGCAGCACAAGCGAATAATCGAGTCTCAGCCGATTGATGTATCCGTTGAAATTTTCGCCTGTGAAAGTCTGCAATAACGGAGAGATACGATTTTTCCCAACAGGTGTCCATCAAGACGATGATCCTACGCCGACGGTTGTTGAAGAACCCGATTGGAAATTGGAATTGGTGGAAAACGATCCTGAACCGGAATGGGAAATGCCGGAAAGCGGAATCTATAAGGCTTCCGAATCTTTCCCCTTCATTGATGAAGGAGTGAAAGGCACCGAAGAAGAGCCGTTCACGATATCTTTACAACCTGTTGTAAATTGACACTAAACTCCAATAAAAAGAAGGTGTGTCGTA
>ENA-UEPW01001133-UEPW01001133.1-human-gut-metagenome-genome-assembly--contig:-NODE-1133-length-12562-cov-5.171326_pt1 | contig 12562 bp, 16 predicted proteins | sample MGYA00242935_ERZ507936 | MGnify/ENA primary metagenome ERZ507936 (study PRJEB26167, sample SAMN06115469) | human gut metagenome | host: Homo sapiens | place: China:Chongqing | collected 2016-06-23... | reverse complement strand
CTTGGGTAATGTAGCATACAGACCCGATGAACCCGGACCCGCCGCCAGCGTCAAGTGCCCGCTGGTAGACGATTGGACAGACCCCATTGATTGCATGGAAAATCAAGCTGTCATTGACAGCTGTATTCCTGCCCGGTTCAAGGTGAAGCCCGACTGGAAGAAAATCTGTGAGGCCTGCCCCTTCCGGGACTACTGATACAACCAAATACCGCAAGCGTCTTTGCTCGTTTGAGCAGGGGCGCTTTTTTCATACCGTTTTAGCTCAGATGGAAGAGCGCCGGTCTCCAAAACCGGATGCCGCAGGTCCAAGCCCTGCAAACGGTGCCATCGCAGAGGGCAGTGCGTACCCTGCCCAAAGACCGATTGCTGACAGAGAACAGCGTAAACAAACTGTGGTCTGTCCCAAACGAAAGGAGTTTATCCCATGAAGCGTGAAGACGTGAAGAAACAGATCCCCGGCATCACCGAGGAACAGCTGAACTGGATCATGGCCGAGAACGGCAACGATGTCAACCGGGAAAAGACTGCCGCCGAGCAATACAAGAGCCAGCTGGAAAACGCTCAGGCCCAGCTCAAGACTGCCCAGGACGGCCTTGCCGCCTTTGATGGCAAGAAGAAGCCCGAGGAGTACGAGGCCGAACTGGCAAAGCTCAAGGGCGATATGCAGGCTCAGGCTGAGGGCTTTGCCTTTGACAATGCCCTGAACACCGCCATTCTGGGAGCCAAGGGCCGCAGCGTCAAGGCAGTCCGGGCACTGCTGGATCTGGATGCCCTCAAGGGTTCCAAGGACCGTTCCACCGATATCTCCAAGGCGCTGGAGGAAGCCGCAAAGGCGAACCCCTGGGCCTTTGGCGAGGCGGCAGAGGGCGGCGCTGGTTCCGTTCACGTTTCCAGCGGCAAAGAGCATGGCACCCCGCCCGCCGGGGATGTTGACCCCGTGACCGCTGCCTTCAAGAAGATGAACCCCGATATCAACATCGAATGAGAGAAAGGATATTCTTATGGCACATGAAGCACAGGTCCGCTATTCCAATCTGGTCGACCTCAAGCTGCGCAAGACGCTGGTGAAGAAAGTCGGCGTGATCTGCAACAACCGCTACGAGGGCAGCCCCAAGGCCGGTTCCGTCAAGGTCCCTGTCCGTGACACTGAGGTGGCTGTGAACGACTACGACAAGGTCAAGGGCGCAAAGCAGACCAGCGGCGACACCACCTACCTCACCGTCAACATCGACCACGACAAGGCAGTGAACGAGATCATCGATGGTTTCGATGCAGAGAGCGTTCCCGGTGATCTGGTTGCCGACCGCCTGGACAGCGCCGGTTACTCTCTGGGCCTGCAGATGGATTCTGACGGCTCCGTGGAGCTGACCACCGCAGGCACTGCCTTCGGCAATACCACCGCCCTGACCGAAAAGACCATCTACGCCAACGTCGTGGATGCTCGCACCCAGCAGTCCTCCATCGGCGTGCCCACTGCAGGCCGCTGGCTGCTGGTCTCCCCGGACACCTACGGCCTGCTTCTGAAGAGCCCCGAGTTCATCAAGGCTTCCGACCTGGGTGACGCAGTCGTTCAGACCGGCGCTGTGGGCAAGATCGCAGGCTACACCGTGTTCGAGGATTCCACCCTGGGCGAGAACGTCGAGTATGTGGCCGGTCATCCCAACTGGTTCGCCGTCATCGACGAGTGGGCCGTTCCCGTCCACCTGCAGGATCTCTCCGGCTCCGGCGACTTCATCGGCGCATCTGCCGTGCAGGGCCGTAAGGTCTACGCCTACAAGGTCACCAAGGCTGCCGCCATCCTCGTCAAGAAGCACGCCTAATGAAAGGAGCCGCCATGCTGTACTGTACCTATGACGAATACCAGGCGGCGGGCGGTACGGTGCCGGAAGCGGCCTTCTTGGTGCTGTGCAGCCGGGCGTCCCGCCTGATCGACAGCGCCACCTTTGGCCGGGCAGAAGCCCACGCCGCCGGGTGTGAGGACTGCCGCCAGATGCTGGCCGACGCCTGCGCTCAGATCGTGGATCTGTTCGCCGCACAGGCCGCCGTGGGTGCGGTTCCGGGCGCGGCAAGCGTCTCCAACGACGGATGGAGCGTGAGCTTTTCGGCAAACAGCAGCCTGTCTGCAGCGGTGCGCACGGAAGCATGGCACGTTCTGGAAACCGCTCTCGGCGCAGACCCCCACGGCCTGCTGTACAGGGGGTGCTTCTGATGCAGGGCACTGTCACCGTGGTCAACCTCATCCACGACAACAAAGCCGAGACCGACACGCCGGTGTGCTGGGTGTTTCCGGCCTGCAGCTGGCGGGAGCGGCGCGGTTCTTCCGGCTCCGGCACCGCCAAGGACCCGGAGCGTACCACCCATGTGCGCATCCCGGCGGGGCTTTGCACGCAGGGCTATCTGCCCTATGCCCAGTGGGCGGCGCTGCCTGCCGCCGAAAAGCGCAGGCACTGGACGCTGAAACGCGGCTGGAAGCTGGTGCAGGGCGCGGTGACCACCCTGACCGCCGAAGAGTACGCCCACCTCGAAAAAACGCACCTGTGCTGCACCGTGTCGGCCATCTCGGACAACCGGGAACCGCTGCTGCCGCACTGGCATGTGGAAGGGAGCTGAGACCATGAGCGAAATGATCCCGTTCGGGCCCGTTGCCCCGTCGGCAAAACCGAAGTTTGACCAGCCGGATGGGTTCCGGTATCAGACAGACGGCATCCAGATGCAGCTGTCGTGGCGGCCGGACTTCGGCGCGGAGAAAACCGCCGCTCTGCAAAAGGCACAGTATGCCCTCGCACAGGAAGCGGCCAAGCTGATCGACAGCTATGTGCCCTTTGACACCGGCATGCTGAAGAACAGCGTGAACCTCGCCAGCAAGTACGACGAGGGCCTGCTGGTGTATGACGCGTCCTATGCACGCAAGCAGTATTACCTGCATGAGCAGGGCACTTGCCTGCACGGAGAGACCGGTCTGCGCGGCTCCTACTGGGGCCAGCGTGCCCTGGCAGACGTCGGAGAGCACCTCGCCCTTTACGGTGTGCGGGCCGTCACGACCTTTTGGGGAGGGATGGGACACTTATGAGCGAGAAACCCACCATTGCCGCCCTGCGGGCGTGGCTCAAGAGCTGCCCGCTCATCGCGGAGGAGCAGGAAGCTACCGGGGCCGCGTTCCGCATTGCGGGACTGGATGAGGACGCCACCGCCTTTTCCATCGAGGACAGCCCCGGCGACCCGGTCCTGACCAAGTATTTTTCCGGGCGGGACATGGCAAAGAATTACCTGTTTTTGTCCCGGCGGGAGTACGGCGAAGCGGACGTGCTGGCCATCCAGAACAGCGGTTTTTTTGAGCAGCTCACCGACTGGGTTCTGGCCCAGAACGACTGCCACCACCTGCCTGCGCTGGAAGCGCCCCGCCAGCCCCTCGGCGTGTCCGTCACCTCCACCGGCTACATCGTCACCAGCAGCGCGGGCAGCTGCCGGATGCAGATGCAGCTGCGCCTGACCTACTACCAGCCCAAATGAAAGGAGTTTTGCTATGACCGTAGCAGAAGCCATTACCAAGTCCGGCATCACGCCCAGCGCGTCCTATACCGGCATCGAGACGGCGGACGACTTCGTGTTTGCCATCCAGACCGAGAGCACCCAGAGCAAGGAGACTGACTGGGTGGTCTGCGCCGACCACGTCAAGGAGCACAGCGGTGCGCTGAATGCCACCACCAACCCCGACACCTTCATCCGCACCGGCCCTGTGGACACCAAGAGCGCCGTGCAGCGCACCCTGTCGGTCAACGGCAACCGCTGCGTCGGTGATGCGTTTCAGGATTTCCTGCTGTCCCGCAAGATCGTGTTCGGCACCGGCAGTGATGTCATCGTGCCGTACATCTACTTCAGCCTGCGCACCGGCAAGGGCGAGAAGGGCAGCTGTTCGCTGGTCGTCACCAGCGACGTGGGCGGTGCAGCCGGTTCCCCGGCCACCTTTGCCTGCGACGTCAAGGGCATCGGCACTCCGGACGAGTTTGCCTATACCGCCGCTGGCTGATCTTCCCCGCATCTTTCCCCGCTCCGCCCGGAACGGGGATTTTTTATGCCGTGAAAACAGTTCTCTCCGGGGCAGCACCGGGGCACGGCCCAACGAAAGGAGCCAGAAAATGGTTATTTGTGGACAGGAATTCAACTTTTCCGTGCTGAACGCCAACGACATGGACCGCTTCGAGGATGCCAACGAGCGGATGCAGCAGGCGGGCCGGGCCGAAAAGGAACGCTTCAACCGCGGCGGCGTGCGTCTGGGCGACCATATGCGTGCACAGGCGCGTCTCGTGATGGCCTGCATTGACGAGATCCTTGGCGCGGGCGCATCTGCCCGGCTGGGTCTGGATGAAAACAATGCAGCGCCCATCTATGACGTGCTGGACGCCATCAACGAGGCCTGCATGGCCGAAAAGCAGCGCTATACCAGCCGCATCCCCAAGCCCCAGCCCATGAACCGGAAGCAGCGCCGGGCAGCGGCAAAAGCGCAGCAGCGCACCCAGACGGCGGGCCGCATCGTCAGCCAGCAGCCTGTGAGCTTCCCGGCACAGCCGCCCGCCGTCCGGATGGTGGAGCGGGTGGACAAAGCCGCCCGCCGCAAGGCCCTGCTGGCAGAGCTGGCGGCGCTGGATGACTGACCTGCTGACGGACGCCCTGCCCACCGTATGGCACGGCAGGCGCATTGACCCGGACTTCCGGCACATGGTGCGGCTGTCCGCTGCCTACAGCCATGGAGAGGTCGAGGCTGACCCGGTGGCCTTTGCCCTGCAGCTGTGTGGGCAGTTCTACACCGAGCGTTTTTCGCCCTCCGACTTGCAGGAAAAATACAGCTGGCTCATCGAGTTTTACTGCGCCGGAGAACAGGCCGCAGAGCCAGCAGCGGCAAAGCCTGCCAGCAGGCCCGACACCGGCCCGGCGTTCGACTACCGGTGCGACGCGCCCTATATCGTGGCGGCGTTCCAGCAGGCCTACGGCATCGACCTGACCACCGCAAAACTGCACTGGTTCCGGTTCCGGGCGCTGTTTGCCGCCCTGCCGGAAGATACCCTCATGGCCAAGATCATAAACTGGCGCACGCTGGACCTGGCCGACTACGAGGGCAGCATGCGGGAGCATTACACCGCGCTGAAGGAACGCTTTGCCCTGCCTGCCGCATTGAGAGGGGGTGCCGCCGTTGCCCAGACCGTTGCCGAACACGACGCGGCATTCCTGGCCCGCTTCCGGCGCTGAGCGGGTGCCGGTGCCCTGCCCCTACTGCGGCAGGCCCCTGCCCGTGTGGGCGGTGCGCACGGCCACGGCATCCGGCGTGTGGGTCAAATGCAAAAATCCCTCCTGCAAACGGGAGGTAGAGATCAAACTGTAAAGCCTGTGCCCTTGTGCCCGCGCTCTGAATGAGAGGTGGACACAAGTGGCAGATTTCAGCATCACCGGCGAAGTAAGGCTCAACAGCGACCCGGCGGAAAAGAGCACCAGCAAGTGGACCGTTGCCGCCGGAAACATGATCGCGGACTTTGCAAAAAAGGCCGCATCAGAACTGGGCAAGGTAATCCAGAGCGGCGTGGACTACAACGCCAGCATGGAAAGCTACCTGACCAACTTCAAGGTCATGCTGGGCAACGAGGAACTGGCCGCCGCAAAGCTTTCCGAGCTGCGCAAGATGGCGGCATCCACGCCCTTTGCCCTGTCCGACCTGACCGAGGGCACCCAGACCCTTTTACAGTTCGGCATTGCCGCCGATGACACCACCGGCGTGCTGAAACAGCTGGGCGACATCTCCCTTGGCAATGCGGACAAGCTGCAGACGCTGGTGCGTGCCTACGGCAAAATGTCCAGTGCCCAGAAGGTCACGCTGGAAAACGTTAACATGATGATCGACGCGGGCTTTAACCCGCTGAACCAGATCTGTGACGCCACCGGCGAGAGCATGTCCGACCTGTACAAGCGCATCTCGGACGGCAGGGTCAGCTTTGAAGAGCTGCAGTATGCAGTGCAGGCCGCCACTAGTGAGGGCGGGCAATTTTACAACGGCATGCTGGAAGCCAGCCAGACCTTCAGCGGCCGCATGTCCACCCTGAAGGATAACGTGGCCGCCCTGACCGGCGAGCTGACCAGCGGGCTGTTTGCGGCGCTGGGCGACCTTGTGGTGAAGCTCAACGACGTGATCACCTCCTTCCTCGACAGTGACGAGAAGATGGACCAGCTCAAGGACACCATCGGCATTGCCACGTCGGTGGTCGCGGCGGCGGGCGCGGCGTTCCTGGCTTACAAGGGATATGTGGCGCTTGCCACTGCTGCCGAGGTCGCGCACACCGTTGCAACCACGGCCATGACCGCAGCCAACGCCGCCGCTGAGGCGGGTGCAACCGGTCTGGCATTGGCACAGGCCGCCCTGAATGCGGTGATCTCCGCGAACCCGGTGGCTCTGCTTGTGTCCGCACTGGCAGCTCTGGCAACCGGCCTTGTGACGGCCTACAAGACCAGTGAGACCTTCCGCAATGCAGTCAACTCGGCATTTTCAGCGGTCAAGAACATTGCCCAAAGCGCCATCGGCACGGTGGTGGACTGGATCAATGATCTGGTTGCAAAAATTGAAGGAGCAGCGGCAGCACTGGCCAACCTGAAGAACGGCATCGGTGCTGCGGCGGATGCTTATAACACCGCCTACAACAACGCCATCAACAACTATAATCAGCGCAAGAGCGCAAAGCAGTGGGACAACTCCCACAAAGACCTCGAATGGGACGATGACAACGGATGGGTGCCGAAGGGCACAAGCAGCTCCGGCAACGGCAGCAGCCGCGCCGGGAGCCAGACAGCTGCGAATCCTTACCCGGCCATCGCCAGCGGAGCCAAGAAAGCCAGCAAGGCCACGAAGGAAGCTGCTGCCGAAGTGGTCAAGTCCATCTCGGACACCACGACCGAAATCGACGGCAAGATCACCCGCACCACCGAAAACGTCACCGAGACCCTGTCCAACGGCAAGGCCCAGCAAAAACAGGTCATCACCGAGACGTCCCGCCAGATGGTGGAAGGCGTGCTCAAGGACATCAAGACCATCACCGAGGTGGACGAGAAGGGCCAAAAGACCGTCAAGCAGACCATGGAGACGGTGCGGGAAGTGGCCAAGACCGTAACCGCCACCACCTCCGGCATCGTGGACGGCATCCAGACCAGCACCAAGACGGTGACCGAGACCCTGACCGACGGCACCGAGACCCAGAAGCGGGTCATCACCCAGACTTACGATGACGTAGTGGACGGGGCGCTGGTCACGGTGGAGCGGGTCAAGACCATTGCCGCCGACGGCACCGAAGAGGTGGCCGAGACCATCAAAGAGGCATCCATCAAGAGCTTCGATGACCTGTGGAAGGAGCTGCAGACCCACGCCGACACCGGCCTGCTGGGCACCTTCGACAGCCTCTATACCGCCGTCAAGAACAAGGACTGGAAGTCCATCGGCCTGTGGGCGGCAAATGCTATCTACGGCGGCCTGACCGCCGACCAGAAGAAAAAGGTCAATGACTTTGCCCTCGGTCTGGTGGACAAGCTCAACGAGGCGCTGGGCAACGCCCAGACCAACCTCGTGCAGAAGGGCATCGACATCGGTGCCCAGATCTGCAAGGGCCTGACCTCCGGCTTTGGCGAGGTCTGGACGCAGGCCAAGACCCTCGGCACCCAGCTCACCGGCATCTTCCAGGGGCTGAAAGCGCCCCTCAGCAGCGCCGCGCTGGCCATCAGCCAGGGCCTGTCCGGCGGGCTGCTGTCCAGCTTCCCGGCCATCTACGCGGGCGTGGGCTCCATGGTGGGCACCATCGGCGCGGCCTTTGAGGGCATGATGACCGCCATCGCTTCCGCCCTGAACGCGACGGTGTTCGGCATCCCCATGGGCGTGATCGTGGCGGGTGCTGCCGTGGCGCTTGGCGTGGCCATCGCGGCCATCTGCGCAAGCCTCGGCGCCTCCAGAAAGGGCACGCCCAGACCCGGCGGTGGCAGCGGCTCCGGGGGCGGCAGCTCCGGCGGCATCAGCGGAGACATCGACATTTCCACCGGCACCGGCAGCCTGGAGGACGCCATCACCGCCAACACCAAGGCGCTGGAAAAGACCAACGCCGCCCTTGCCGACATGATCCGGCAGGCCGGGGCTCTGGTCCTCTCGGACAACATGCGGCTCGGCAACACCGTGGCGGCGTCCGGCACGGCCCGTGTGGCCGCAGCCGCCAACAGCTACAACCGCGAGGGTGACACCAACATCACCCAGAACTTCTACAATGGCCACGATACCGCCGCCGCACAGCAGCGGGAAGCCCGCTGGGAGGCCGACAAGGCCCGCCGCCAGCGCCGATGAAAGGAGGACGCCAATGCTCTTTAAAGATCACTTGAAGCTGGTCACAGACGCCGGTGCCGTCCTGCATCTGGGCTGGGACTACAACGCGCCCTACGCCCTCGACCCGCTGAACGGCGTGGATGTGGACATCCAGACCGCTCACGGCATCAACCAGACCGGTGACACCGTGGAGCGGCAGCGCGTGGGCGGCGTGTCCCGTACTCTGTCGGTGGTGTTCTGGGGCGGCCATGCCCTCGACAATGCCCGCAATTTTGCTCGGAAACTGCCCTATTACACCACCGGCACGATGTACTTCGGGGATGCGTACTTCACCCGCTTCGTGGTGCAGAAAACGCCCTACTTTTCCAGCTACACCGAGCCGCGCTGTGAGCTGATGCTGTACAGCCCAAAGCCCTACTGGTATGGCCTGACCGCCACAGCCCGCGTGCTGGGCGGCTACCAGCCAGCGTTTACCTTTCCCGTCTGCTACGATTCCCACACCTACGGCATCCGGCAGGACGGCGAGGCGGCAGTGCTGCGCAACCCCGGCAGCCTGCCGGTGCCCTTCACGGCCACGCTGACCTGCTCCATGCCGGTGGTGCATCCCAGGGTGGTGGATCTCAGAGACGGGGCGTTCATCGGCTTTGACCTGACCTTACAGGACGGCGACAGGCTGGAGATCTACCGCAGCACCACCGACCGGCTGGCCTGCACCCTGACGCGGGAGGGCAAGACCAAAAATTGTTTTTCCGCGCTGGACGAGGACAGCACCCTGACCGAACTGCAGCCCGGTGACAACATTTTGTCCATGCAGGCCGACAGCGGCGCGGCCTATTTGCAGGCATCCGTGAGCTTTTACCCGATGGAGGCGGGCATCCTGCCCGAACCGCTATGAGACTGGACGTTTTGGACGCCGACACCCTTGCCCGTGTGGGCTGGGTGGACGTGTGGGTGTCCCTCTACTGGGACAGCCCCTATTACTCCGAGGGCGGCTTTACTCTTGAGGTAAGGCCGACCACCGAGAACCTACAGCTTTTGCAGGAGGGCCGGTGGCTGGTGCGCAGCGACGAGACGCCCCGCATCCCGATGCGGATCTGCGGCAGGGCCAACCAGAACGAGGACGCAAACCTCGTGGTGAGCGGCTACCCGGCCACCTGGCTGCTGACCAAGCGGGCCAGCGCGGCCGTCATCAAGGGACAGAACGCGGAGGCCGCCATGCGCAGCCTTGTGGCGGCGGCAAAGCCGTGGCCGCGCCTGGAGCTGGGCACCGAGTACGGCTTCGACACGACCTTTGACAAGCAGACCTCCGGCGGCACTGTCTTTGCCTACTGCCAGACCATCGGGCAGGCGTGCGACCTTGGTTTCCGCATCGTGCTGGACGGCAGCGGCGACAACAAAAAGCTGCTGTTCGAGTGCTTCCGGCCCACCTTCGACCCCAACAACCGGTACAGCCCCAAGTGGGGCAATCTGCTCAACGCGGGCTGGTCCTTTGCCGATACCGATTACGCCAACGTGGCCCTTGTGCAGGGGGCCGGTGAGGGCAGCCAGCGGGCCACCTGCTGGGTAGGCGATGTAGACAGCACCGGAGCCGACCGGCGGGAGATCTACATCGACGCCCGCGACATCCAGCCCGACAAAGAAAAGGGCGAGACCACCGCCAGCCAATCGTATCTCGACAAGCTGGCCGACCGGGGCGGGCAGAAACTGCTGGCCCAGCTGCGCACCGGCAGCATCGAGTTTGACGTGGACGATGACACGCTGGCCGTGGGCGACGTGCTGAGCGTCAGCCTGCCCCAGCTGGGCTACACCGCCATGGTGCGGGTGGCCGACATCATCACCGAGAGCCAGTCCAGCGGCACCACCCGGACCATCCGGCTGGGCACACCGAGCTGGCACAAGACGTAAAGGAGGGCTTATGGCCGATATCATCACCTACCCGGAAAACGGCATCACCTACGACGCCGACGACGCTTCCGGGTACCTCAGCACCCGCCTGAGCGGCGTATACAGCGCAGACGAGGACTTTGCCGTGACCGCAAACGGCGACCTGACCGTGACCGTCAGCGCCGGGCAGGCATGGGTGCGTCCGGCCCGGTTCCGGGGCCGCAGCATCATCCTGGAGCAGCCGGAGAAGGTCACCCTGACCGCCGCCGACACTGTGCGCAGCCGCATCGACCGGCTGGTGCTGCGGTACGACGCAGCCGCCAAAAAGACCAGCCTGACCGTGCTGACCGGCACCCCGGACAGCGCCAGCCCCACGGCCCCGGAGATCACCCGCACCGCACTGGTGTACGACCTGTGCCTGGCCGACATCCGCCGCCCGGCGGGCAGCACCGAGGTCACCGCCGCCGACATCACCGACACCCGCGCGGACGAGGACGTGTGCGGCGTCATGCGGGACGGGGTCAAGGGCATCCCCACGGCCCAGCTGCAGGCGCAAGCGCTGGCCATAATGACCCAGCTGTCCACTGAGCTGCACACCAAACTCGACGCCCTGGACGCCGCCATCGCGGGCGTGGAGAGCGGGAGCTTTTATACCAAGGCAGAGGCGGACGCGAAATTCGGCACGCCGTACAGCCTGCCCGCTGCTACAGTCAGCACGCTGGGCGGCGTGAAGGTGGGCGACTATCTGGACATCGCTGCGGACGGCACCCTGAGCGGCAAGACGCTGTATGACACCATCGCGGCCAGTGTGGCGGTAAAGTCGGAGCCCCGGCACGTGGAAACCGGAAAAAGGTGGCGTTCCTACGACATCAAAATGCCAGACGGCCTTGACTATGTGCACGTTAAGTCGAGGTACAACGACAGTGGCCGAACATACGGTGAAGAAGTAGACATCGCAAAAGGCGGCACGGTCAACCACAACTTCGGCAAGGGCGATGGAATCTTTGCATCCAACACGACTTTCCGACCGGACGGGACCCTGCACTTTGAATTAGCAGGGTCGGACATAAATACCGGCGGCTACACCGTAGACATCTGGCTCTCCGGCTACCACTACCCCACCCTGGCCGAGCTGCTGACCGAGACGCAGGCCGCGCAGGCGGACACGGACGCCCTGGCGGTAGATCAGGAGTACCGCGTCGCCATGCTGGAGCTGGGGCTGACCGACGACACCACCACTGACACCACCACATAAGGAGGTAAACCTATGTTGTATCGTATCTGTAAACGCCTGATCGAGCGCGGCCAGACCGCTGGCCTTGCGGAAAAAATTGATGTTTTTTACGCCCTCGGCCGCATCACCGAGGCCGAGTACAAAGAACTGACCGAGCTGCTGGAGACCAAGACCGGCAGCAAGAGCGAGGAGTGAGCCTATGGCAATCAAGCAATACAGTCTTGCCAAGGACGGTGCCAAACTGCTGGCACCGGGCTTTAAGGTACGCGAGTTCCGCTGTCGCGACGGCTCCGACGTCGTGATGATCGACGAAAGCCTTGTGGTGCTTTTGCAGTGCATCCGGGAGCACTTTGGCAAGCCCATCACGATCACCAGCGGGTACCGCACGGCGGCCCACAACACCGCCGTGGGTGGGGCCAAGAGCAGCCAGCACCTGCTGGGCCGGGCGGCGGACATCCAGGTGGCGGGCGTGTCCGTCGAGGACGTGGCCGCCTACGCCGAGAGCCTGCTGCCCGGCTGGGGCGGCGTGGGCCGCTACCCGGTCAAGGCAGGCCGCACCAAAGGCTGGGTGCATGTGGACACCCGGCCCAACAAAAGCCGGTGGACGCAGTGAGGAGGTGGCGCATGAAAGATTATTTTTGCATGGCGATCGGCGCGATCGGCGGCGTGATCGCCGGTCTTTTTGGCGGCTGGGATGCCGCCCTGCAAACGCTGGTGATCTTTATGGCCGTCGACTACATCACCGGTCTGATTGTGGCCGGTGTGTTTCACGCATCGCCCAAAACCAAGACCGGGACACTGGAAAGCCGGGCAGGCTGGAAGGGCCTGATCCGCAAGGGCGAAACGCTCCTGATCGTGCTGGTGGCCTGCAGGCTGGATGCCGTGATGGGTTCCACCTTTGTGCGGGATGCCGTTGTGATCGGCTTTATCTGTAACGAGACCATTTCCATCATTGAAAACGCGGGCTTGATGGGACTGCCGATCCCGGCAGCGCTCACCAAGGCTGTGGACATTTTAAAGCAGCGCTCGGAAACCGAGCAGAAAGGATAAGCTCTTATGAATGAATTTCTGAAAGTCGCTCTTACTGCCTGCATCCCCGCAATGAC
>ENA-UEPW01001121-UEPW01001121.1-human-gut-metagenome-genome-assembly--contig:-NODE-1121-length-12752-cov-88.775542_pt1 | contig 12752 bp, 11 predicted proteins | sample MGYA00242935_ERZ507936 | MGnify/ENA primary metagenome ERZ507936 (study PRJEB26167, sample SAMN06115469) | human gut metagenome | host: Homo sapiens | place: China:Chongqing | collected 2016-06-23... | reverse complement strand
AATTTTTAACATCTCAATGTATAGGTACTTGTAAAAGTGCCTATACAGAGGGTTATGCCCTAAATTGAGTACTAACAGGTAAGCACTCAAATTAGGGCTTAAATTAGAAAGAAGTAACTTCGCTGCTGAATTTTAAACATTGAATTATGAAATGTATCAAACTCAACGTATAGGCACTTGTAAAAGTGCATATACAAAGGGCTATGCCCTAAATTGAGTACTAACAGTATTTATTTGATATGAGAGCTTTAGAACAGATACAATTAACCTTGGGAATAGAGGACAGCTTAGTTCCTATAGATGAATTGATTCCAATTCTTGATGGTTTCCAAGGAGTTACTATTTCGATAAATGAAACTTTAAATAAAACCTATTCATGTGGTTTTGATAAAGTAACAGTACAAGTTTTAGGGTTTGAACATGGAAGCTTTAGAATACCCTTTAGTATTGATAAATTTTCCGAACACATATTGTGTCCTGTAATATCTTCAGTTATAGGTGGTTTGATAGTTTGGTATTTGACAACTGATAATAATCAAATGAGTATCCAACTGCCCAATGAACAAGTTTCGATAGAGAGAACAGAATTTGATCGTAATAAAAAGGTCAGGGATTCTGTAAATAAAATAGCAAAAACTGTTATAAACTCCAACAAAATTTCTAATTTGTCATTAAAGTACAGAGATGAGGATAATCAAGAGGTGTCTGTGCAGATAGACAAAAATCAGCTCGCTAGAAGAATAACAGATATTGAAGGAGATGTAGTTATTCATGACATACCAAATGTGCGTGTTGAAGTTGTATCGCCAACTTTGGAAGCAAAGTCTGTACAATGGAAGGTACGTTATGAAGGAAAGGTTCGTTCTATGAAAATGAATGATCCGGGATTCTTGGAGTTGATAGGGAGAAGAGACATTGCTTTTAGCAAAGGAGACATAATAAATTGTAATATCCAAATCACTGAAACATCAGAGATTGATGGAACTGTAAAATTAAAATATGCAATAACGCAAGTTCATAATTTTCCACATTATCACAGAGTTATTAATGCAGAAGAACAAAACTTGAATCTTGAATAGTTGTAATCACTCAAATCAGAGCTTAAAACAGGAAGAGGTTTCTTCGCAGCTAAATGTCAAGGCGAGGAGCATCAAACCCAATATATAGATACATGCAAAAGGGCTATGCTCTAGATTGATTTCCAACAATCAAACAGTATTTAAACTTCAAATATATCAATATGAGAAATATAGTAATCACTGGTGGGGCTGGCTTTATCGGTTCCCATGTAGTTCGTTTGTTTGTAAACAAATATCCAGAATATAACATCATATGCCTTGATAAGTTGACTTATGCTGGTAACTTGGCAAACCTTAAAGACATTGAGGACAAGCCAAATTATAAGTTTGTGAAGATGGACATTTGCGACTTTGATACATTCTATAAGCTGATGCAGGAAGAGCACATCGACGGCATCATTCATCTTGCTGCAGAAAGCCATGTGGACAGAAGCATCAAGGATCCGTTCACATTTGCACAAACAAATGTGATGGGAACTCTGACCCTGCTACAGGCAGCCAAGCTCTATTGGGAGAGCTTGCCAGAGAAATACGAGGGAAAGCGTTTCTACCACATCTCAACCGATGAGGTGTACGGTGCATTGCAGATGACTCACCCAGAGGGCATTCCTGCTCCTTTCGCCACTAAGGCGTCAAGTGGCAAGAATCATGAAGCATACGGCGATGAATTCTTCTTGGAAACAACCAAATATAATCCTCACTCTCCTTACTCGGCATCTAAGGCAAGCTCAGACCACTTCGTCCGTGCTTTCCACGATACATACGGTATGCCGACCATCGTGACCAACTGCTCCAACAACTACGGACCATATCAGTTCCCAGAGAAGCTGATACCTCTGTTCATAAACAATATCCGCCATCGCAAGCCCTTGCCTGTTTATGGCAAGGGAGAGAATGTGCGTGACTGGCTTTATGTAGAAGACCATGCCCGTGCCATTGATATGATTTTCCATAACGGAAAAATAGCAGAAACCTACAACATCGGTGGTTTCAACGAGTGGAAAAACATAGATATCATCAAGGTTGTAATTAAGACCGTTGACCGTCTGCTTGGTAGAAAAGAAGGCGAGGACATGAATCTTATCACTTATGTAACCGACCGTTTAGGCCACGATGCCCGTTATGCCATCGACTCACGCAAGCTCCAGAAAGAACTCGGTTGGGAGCCTTCACTTCAGTTTGAGGAAGGCATAGAAAAGACCGTAAAGTGGTATCTCGAAAATCAGGAATGGATGGACAACGTTACTTCAGGCGACTATCAGAAGTATTATGAGAATATGTATAAAGACAGATAAATTACGGGTATTACAGGTCAGAACGGATCTTACCTGGCAGAGTTGTTGTTGGAAAAAGGAATCATAAAATTGCAAATTACATTATATTAATGAAGCTTTTCGAAAAACTACGAAGCCTTTTACGCGGACTTTATTATTTGTTCTTCCGTCCTTATAAAGGGTTTATAAAGGAAGAACAAATAATAAAGGGCAAATATTATAGTAAAGAATCTCCACTAAAAAGAATTGACGAAACGACAATCATTGTTATGATTGATGGTCGTAGCATTCATGGTGGGTTGACTGATCGTCTGCGTGGTATAACAACAATATACCAATATTGCAAGCAGAAAGGTTTAAACTTCAAGTTAAATTATGTATATCCTTTTAAACTGCAAGACTATCTGGCCCCCAATTCTTATAATTGGATAATAGAAGAAAAGGATATCAGTTATAACTCAGAACAAACAGCTGTTGTTGTTTTAAACGATTATCAGCTTGATGTCAGTCTTCATAGATTCTATTTAGGCTCAGTGACATGTAAGAACCAAGGCAAGCAGATACATCTTTACACCAACACCTATTTTTTAGATAAGAAATTCTCTGCTTCTTTTGATGAGATGTTTCAACCTACCGCACCTTTACTGGCAGCTATTGAATATAATCAGAAGCAAATAGGCAATAAGTTTATTGCAATGGTGTTTCGGTTTCAGCAGTTATTGGGTGACTTTAAGGAAGAAGGCTATAAGATTTTGTCAGATAATGAGCAAGGAGCCCTTATTAAGAAATGCATTGGTGAGGTGAAGGAACTTCATGACGAACGCCATCCAAATAAAATCATCTTGGTAACATCTGATAGCGGGCGATTCTTGCAAGAAATAACAAAGCAATTAGATTATGTTCGTATCATTCCTGGTAATGTCGTTCATATGGATCATACTGCCAATGCTGCTTCTGATACTTTTATGAAGTCTTTTGAAGATATGCTTCTTTTGTCTAAAGCAGATAAGATATATCTTCTCCAAACAGGAGATATGTATCATAGTGGTTTTGCAAAAAGAGCAGCGATGATTAACAAAAAAACTTATGAGGAGGTTGTATTCTGATGAAAGTATCAATTGTTACACCTGTTTATAATGCTGAGGCTTTTCTCAGGAAAACCATAGAAAGTGTTATCAAACAAACATATTCTAACTTTGAGTTATTGTTGGTAGATGATGGTAGCACAGATGAGTCGGGCTTGATAGTTGATGAATACTCGAAAAAAGATAAGAGAATTGTAGCAATACATCAAAATAACTCTGGAGTGAGTTCAGCAAGAAATACGGCATTAAAAAACGCCACAGGTGAATGGGTTTGTTTTCTTGATAGCGATGACGAAGTAACACCTACATGGTTGGATTCGTATGTTGCTGCCATTGATGAAAGAACCGATATCATATTTCAAGGTGCGCATATACTAACGAATCAAGGTGATGTGGAATATAAGCTTGATAATCATTTTTATCATCGCCATGACATCTATAAAGTCATAGAATTATGGCAACATCAGAAACTAGATATGGGATCTGCATGGAGTAAGATGATTCGTATGTCTGTTATTGAAAAAAACAATTTGTCATTTAATTCTCAAATTAGTTACTATGAAGATTGGGTGTTCTTAACAAATGTAATTTGTCATTCTAAAGCTTTTAAAACTATAAATGCAACAAATTATATATATAATCGTAAAAATAGCCAATTAACAAGTAGCGGCAGAGCAACATTTTCTGCAAAACGAAGAATAAAATTACTGATGGTTAGATATGAAGCTGCTATTTCTTTAAGAAGGATAAATCAAAAAGCTTATGATATTTATATGGAGAGCGTCACTCGTTTATTAATGCAAACGATTTATAAGATATATCAAGAGCGCTTCCCCGTATTAGAATGCTTTAACTTATTAAATATATTCAAATCTTATCAAATTAATAAGGCAACATTAAATGCCAAGGAACGATTGATAGATTTGTTATGGATAAGGAAAAGTAATAATCTCTCAAACATTTTGCTGTCTATTTTCAGATTATAATAAATTATGGCAAATAAAAGATTGTCGGTAGTGATAGCTACGTATAATGGAGAAAAATACCTAAGGGAACAATTGGATTCTCTATATACCCAAACTTTGTTACCTGATGAGGTAATCGCAATAGACGATTGCTCTACTGATGGCACAGTAGGTATATTGAGAGAGTATCAATCCAAATATGGCTTAAGGTATATAGTTAATGATACGAACCTTGGGGTAAATGGTAATTTTAACAAAGGCATTGAGTTGTGTACAGGAGACTATATTTCTTTAGGTGATCAGGATGATGTCTGGTTTCCAAATAAAAATGAGACCTTATACAAAAAATTGCAACAAATAGAGTCTATATATGAAACAGATCAACCTTGTTGCGTATCATCTCGAAATACATTTGTCAATGAAAGTCTTCATGTACATCATTCCACAGAATTACCAAGTGATACGGATAATTTTCGTGACACAATAATTCATCATCTGTCGCAAGGTTCATCCATGATGTTTAACCGTGTATGTTTAAAGTATATTCTTCCATTGCCAGCCTATAAGGACGGAATTTGCTATGATACTTATATCGGGTATGTCATAGCTATGGTGGGACATAAATATGATTTAAAAGAGTCATTGATGTATTATCGTGTACATGGCAACAATGTCACCGCTTCATTGGATGAACCTAAGTTTCGTTCAAAGTTGAAGCGGAAGCGCCAAACAACAGTAGTTCCTATGCATATGATAAGAACTTTTCAATATGCATCTCCTATCGTGAACAGAGTTGCAAAAAAAGATAAACTCAGTTATGTCGAAAACGTTATAAGTTTGTCTCGGGATATTAATATATTTAAACGTATATATATATTGGTGACAACTCCTCATATACCATTAGGAAAGAAAATGTATTCTCTCAAAGCTGCATTGTTAAACTTTATCTTCGCCTAAAATGAACTACGTTAGTTTTGACATATTTGATACTTGCTTGATTAGGCAATGTGGTGATGCGCAAAATGTTTTTTTCTTGTTGGGAAGAAAACTCTTTGGAGTGAACACGACCGAAGCAGAAATGTTTTACCATTGGCGTTGTCAGGCCGAGAGCGTAGCGATGGAGAAGGCTGAAACTAAATATGTGAGTATTAAGGATATTTATGCTGGAATACCAAGCAGTATAGCAAACAAGTATTCTTCTGTTCAAATAATGCAAGAGGAATTACAAATGGAGGCTTCAATGCTCCATGTGGTTCCTGAGACAAAACGCATTATAGAGCAGGAACGTCATAAAGGTAATAATATAGTCTTTATCTCTGATATGTACTTACCTTCAAAGTTTCTAATGGAACAGTTGATGCGCGAGAATATAGCAGAAAAAGATGATTTATGTTTCGTTTCTTGTGAATGTGGTGCAAGTAAATCGGAAGGAAATTTGTATGCTTATGTAGAAAAGCAAATACAAGAGAAACCTATATGCCATTATGGAGACAATACTTGGAGCGACATCCGCATGGCAAGGAAAAATGGTATAAGAGCAAAACAGATTCAATCAGGTTTTAATCGAACTGAAAAGTGCATTATAGACACATTCAAACATAATCGCCATTTTCTGTATTATAGTTGCCTTGTGGGAATAATGAGATATTCTCGTATCAACTATAAAGATAGAACATCATCTGAAATTAGTGCAGATTTCGTTGCACCAATTTTTACAGCTTATGTTCTGGCCTGTTTGAATAAAGCAAAGAATGAAAAATTAGAACGTCTATATTTTTTAGCTCGAGATGGGTATATTCTTTTATGGATAGCAAAGTTTTTTGCCAAGAAGTATTCTGGTTTAGATTTGCGATATTTATATGTATCCAGAAAATCGATGTATTTGCCTTCATTAACAAGTTTGGATGAGAATGAAATAGAAAAATATTTTGGAGACAAATTGAGATATACTTCAAATAAACAAGTTCTCAAATATTTCAAGCAGACTGTATGGGATGAAAATGTCATTCTCAAAGAAGCAACAGAGGCAAGAAAGCGCATTAACGCATATTTTGAAAAGGAAGATATATATAATGAAAATGTAAAATACGCCCTTGTTGATGTAGGCTGGAAGGGTTCCGGAAGATATGCGTTCAATAAACTTCTCCACTTGAGAGGTTGCACAGAGCGAGAAATGTGGTATTGGGGAAGCTTTAAGGATTGGCGTTTGAGGTTCGAAGGTAAATTTTGGACATACAATATCAATTTGGGTTTACCTTTGCCATTTATAACTCTGATAGAGGATTTCTTTTCTACTTCCCCTGATTTATCCACAATTGATTATAAAGACGGGAAACCATTATTCGATGAAAATTCAAAAATAGATAATGCCCAAATTTTGTTGAAGAACAAAAATTGTTTGGCTTGTTTCTGTTTATTTGTCAATGAGTATGAACTTGACAACTTGAATATATTGGATAATCTTAGTCATGTTTGTTGTGATGTTCTTGCCGAGCGTCCCGACATGATCGATTTAAGGGCTTTGTCTGAAATGAATTGTTTTTCAGAGAATGGGAATGGAGGAAGATTTGTTCATGCTCCCCGACTGATGGATGTCATCAGATATATGTTAGGAGGGCACACCTTTCATGGTTGGATAGAGGGCAACATCGCTTATGCTCATAAATCTTTGTTCCGCCCATTGACGTATATAAGACGTGTTATTCTTTGGGGAAAGAATAAGATAAAATAGCGAGAATTGATGATGAAAGATTTTAATTTAGGCCTTTTCAGCCGATATCGAAGAGAGTTGATGGGTGTAGCGACATTGTTGATAATCTTGTGCCACATGTATCCCAATGGAGTGAAAATGCCAATGTTTATGCGTTATGTTTTGGCTAATGGTGGGGCTGGATGCGATGTGTTCCTGTTTCTGTCAGGTTTTGGTATATGTCATTCATATCATGGCAATATTGTAAAAGGAAAAACTGTATGGCATTGGTATGGCAAGCGCTATTTGCGAATTTTTTTGCCATGCGCTATCATAATGATTCCGTTTTATTGGTATTTAGCTTATCCTGATTCATGTGATTGGATGGCAATATTGATAAATGCCTCTGGTTTTGGATTCCTTTTCAAGGCAGGAACTTTATGGTATGTTTCTTGTATTTTACTTCTGTATTTGATAACGCCACTTCTTGATAAAATGTTGACTGGTAGAAACAAGTGGCTTTATGTTGCTGTGTTGTCTGTAGCTTGTTTGGCGTTTGGATATCCAAGATTTGGTGGATATGAAATGCTTGCACCTTGGCAGTTTTGTATTCAGCGTTTTCCTGATTTTTTCATCGGTTATGCAATGACTAAAGAGATAATGGGTGGCAAGCTTATTGGAAATTTGTGGTTATTGATAGTAGCCCCATCATTTTTTTGTATTATAAGTTTCTTGTCAAATCATTATTTTGATACAAATTTTAGCTACTTTTGGTCACAAGGGCTTGTCCTTCTTACCATTTCTGTATTAGTTGTTCATAAGTTACATTCAGCCAAGATAAATACTGCTCTGCGCTTTCTTGGTGTGGTTTCTTTAGAGTCTTATGCAACAAATGTTGTAATATTACCACATTTTATGAAAGCGTCGTATCTTTCTTGCCTTTATGATTCCATTATTGGAAGTTGGGCTTTGTATGGACTGATTACTTTTTGTTGCTTGCTTTTTTCTTATTTCATAAGTAAAATGAGCATATTGATTTCTAAAATCATTTACACAAAATAAAGATTTTTCATGGTTGTAAATTCTGTACCTTTTTTTGTTTTTTTTCTTGTTGTTTTTGCCTTATATTATTTGTTCTCCAAATCATGTAAGGCGCAACAATGGGTTATGCTTTTGGCAAGTTATTCTTTTTATGGATATGCCGATGCAAGAATGTTGTGGCTTCTTTTTGGAGCCACCATCGTGTTTTATGCATTGGGAGTCGGGATTGCCAATGCAGGTAAGGATAAAACAAAGAATATGTTGATGGCGACAGGTGTGATATTGGGAGTTGCCCTTCTGTTGTACTTCAAGTACCTAAATTTCTTTGTAGAATCTTTTTCGTATTTATTGGAAATAATAGGTTTGCATACTAATTGGGAAACATTCAAGATAATCATGCCTTTGGGTATTAGCTTTTTTACCTTTAAACTGATTAGTTATATTGTGGATATTAGGCAAGGGACAGTTCCTGTAGAGAAAGATTTCGTATCTTTTGCTGCTTATATATCCTTTTTCCCTACGATTTTGTCAGGTCCTATTGACAGAGCATGCAACTTTTTGCCACAAATGAAACAAGCAAAATGTTTTGATTATGCATTAGCTGTAGAGGGTTGTCGTCAGATACTATGGGGAATGTTTAAGAAAATGGTTGTTGCAGATAGCTTGTCTTTGTTTATTCAGCGAGATTTGGATACCAGTAATGGAGCTACGCTAGCAATAGTAGCAATCTTTTACAGTATTCAACTTTATGCTGATTTTTCAGGATATAGTGATATGGCCATTGGGGTTGGTAAGTTGTTAGGATATCGCATAGCTCCTAATTTTCGCTATCCTTATTTCTCACAGAACATAGCAGAATTTTGGCGAAGGTGGCACATGAGTTTATTGACATGGTTTAGGTATTATCTCTATATTCCTTTGGGTGGCAGTAGATGCTCTCAGGGAAAAGTTATTCGCAATACGTTTATTGTTTTCCTTGTCAGTGGTTTATGGCATGGTGCTAATTGGACCTTTGTTTGTTGGGGATTATTTCATGCCATGTTGTTTATGCCAGCACTGCTTTTGGGAAGAAAAGCTGCGAAGTATCCATTTGACGAAAAACAGCCATTTACTATTCGTCGTCTCTTTTCTATGCTCACAGTGTTCGTGTTAGTGACGATAGCTTGGGTTATTTTCCGAATGGATTCTATTTCACAATTTTACCAGTATATGGATAAGGTGTTCAGTATGTCTTTCTTTGCCAAACCAGAAGGGGTGATGTGGGCTATGCCTGCATTTTTGGCTTCTTTATTTATGTTTGGCATAGAATGGTATCATCGCAATCTGGAATTTCCTTTGCTCCATTTACCTACATCAAAAGTAGCTCGATGGAGTATGTATTTACTTTTGGTCGTAGCCATTGTCTTTTATCAAGGCAAGCCTGCGGAGTTTATTTATTTTAAGTTCTAAATTCATTCTTGCCAAAATGAAAAGATTTTTATTTCAACTTGTCGCATTTGTCTTTGTGGCACACTTGGTTGTATATGCGTTGGGCGAGATGTTTGCTTTTGCGATCAATAAATATGGAAAGAATTTCCTCAACAATGCAGATTATAAGGTTACTGAGGCGATTGTGAGAAGCCGCCAGCATCATAAAACCAGGAGACTTGTCATAGGAGATAGTGTTGGTGCCTCTCTTTATGACACTGACGATAATGATACGGTTACCTCTTTGGCGGCTACGGTAGCTCTTACTACTGTAGGGCAATATTGCTTGATGGCAAATTTTTTTGATAACAATAAGGATGACAAACCACAGGAAGTGGTTCTTATCTTAAATCCTCTTTGTTGGAACAATACGTTAGAAGGTGGTCTTGCTTATAGTACATTTGCCAAAAACTTTTTCAATGACGAGTTTAAACATTATATGGATGAGCAAGAGCTTTCTTATATCAGCAAATGGCCTTATGCTTGGTTGTTGAATCAAAAATGGTTCGCATTGTGTCCTTATTCTACAAGTGTAGAAGAGCATTTACCTAAAGGAGATTTTGTCTCGCCACAGCAGTATCGTTATCTCCGAAAGATGATGAGACTTTGTACACAAAATGGAATTAAGTTCTCGCTATATTCAGGACCAGTGAGAGAATCTCTTAAACCCCATATTGATAGTTTATTCATTGGAAAATCGCACATGAAAGAACTTTTATTTAAGAATTATTATAAGAGCATAAAATATATGCCTGATAGTTGTTTCAATGATCAATTACATTTGAAGCACATTTTTGTGCCTAAGGATTATTTCAAACTTTATAACGATTAATATGATACAATATCGCAATTTGATAAGCGTTTATAATGGATTAAAAGGTCGAGAAAACCCAGAATGGTCTAATTTTTGGTATGACGATGCTGATGACAATTCGAAAAAACGATATTTAATCGTAGGAGATTCGACTGCACGCATGGTAAGGAGCACATTTGCTAAGTTATCTCATAGCCCTTGTGATTTATTGGGTACGTCATGTGCTTTGGATGATGAATTGTTTGTCAATCAATTAGAGGTTTTTTTCAATAATACAATATATAAATATGATATTATTTATGTTCAGTTAGGTCATCATTCTCGTATTAATAAAAATGGTGAACCGTATCAAGAAAATGATTATATAAAATTTGAACATGATTTTACAGCTTTGTGTAACTATCTTAATCAATTTTGTCGTAAAGTTGTGGTTGAGTCAGTATTTATGTCTGTTATGCCTAAAATCCATAAACGAAAAATTAGAGGGACTCGAATGCTAAGAAAACTAGGTCTTCTTAAAACAGAAAAAGAGATTCCTGATGAATTTGCAAATAGCATAAAACGAAGGAAGAATAAGATAATAGAAAATGTTGCTATTAAAAATAAATATTTTTTCTGTAATTTATGTTCTTTTATGGAAGAGAAAAAAATACCTCATATAGATCATATACATTATGTAGAGTCTGCAAAGCCTATTATTGTTTATAAAATGATGGAGTTTATAGATTATGCCTACTAATAATAAAAGAATAGCAAAAAATACATTTATATTGTATACTCGTCAAATTCTTTTTATTTTTCTCGGTCTATATACATCGAGAATAGTTCTACAGAATTTAGGAGTTGAAGATTATGGAATATATGGTGTCGTTGGTGGAATCGTTGGATTTATGTCGTTTTTGAATGCTGCATTAGCAACAAGTTCATCACGATTTCTTACTTTTGCATTAGGTCAGGGTGATTTGGGTAAGGTAAGACTTACCTTTATGTCTACGTTTACAATTCATGTAATTCTTGGTTTAATTGTATTTGTAATTGGCGAATTGATTGGTCCATGGATGATTTCTACTAAATTGGTTATACCTGAGAATCGTGTATTTGCTGCTCAAGTTGCTTTTCAACTCTCATTGTTAACCACATGTTTAGGAATATCTCAAGTTCCATATTCTGCAACAATTGTAGCCCATGAACAAATGGGTATTTATGCATACATGACAATATGGGATGTATTAGCTCGTTTGATAGTTGCTTTATCCTTACTTTGGTGTAGTTTTGACAAGTTGATATTTTTTGCATCATTTTTATGTTTAAACAGTATCTGTGTCCAGTTGTTTTACAGATTTTATTGTGGTTATAAATTCCCAGAAGCTGTTACAAGGTTGTATATTGATAAAAGAATATTCAAGGAAATAGCCAATTTTTCAATCTGGGCATTTATTCAATCTTTGGTAAGTGCTTTAGCTTCTCAAGGTATCACAATAGTTATAGGCTTGTTTTTTAATCCTGTAGTAGCTGCAGCTCGTTCAATAGCTATGCGTGTTTCTCAGATGACTACGCAGTTTATTGGTAATTTTAGACAGGCGATGAATCCTCAGATTGTAAAGTTATATGCAAGTGGTGAACTTGATGAGTTCCGTAAGTTGACATTGCATTCTGGTTTATATTCATTTTATATTATGTGGATTTTTTGTTTGCCTATATGTTTGCTTTCAAAGCCATTACTTACACTTTGGCTTGGAACGCCACCACCACAGGCTGATGTATTCTGCTGTTTTCAACTGTTGTCTACGTTATTTTGGTTGTTTGATGCATCTTTCCAAGAAGGAATTGTTGCAACAGGAGATATAAAGTATTCAACTATTCATACTTGTTGGATCAGTGCTTTACAATTGCCAATTACATATGTTATGTTTAAATTAGGGTATGATCCATTATGGGCTTTTATTTTAAATTGTATTTTTGGTGCAATAATAGGATGTTGGTTAAAGCCATGGCTTTTAATACGATTTGTTGGATTTAGAATAAGAGACTTTGTTTATGTATATAGTAAATCGCTATCTGTAGCTCTTATATCTTCTATTATACCTATACTGGTTTCTGTTATAATATCATCTAATATTATTATACATTTTTTAGTTGTGGGATTTGTTTCTTTTAGTTGTTGTGTTGTTACAATAATGTATGTTGGTATTGACAAGAAAATGAGGATGAAACTTTTTGATTTTGTTTCAAAAAAAATATCAGTTTTTTTTTATTAAAAAATAACAATAGTTCGTTAAAATTTGAGATAATGGCTAAGCAGCTTTACGTTGCCAGCCAAAGAGTTCTTTGATAGTAT
>ENA-UEPW01001110-UEPW01001110.1-human-gut-metagenome-genome-assembly--contig:-NODE-1110-length-12882-cov-4.867005_pt1 | contig 12882 bp, 5 predicted proteins | sample MGYA00242935_ERZ507936 | MGnify/ENA primary metagenome ERZ507936 (study PRJEB26167, sample SAMN06115469) | human gut metagenome | host: Homo sapiens | place: China:Chongqing | collected 2016-06-23... | reverse complement strand
AGGCTTATTTGTAAAGCAGGAAAAGAGGCGTTAGTATGTGGTTTGTTTTTGCAGTACTTTCGGCGATTTTTGCCGCAATTACTTCTATTTTGGCAAAAATCGGCATCGAAGGTGTTAATTCTAATCTGGCTACGGCAATCAGGACTGTTGTTGTAGTACTTATGGCCTGGGGTATAGTTGCGTTAACTAATGCCCAAAGCGGGATAGCCGAAATAAGTAAACGCAGCTGGATTTTTTTGACTCTTTCTGGATTAGCAACGGGAGCATCGTGGCTATGTTATTTTAAAGCGCTGCATGAACAATTTACTGTAAAAACAATTATCGGCTCTGTCCTTATTACTTTGGGAACTTTTGTTATGATTTTATAAAGAGTTACAGGGCAGATGTATAGAATAATTAAGAATAAATCATAAATACAGAGGGGTAGGCAGATGATAACAAGGCAAAAATACCAGGATTATATCAATGTGCTGAAAGAGGAATTGATTCCGGCGATGGGGTGCACTGAGCCGATTGCTATTGCTTATGCCGGAGCTATTGCCAGAGAGCATTTAGGCTGTTTGCCAGAACGGGTAGAGATCGAGGTCAGCGGCAATATCATCAAGAATGTAAAAAGTGTTATTGTCCCGAATACAGGAGGTCTGCGCGTCATTGAAGTGGCAGCGGCAGCAGGTATTGTGGCAGGAGATGCCGCGAAGGAGCTTAAAGTTATTTCGGAAGTGAGTACAGAAGCAGTTGCCGTAATTCATAAATTTTTAGAAAGCACACCAATAACAGTTAATTTTTCTGATAGTAAAAAAATCTTTGATATAATGATCACTGTTTATGGTAATGGCCATTCTGCTTATGTACGCATCTGTGAGTTTCATACAAATATAGTGGAAATAAGAGAAGATGATAAATATGTGCTGCAGAAAGATATTGCAGTCGAAGACAGTTTGGGCTTTACAGATCGTGGATTTATGAATGTACAGGAGATTATTGAATTTGCTGATACTGCAAGAATAGAAGATGTTAAGGATATTCTTGATCTTCAGATCGAATGTAATGTTAATATTTCCGAGGAAGGCTTGGCTGGCGATTATGGAGCTAATATCGGTAAGGTCCTTTTAAAGACTTATGGAACGGATGACGTAAAAATAAGAGCTAAAGCCAAAGCAGCTGCCGGTTCTGACGCCAGAATGAACGGCTGCGAGATGCCAGTCGTGATCAATTCCGGCAGTGGTAATCAGGGGATTACTGCCTCCATACCAGTTATAGAGTATGCTAAGGAGTTGGGTGTTTCTGACGAGAAACGTTATAGGGCCTTGCTGGTATCTAATCTGATCACGATCCATTTGAAGTCAGGTATCGGCAGGCTGTCGGCTTACTGCGGTGCAGTCAGTGCCGGCTGTGCCAGTGGTGCCGGTATTGCGTATCTGTATGGAGGCGGTGTTGATGAAGTTTCTCACACGATCGTCAATTCTCTGGCAATAACTTCCGGTATTATCTGCGACGGCGCTAAAGCTTCGTGCGCTGCTAAAATAGCTACGGCTATCGATGCAGGTATATTAGGTTATCATATGTATAAAGAAGGGCAGCAATTTTACGGAGGCGATGGTATCGTCAGCAAAGGTGTTGAGAACACTATAAAAAATGTGGGGCAGCTGGCTAAAGAGGGAATGGCTACTACTGATCAGGAAATTTTGAAGATTATGACGAAAACACAGAGTATTTAAGCGTAGCTGAAACAGTCCGCTCAAAGGATAGTGATAATATGCAGATAAAAAAGAAATATATTTATATCGCTTTGGGACTGTGGGCGCTTGTGACAGTTACTTATTTTACTTTGTGTAAAATAGCCAGTGATCAGGCTATGCTTATTTTTAATAAAACTATGTCTGCTCAAAAAGTGCTCAAAGGCTCGGTGACGCTTGGCAGTATTGATGCCGACATTTGGGGGCGGGTAGAATTTCAGAATCTTGTCTGGCTTGACATTGACGGTCAGCCTATCGTACATGTGCCGCAGGGACGTTTCAAGGTGCGGACATGGGATATTATTACCAGAAGTATCAGTACATCTACTATTAAGGAACTGGAATTGGACAACGCTTTGTTTGCCGTAAGATTCAACAGAAAGATGCAGTTGGATATTTTTGAGCAGGCACAGGCCAAAAGAGTTATTGACCGGGCTGAACAAAAGGAAGCTGTTTTGTCAGGAAACGAAACAGCAGCTGAACTTGAACATATAGCGCAGGAAAAGATCGTAGTAAAGGAAAGGCATCCTGGAGACAGGCATGAATTGAATCTGGATTTAGAAAATAAGCGGCTGAAAATGCGTGTTGTTTTTAATAACTGTACCTTAACTGCCGGTTATCATAACCGTTATTTTGTACTGAATGAAGTTAATGCAATAATTGATATTGATACGCAGAAAAAGCTTACGATTGATTTTGTGACTGGAAAATTTGGCGGCACTATGGTTGGCGATGGGGTGGAAATAAAAGGAAACATCAATTTAGCGCAGCAGATTCCTCATTACGACCTGCATTTGGAGCTTTATAATGTTCTGCCTGCTTCGTTGGGAATAGCGGATATCAAAGATACGGTTTCTATTACCGCTTCAGTTACTGGAGAACTTCCGAATCCTGTTATAGATGGTCATTTGGATTTTAAAGAACTGAATATTCCCGGACTGCATTTTTCTAAGGTCAGAGGCGATTTGCATTACGAAGATGCTCTGCTGAAATTTACTAATGTAAAAGGAAATGTTTTTGGAGGCACAGTTGAAGCTTTCGGAGATTATCATCTGGATACAAAATATTACAATATTGACGCGCTGGGACACGAATTGTTGGGAAGCATTGCCGCACGTAACGGTAAAATAAAATGCAAGGTCGAACTGGATTTTAAGATTCGATCCAAGGGAGATCCTAAAACTGCGTTGACCTATGGCAGCTTTAAATCAGGAAAAGGATCGTACTATATTATTCCTTTTGACAGTATCAGCGGCGAGTTTTCCAATCAAAATAAACATCTGGAATTTAAAAATGTTGTCATTGAAACCAAGATGGGGACAATCAAAACAGATGCTTTTGATATAGTGAACGGCAAGCTGCATATTGGCGAGATATATTTGGAAGAGCCGGAAAACGGACAAACTATTAAAATAATCTGACAAAAAATGATTCAGAAATCGGAGGAAGGCAGCGATGGGCAAATATAAAAAACTTTATGGCACGCTTTTGCTGGGTCTGATTGCCATTATAATTTTGCTGACGGCTGTTTTTTCCTATAGCAGAAGTATCGAAGAGAGTTACAAAGAAGAAAATATCAACTCACTGAAAGAACTTTCTAATCAGGGAGCTTTGATGCTGCATAATGAAATCAAAAATAAACAAAATCTTTTAGCTGAACTTTCGCACGATGTCAGTCGGATTTTTGTAAATGATCCGCAGGCGGCCGCCGCTTATTTGGAGGAAGCCGCGGAGCGCAACAGTTTTAAACGAATTGGCGTAGCATTGACGGATGGACGTGCTTATACAACAGATGGTGTTGAATTGAATATCTCAGAGCGAGAGTATTTTAGTAAGGCGATTCGCGGGCACACGGCTGTTTCACGTAATCTGGATGATTATACGGATGGCGGCAGGATCGCAGTTTATGCGGTACCGATTTTTGAAGATGGAAGCGATAAGAGGATTGGAGTTTTGTTCGCTACTTACAGCCTGGATACATTTAGAAAAACTATTGAAGTATCGTTTTTTGGCGGTGCTGGATATTCTTATGTGGTACAGGAAAATGGTGATGTTGTAGTAGATTCGCAGCATTCAGAAAGCTTTAAAAACTTTAAAAATGTTTATGCGGCCCTGCTGACGGCAGATCCGGTAAATAATAAAGACAGTGCTGAAAAACTCTGGCAGATGATCAACAGTAAAAAAGGCGGTTATATTGAATTTTATAACGGCAGTCAGAAATATATGTACTGTTCACCGATAGGTGTTAATAACTGGATGCTGCTGACGGTAACTCCAGCCAGTGTTATCGAAGATAAAATCAATATGGTGCTGAATAAAACTTATTTACTGGGTATTTTGTTGATTGCGATTTTTTTATTGTTTATCTGGCACATTATGCGTATCCATACCCGCAATCAAAAGGAACTGATGGATATTGCTTATGTTGATGAAGTTACCGGTGGTTATTCTTTTGCCAAGTTTTTTAAAGAAGCAGAACTGTTGTTACCTGAAACAGATAAAAAGACAGCAATCGTAAGTATGGATATCGACGGTTTTAAATATTTCAACGATATGTTTGGCTATGGAGAAGGCAATGACCTTTTGCGTTATATTTGGCAGGAAGTAAAAGCAAGCCTGAATTAAGGCGAAATATTAGCGCATGGTGTTGCCGATACATTTATTTTTTTGCTGCGATTTGATACGAGAGAAGAACTGCTTTGGCGTATCAATGATTTATGTCTGCATTTGAATAACTATATTACAAAAAGCGGACAGGTCTATAAACTATCCCTTTCTATGGGTATATACGAGGTTGACGGTGAAACTGATGATATCGTCAGTATGGCAGACAGAGCTTATATTGCCCGGCAGACAATAAAAAATAAAGGTGACACAGCCTGGGCTTTTTATGACGGAGCCGTACGTGATAAGCTGTTGCACGAAAAAGAAATTGAAAGTCAGATGGAAAAAGCTTTGGCTGAAGGCGAATTTATTGCTTACTATCAGCCCAAGTACAGTACCAAAGAGCAGAAACTTATCGGTGCAGAAGCTTTAGTACGCTGGCGCAGAAGTGACGGTATTATTGTTCCGCCCTATCAATTTGTGCCGCTTTTTGAACGTAATGGATTTATCAATAAGGTTGACCGTTATATGTTCGAACTCGTCTGTCGCCAGCAGATGCGTTGGCTTAAACAGGGGCTTATACCTGTGCCAATATCAGTCAATATGTCGCGGATGTGCCTGTATGATCCGCATATTGTTGACGAATATATCGGTGTTTTGAATGGAAGCGGTTTGTCTGCTGCTTATATAAAGCTGGAGCTGACGGAAAGTGCCTTTTTTGAAAATATCAGTATTATGAATAATGTTATCGAAGCATTGCATAAAGTTGGCATCAAAGTCTTGATGGATGATTTTGGAACCGGTTATTCTTCGATGATGATGCTTAAAAATGTAGCTATCGACGTTTTGAAGCTGGACAAAAGCTTTGTCGACGATATTGGGGATGACCGCAGTGAAAAAATCATTTCAAATATCATTTATCTGGCTCATTCTCTGCAAATAGAAGTGACTGCCGAAGGAGTAGAGACTGCAGCGCAGTTTGAATTTTTGAAAAGTGTTGGCTGTGATTATATTCAGGGGTATTATTTTGGTAAACCGCAGCCGGCTGAAGATTTTGCGGCGTTGCTGCAAAAAGAATTTTATGATGGAAGTGATGCGGGTGCTGATAAGAAAGGCTGAATTACAGGATGTAAGAGCTGTGTACGCTCTGATTTGTGAATTAGAGGAGCAGGATTTGCCGCTGCTGGAATTTGAAAATATCTTCGGCAGTTTATTGAAGCTGCCGGAACATTTTCTCATGATTGGTGAAATTGAGGGCAGAACCGTTGCATTTTTACATTTGCGCGTAGAAGGACAGCTGCATCATGCCGCTAAAATAGCAGAGATTTTAGAATTTGATGTGGAGCGATCCCATCGCGGCAGGAACTTAGGGCAGCAGTTTTTTGCTTATGCGGAGAAGCTGGCCCGGGACAATGGTTGTATTCAGTTTGAACTAAGCAGTAATATGCTGCGGGAAAAGGCGCATTGTTTCTATGAACGGCAAGGCATGCATAAATTTCACTATAAATTTACGCTCCCTCTGTCTGGAAAAACAGTAAATGAAAATAAGTTAGGTGTTTAAAAGCAACGGCTCTGGCAGCTGTTGCTTTTTGTCTGTGCTTAATACTGGAAACTGCTGTTTTGTGGTACAATAAATATATAATTTTATTGAGCGGAGAAGAAAAATGATCGATTTATATACAGTACCGTTAGGTGCTACGGCCAGGGATTTTTTTTCGGCAGAGGCAGAAAACAAATATAGCTATGATGAAGCGTTGCTGGTGCTTCCAAGCAGATTGCTTGTGAATCATGCCCGCCGGTCAGGCAGGGCGCAGGCAGTTAATTTTGAATATCTGCCCAACCGTATCGTAGCATTAAACAGGCAGCTGCTGGATTTGCCTCCGGAAGTGAAATTAGAAATGATTTCCCGGAGGACACAGGAACTGCTTGTGGGTGATTTGCTGCACCAGCTGGCTAAATTGCAGGGCCTGGACTATTTTAGTAAACTGGCAGATAAAGAAGGTTTCGTTAAAGCTGTTACCGGGCTTTTGGGTCAGCTTTCACGCAGTGGGTCGACACAGGAAGAAATTACTACGGCGCTGCTGGAATGGGAACAGCGCAATCCTGCCTATGTGATGAAGGACCGTGAAGTAGCGGCACTTTATAACCTTTATCGCAATAAGCTAAAACAAAAAAACTGGTATGATGTAGAGGGTTTATACCGGTTAGCAATAGCGGTTTTAGAAAGACCGCAGGCCAAGCTGCCTTGGCAGCAGTTATATTTCAGCGAATTTTATCATTTTGATGCTTTGCAGCGTTTGCTTATAAAATCTTTGTCACGGCATTGTCAGATCAGTATCGGTTTGATGTACGAGCCCAAACGACCGGAAATATTTGCTGCTGTAGAGCGGAGTTTCGGTTATTTAAGCGGTTTTGCTCAGCTGCATGATCTGCATATGGAAGGTTCAGTACGAAAGCCTGATCTGCAGCACTTAACGGCTAAGTTAGGTGCTGGAAGCTGCCAGACGCTGGCTGTTGCTGACAGTATAAATTTTATTGAATCAGGAGATAGTGAAGGTGAACTGCGGGCAGTGCTGCGTTCTATAAAAGCTAAGCTGCAGCATGGCGCCGCTTATAATGATTTTTTGGTTGCTGTACGTGATTTTAAGACTTACAGCGGTATCAGAGCTGTTTGTGATGAATATGGTATACCTGTTACTTTACCTAAGATCGCTTCTCTGAGTGCTCAGCCTGTCTGTGAATTTCTGCGTTTACTTTTGAACGTAGCTGCCGGCGGCAGTGAAGCTATCGCTGCTTACTGGCGTCTGTTAAAATGCGGCGTTGTAAAGCTGGTCTATAGCTTTGACGGAGAGCAGCTCAACAGATTGAAACAGGAATATTTATATAATGATCTGCGGCAACTGCGTAAGGCAGTTCGTGATAAGGCTGATGCCAATGAAAATAAGCAGTGGTCAGCTGATTTAGGCGAACTTGAGTTGCTGCTGGACAAGGTGCAGCGGCGAGATACGGCGGCTGCTTATGGAGAAACATTTAAAACAATATTAGAAGCTTTGGAGCTGCCTGTTAAGGCTGGCGAAAATTATAAAAATGGCAGGGCAGATCTGCTTGAGGTTAAAAATATAGTAGAGACAGTACGGCAATTATCCGAAGTTTTGGATACACTGAGTGAAGATTATCAGAATGGCGGTTTGGAAAGTGTGCCTTTAAAAGCGGAGGAATACAGCCAGCTGCTGATTTCTGCCTGTTCCGAACGGCAAATCATTTTAACAGCGGCCGACAGTGAAGGTATTTTATTCGGAGAAGCTGCTAATCTGCAGGGGCTGCTGTTCAAGCATGTTTACATTATGGGACTGCGCGAAGGTGAGTTTCCGCGCAGTAAAAATGAAAACTGGATCTACAATGACAGGGAACGGGCCGAATTGAGCGGTGTCGGCGTGGAATTGGATAATACTGCGTGTGCTTATGCTGAGGATAAATTCTTTTTTGCCGCAGTGGCAGCAATGGCAACAGAAACTCTGACTTTGAGCTGGTACAGCGACGATACAGCTGGCGCTTCCGCATATATTGAAGATGTGGAACGATTATATGCAGCCGGGTGTATAACCAGAAGCAGAGCTGGACGTATAGGCTGGCAGGAGGCTTTGTCTGAGCAGGAGCTGCTGCTGGGGATTACCCAAAAAGATACCTGCCATAATTGGTTGTTGGAGCGGTTGGGAGCAGATTGGACACTGCGCAGCAGTATCGAAAGAATTCGTGAGCAAGGCGATAGTGTTTATAAGGGAGTTTTTGAAGACGTACAGCTGCAGCGGGCTATTAATGAAGCTGTTGGCGGTTTATTCAGTGCGTCGCATTTAGAAACCTATGCTCAATGCCCATACAGGTTTTTACTAAGCTATGTCTGGAAACAGCAGCAATATGAAGAACTTACAGAAACGGTGGAGCCTGCTGTTGAAGGCAGCCTGCTGCATGATGTTTTAGCACGATTTATGGCGGGACATTTGCACGAAAAGCTTACCAAATATCCGCCGACTGAGCTTATAAGTCAGCTTGATGACATTATGACGTCAGTTTGTGATGAATATATTACTGGGAAAAAGATTGCCGTTACAGATTTCTGGCCTTCGCAGCGTCGGAAGCTGAATTTGCTGCTGCGCCGCTGGCTGCAGCGGGAGCTTGTATACCAGAAAAAATGGGAACCTTTTGTACCAGTAAAAATAGAATGGGATTTTGGGCGTAACGGCAGTGCTCCGTTGGTGCTGGAGGTCAACGGCGGAAAAATTTATTTGAACGGACGTATCGACCGTATCGACAGTGACGGTAATGGTATTTTTGTTACGGATTATAAACGCAGCCAAACTCCGTCGGGCAGTGAGCTGACAGAAGGACTGGATTTGCAGATTCCGGTATATCTTATGGCGCTTGCAGCCTTAGAGCCTCAGAGCAAAGTGCTTGGCGGCGGTTACTATTCACTAAAGGAAGCGAAACGCAAAGGCGGTTTTGCCATGCAGACTTTAGGAAAAACGCCTTTTACAACAAATAATAAACCGTTCAGTGATGCAGAAGATCAATGGCTGGCTTTTGCAGATTTTTGCCGTACGACTGTCAGAGGATATATCAATACCTTGCGGCAGGGGAATTTCCCGCCGGCGCCGCGTAAAAACTGCCCTGAGTATTGTCCTGGGAAGGATATTTGCCGGGCCTACGGCGAACTGGCAGCAGAAGGCGGTGAAGAAAATGTTTGATTTTACTAAAGCCCAGCAGGAAGCGATAGAGACGCTGGATAGAAATGTATCTGTGTCTGCCGGCGCCGGCAGTGGTAAAACACGTGTTCTCGTAGAACGTTTTGTCAACATTCTTCGACAGAGCCTCAGGCAGGGCGGCAAACAGGTAAGTGCTGCCGATATTCTGGCTATTACCTTTACGCGCAAAGCCGCGGGTGAAATGAAAGAAAGGGTTCGCAGACGTTTGGCGGAATTGGAGCAGGAGGATGCTTTGCATGCATCTTTCTGGCAGCAGCAGCTGGAACTGCTGGAACAGGCGCGTATCAATACTATACATGGTTTTTGTAACAGTCTGTTGAAAGAAAATCCCGTGGAAGCAGGTCTTGATCCTGCTTTTCAGGTAGCTGAAGAAGTAGAAATGGATGAATTTTTACTGCGCACTGTGCAGCAGTTTGTAAAACAGGGACTGCGCCGCGGTGACAGTGATATTTTACGTCTGGCTGATGAATATACCGCAGCTGATGTTGTAAAACAGCTATTGCTTGCCATACCTAAAATGGATGCGATTTTGAACTTTGGTGATTTGTTACAGCCGTATCAGGCAAAGATGAACGAGAAAAACGTATTACAGGTACAACTGCAGGAGCTGCTATTGGAACTGGCAGAAGACAAAATGAAGGTGAAAGCCTCAGCTCATAGGCAAAAGCTGGAATTGCTGCGCGAACACCTTCCGGAACTTTTAAAGGCGGCAGCAGACAGCAGCAAGCCTGAAAATATGACGCTTTTAGACAGCTATGTGGGTACTCTAGCTGCAACAAGCAGTGATAAAGCAGTGGTCAAAGCGGCTAAAGAAATTCTGCAGCAGCTGCATTTGCTGGCGGCAGACGCAGCTGCACTGAAATTGATACCCTGCTGGCAGCAGGCTCTGGTGAATTGCAGTGCTTATCTGCGTGAACAGCAGGAGCTTAATAATATGCTGGGCTTCGACGACTTGGAAAGCAGGGCCTTGGAGCTTTTAAAAAATAACCGCCAGGTTTGCAGTAAAAACAGCAGCCGCTATCAGTATATTATGGTCGACGAATTTCAGGATACTAACGAACGCCAAAGAGAACTTGTTTATTTGCTGTGCGGCGGTGATAAAGACAGGCTGCTGGGACATAAGCTGTTCGTAGTAGGTGATGCCAAGCAATCAATTTATCGTTTTCGCGGCGCTGACGTAAGTGTATTTGCTCGTGTCAGGCGCGATATAGAAGCTGCTGGCGGCAGTAATATCGTTTTAGATGATAACTTCCGTACAGTTGATAAAGTGCTTGATTTATGCAATTTGGCCTTTGCGGCATTATTAGGTGAAGATAGACAGCAGGACGTTTATTTTGAAGCTCTGAATGCTAATCGTGCGACTGATATTTTGCCGGAAATGCTGGCAATAGCATACGATAAAGAAAGCAAAGCCTGCCGCAGGGAAGCGGAGGCTGCCGTTATAGCAGAACGGATACTGCAGCTGCATACCGAAAAACAGATAGCCTACGAAGATATGGTGATATTACTTGGCGCATTAACAGCGGCTAAAAGTTTTGCCTCTGCGCTGCAGCAGGCGGGGATACCGTATACTATCGTTGACGGCAAAGGCTTTTACGAACGCCGGGAAATCATTGATCTGATCAATTTACTGATATTTTTGGAAGACAGCAGCCGCAGTTTAGAGCTTGCTGGTGTGTTGAGGTCGCCGTATTTTGCTGTTGATGATGAAAGCTTGACAGCACTTTTTCTGGAGCTGAACAGGCAGGAGGAGCAGACAGTTACCTTATGGCAGCTGCTGCAGCAGGATGCATGGCCGTTGATTGATTATCAGAAGCGCTGCCGGCTGCTGACTGCTGTAGAGAAACTGCGGCTGCTGCGGCAATATGCTGAGACGATGCCATTGCCGGAATTGCTGCATACGATTGGTGATGTCTTACAACTGGAACCGCTTCTGGCAGCGCAGGAATTTGGACTGGAAAAGCTTGCCAATATTAAAAAACTGATTGCTTTGGCTGAGTCCTATACCATAGAAAAGTATGGGACACTGGCAGACTACCTGCTGAGGCTGCAGCAGCTGCGCCAGGCTGGAGCAAGAGAAGCAGCTGCTGCAGATATGACGGGCTGCGCTTCTGTGACGATTATGACGATCCATAAATCCAAAGGCCTGGAATTCCCTGTAGTTTTTGTACCCGCGCTTGATGCTAGGAGCAAAGGTGATACGGATATGCTGCGATTTAATGCAGATGCAGGTTTAGGAATTAAAGTGGATATGGGCGGCGAATTGCAGGATACAAGCGTCATGCTGGCAATCAAAGACATAGAAAAGCAGTTGGATAGCGCTGAAAAACAGAGGCAGTTATATGTTGCAATGACAAGGGCGCAGGACAGGCTGATCCTGTCAGGTACTTATGACAGCAGAAGCAAAAGCAGAAGTGAGAACTGGTTCAGCAGCCTGCGTAATATTTTACAGGACTATGACCAGTTCCTGTTAAAGGAATATGAAGCTGGTAAAAAAGGAACTGCCGTTAAATCAGCAGCAGATTTGGAACAGGTACTTGTAACAGATGAGCTGCTGCAGCGGATCAAACCGCTGCCGGAATATGGGTTGGAGTGGCAGCGCAGCTTGTCAGCAACAGCGCTGCAGACGTATCTTGATTGCCCCCGCTGTTATTATTACCAGTATATTTTGCAGATGCCGGGGTATGAAGCTGTAAATGCAGCTGATGCAAGCGGTTATCTGCCGGCGGCATTGCAGGGTACCGTTATCCATAAGGCTTTGGAATTACTGACGAACGGTTACGAACAGGAACCGGCTTTCAGGTCAGCGCTGCAGGCATATAAGGTACAGGGAAGTGCTGCAAGGACATACGATATGTATATGCAGTATATTAATGGACCGCTTTATCAAAGGCTGCAGGAAGCTGAACGTAAGGCTGAGATCAGCTTTGAGTTGCCGCTGCTGCAGGAATATGGGATTACTGCTGTGTTCAGCGGTTATATTGACTGTACTGTTTTTAACAGTGACGGGACTCTGACGATCGTCGACTATAAAACAGGCGTGCCGCCGGCAGCAGGCGAACCTGCGCCGGGTTATATTTATCAGCTGGCACTGTATCAAAAGGCAGCGTCAGAATTATGGCAGCGCCCGGCAGCACTGGCCGAACTGCATTTTTTACAAAATAATTCCTGCTGGCAGCTGCAGGATTGCAGTGATAGGCTGCAGGAAGTTGCCGAATTATGCAGAGATATTTTTTCGAAACGCAGAGAAAGTGAATTTACTGTGAAAACTGAATATTGTAAAAACTGCCCGTTTGCCTATTTTTGTGCAGGCAAAGAATAAACAACTAAAAATTAATAAATAAAAACACCTGTGAATACAGGTGTTTTTTATTTATCTGCAGTTGTTCAAATTTAATATTTTCGCAGGTTAAAGAAGCGCAACAATGACGATACATACAGTGTTTTTAATAATTCCATTCACTTGTATCTATAAATCACAAACATTCCTTATAGTTAACAAGAATAGCAAAATATAACAATAAGTTAAATCTGAAATTAATTATGTAAATAAAGATATCTTGCATACTCAAAACAAATATGTTATTATACATAAAAATATCTATAAAGAAAAATAAAAATTTAAAAAGACAAACTTTTTTTAATAATGTGAATTAAAATTTACAAATTATAAAATTTTGCAATAAGAGGATGTTAAAAAATATCTGACAAAGATAGTTTACTTTAAAAAAGTTTAACTGACGGGTGTCCTTTACAGTAAGTAAAAACAACGCCGTAAAATG
>ENA-UEPW01001102-UEPW01001102.1-human-gut-metagenome-genome-assembly--contig:-NODE-1102-length-12961-cov-5.702732_pt1 | contig 12961 bp, 11 predicted proteins | sample MGYA00242935_ERZ507936 | MGnify/ENA primary metagenome ERZ507936 (study PRJEB26167, sample SAMN06115469) | human gut metagenome | host: Homo sapiens | place: China:Chongqing | collected 2016-06-23... | reverse complement strand
AAAGTACTGTATCACTTTTATCACAGCGCAGTAAAAGCAGAGCTGAAGAGACGAGGTTTTTCCAAGGATGTCTCCGGGAAGATCAATGAAGAACACAAGAAGATCATCGGGAGGGCAAAAGAAATCGGAAAATCCCGGCTTTTGAGTTCTTACATTATGGCAACCTATTTCATTGCAATGAACCGGAGTACCGGAAAGCCGGCTGAGGAAAATTATGAGATACTTCGTGACGGACTGTGCGCATCGAAGTTATTCCACAAGGCAATCGGGGATGTGGAGCATTATTTAGACCCGAAGAAAATGCCGGGCAGACTGCAATGGTCTGCGGACAGCCATAAGCGCCGCTATGAAAACGACTGGGTCGTTGATATTCTGCCGGGAAACGGGGAATATGACCTGGGATACGACTATCATGAATGCGGTGCATATAAACTGTGCCAGGATGAGGGCTGTCCGGAATTGACCGCCTATATGTGCCGGATGGACTATGTGCTTGCGGATATTATGAATATGAAGCTGGTGAGAACCGGGACAATTGCAGAAGGTGCGGCATATTGTGATTTTCGGTACAGCAGACGAAATGATACAGAGCATCAGTGAGGTGTTATCACAATGAAAATCAAACAGCAAAAACAGATCAGAGCATTTTTAGAAGAGGAATTCGAAAGCGGCAAAAGCAGCGCTTTGTTTGATGCGCAGGAGAAATCGCTCCGGACGCTGATCGAAAACACAAAGGGTAAGTCGAAAAACCAGATGAAAACGCTGACGCAGACCATTCTGCCACGCATTGCGCTGTACCTGGCACTGCAAAAGACCGGCTTTTCCCAGGAGGATGTGTTCCGGCATATGCGGAAGTATATGATGGACAAAGTTGCTGCAAAAAAGCATTCCTCCACGGCAAAGATGGAACTGGTGCCGGGATTCTACGCCATTTACAGCAGGGTCTTTCTCAAGATCATGCGTACCACCGATTTGCAGGAAAGCACGCAGGCAGCCGGCAAGAACTACTTTGACATCACTATCACAAAGTGTCTCTGGCATACCGCCTGTGTGGAAAACGGCTGTGCGGAGCTGTGCAGTTTGTTTTGCGACGTGGATGACGTGACCTACGGCGGCTTAAAGAAAATCAGCTTTTCACGAACCCAGACCTTAGGCTACGGCGGCAGCTGCTGCGATTTTCACCTTTTTAAGAAGCAAGCTGGTACGTTTATCGCAATTGCGGTATTCCCACCAATCGTCCTATTTATGCAAAACGCAGCAAAACCACACACATTCTATATGCAATCTGCCGAAAGCAAAAAGAAGATGCGGAAAACACTTGACTTTTTTCCGGAAGTGTGGTATAATTCATATCAAACAGATAGGTAATATAGAAGTTACCGGAAAGGGAGTCATATCATGAAAGTTTATCAGAAGATCACAGATCTGATTGGCGGTACACCGCTGCTGGAACTGGCAAATCTGGAGGCAAAAGAAGCACTGCCGGCAAAAATCTATGGCAAGATGGAATATTTCAATCCGGCAGGCAGCGTAAAGGACAGAATCGCAAAGGGCATGATCGACGATGCTGAGGCAAAGGGTCTGCTGAAACCGGGCAGCGTTATCATCGAACCGACCAGCGGTAATACCGGAATTGGTCTGGCTTCCATTGCGGCTGCCAGAGGTTATCGTCTGATTATCGCAATGCCGGAGACCATGAGCGTAGAGCGCCGCAATCTGATGAAGGCATACGGCGCAGAGCTGGTGCTGACAGAGGGCGCAAAGGGCATGAGTGGTGCGATCGCCAAGGCAAAGGAACTGGCAGAAGAGATCCCGAACAGCTTTATTCCGTCTCAGTTCACCAACCCGGCAAATCCGGAGGTTCACGAAAAGACCACCGGCGTGGAGATCTGGGATGACACAGACGGTACCGTCGATATCTTTGTTGCCGGCGTCGGCACAGGCGGTACGATCACCGGCGTGGGCAAGTATCTGAAGTCCAAGAACCCCAACGTGAAGGTAGTTGCAGTTGAGCCGAAGGGTTCTCCGGTGCTGTCCGAGGGCGTTTCCGGTCCGCACAAGATCCAGGGCATCGGGGCAGGCTTTGTGCCGGAAACACTGGATACCAAGGTTTACGACGAAGTCATTGCGATTGAGAACGAAGATGCGTTTGAGATCGGCAGAGAAATCGCCAGAACAGAGGGCGTGCTGGTGGGCATTTCTTCCGGTGCGGCAGTCTGGGCAGCCATCCAGCTGGCAAAGCGTCCGGAAAACAAGGGTAAGACCATCGTTGCACTGCTGCCGGATACCGGTGAGCGTTATCTGTCTACCCCGATGTTCTCCTAAGAGAAAGCAAAGCAATAGAAATTTAAGCCATGAGGAACAAAGCAGTTCAGTTTCCTCATGGCTTTTTTGTTTGCATTTTCCGGCGGAGTATGGTATACTAAAATATAAATGATTCTGGTATGGAGGTGAGACTATGACGGCAGATATGGGGCTGGGGCGAAAGCTGGAACTGTTCCTGCTGGATCTGCTCTATCCCAACGCCTGTCCCTGCTGCGGAAAGTCGCTGCCCTGGCAGGCATACCTTTGTGAGACCTGTCAGACCGAACTGCTGGCATATCCGGCAGATGCATTTTGTTCACAGTGCGGAAAGCCTGTCCATGACTGCATTTGCGGCGAAGGATTGGCGTATGACCGGGCGGTGGCACTGACGGTATACGAAGGTGCTGCCCGGAAAGGCGTCCTTTCCATGAAATCCGCAGTCAGTCTCCAGTTTGGCAGATTCTGCGGCGCAGAACTGGGGAAACGCATCCTGGCGAATGATGCCTTGTCCGGCTATGATATGGTTGCGCCGGTTCCTATGTCCAGACGCAAGCAATTGAAACGCTGCTGCAATCCGGCGGCAGTCCTGGCGAAAGAAGTTGCCGCCATAACACGTATCCCATACCGAAAAGACCTTTTGCATGACAACGGCACGGGACGGCAGCAGCACACCTTGTCTGCGGCACAGCGGCGGGAAAACACCGGGCAGTTTTCTGCTGGGACGGTTTCACTGAAAGGCTGCCGCATCCTGCTCTGCGATGACGTTCTCACCACCGGCAGCACCATGAACCGATGTGCGGCGCTGCTGAAAGCCCAGGGAGCGGCAGAAGTGGCTGCTGTTGCCGCAACAACGACACAACTGAAAAAGACAGAACCAGACGACTGATTTCCACCCAACATACCCAGAAAGGAACGAAACATGAATTTGATTCTACTGCTGCTTTCCCTTGTGATGATTGCCTGCATTCTCTGTAATAAGCTGACCAGCAAAATCGGAATCCCTATGCTGCTGGCATTCCTGGCAGTGGGAATGCTCTGCGGCGTGGACGGCATTTTACATATCCGGTTCGACAATTATGCCATGACGGAGACGCTTTGTACCGTGGCGCTGATCTTCATTATCTTTTACGGTGGTTTCGGCACAAAGTGGAGCGCTGCCAAACCGGTTGCCGGAAAATCCGTGCTGCTGTCCACGCTGGGCGTGTTTCTGACGGCGTTCGGTGTCGGTGTATTCTGCCGGTTTGCCCTGCACACCAGCTGGATGGAGGGCATTCTTATGGGTGCAGTCCTCGGCTCTACGGATGCGGCATCCGTGTTCTCCATTCTCCGTTCCAAAAAGCTGAACCTGAAATACGGGACGGCATCCCTGCTGGAAGTCGAAAGCGGCAGTAACGACCCGGTGGCATATCTGATGACGACCATTCTTCTGGCAATGATGACCTCGGAGATCACGCCGGGGAAGATGTTGTATATGATCTTCGCCCAGATCGTCTACGGCGTGGGCATCGGCGCAGTCCTTGCGGTATGCACTGTCTTTTTTCTCCGGCGCTTTCGCTTTGAGGTCTCCGGGTTTGATACCGTTTTTATGGCGGCGGTGGCAATCTTGTCCTATGTGCTGCCGGTGCTGGTGGGCGGAAACGGCTATCTCAGCGCCTATATCGCCGGCATCATTCTGGGAAACGCCAAGATTCCCAACAAGAAAAACCAGGTGTTGTTTTTCGACGGCGTGACCAGCTTTATGCAGCTGATGGTGTTCTTCCTGCTGGGACTGCTCTGTACACCGTCCCGGCTGGGCAGTGTGATCCTGCCGGCGCTTGCCATCGCTGTGGTGCTGACTTTCGTAGTGCGTCCGCTGGTGGTGGCGCTGCTGCTCACACCGTTCCGTTCAAAGCTTTCCCAGCAGCTGCTGGTCTCCTGGGCAGGACTGCGTGGCGCAACTTCGGCAATCTTTGCGCTGACCGCAGCCGCCAGCGGGGCAGTGCTGCAATACGACCTGTTTCACCTGGTATTCTGCGTGGTGCTGTTTTCCATTGCACTCCAGGGAACACTTCTGCCGCTGGTCTCCCGAAAGCTGCACATGATCGACGAGTCAGCGGACGTTCTGAAAACATTCAACGACTATACAGAAAAGAAAGAACTTCAACTGCTGCGTCTGCCGCTGGAGCCGGGAAACAGCTGGATCGGGCAGCCGGTCAGTGCGCTGCACCTGCCGCCGGATACCATGCTGGCGACCATCCTCCGGGACGGGGACAGCGTTGTGCCACGAGGGGACACGGTGCTTTGCGAAGGTGATGTGGCAGTACTGGCGGCAGGACACTGCGGCGGCAAGCTGCAAAATGTCCAGCTCAGTGAAATGGAGATCACAGCCGACCACAGCTGGAACGGCAAGACCCTGGCGGCGCTGCGGCTGCCCCAGGAGGAACTGGTGGTGCTGGTGCGCCGGGGCAGGGAATCGCTGATTCCCCAGGGCGACACGGAAATTCATGCCGGCGATGTGCTGGTAATGTACGGAAAGTAAGAGGAAATACATATTTTGAAACGAATCAATCTGAAACAAGTCAACTGGATGAAAGCGCTGAAAATCGCCGGCGGCGGCGTGGCTGCCATTCTGCTGGCGGAGGCGCTGGGACTGCAAAATGCGGCATCTGCCGGCATTATCACACTGCTGACCGTGCAGAACACACGCCGGGAAACGGTGATGAGCAGCGTGCGGCGGTTTGCCGGATTTGGCATCATGACCCTGCTCAGCCTGCCGATCTATCACTTCTGCGGCACTGCGCCCTGGTCGTTCGGCATTGTGCTTTTGCTGCTCCTGCTGCTCTGCTATGCCTTCCGGATGGACGATGCAACGCCCATCAACGCAGTTATGGCGACCCACTATATGTTTGCCGGCGGCGTGTCCATCGGTATGGTGGGAAACGAAATTCTGCTGCTGGTAATCGGCAGCGGCATCGGCGTCTGTCTCAACTGGTTCATGCCCAGGAATCTGAAAAAGATTCACGAGATGCAGCGCCAGCTGGACGAAGAAATCCGGGGCATCCTGGAACGGATGTCCGTGCGCCTGCTGGAGGTAGACCATACTGGCTATGATGACAGCTGCTTTGCACGGACAGAACGCCTGTCTGAGGAACTGCGCCGGGAAATTGACCTGTTTTTGCAGAACCAGACCTGGCAGGACGATATTTACTTTATGCGCTACACTGCCATGCGCCGGGAACAGTGCCGGGTACTGCAAGTGATGTACCGCCAGCTGCTGCGGCTGAATCAGATTCCGGAGCAGGCGACACCTTTGTCTGCATTTCTGAAAGAGATCGCACAGCATTTTCATGAGGGAAATGACTGCACGGCACTTCTGGAACAGCTGGAAGAGCAGTTTGCGGCATACCGCCGGGATGCCCTGCCGGAAACCCGTGCGGCATTTGAAAACCGGGCGATTCTCTACAGCATCCTCACAGAACTGCGCTCGTTCCTGGAGATCAAGCAGCGGTTTTATCTGGCGCTGCCGGAACAGGAACGCAAGCAGATGTTTGAACGGCTGACCAGAGACATCACTCCGCCGGCACAATTGCAGTGATATTCCCGGACAGTTCCGGGTAAACAGAGACTGTCCCGGCGTTTCGTGCTTCGCCGGAGAGCATCCCTGTATCTACAATGAATTCCAGAACATTTGCACCGCTTTCGCAGCTGCGATAGCGGTGCGTTTTGTCTGTGTGCTGGTCTGCTTTGATATCGCCCACCCGAACGGTAAATTCGCTGCCGTTTTCCAGCGTAACGGCAAACCGCTCACCGCAGCCGCTTTCCAGCCAGCCTGTCCCCATGGCGACCAGATAATCGTCCGCCATGCGCCGCAGTCCCCGGTCATCTGTCCAGGCGTTCTGTTCCATGGCGTACTGGACGGAGTCGGTGTCCGTGATGGTGCAGTAATCCATATAGGCTTTGAACCAGGTCTCGTGTTCCTGGAAAAACGGGTCACTTTCCGGGATGGTGGAGGTTACTGCGACAGTTGTTTCCGACTCCGTGGCAGCTGTGGTTTCGGGCGGTATTGTAGTAGTGGCTGTGGCGGTCAGAACAGTAACCGCAGTTGCCACGGCGGCAGTTGTCTGCGTCTGCGGTGACTGTGTCTCCGTAGGCGGTATGGACATCGCCGGTGCAGTCTCCGCCGGCGTCGGCAGGGGTTCCAGCGGCATCACATCCACCGGGCGAATCGGGGAAGTTTCTGGGATGGCGTGGGTCTGGGGCAGCAGAACATTGCCCAGGGCAGGGATCTGGTGAATGGTCAGCGTACAGAGACACCCGGCACAAAGAGATGCCAGAACTTTAGAAAATTGCAGCATGGGTCATACCTCCTGTTCGGTGAAACGGCGTTGCGTATCGTCCAAGCATATGCGGCAGTGTGGAAAAGATATGCAGTATGACGACGAAATTTGTGCGTATCGTTAAATCTAAACTGTTCAAATTTGTCTGATATCACGAAATCTACGGATTTTTCCGGAAAGCACTTGACAAATGAAGCAAAAATGCGTATACTAAAAATAATTAAATTCCATGAGCAAAAGTAAGTAGCCGGCAAAACGGTAGCACAGAGAGTCGGGGACGGTGTGATCCCGATGTATACGCTGTCGGTGAATGGGTTTGTGAGAAGCGAGGCGAACGGGCATCTGCCCCAGTAACTGATGCCGCAGCTCCTGCGTTATCGGGAGAAGGATATATCCGGTGTATCATACGGCGTATCTGAGAAGAGGGAAATGAACAAGGCATCATTTCTGAAATTGGGTGGCAACACGTAGACAACAAGTCTGACGTCCCATGTGAATGGGATATCAGGCTTTTTTTATTTGCATAAAGGAGTGAACGCATCATGTTAAGACCGTCATTGGAAGAGGTAAAAGCGCTGGCGAAACAGTACAACACCATTCCGGTATTCTATGAGTTCTCGGCAGACAACCAGACGCCGCTGAACATCTACCGGGCATTTTCCCAGGAGAGCCGCAATTCGTTTATCCTGGAAAGTGTCAGCAACGGCGTGCAGTGGGACCGCTACTCGTTCGTTGGCTTTTCGCCGAAGGAAGAAATCCGGATCACCGGAAACACCGCTGAAATCCGCAGCGGCGAGAAGAGCGAGACCTTTGAGGTAGCACATTGCATTTCTGAAAGAACGCATGGCGGCTTATCATTCTCCGGTGCTGGAGGGTGCGCCGAATTTCACCGGCGGTCTCATCGGATATTTCGGCTATGACACGGTGCGCTATATGGAGAAAAAGCTGACCAACGTGCCGGAAGATGACATCCATATGCCGGACTGCCACCTGTTCCTGTACGAGGAACTGCTGGCATACGACCACTTGAACAGCAACGGCATTGTGATTCTGAACCTGCACACAGACGGTGACCTGGGCGCACAGTACGCCGCAGCACAGTGGAGAGCTGAGGAACTGGCAGACATCGTCCGTCACTATAATCCGCAGCCGCAGGAAAGACGGCATCACGGCGAATCGGTGGTTCGCTCCAATCTGACAAAGGAACAGTACAGCCAGATGGTACGGGATGCCAAGGAATATATCAAGAACGGCGATATTTTCCAGATCGTGCTTTCTCAGCGGTTCGAGATCAGCAATCCGCCGGACAGCTTTTCCGTTTACCGAAAGCTCCGTGCGACAAATCCGTCTCCGTATCTCTACTATTTCCACACCCCGGATTACGATGTGGCTGGCGCATCCCCGGAGATGCTGGCAAAGGTGACCAACGGCGTGATCCACAATCGACCCATTGCCGGAACAAAGCCCAGAGGACGAACACCGGAAGAGGACATTGCCAACGAAAAGGCACTTGCCGCAGACCCCAAGGAACGTGCAGAGCACACCATGCTGGTAGACCTGGGACGCAACGATGTGGGTAAGGTCTCCGAGTTCGGCAGCGTCGAGGTCACACGCTATATGGTGACGGAACGGGCATCCAAGGTAATGCACCTGGTTTCCGACGTGATCGGAAAGCTGCGCCAGGATCAGACCGCACTGGATGCACTGATGGCGATTCTGCCGGCGGGCACGCTGTCCGGCGCACCGAAAGTGCGTGCCATGGAGCTGATCGACCAGTTCGAAAACCGCAAGCGTGGGCTTTACGGCGGAACGGTCGGCTATCTGGGATTCGACGGCAACATCAACACCTGCATTGCGATCCGCACCGTGCTGTTCACCAACGATAAGGCTTATGTTCAGGCAGGCGCAGGCATCGTGGCAGATTCCGTACCCGAAAATGAATACTATGAAACCGTAAATAAGGCTCTGGCAGTCATCAACGCCATCAAGGAGGCAGAACAATGATTTTATTGATTGACAATTATGATTCATTCACTTACAATCTCTATCAGTATATCGGCGAACTGTATCATGACATCCAGGTGGTACGCAACGACGAAATTACAATAGAACAGATCGAGGAGATGCACCCGCAGGCGCTGATCCTTTCCCCTGGTCCCGGCTATCCGAAGGACGCCGGCATCACCATGGAGACGATTCGTCACTTCAACGGCAAGATTCCCATGCTGGGTGTCTGTCTGGGACATCAGTCCATTTGCGAGGCATTCGGCGGCACAATCGTCCGGGCAGCGCATCTGATGCACGGCAAGGCAAGCCAGATGGTACTGGATACCACAAGCCCCATTTTCGCCGGACTGCCGAAAATGGTTTCCTGCGGCAGGTATCATTCGCTGATTGCCCAGGAATCGGATTTTCCGGAGTGCCTGAAAGTAACAGCACGGGATGAAAACGGTCAGATCATGGCGCTCCAGCACCGTGAGACACAGACCTACGGCGTGCAGTTCCATCCGGAGTCGCTGCTCACCGGTGACGGCAAGCGGATGCTGGCGAACTTCTTGAATCTGATTCCCGGTGTGTCTGTGGAACTGCCGCCCATTGTGGAAGATCGTCCGAAAACAGAACTGAAAAAGTATATTGCAAAAGTGGCAGACGGCTGTGACTTGACATTGGAAGAGGCACAGGATGCCATGGATATTATCATGAGCGGCAGTGCGACAAACGCACAGATCGCCGGACTGCTGGTGGCACTGCGCATGAAGGGCGAGACCATCGACGAAATTACCGGTTTCGCCAAGGGAATGCGGAACAAGGCAAAGCACGTCACCGGCTGTGAAGAGTCCATTGAGATCGTCGGCACAGGCGGCGACCTGGCAAACTCGTTTAACATCTCCACCACTTCCTCTTTCGTAATTTCCGCTGCCGGAATGCCGGTGGCAAAGCACGGCAACCGCAGCGTTTCCAGCAAGAGTGGTGCGGCAGACGTGCTGGAAAGCCTGGGTGTGAAGATTCAGACCACACCGGAACAGGCAAAGGCATCCATTCAGGAAATCGGTATTTCCTTCCTGTTCGCACAGAGCTATCACGGCGCTATGAAATATGTTGCGCCGGCTCGAAAGGAACTGGGCATCCGTACCGTGTTCAACGTCCTCGGACCGCTGACCAATCCGGCATCCACCAACTACATCCTGCTGGGTGTATATGAAAAGGCGATGCTGCCGGTAATGGCACGTGTTCTCCTGGGACTGGGTATCAAGAGTGCTATGATCGTCTACGGCAATGACCGCCTGGATGAGGTCTCCATTTCCGATAAAACATCCGTTGCAGAAGTACGTGACGGCAAGATCACGGAATACGAGATCGCACCGGAGGATTTCGGTTTCCCACGGGCATCCAAGGAAGAAATCGTCGGCGGTATAGCAGACGAAAATGCGAAGATCACCCGTGGCATTCTGGATGGTTCCATTCGTGGCGCAAAGCGGAACATTGTTCTGATGAACGCCGGCTGTGCGCTGTATGTTTCCGGAAAGGCTGCAACCATTGCAGATGGTATCCGGCTGGCAGAACAGCAGATCGACAGCGGCAAGGCACTGGAAAAGCTGCATGAACTGGTGGAATTCACCAACCGGAATGCGTGAGGTGCTGGAATGATCTTAGATGATATTATGAAATACCGGGCGCAGCAGCTGGAACGGGAAAAGGCTGCCTGCGGTCTGGATGCAATGAAAGTCCGGGCGGAAAAAGCTCTGGCTGACCGCAAACCGGTTTCGCTGAAAGCGGCGCTGAAAAAGGATACCATTTCCTGCATCTGCGAGGTAAAAAAAGCGTCACCTTCCAAAGGCGTAATCGCAGAAGATTTTCCATACCTTCAGATAGCCGGGGAATACGAGGCAGCCGGGGCAGCCGCCATCTCCTGTCTGACGGAACCGTATTATTTTCAGGGGAGCGACCGGTACTTAAAGCAGATTGCCAAGACCTATGAGGCAGCCGGTGCAAACGCCATCTCCTGTCTCACGGAAGAGCATTATTTCCAAGGCTCGTCGGAATACCTGGCGGCAATCCGGAAAGCAGTTTCCCTGCCGATTCTGCGGAAAGACTTTATTTTTGACGAGTACCAGGTATATGAGGCAGCTGCCATTGGCGCAGATGCCGCCCTGCTGATCGCCGCAGTCCTGCCGCCGGAGCGTCTGGCGGAACTGTACCGCCTGGCGTATTCGCTGGGGCTGGAAGTTCTGGTGGAGGTACACGACCGGGAGGAACTGGAAAGCGTGGCATTCCTCCAGCCGCAGATCCTGGGCGTCAACAACCGGAATCTGAAAACCTTTGAAGTGAATCTGGACACCGTAGCAAAGCTGAGACCGTATGCACCGGAAAATGCCGTGTTTGTTTCGGAAAGCGGCATCCGGAATCATGCAGATATGCAGATGGTGCGTCAGCTGGGCGCAGATGCTGTACTCATCGGCGAAACGCTGATGCGCAGCGGCAATGTGACTGAGACACTGCACCAGCTCCGGGAGGGTATATGAAGATCAAATTCTGCGGTATCCGGCGGCTGGAAGATGTGGCGTACTGCAATGATTTGCAGCCGGATTATCTGGGCATGATCTTGTCAGAGGGCTTTCGCCGCACCGTTCCGATCGAAACGGCGGCAAAGCTTGCGGCGGAAAGGCGTGGCAGGACGGCGCTGGTCGGTGTGTTTGTCGATGAAACGCCCGAGCATATCGCACAGGTGCTGAAACGGGTACCGCTGGATGTGATACAGCTCCACGGCAGCGAAACGGCAGAGATCGTTTCGGGAGTACGATGGCGTACCGGCTTACCGATTTGGAAAGCAGTACGGGTACAAAGCCCGGAAGAGATCGCTGCGGCACAGCAGCTGGGTGCAGACCGTCTGATCTTAGAGGGACACGTTCCCGGACAGGCAGGCGGCACAGGCGTGACAGCCGACTGGAATCTGATCGCTGGCGCAAGACCCAGCCAGTCCTTTCTGCTGGCAGGCGGACTGACACCGGAGAATGTGGCTGAGGCTGTATCACTGGTGCAGCCGGACGGCGTGGATTTTTCCAGCGGCATTGAGACCGACGGCGTCAAAGACTATGAGAAAATGAAACAAATTGTTACAATTATACGAGGTGGATATCATGGGTAAAGTAGGTAGATTTGGGATTTTCGGCGGACAGTATGTGCCGGAAACCGTTATGAACGCAGTGCATGAGCTGGAGGCAGCTTATGCCAAATACGGCAATGATCCGGAATTTCTGGAAGAATACCGGACACTGCTCCGGGACTATGCCGGCAGACCGTCGATGCTGTACTACGCAGACCGGATGACAAAAGATCTGGGCGGCTGCAAGATCTATCTGAAGCGGGAAGATCTGAACCACACCGGCGCACACAAGATCAACAACGTGCTGGGACAGATTCTGCTGGCAAAGAAAATGGGCAAAAAGCGGATTATCGCCGAAACCGGCGCTGGTCAGCACGGCGTGGCAACTGCAACTGCCTGCGCACTGTTTGACATGGAGTGCGAGATCTATATGGGCAAGGAAGATGTGCGCCGCCAGCGTCTGAATGTATACCGGATGGAACTGCTGGGCGCTAAGGTGAACAGCGTGGACAACGGCACAGGTACGCTGAAGGATGCCATCAACGAGGCAATGCGTGACTGGGCAACCAACATCGACACCACATTCTATCTGATCGGTTCGGTAATGGGACCGCATCCGTATCCGACCATGGTGCGTGACTTCCAGAAGGTCATCGGCGAAGAGGCAAAGAAACAGCTGATGGAAAAAGAGGGCAGACTGCCGGATTGTGTCGTTGCCTGCGTCGGCGGCGGCTCCAATGCAATGGGTATGTTCTACGATTTCATTCCGGATGAGAGCGTGCGCCTGGTTGGTGCAGAGGCTGCCGGAAAGGGAATCGACACCAAACTCCATGCGGCAACCGTTGCCAAGGGCAGCCTGGGTATTTTCCATGGCATGAAGTCCTATTTCCTCCAGAACGAAGAGGGACAGATCGCTCCGGTTTACTCCATTTCTGCCGGACTGGATTATCCCGGCGTAGGACCGGAACACGCAAACCTCTATAAGACCGGCCGTGCAGAATACCTGCCCATCACAGACGAAGAGGCAGTGCAGGCACTGGAATATCTGTCCAGGACAGAGGGTATCATCCCGGCAATTGAATCGGCTCATGCTGTTGCCGCAGCAATGAAGATCGCACCGGAGATGAAACCGGATCAGATCATGATTATTAACGTTTCCGGCAGACAGACCACGGGCCTGGATTGGACAAATGGACGGACAGACTCTTCCCCAGCCCGGTGTGTTCGGTTCACTCGT
>ENA-UEPW01001101-UEPW01001101.1-human-gut-metagenome-genome-assembly--contig:-NODE-1101-length-13005-cov-617.761912_pt1 | contig 13005 bp, 6 predicted proteins | sample MGYA00242935_ERZ507936 | MGnify/ENA primary metagenome ERZ507936 (study PRJEB26167, sample SAMN06115469) | human gut metagenome | host: Homo sapiens | place: China:Chongqing | collected 2016-06-23... | reverse complement strand
CTTGAGTGAGAAAAGCCGTGGATTCTTGGATATGGCGCATCGCAACGGCAACAAACTATTGAAGATGGTTACAGAATTGCTTGACTTCCAAAAGGTAGAGCAGTCTGCCGAACAGGTTCGCCTGCAAGATATAGAATTGCCGATGCTTTTACATGTGCAGTTGGAAAAGTTTGTATTGGCAGCTCAGGAGAAGCATATTCAACTGTGTATTGAAACGTGTCCGCAGCAACAGATTCATTCTGATGTCAAAATGATGGATCTGATATTGGAAAATCTTCTCTCGAATGCTATCAAATATACACCTCAAGGTGGAAAGGTTACGTTGTCGGCTTCTGTTGAAGGTAAGATGGCTATGATTCATGTATGTGATACAGGTATAGGTATTCCAAAGGCCGAAATTAAGAGTATCTTCAAGACCTTCTTCAGGGCTTCTAATGCGATAAATTCTCAGGAAATGGGAAGTGGATTAGGACTGATGCTTACACGAAAGCTTGTAGAGAAATTAGGAGGAAAGCTTAGTTTCGTAAGTGAGGAAGGAAAGGGTACTACTTTCTGTGTGAAGGTGCCATTAGGTAATGTAACAGATTCTTCTGTCCGGCTTGTAGGAGAAAAGAAAAATGTTGCAACTGAATCTTCTTTAGCTGAAGATAAGCATGATGAAACTTGCCAGACTGTGTCTTCTGCGGTTCTGCAGGATGCTGATGTTTCAACGGATACACTTCTTTTTGTCGATGACAATGAAGATCTTCGCAAATATATCAGAATGACTTTTGGTGATTCTTATCAAGTAGTTGATGTGGAGAGTGCAGAGGCTGCCTTGAAATATTTGAAAGAGGGCGGGGTATGTGATATCGTTGTTTCTGATGTCATGATGCCGGGAATGCACGGAGACGAGTTCTGTCGCAGCATCAAGGAAAATAAGGAAACATCATGGCTGCCTGTTATCCTGCTGACTGCTAAGGCTGGTCGTGACTTTATGATAGAGGGACTCGGACTTGGTGCTGATGACTATATAGCCAAGCCATTCGATACTGCTATTCTTGCGAGTAAGGTTGCCAGTATTTTGAAGAATCGTCGCCGGTTGAGTCAGTATTATATGGACAGAAGCCTTGCTCTTGTTAGAGGAGAGGTTGCTTCTGAGTCTGCTTCTTCCGAGCAGATTGTGGGTTCTGATTCTTCCTATGAACACTTGGAACCTACTGGAGTTTCTGAAGAGAAAAAGGATGATACTGTCTTGAATAAGCAAGGCCAGACATTCGAAAATGTGGCAGAAGCTGTTCTGGATCCACAAGACCAGGCTTTTGTAGATAAAGCTACCCGTTTGGTGTTGACTCATCTGAGCGACACAGACTTTAATATCGACCGACTCTGTAGAGAGATGGCGATGAGCAGAACGCTTTTCTATGGTAGGCTGAAGACTCTTACGGGCCAAAGTCCGCAGGATTTTATGCGTTTGATACGTCTGGAGCAGGCTGCAATCTTCCTGAAACAGGGGGATAGTGTGCTGGATGTATCTGTGAAAGCCGGTTTTGTAAATGTGAAGTACTTTAGTACTGTATTTAAAAAGCACTTTGGAGTTTCTCCAAGTAAGTATCTGTAAATTAGAGTTTTAAATTCAAAGAAAAGGTTTCTGTTTAAACGATATGTCTGAATTGAAACCTTTTTTGTTTGTTATCTAACCCTCTGAAAGTTCCTTTTCTTTATCTTTGCAACCAGATTCTGTTAAGTAAGTCAAACAGTTATTTAAAAAACGAAACAATAACAATATAAACATAAAAATGAAAAGGAACTTTTTGAAATTTAGCCTCTTTTTAATAGGCGTCTTCACATGTCTCTCATGCGAAGCAAGTACGTTGCACTCATCCAACGGTTCTGATGGCGTAGGCGAATCCATACCTACTGCCCAGCAATGGAATAAAGACGTTGTGGGATGGAATCTTGGCAATGAATTCGAGTGCTCAGCTCCTGGACAGGATGGTGAGTCGATGCAGATTGGCAACCCTGATGGTTCTATCCATGCAGAGACAGCCTGGGGCAATCCCGTTGTTACCAAGAAGATGATACAAGCCGTGAAGAAGGCAGGTTTCAATGCCATCCGTATTCCAATCCGTTGGCAGTGCCACATTACCAACGCTCAGGCGATGAGCATCGACAAGGCTTGGATTGCCCGTATCAAGGAGGTGGTGGGCTGGTGCCTTGACAACGGTTTGAAGGTTATCATCAATGTGCATCATGAAAAATGGCTCGAAGGTCGTCCTACTTATCAATATAAGGAAGAAAACTGCCAGAAGCTTGCGCTCCTCTGGATGAATATCGCCTCTGAGTTTGCCAATTATGACAGTCGCTTGGCTTTCGCCGGTACCAATGAGGTTCACATCAGGGACAACTGGGGCAAGCCTACTGCCGAGAACCTCGAAGTGCAGAATGCTTACAATCAGATATTCGTAGATATGGTTCGTGCCACAGGCGGCAACAATGCCAAGCGCCACCTCATCTTACAGACTTACGTTTGTAACCCATGGTTTGGCATAGAGAATGGAGATTTCATCATTCCGAAGGATGCCGAAGGCAATGGCAACAACTATATGAGTGTGGAATTTCACTACTATCAGCCATGGAGCTACGCCGGCGATTGCACCTACGATTACTGGGGTGATGCCTACAAGGATGCTGGCAAGATACCTGCAGAAAATGAGAAGACGATGACGGATTTCTTCGACAAGGCGGTGAATACCTGGAGCAACAAAGGACTGGGTATCGTAATAGGAGAGTGGGGAGTAACCGATCACTATAAGTCAAACTCAGAGAAAGTGCATGAAAACATGACCTACTACTGTAAGTTCTTGACTACGGAGGCTCGCAAACGAGGCTTCTCTACTTTCGTTTGGGACAACAACCACTTCGGCAACGGCTCTGAGAAGTATGGTATCTTCGACCGTTTCAAGAGTATGAAGGTGAATGCTCCTTGGATTCTCGAAGGAATCTTTGGGAAAGAATAATGTTAAACTAAAAACAAAAATATCAATTATGAGAAAGAAAACTATGTTTCTCGGCCTGCTCGGTGCAGGTTTGATGTGGATGCCTGCTTCTGCCATTCTCGCTGCCCAAATGAACAATGCTGCGATGAGCGTTCAGCAGAACCAAGGCATCAAGGGTACAGTGGTGGATGCCACTGGCGAAACCTTGATTGGCGCTAGCGTGAAGGTGGCTGGTACAACCAACGGTGCCGTTACCGATATAGATGGTAACTTTACGTTGAACTGCAAGCCTGGAGCAACGCTCGAAGTGAGCTACATCGGTTACAAGACGATGACCGTGAAAGCTGCTAATGGCATGAAAATCACGATGCAAGAGGATGGTAAGGCCTTGAATGAGGTCGTTGTTACCGCCCTTGGTATCAAGCGCGACCGCAAGGCTTTGGGCTATGGCTTGGAGGAGGTTAAAGGTGAGGAACTCACCAAGGCGAAGGAAACCAACGTCATCAACTCTCTTTCAGGTAAGGTGGCTGGTCTCGTTGTGCAGAACACCGCTGGCGGTGCTTCTGGTTCTACCCGCGTGCTTCTTCGTGGTAATACAGAAATGGCAGGCAATAACCAGCCTCTTTACGTGGTGGATGGTGTGCCTTTGGATAATACCAACTTTGGCAGTGCTGGTGAAGCTGGTGGTTATGACCTCGGTGATGGTATCTCTGCCATCAATCCTGATGACATTGAGACAATGACCGTATTGAAAGGTCCTGCTGCCTCTGCCCTCTATGGTAGCCGTGCTTCCCATGGTGTTATCTTGATTACGACCAAGAAGGCGGAGAAGGATAAGATTTCCGTGGAGTACAATGGTTCTTATACTATCGATACTCAGTTGGCTAAATGGGATGACATCCAGGAGATATATGGTGCTGGCTACAATGGTGAGCTTCCTAATTCGAGCACTTCTGGTACCAATGCCAGTTGGGGACCTAAGGCCGATGACTTCATGTTCAAGTATTTCGATGGCGAGGAGCGTCCATTCATGATGCATCCTAACAATGCTTCTGGTTTCTTCCGTACAGGTTTCACCACTCAGAATTCTGCCATCCTCTCAGTTAATTCCGGTAAGACGGGTATGCGTTTCTCTGTTACCGATATGCGCAACAAGGATATCTTGCCAAATACCAATATGAGTCGTGACAACTTCAACCTCCGTGTGAATACCTCAGCTGGTCCTGTTGACTTCGACTTCACCGCCAACTATACTCGTGAGAAGGTAAAGAACCGTCCTGCCCTTGGTGACTCTCAGAGCAACGTGGGTAAGAACCTCATGACCCTGGCTGGTACCTACGACCAGGCTTGGTTGAAGCACTATGAGGATGCCGACGGCAACTACTCCAACTGGAATGGTAACGACCAGTATAACAAGAATCCATACTGGGATCTCTATAAGAACAGTAATACATCCGACAAGGACGTGTTCCGTTTTACGGGTAAGGCAATCTGGAACATCAACAAGCACCTCAAGTTGCAGGGTACTATCGGTACCGATATCAACAGCATGAACTTCGAGGACTTCATCGCCAAGACAACTCCAGGAACTCCTGCCGGAAAGCTTACCGACCAAATCTTCAACAACCGCACACTTAATGCAGAGATACTCGCCCTCTACAACAACTCATGGGGCGACTTCGATGTCAACGCTACCGCTGGTGGTAACATCTTCAAGGTGAACAACAAGACCACTACTAACGTCGGTCTCAACCAGCAGATGAATGGCATCAAGAACATCATGAACTATCAGGAGCAGAATACTCGCGAGAGCATGTATAAGAAGCAGATCAGTTCTCTCTATGCCAGCGCAAGCCTTGGCTACAAGCATACTTACTATTTGGAGGGAACCCTCCGTGGCGATAAGTCGTCTACGCTCCCTACAAATAATAATACATACGTATATCCATCTGTATCGGGTAGTTTGGTTTTCTCTGAGTTTATCAAGAACAAGAAGTTCATCAATTATGGTAAGATTCGCGCATCTTGGGCAAAGGTAGGTAGCGATACCGATCCATACCTGTTGGCACTCAACTATACCACGGGCAAGTACAGCTACTCGGGTTATACCATCGGTATGATAGCCAACTCAACACAGCCGAACAAGGATTTGAAGCCTACAATGACAGGTTCTTACGAGGTAGGTTTGGAGATGAAGTTCCTTAACGGACGCTTGGGCTTGGATGCCACCTATTACAACCAGAACTCCAAGAACCAGATTTTGAGTTTGGCTTCAACCACCACCTCTGGCTATGCTTACCGCCTCATCAATGCCGGTGAGATTCAGAACCAGGGTGTCGAGATTGCCCTCAATGCCCGTGCCTTGCAGATCAAGGACTTCGCTTGGGACCTGGGTGTCAACTTCTCGAAGAATACCAACAAGGTGAAGTCGCTCGTAGATGGCATGGACTATTTTGAGCTTGCCAAGGCCACATGGTGTGGTGTATCAGTAGGTGCTCAGGTTGGCGAGAACTATGGAGCTATCCGTGGACACGACTTCCTCTACAACGACAAGGGACAGGTGGTTGTCGATGCAGCTACTGGTCTTCCAAAGATTGACCAGAAGGTCAAGACCATCGGCAATTCTACTTGGGACTGGACAGGTGGTTTCTACTCAACCTTCAGCTACAAGAACTTCCGCCTCTCTGCATCCTTCGATGTGAAGGTAGGTGCCGACATCTACTCTATGTCCATGCGTTCTGCATACCAGACAGGTAAGGCAAAGGGAACATTGGCAGGCCGTGAGGAGTGGTACACTTCCGAGGAGGCTCGCAAGGCTTCGGGGATGGATCTTGCCGCATGGCGTGAGACTGGTAACTGCAAAGGACTTGTCGTAGAGGGTGTTATCGACAATGGCGACGGTACTTATCGCAAGAACGACATCGCCGTGAACCCTGAAGATTACTGGAAGCATGTGGCAAATGGCGTGCAGAGTGCCTTCGTTTACGACAATTCTTACGTGAAGTGTCGTGAGATTACTTTCGGCTATACCTTCCCAGAGAGCATCCTGGGCAAGTATGTCAAAGGCTTGACCGTATCCTTCGTGGCTCGTAACCCATTCATTGTTTGGAAGAACATTCCTAACATCGACCCAGACTCCAGCTACAACACCTCAGGTCTCGGTCTGGAATATGGTTCCCTGCCATCTCGCAAGAGTTATGGTTTGAATGTGAACGTGAAGTTCTAGTCTCGAAAAAATGAATCAATTTCTTTAGAAGAGTTCTAATATATAATAAGGTAAGAAAATGAACAATATAATCAAGAAATATATAGGTAAGAGCAGCCTGATGATGGCTTTCGCCCTGATGGCAACCGGCACTGCGATGACTTCTTGCTCTGATGATACCTTGAGCAACATCAATACCGACAAGACCAAGGTGAACGAGCTCGACCCTAACGCACAGTTGACAACAGCTTTGTTGCAGACTTACGGTGACTTCAGTCTGATGGATACCTACCGTAACTATATATCTGGTTTTCCACAGTATTTCGCTGGTGGTTGGAATGTAACCAATTACGCTGGTTCTAATTTCAGAGAAGATGATATGTCCCGTCGAGTTTGGGACCGCTATTATGAAATCAGTATCAAGAACCTTGTGGATGCCATCCACAATTCTGCTGACAAGGCAAACTTGAATGCGGCACTTCGTATCCACCGTGTCTATCTCACGGCAGTTTTGGCAGATACCTACGGTGACGTGCCTTGTTCGGAGGCAGGTCTGGGTTATATCTCAGGTATCTCCACCCCTAAGTATGATACCGTAGAGGAACTCTACAGCTGGTTCTTCGATGAACTTGACGCTTGCGAGAAGCAGCTTGGCACAGGTACCGACCACATTTCTGGTGATGTCACCAGCATGGGTGGTGATGTAGCTCAGTGGAAGAAGTATGCCAATGCACTCCGTATGCGCTATGCCATGCGCATTTCCGATGTTAATCCACAGAAGGCAAAGGAGGAGTTTGAGAAGGCTGTGGCTGCCGGTGCTATCGCCAGTGCAGCAGATGATGCTTATATCAAGTATGCTGATGCTCCATTTACCTATTATGATGGAGCCAACGATTACGATTTCCGTGCCAATGCCTTGGGAGAGATACTCTATGGTCAGGATGCCACATCGCCTACCATGGTATGCTCTATCTTGTTCTATCAGTTGCAGAATACCAACGACCCTCGTCTCTATCGCATCTGTCGCCACTATTACAACATCAAGCGTAGTCAGGTGAAGCCAGATAAGGAGCAGAACATCGACTTGACCGATGATTTCCTGGCTTACTTCCAGAGCAAGAACCTCGGTGAGGAGCCTTGCAACCCTGGTGCAGCCTGGTACACAGACTGGATGAATCCACCTACGTTGGATGACCTTCCTACTTTGAAGAAGTATGCAGAGATTGACGAGAACACTTATGCCAACTCTGATTATATAGCCCGAGCTAGTCGTCCTTGCCTGAACATCGACTTCGAGATGCCTTCTTGCCCTGGCGACTTGATGAGCTATGCTGAGGTAGAGTTCCTCAAGGCTGAGGCTGCAACCAAGGGTTGGAATGTAGGTGGTGGTGATGCTGAGAGTCACTACGAGGCTGGTGTTCGTGCCAGCATGGAGTTGCTCAACAACTACTATCTCACGTCCAACAAGATTTCTGAGGATGAGATCAATGAGTTCATTGCCAACAACAAGTTGGGTGACAATCCTAAGGAGACCATCAACACCCAGGCTTGGATTCTCCACATGATGAACCCTTCTGAGGGTTGGGCTAACATGCGCCGCTCTGACTATCCTGCCATCTTGAATCGTGACCGTTTGACCAAGAATGGTTTCACTTATACGGATTCCGATTGGTCAATGCCTGTCCGCTTGCAGTATCCTGAGTTGGAAGCTCAGTACAACAATGCCAACTACAAGGCTGCCATCGACCGCATGGGGGGTACCGACAACTGGCACAAGCGCCTCTGGTGGGACAAGGCTGATGTAAACCTTCAGCCAGACTTCAATCCTCCATTCGGAAAGGGATACAGTGAGTAGTGTTTAATGCTTAATGTTAAATGTTGAGTTTTATAGGACAATAAATAGAATAATTAATGATGAATAAGACAATAAAACAATATAAGGGAAAAGTCTTGAAGGCTATGATGATGCTCTTAGCCGTGGGTTTCGCACTGGCTGGTACATCTACCTTGTCTTCTTGCTCTTCTGACGATGATCCATATTTCACCGTCAGCGAAGATGACAATCCACGTATCTTGAACACCGACTTGGCTGATTCCAAGATAGACCGCAAGACTAATTATAAGTTGGAAATCAAGGTGACTCCTGTTCACTACACCACTGTGACATGGTTGCTCGATGGCACTCAGATTGCCGAAGGTAATACTATCGACCAGACTTTGCCTGTAGGTATTCATGAACTGAAGATTGTGGCAACCACCACCAAGGGTAAGAGCACATCCCGCACCTTGAAAGTTACCGTAACTCCTGCTGCCGATGACCCAGCCTTGGGTACCAATGCCGTCGAGCTTTGGGTAGCTCCAGGTGCTGAGACCACTATCCATAAGTGCAAGAATCTCGGTACAGTTGCTAAAGTAATGGTAGGTAGCAAGGAAGCAGCCTTTGAGGTTCTCGAAGAGGGCACAGCCTTGAAGCTCACAGCTCCTACAGGTTTGGAGAATGGTGACTATGATATCACTTTGGTAGATGGTGAGGGCAACCAGTTCCCTAGCGGTACCATCAAGGTAACTACAGAGCCACGTCCATCTATGGAGAACACCCTCTGGGAAGGTGAGTTTGCCGTGACATGGAGTACACCATTCGATGTCTTGAAGGATACCTTCCTCTCAAAGGTGAAGGCTGGCACCATCCTCCGTGTCTATGTAGATGGAAATGGTCAGGGTACCGCTGCTACCTCTTGGTGGAATAACATCCTTACTGGTAAGGGCGACCCTGAGCGTGGCGACATCCTGGTGGATGGACCTGCTACATGGAAGTTTGAACTGACCGACCTCTCTATCCAACTCTTGACTGAGCAGAATGGTCTCTTCCTCGTGGGTGATGGTTATACCGTAAAGAAAGTAACTATTGAATAAAATATTAGAAAGATTTCAGTTTTTAACATAAAACGTCAAACCTTTGAATTTATGAAGAAAATATTATTATCTATTTCAATGTTGGCATTGGCTTATACAGCCAGTGCCAATGTTCCAGTTATCAAGAGCGACCCTAAGATAGAGGCTCAGGTAGAACAAACCCTGAAGAAACTCACCTTGGAGGAAAAGATAGGTCAGATGATGGAATTGGTGACCGACCTCTTTGGTGCCAACGACAAGAACGGTGTGTTCTATATCGACGAGCACAAGACCGATTCTATCCTTTCTCACTATAAGATTGGCTCTATCCTCAACGCTCCAAATACCTGCGCTCCTACAGCCAAGCAGTGGGAGAAGTACATCGCGCAAATCCAGAAGATTTCGATGAAGCGCATCGGCATCCCTTGTGTCTTCGGTCTCGACCAGAACCATGGTTCTACTTATACACAGGGCGGAACCCTCTTTCCGCAGAACATCAATGTGGCTGCCTCCTTCAATCGTGAGATAGCTCGCCGTTCGGCTGAGGCTACCGCTTATGAGACTCGTGCGGTGAGCGTGCCTTGGACTTACAGTCCTACCGTTGACCTCGGTCGTGATGCCCGTTGGCCTCGCATCTGGGAGAACTTTGGCGAGGATTGCTACCTCAGTTCAGAGATGGGCAAGGCGATGGTCTATGGTTTCCAGGGTGAGGACCCAAACAACATCGACCAGTATCACATTGCCACTTCAATGAAGCACTTCATGGGCTATGGTGTGCCTTGGACCGGTAAAGACCGTACGCCAGCCTATATCTCTCCTGCCGACTTGCGAGAGAAGCACTTCGCTCCTTTCCTGGCGGGTCTGCAGGCTGGAGCCTTGACCGTGATGGTGAATTCCGCTTCCGTCAACGGTATGCCGATGCATGCCAACAAGGACATCCTGACAGGATGGCTGAAGGAAGAGACAGGATGGGATGGTGTGCTCATCACCGACTGGGCAGACATCAACAATCTCTATACTCGTGAGATGGTGGCAAAGGACAAGAAGGATGCGCTCCGCATTGCCATCAATGCTGGTATCGACATGATTATGGAACCTTATTCTTGCGATGCTTGTGGCTACCTTATAGAATTGGTGAAGGAAGGTAAGATTCCGATGAGTCGCATCGACGATGCCTGTCGCCGTGTGCTTCGCATGAAGTACCGTCTCGACCTCTTCAAGAACCCAACCCAGAAACTGAAGAATTATCCTAAGTTTGGTGGTGAGGAGTTTGCCAAGCTCGCCTTGGAGGGAGCTACCGAGAGTATGGTGCTCCTGAAGAACGAGGGTAATATCCTTCCTTTGCAGCATGGCAAGAAGATTCTCCTCACGGGTCCTAATGCCAATCAGATGCGCTGCCTGGACGGTGGATGGAGCTATACCTGGCAGGGACATCGTGCCGATGAGTTTGCCGGCAAGTACAATACCATCTATGAGGCAATCTGTAATGAGTATGGTAAGGAGAATGTTATCCTGAACCAGGGTGTTACCTATAATGAAAAGGGAAAATACTGGGAGGAGAACGAACCTCAGATTCAGGGCGCAGTGGCTGCAGCGAAGGATGCCGACGTCATCGTGGCTTGCATTGGCGAGAACTCCTATACAGAGACTCCGGGCAACCTGACCGACCTTTGGCTCTCAGAGAACCAGCGCAATCTGGTCAAGGCTTTGGCTCAGACAGGCAAGCCTGTCATCTTGGTGCTGAATGAAGGTCGTCCTCGTCTCATTGCCGACATCGAACCATTGGCACAGGGCATCATCAACATCCTTATCCCTGGCAACATGGGCGGCGATGCCTTGGCAAACCTGGTATCGGGCAAGTCAAACTTCAGTGGCAAGATGCCTTACACCTATCCTAAGGAAATCAATTCGCTCGCCAACTATGACTTCAAGAAGAGTGAGGAGGTGGGTACGATGGAAGGTGCTTACGACTACAATGCGAAGATTACCCAGCAGTGGGGCTTCGGATATGGTTTGAGTTATACCACTTACAAATATAGCAACCTGAAGGTTTCTCAGTCTGATTTCCGCCACGGCGACATCATCAAGGTGAGCGTGGATGTGAAGAATACGGGCAAGGTGGCAGGCAAGGAGAGTGTCCTCCTGTTCAGTAGCGATCTCATCGCCAGTATGGTGCCTGATGGCCGTCGTCTCCGTGCCTTCGACAAGGTGGAACTTCAGCCTGGTGAGACCAAGACCATGACATTTGAATTAAAGGCAGACGATTTGGCCTTCGTTGGTTGGGATGGCAAATGGAGATTGGAGGAAGGCGACTTCAAGTTGATGATTGCCGACCAGAGTGCTGATATCCATTGCACTGATACTTATCAGTGGTCTACTGCCAACCGATAATGTATATTTAAAAGAAGAGTTAAAGAAAAGAGCGTGCCAATAGTGGTGCGCTCTTTTTGTTTGCATAGTTAAATGCAGAAGAGTTAAATATCTACAAGAATCCCCCATGATGTTTGGTGTTATGTCTTGAAATGATTACTTTTGCAAATCATAATTTTTGCAGATTTACAGAATCATTCAAAACAAGGATAAATGGAAATAGTAATTGGAATCATCATAGGGCTTGCCATCGGATTCTTCGTAGGGAAACTGATGGAAGGAAAAAAGGCGGGAGAGGAGAAAACGCAGCTCATAGCGAAGGCTCAGGTGCTGGCGGCTAACATCGAACAGATAAAACTGCATCATGCTTCTGAGGTTCAATCCTTGAAACAATCTCATGCTTCTGAGGTTCAATCAATGAAATCTCAAATGGAGAACGAGCGGCTGTATGCCGCCAAACTCAGAGCGGAAAGCGACCAGCAGTGGGCACAGAAACTGGAGAGTCTGAAGCAGGAAATGCAGCGAATGACGATAGAACAGCAGAAGGTGGCGGCTGAGCAGTTGGCTGCCAAGCAGTCGGCTCTGCAGGAAAACAACCGTCTGCAGATGGATGAACTCCTGAAACCTATCAAGGAACAGTTTGCTGATTTCAAGAAATCGGTAGAGGAGAGCAAAACCCAGAACGAGGTGAACAAGAAGGAACTGCAGAACACCTTCGAGGCAACGATGAAACTCTTCCAGCAGGAACAGCAGCAGGCTGTACTGAACCTGAAGGAGCAGACCGAGAAGATTGGCTCCGATGCTGCCAACCTGACCAAGGCATTGAAGGGAGACAGCAAGATGCAGGGCGACTGGGGCGAGATGGTGCTGGAAACCATCCTGGAGAACAGCGGACTTCGTAAAGATGAGGAATTCTTCATTCAGGAGAATACGAAAGATGAAGAGGGAAAGAACTATCGTCCGGATGTCATCGTCCGATTCCCGGAAGGCAGAAGTGTGGTCATCGATTCCAAGGTTTCGCTTACTGCCTATTCCGATGCTCTGGCAGCTGAAGATGAGGCTGAACAGGAACGCCTGATGAAGGCACATGCGTTGAGCGTAAGAAAGCACATCGATGAACTAGCAGCCAAAGACTATTCCAAACTGGTGGATGATGCCATCGGTTTCGTACTGATGTTCATTCCTAACGAGACCAGCTATATCGCAGCGATGAAGCAGCAGCCCGACCTCAGCCGCTATGCTTATCAGAAGAAGATTATCATCATCTCACCAAGCAATCTGCTCATGGCACTCCAGCTTGCCTATAATCTCTGGCAGTATGACCGGCAGAACAAGAATGTGGAGAAAATCGTGAAGACGGCTGCTGACCTGTATGATAAGGTGGCTGGCTTCGAAGATACTTTCCTGGGCATCGGCGATTTGATAACCCGCCTTTCGGGAACCTTCGATAAGGCGAAGAAGCAGCTCTATGATGGAAATGGGAATGTGATGAGAAGGGTAGAGAGCCTGAAGGGACTTGGCGTTACGCCGAAGAAGCAAATCAAATCGCTGGAAGAATAG
>ENA-UEPW01001097-UEPW01001097.1-human-gut-metagenome-genome-assembly--contig:-NODE-1097-length-13045-cov-3.595157_pt1 | contig 13045 bp, 12 predicted proteins | sample MGYA00242935_ERZ507936 | MGnify/ENA primary metagenome ERZ507936 (study PRJEB26167, sample SAMN06115469) | human gut metagenome | host: Homo sapiens | place: China:Chongqing | collected 2016-06-23... | reverse complement strand
AAACAGAATGTATTACAGAACACTTAACAACGATTGACTATGGCAAGCAGATTGATTACACCCACGTTGGAGGAGAGACTGAAATCCTATCCTCTTTACTCACAGGACGGCAAAGGCAAGGATGCCGTTTGTGTGGCAATATTCTTCATCGGACACGTCCGTTGGTTCGTACTTGAAGGACAGCCGGAAGGTAACGACACCACGTTGTTCACCATCGTATGCGGTCTGCATGAAACGGAGTATGGCTATACCTCCGTCAATGAAATGGAGAGCGTAAAGGTGGATGGCTCCAAATATGGAGTGGACGAGATATTTCAAGTGGAGCAGTTGGACGGCTTCAAGCCGGTGAAACTGAAGAGCATTCCAGACGAGGATTTACAAGCATTCCTTCATAATATGGAATGACCCCAAATTAAATCAGCCGCAGGGACATTACTCCTTGCGGCTGACTATTGTTAGTACCTACTATGAGTAGTAAAGCCTACGATTAGTATATACTACGATACTACTCTCATCTTCGGAAAGCGGACTTGGCAACGTGCTCCTCTTGTACCTCTTCCTTCTGGTACTCCTCCATGTCAAGCAGTTGCTCATACGCAGAGCTGATGTTTGCGTCCATAGAATGGTTGTGGCTGAAAGGGAAGGTATGCTTCACAGAGAGTCCTGCATTGGTCACAGTCCCCACATCCAGGCTATCCTTATCCTTGTTATATTGCAGGTTCAGCAAACCACCATTCGGCATTTGGAATATCGGCATTTTTCGCTGCGCCAATTCCGAAAACTCTTCGGCGGTCATCTCCCTCGCCACAGCCTTCACGTCCTCACTGGCACGTCCTATGCCATAGCGAGTGATATGGTCACGCACTTCTTGCTCCGTATGCTTCAGGAACACCTCATACGTACCGCCGACACTCCCGTTATAGACCACTGCAAAGTCCTTGTCCTCTATTAGCAGGTCATCGCCTCTGTTCTGGCACGGCTTCCTGTAGGTCTGCTCCTCGTCCATGCCGTTCCCGTCATAGTATTCCTTGGCAAGCGTCAGCAGTCCTTGATAGTCACCTTTCTCCTTTAGCTTATCCAGTTCCGATGTGTCATCCGTTGATTGGAGATAGGCGATGGAGGCATAATAGACGTTTTCTTTCGATTGTGAAGGCTCTGTCAGGCTTTTGTACTGGGCAAAAGCCTCCTGATAATTGGTGTCAAGGTCTTTGCCGTGGTCGTAAGGAACAGAGAGTTTCACTTCCAGACCGTTACTCGTCGGCACAGCAATCTTTACAGAGTCCTCCTTCTCATGATGCTGGATATATACAGCAGAACCATTATATGCCAAGACTGCATGGTCGCCGTCATCTATGGATAGATAACTTTTCCCTTGCCCGTTTTCATGCTCAGCCTTTTTCTCCTGGTCTATCTCCATAGCAATCTTGTCGATATGCTGCGTGAGCATTGAGGTAGCTTTTTTCACATCGAGTAGCGTGGTCTTGATGAACTGCGGCGACTCCTTCAGCGAATCCAGCCAAGACTTCAAATAGGCAGCCGAATCTCCTTTCAGATGCTTTGTCATGCCATACCGCTGAGCGGTCAGCGCAGCCGTCAGTTCTGCCACCAGTTCCTCGCGTGCATACTCTGCCGAGCCGAAGGTAGCGGGCTTGATGCGGTCTAACTGTCCCTCCGCACCCGTGGAGTGTCCCATCTCGTGGAAAAGGTTCGAGTAGAAAGACTCCCCATCCTTGAACTGCCTTTTCTCAGGCATCACAATCTCATTCTTGCTGATGGAGAAATAGGCGGAATCACCGAACATCGGTTTGATGGGACATATCCAACGGTTGTCCGCTATCATCCTATCCACGGGTTCAAAGGCAAACTGCTCGTCCTTCTCTACCTTGGGCATCGAGTATTCCTGTTCCAGTTTCTCCCAAAACTCTGGTCTGACCTCCTTCAGGTTGGTCTGCGCCACATTGAAGACATGGTAAGTCTGAAGCTTTGGATATACATTGTACTTTTCGCGCTCTTCCTGAGAGAGCAGTTTGTAGTCCTCCCACTTGATGTGTTCCTTTGTTTCCTTATTGACCACCGTAAACGTGGTGAGCATCACGGGGAAAGAATGCTCACCTTTCAGTACTGACACACGGGGCTTCTGTTCCTCGTCTTTCTTGCCAGTTTTGTTAAACTGCTGTATGCGGTCGAAGGTACAGAAGCGAGGAATCTTGTAACCCTCCTTCTCGCAATGCAGGAGCAACATCATAGCGTTCATGCCATTATATTCTCGTCCGTTCAGGTTTTTCGGCCATTGCAACGCACCTTCAGTAAACCAGGGCTTTTTCCATCCGTCTTTGCCCGACAGCGACTGAATACGCTCAATCATCATATCGGCAAACAGGTCGAGTGCCTTGTCTTCGGCACTCGGACCTTCCTTAGCATAAGGCTTTCCCATAGTCAATTAACCATTATAGGGCTGCGGAACATATTCGCTCATTTCAGACACTCGGCAGGAGAAGTCCAGTTTGTCATTGAAGACACTGACAGACAATGCCCCTTTGATGTTCGCTTTCACGCCTGGTTGCAGCCATGCCTCGCATTTGCCATCGAATAGGAAGAAACTTACCCAGATGTATTCAAATCCGTCCTGTACTTTCTCTGCGCTGAAAGCGGAGAACTGGCAGTACGGCACACCATTCTTGTCCGTCTTGTCCTCAATGCTCTTGCCCACCTTGCCGCGGAACTCCATCACGCCCTTGATGCAGTCCTCTGCCTCGTCAGGCTGGTGGCTGATGCTGCTTGCCGACAGGTTGAAATAAAGGACATCGCCCCATTTTCTTGGTACCAATACACCGGCTACCTCAATGCGTTCGCCGATGTTGCAGCTGCCCACCTCCGTCAGTGTCCCATCTTTGATGACCGACACCTCGATGGTCTTGTTAATCCCGCTCTTCGCTGGAATGACTACGTTCATGGCAAAGCTCACGAATGCCTTGCCCTCCTTGTTCGTGCGGCAGGTCGCAGCCTTGCTGACCGTTCCGCACACTGTTACATTACATTTGATCATTGCTCGATACTATTTGAATTATACATATCCATCGTCCAAGTGAAATGTCTTAGCAATGACAATAATCTCTTTTCAATCATCATATACTAGCGCACGTATCAGTTCATAGACTATCCACGCTGCTATGATAAGTTGGAAGCCGAGATAGATGATGGCCACGGTCTGACCGAAAAGCCATTGGGTAAGCATGAAGTGTCCTGCCACAGCTACCATACCCACCAGCAATGTACACAGATGACTTGCTATCCTTTTCATTTCCTTTGCAGATTTTGTTGTTGACTCTCAGCCTCCATCCCTTGCTCGAAGTTCTGCGAAGCCTGCTGTGTCGCCACGATGCCTGTCACCATTCCCGCAATCTTCGTCCGTTTGCTTTCTTCCGACAGATTGGCATTGCCCAAAATGAGCGACAGGCGGTTCATCTCCGAGGAGGTCAGTTCACGGTCAATCTTCACCGTACCGCTCTCTGCATGAAGCACAGTCTTGCCGTTCTCACCCACAGTAATGGTGCATTGCCTCATGCCTGGAACAAGCGAGGTCAAATCTACGAGCCGGTTGGCTGCCATGGCAGAGATAAGTCCTTTTTGTCGTTCCTCATCATTGCTGTCAATCTGCGCTGCCAACATCATCAGCGACATGAAGGTGGTCATCGCCATGTCGAGTATAGGGTCATTCGTTCCCGAAATGCCCACGCCGCTGTCCTCCGAGGAAAGGATTTTCTTCATCCAGTCCTCCGACGAAACCTTCTGCTCCTGTGGCGCATTGCTCTTGTATTTTGCCAACAGGTCATTGCCGTTATGCAGGGCCTGTAGCTTGATGTTGCCTTTCTGTCCGATTTCTGCCAGATAAGCGGCTGGATCCATATCCCTTTTTGAGCCGGCAGCCGATACGCTCTTCACTCCGAAATGCAGATGCTCGCCAATGGTTCGTGTGCCGGTATTTCCCGACACCCCCAACTTCTGTCCGGCATTGACCGTGTCGCCTACCTTTACTGCTATGTCGGAAAGATGCAGGTAGGAGCATTGCACCTTGCTGCCATCCTCACGGCTGTATTCCACGGTGACGGATTTCCCTCCTGCCGTGTTCGCATTATGGTTCACCGCCACCACCTTGCCGCCGTTCTCCGTGGCCAACACCGCCTCATGGTTCGTCTTGATGTCAATGCCCTTGTGCATCTGCTGCTTGGTGGCATCCATCGGATCCTGGCGATTGCCGAAAGGCGAGGTGATGAAGAGAAACTCCTCTCGCTCCACAGGAAAGGAATACCCGGCAGACTGCGGTACATGGGCAGCAGGCATTTCTCTACGAGGATTATTCTCCACCCCGAACGACCGACCTTCTGCCCGCATCTCAGCCATCACCTCACGGTCATACTTGTCCAGTCCGTTGGCTTCAATGATGCGCTGCAGACTTGCAGCATAACCGCCGCCCGTGGCATAGCCGGCACGCTCAATGCCCTTCGTCCATCCCTTGTAGTCGTCAGGCGACAGCGTGAAGCACTGCGCATAACGCTTGTTCTGCTTCAGGAACTGCGAGTGATGCTCATAACTGTCACCCACGCTTTTGTACTTACAGAATTTCTCGTTGGGCCTATCATCCGTATAGACTCCATACTCTCCGCCATTCTTCAACCACGATGCCGTAGCCTTGATGCCAAAGTGGTTGTTGCATTCGCGCGACAGTTGGCTCTGTCCGTTGCTGCTCTCCAGTATGGCTTGCGCCAAGATGACGGAGGCAGGAATCCCATACATCCGCATCTGTTCTTTGGCTTCCTCCGCATATTGTGCGGCATACGCTGCGTTCTTTCCCATAAGCCTATCTCCTTAGACTGGTGTGTTGTTCTGTTTCTTGACTTTCCTGTGCCATCTGCTTTCCTGTCTCTTTTCCAGGTGACACCATCTCCGTAATTCCACGCTTCGATGATGTTGTCTGCTTCGGCATTTCCAACTGGTCACAGATGGCCACCCGTTCACCAGCACGAATGAGCTTCGGCAGATAGGTGTCGAGGGCATGATATGGGAATCCTGCCATTGCCAACGGCTTGCCTTCATCATCCTTGCGCCCATTGCTCTTTGTCAGCGTAATACCCAATATTTTGGATGCCTTCACCGCATCATCCTTGTAGGTCTCATAGAAGTCACCGCAGCGAAACAAAAGAATGGCATCAGGATGCTTCTTCTTCAAGTCAAGATATTGTTGGACAAGGGGAGAGACAGCAGCCTTGACAGCCTTTTCATCCTTCTTTTCTTCTTTCTTTTCCTCTTGTTTCTTCTCTTCCCTTTGTTCAGAGCTTTTATCTTCCTTAAGTCCCACTTCCTTCTGTTCATCATGCTTATCGCCAATTGCCGTCTCCGCTTGCTTCACCTCCGTCGCTTCTTCCTGCTTCTCTTGTGTACTTTGCTCGACATTGTTGTCTTTCTGCAATACATCAGCAAACAGCGAGGCGGCAAGGTTCTGCTTGTAGGAATCCCTGTCAGGAGCCACCCACAATCGTTGCCATTGTGACGGACTGACACTTCTCGGCTGCAACTTCTTGCCGTCAATAGTGGCTGCACACAGGCATTCGCCCGATTTGGCACGGAATACTGCCACACGCTGGATGCGGTTCAAATCAACCTCCTGCTCATTACCTCCGAAGATGTCCACCTTCAGGTCGGGTTTCGCCTCTGCCATAGCATAATACTTCTGTGCCAGTTCCTCACGCACACGCTCGATGTTGTCCATCGACTGCTTCAAGGTGGTGAAGAAATGATTGAGGTCTCCTTTGTCGGGATAGACGGCAAAGCCCTCCTTACCTTCGGGCTTGATGTACAATGCCCACCGCTCCTTGTCATCCTTTACCAACTGCACATTGTCGAAACCGATGTCACGGCTGTGGGTTACGGCCTCAGAAGCATCCAACGAGGATAGGTCTTCGATAGACCAGTTGCGCAGTCTTGATACCGTGATTTTCTTGTCGGCGAAATAACTGTCGTCGGGACGGAAGCCCAAGGCTCCGTCGGGATTGTAGAAACGCACGTTGTCATAACCCTCTTTCTGCAAGGCATTGGTGAAGCGTTGCTTGTTCATGCCCTTGATCTCGTTGTTCACCTCCAACGATGCACCCTGTGGCAGCACCACATCGGCGGTCTTGCTGGCATCATCACGCACGATGACCACAGTACGCTGCTCCTCGTTGGGATGCTGCTTGATTTCGTCTGCTACGAAGTAGTGGTTGGGCAACTGCACCTGTATCTGCGCCGTCTCTCGCTGATGCTGGTCGGTGGCATACTCCACCTTTTCACCCAGTTCGGCTTTCTTCAACACCTTCAGCGCACCGTTCACCTCACTCTCGATGGCATCAATCAGACAAGGGTCTTCCTTCAGTTCCCTCGTCCAATAGTCCACCATGCTAAGGCTGTCCTTTGACAGACGGGCAGGCAGTCCCAGTTCGAGCATCTTCACGCCCGAAGCTATCTCAGTGATGAGTCGTTCCTTCTTCACGGCATCCTCCGACGGGGCTTTGCCGTTCTTCATGACCATGCCCTCACGTGCCAACCGCTGCTGATGACCGGTGGCAGACACCAACTGACGCATCATCTCCTGTACATAGTCATTGTAGTGCTCGAAGTCACGCTGCCGTGGCAGGTAGATGACATCCTTCTCGGTGTCGTAGTGCGCCACACCCGTGCCGTCCTGACGTACATTCACGAGGTTGTCCTTCATCTTCTGAAGGAATCCGTTGACGCACCCATGCAGCTGCTTGTCCTCCTTGTCGCCATAACCTCTATCCTCCACCGTGCCATCCTTCTTCAATGCCGTAGTGTAGGCTGTTTCGTTAGCCATAGGCAGTAGCGTCTGGTCGATATTGAACAGCACACGGATCTCACGGTTTTTCACTCCCTTGTACTGCTGTTTGTCCTGTTCCGACAGTTCTGCGTATGCCTCCTTGGTGATGACATCGTCGGGATTGTTGCGGTTGACGTACTTATTCCAATTGTAATACAGGAACGGCACACCTTTCTCATGCTCCCTCACGCTCTCACCCCGTGCCTTCGCTTCGGAGAACTGCGTAAACAGATTGCTCTTGCAACCCTTGGCATCGGAGTCAAGGGCAAGGACAAGGGCATTGAACGGACTGACCGAAAAGCCCTTGGGATAGAGCTTCGGATAGAGTTTGCCGCTTGCATTCAACCAATGTCCCTTGGCATCCACCGCACTCGTCAGTGCCTCAGTGAGCAGCGACACCTGCTTCTCCGCCGTCCGCTTCTCAAATTCTGATTTCTCTTTCATGCTTTTATCTTTTTGTTTATCTCAATCACATTCTATAATTGGCTTACCAAGCCACCGTTCCCGACAATTTTGTTGTCGGGCTTCACTGTATTCCCCTCGGTCGCACCACGCTCTCCCGTGCCTGCTCTTCGTACTGCATTGCTGCCATCTGTCGCATCTGGTCGTTCTTGGCAAGTATGGCGTTAGCCAATGTATTCAGCGGCAATGCCCCCGACTGATGCGCCCCAATCACACTGTCAGGCAGTTGAATGGTACAAGGCACATGGTCAATGTTGGCAACGAGACACCGCCCTTGCAGCATCGGGTTGCTGATACGAGGATTGAGTGGTTCATCAGGATATTGGCGGTACTGAATGCGAGATGCAGCAGGACTAACTGTAGGTGCAATGCCTTCCTGCTGTTTCCTGCCCAGCACCTCATGTCCCGCTTTGTTGAGCAGATTGGCACCTCCCATACCCATCAACAGCATCTTCAGTATAGGATTCTTCACGAACATTCCAGCCACGATAGAGGCCAAAGGAAGGAGGCTATTGTCCATATTCAGCGATTTTGTCTTGCCAGTGAACAGTCCCACCAGTACATCGGGCAGCATCGCCAACACATAACCAAGGTTCTTGCCGATGTCTGAAAAGCCGTTCAGTCCAAAACTCTGCAACAGCCCGTCCCATCCATTTTCGTTTGTTTGTAAGGCTGTTTCCTCCTGCTGGACTACAGATGGTGTTGCCTCTTCAGTCGATGAATCAGGAGTTTCTTTCGGTTCTGCCTTCTTCTCCTTCTCAGCCTCTGCATCCAGTCTCGCCTTAACCTCCAGATACTCGTCTTCCTGTCCAGGCGCAACTATCAAGGGCACATCCTTGTACTTGCCTGTACGTTTGGTTGCTTCGTTTCTCTGAGGGTCAAGGAACGTACCTTTGTTCCAAGGAAAAGAGGTCTGCTCGGTTTGTTTCGTCCAATCCATAAAAGTGATATTGCTCGTGGGAATCTTGTTCTTGAAATGGCTGTTGGTAGCCTTGATATAGCTGTTCTCGTGGTTCTTGATGACTTTTGCCTGTTTGCGGAATGAGGCGAAGACGTTGGTGCCCGTACCGAAAACTCCCTTGCTGATACACTCCTCGACACAGACCTCTTGGCTGCTACCTTTCTTGCTTAGGTGCTCCATGCCGACATTCATCACCATATCGATACCGACAAACTTGGCGAAGGTTGCCCATGAGCCAATCCCTCCCATGGCCACGACATCGGCACCCGCTCCGGCTGCCCATCCCGCTGCCTTCTCTGTTCGAGAGGGCTTATAGGCTGCCTCTCCTTTGGCTTCTATCTCTGCGGCAAGGGGTGACTTGTTCAGTTCGTAGGGCAGACCGAACAGACTGCTTTGTGCCGCCTTGCGGATGATATAGTCGGCAGAAGATGTTGGCATACGGTCTTTCACCATTTTTTCTATCATCAGCTGCTCCATGCGGTGATCGATATAGGCGTATGCCAAATCACAACCGAGTTGTTTAGAGAGTGCATCGTACCGCTCTCGTCCTATCTCCGTCACCACCGCCTTGCGCCATTCCTCAGCCATCACGGCAAGGTCACGCTGCATATCCTTGTTGCCGACAATAGCCTCCTTGCACATCGCCAGATAGTCTTCGGTGGTCTTGCTGTTCCACTTGCCTGTAATCTTCAGCGTGGCGTATGGGTCATCACCAGGCATATTGGCAGTGGCCAATGAGCGTAGGATGCCAGCCGTACTGTTGGAGTAGGCTCGCATCTCGTCTGCCTGTCTGTTGGACAAGTCCCGTTGCACCCTGCCCATCACGGGGGCAAGGTGACACCCGAAGTAGTCGCCCATCAGACGCTCTATCTCTGCGAATCGCTGACTGTTCTTTACTGCCATATACCTTTTTATATATTATACTGCTGTAATATCTGTTCCTTTGTCTGCTCGATGGCATTGTGATATATCTCCATCTGCTTAGGATAGTGTTCCTCCAACCATGCGTCCTTGTCCACTTGGCAGTGGATGAACTGCACGGCCATACGTTCCTCAATCTCCACGGAGGGTTCCCCCTCTTCCTTACCATTGAACCATGCCTTTGTCCACCATCTCACGCCAGCCCGGTCGGGATAGACGCTCACTATCCTCGGAATGTCGAAGCTCTGGATATCCACGTCCAAGTCGGCAAGAGGGTCGATGATGCCGTCATGCGTCAGGGCTTGCTCTTGGAGTTTTTTTTTAACACCTCGTCCATCGTGGAGAGATATACCTGATGTCGCATGGCAAGATAGTTGAGAAAGTCGGCAATGAGCAGGTTCTGCACCTTAGCCGCCAAAGGCATACAGCGGTTGCCGATGCCCAAGGGATTAGCCATGCTCGGCATGGTCTCGTAGAAATAATGCTTGCTCGCTCCCAACGAGAAGATGTTTCTCAACGACTGCTCCGTATGTTCGGGCAGAGAGTATGCTCCTTGTTGAAGGTCCTCGAAGTAGGAGGGAAGGAAGCGGAGCATCAATGCCTCTATCTCCTGACGGTCGGTGTCGTAGGGTGAAGGGATGTTCATGTCCAGTTCATTGATGCCCATTTGGGAATTGTGCTCCAATGCCTTGATATTGCCGTAGAGCATGGTGAGGAACTCCAACGGATTGATTTCCTCTCCGTCAAACCTCACCTCCATGTGCAGCAGGTCGCCACTGATGGCGATGGTCTGACCGGCCTTGACGCTTTGGGAGAAGTTGGCGAAGACATTGGAGAGATGCCTGTAAGTCACTTCGTATTTGCCGTAGCGGATGGTCTGGTAGATGCCATGCTCCGCGTCCGACCCAATGGCAGAGACGGTTCCCGTTGCCACCGCCGACAGCAGGTAATGGTTCACTGAGAAGTCTATGCCGTGATGGAAGAATGTTTCTCCCGTCACGGGATTTTTCTGCTCTCCGTAACCCAAGGACATCTGCACGTCCTGCTTTATAGGCTCCTCAAACGGCATACAGTAGCCGCTCGATGAGCGCAGTATCATTTCTTCTGTATATCTCATATCACTGTATATTGGTTATCGTTTCATCCCTCTGCTTTGGGTCTCTGCTTCTTTCATGTTCTGCCCATGTGAAGACGTACCGCCTCTGTTAGGCAGAGTTTGCGCCACCTTAGAATTGTTCCCGATGATCATCGCTCCAAGCAGGGCACCCGCAATCTTGCTCATCCAACCAAAGCGTCCGAATACCATGAAGGCGGCAGCCACCAGTCCGACGATGCTCATACCCGACACGTTGCCCTTGCCGATATTGCCAAAGAGATTGCCTATCATGTCGCATCCTACGCCTCCGAACATATTCCTAAAGAAATCACTGATGCCGCTGAACTGGGTGTCCATCTTTCCGGCTACAGTGTTCACCGCATCAACGGCTTCACCAGCCTTGCCCGTCAGACGTTGCACATCGTTGGCGGTTTGTGCCACCGCTTCCGTGGCATTCTCGCCGATGACAGCATCACCTACGATGCGTGCCACGCTCTTGTCTGTGGTCAGCTTCTCCCATGTCACATAGCCTGCGGCACTACCCACTGCGGCCGTCTGCATAGCCTTGCCGGCTCCCATAAGGGTGCGTTGCGGGTGGAGTGCCGCACTGCCTAAGGTCTTTCCAGTTACTCCGATGACATGGCCAGTACCTCGTGCCGCCTTGCCACCATATTTCAATAATGAACTCCAAAATCCCATATCTTATCGTTTTTTAATCACGGTTTGACTTCGTCTTCTTCTGTCACGACTCGGCATAGCTCGAACAAGTTCGGCTCTGCTCTCGCTGCTCCATCAGTTTACGTTCTTGCCCACCTGCTTCCACCGCCTCTTGGCAGCCGCTGCTATCTCGGCTTTGTTCGCTTTGGTGGGTCTTGCCCCTTCGTCTATCTCCATCCAAACATCGCCCATGGTGGTGTATTTCACCGCCCTCGTCAGTCGCTTCAACTGCTTGTTCATCTTCTTCAGTTTGGGTCGGATGCCGAAGACTATCTCCACACGCTCCTTCTCGGTCATCTTGTTGCCCGACAGGCATACCGTGCGTATGTCATTAACTATCTCGATGCTGTTCATAATCAGCTCGCGGTATATCTTGTTGCGCTTGGCTGACAGGGCTACGGCAAGTCCGTTGGCAGGATGGGCATCCAACTGCGCCACCAATCCACCCATATTGTCCACCAACTGACCTATCTCGTGATAGAAACCATATATCTGTGCGGCATAGCTGACGATGGAACGGAAGGAGTCCAGATAGTTGTTGAACTCCCGCTGCAGGTCGGTAGTGGCTTCCACTTCCTCCTTGGTCCAGATATGGCCGGTGGATTGTAGCAGCATCACTTTCTCCTGATTCTTCAGTTCTTTCTCCGCCTTGTTGGTGTACATCAGAATCATCCCCGCAAGAGTCGGGTCGTTCTGCGCCCGCACTCCTGCAAAAGATGATATAAACATAAAAATGGCAATTGATATGAAATACTTCATGACTGATTCCTTTATCGTTAATCACTGATGGTCATACGTCCTGCTCTGCGCCATCTGCTAAGGGCTTGGGTGGCTATCTCTCCATTGCTTCGGTCTATCATCCCTGCCGTCACGCCGTTCCACACATCGGTCCTGGTGTAATATCGTATAGACAGATAAAGACGATGCAGCTTCTTGCTGAAGGCACTCAGCTTGTCGTTCAGTGCCCACAGCGTCTTGCTCCTTTCCGCACCAGTCAGCATGTTCTCTTTGCCTCCTTTGGCGACTGCATCTTTCAGCAGTGTGAAGACGGACACCAATTCCGTGGCGGTCTCCATATACAGGTTGTTCATCGAGAGGGTGGCAACGATGCCTTGCGGATTATTGTTGATGGCCTTGCGCATCTTACACAAGGTGATGAATATCTTCACTCCATCGTCGTACAGATAGGTACAGGCTTTGAGGGAAGAGGCATAACCACTGGCGGTTTTCAGATAACTGTTGTACTTCTTCTCCCATTCGTGTATCTTGGTGAACTCTGCGGCGATGGTATTCTGCAACAGGGCAGTCTTGGTCTGACCTTTGATTTCCTTCTCTATCTCACCGTTGATGGCTTCGTTGCCCTCTGCTAATGCCATCCATTCCAAAGGGTTGGCAGTCACAATCTGTGCATGGGCTGACGGCACGCTCAGTACCAATGCCACGACAATGAACCAAATCTTATCTATTCGTAATCTCATATACGCCCTTTCTTCGTTTGTTCGTTTCTACTCTTGTTCGTATCACACTCACCACGTCATAGCTGTTGCTGATGCCGGTCATTTCCAGTTTCGGTGTCGTTCTATCCATCGACAACACGGTCACGCTTTTCAGTCCGCATAACTGTTGTATCAATGTCTGATGCTCGGCAAAGTCCACCACTCGGTACAACTCCATGTAGTTCACGCTCCGCTGAAACACTCCGTGCTCACAGATGAGTTGCTCGCTCCCGATATGGTAGCGGATACTCCTCAGATAGATGAATCGGTAGAGTAAACAGAGGGAGAACAGGAGGCTGAAGACAAGCAACAGGGTACTATATGCACAACCGGGCAATCCTCCGATTAGGAGCATTGCCACGCACAACAGCAACAGAGGCAGTTCGTTGATGAAAAACTGTCCGATGCTGGGGCACAAGGTGATGATGCTATTATCTTCTTGTCTCATACGCTTCTATGATATGTGTTCTTTTCTTCTTTTTCCCTTTGTTTCTCTGCCTTGCCGGCTGCGATAAACTCGG
>ENA-UEPW01001091-UEPW01001091.1-human-gut-metagenome-genome-assembly--contig:-NODE-1091-length-13212-cov-4.543205_pt1 | contig 13212 bp, 9 predicted proteins | sample MGYA00242935_ERZ507936 | MGnify/ENA primary metagenome ERZ507936 (study PRJEB26167, sample SAMN06115469) | human gut metagenome | host: Homo sapiens | place: China:Chongqing | collected 2016-06-23... | reverse complement strand
GGAGAAGAAAGTGCAGCAAGGCGTTCTAATAGGGGCGAGATCCTATGGAGCGTGAAGGAGAGGAGTGTATTCTTTTAGGCCAGTGAGAAAAGGGCGGGCCGGTTGGGGGAAAGCATAAAGCGCAGAGGGCAGAGTTCGGTGTGTGATGTTTAGTATAAGATGCGTTTCTCATTCTGCATAATAGAACGAGAAACGAAATAAGACGAGAGGAATGACGCCACTTTTGTATGCAAAATAGTATGCCACAGGAACTTTCTCTGAAATGTACAAAACAAGAAAAGAAATATGTAAATAACGACAAAATGCGGCAGAGGATATTGACAAATGACACATTTGGGAATAAAATACGGGCATCGACATTGTAGAACGGCGAACGGAAATATCCGCTTACCGATGCGGCGCAAGGGAGAAGGTGTCGCATGAGTAAGCGGGCAGAGAGCCGAGAGCCTGCTGCAAGTCAGAGAGAAAATCTGAAAAGGAGAAAACACTATGTCTGCTGGAGTATTCATTCTGATTCTGGTAGTGGCGATCGCAGCCTTGGTGCTGATGATCGTCAAAGCAAAGATCCATCCCGTGCTGGCGCTGTTTATTGCTGCGCTGGGTACCGGTATCGCCCTGGGTTACGGCGTCACCGGTTCCGTGGATTACATCAGCAACGGTTTTGGCGGCACGCTGGGCAGCGTGGGCATCACCATCATCCTTGGCGCCATCATTTCCATGGCCATCGAGGATACTGGCGCCGCCAAGGTCATTGCAAACTTCTTTATCAAGCTGTTCCGTGGTAAGAGCTGGCTCCGTCCCTGACGGCCTTCATCATGTCTATCCCTGTTTTCGGGGATATCACCATGGTGCTGACAGCGCCCATTGCCTCTATGCTCTCCAAGCGTAAGCACATCTCCATGTCCACCATGGCTTCCTTCACCGGTCTGGGCCTGTTCCTGACCCACGGTCTGGTGCCTCCCACCCCCGGCATCCTGGCCATTGCGCTGATGTTCGGCAGCGATCTGGGTATGACCATCGTCTGGGGTCTGGTCATCAGCTTCGTGGGCTTCTTCGGCACCTACTTCCTGCTGCGGAAGTGGACGGAGAAGGAGTGGATCGAGCCCAATCCTGAGTTCGTCCGTGGCATGGAGGAGACCGGTTCCGACAGCGTGGATGACATCCTCATCAAGGATCCCGGCCTGCCCCACACCGGTGAGGGCTTCCTGCCCCTGCTGCTGCCTGTGCTGCTGATCTCCGTGTCCTCCTTCGCTCAGATGTATGCCGCCGAGGGCAGCGCTATCTACACCATCTGCACCACCATCGGCAACAAGGTCATCGCTCTGTCCATCGGCCTGCTGTACTCCTTCTATCTGGGCTACAAGCAGCGCAAGATGGTGCTGGGCGTGTACGCCGACACCTACAATGAGCCTAAGGCCAAGCTGGGCGAGGTCATGCTCAACAAGTGGGTGGCCCGTGGCTTGGTGGTTTGCCTGTCTCCCCTGCTGATCACCGCTATGGGCGGCGCCTTCGGCAACGTGCTGAAGAATTCCCCCGCTCTGGAGCCCCTGTCCAAGCTCATCGCTGACAGCCCCATCCCCGCCATTCTGGTGCCTTGGGCCATCGCCGCTATCATGATGACCTCCGTGGGCTCCATGACCACCGCCGGTATGACCGCAGCCGCCATCGTGCTGCCCATGATGCCCGACCTGGGCCTGTCTTCTCTGGCCGCCGTGCTGGCCATCGGCAGTGGTACCCTGATGGGCAACCACTACAACAACTCCGGCTTCTGGGTCATGGGTCAGTTCTTCCACCTGAATACCAAGCAGTCCGTGAAGTACGTCACGGTACCCTGCGCCGTGGCTTCCGTGATCTGCCTGATCGCCGTGGTCATCCTTAACGCCGTAGGCGTCTTTGGCTGATCTCTGCGTAACTGAATCAAACGTGCATTCCCAGCCGGGGACGCTCCGTTCACCGGGGCGTCCCCGGCCGCTTTTTTCCGGGGGACCGGAACCATAGAAAGGAGAATCCTGTCATGAGCATGAACATCCGTTTTGACAACAAGGTGGCCGTCGTCACCGGCGGTACCGCCGGCATCGGCTTGGCCTGCGCCCAGCTGTTCGCCCAGCTGGGGGCCAAGGTGGCCATCTGCGGCACCAATCCCACGAAGCTGGCTGCAGCGCTGGAGGAACTGAAGGCGCAGGGCATCACCGCCTTCGGCGAGACCTGCGACGTGTCCGACGGAGAGTCCCTGAAGGGCTTTGCCCGCCACGCCGAGGAAGCACTGGGCGGGCTGGACATCTGGGTCAGCAACGCCGGTGTCTATCCCCAGTACAGCATCATCGACACCCCGGAGAACGTCTGGGACAAGACGGTGGACACCAACATGAAGTCGGTGTATCTGGGCGCACGCATTGCGTATGAGGCCATGAAGGATAAGGGCGGCGTCATGCTGCTGGCCTCCTCCTTTGCGGCGGTGTTCCCCTCCGTGGGCAGCGGCGTGTATGCCGCCACCAAGTCCGCCGTAAAGTCCATGGTGAACACGCTGGCAGCGGAGCTGGCCCCCTACGGCATCCGGGTCAACGGGTATATCCCCGGCGTCATCGATACGGACATGACCCACGCACTTACCGTCAGCAACGGCGAGGCCATGAAGAGCGCCATCGCCATGCAGACCTTCGGTGAGCCCATGGATGTGGCGTGGGCGCTGGCGTTTCTGGCATCGGACTATGCCCGCTATATCACCGGCACCACGCTGGAGATCAGCGGCGGCAAGATGGGCGTGCAGAACCCCGCCAAGGCGTGGAAGGATAAGGAAACCAGAGCGTAACGCATGAAAGGGAGGGATTTAACATGAACGTACAGAATAAGGTCATCGTTATCACCGGCGGTGCAGGCGGCATCGGCTCGGCACAGGCGAAGCTGCTGGCCCGGAATGGGGCCGAGGTCTGGATCCTGGATCTGGTGCAGGAGAAGATCGACCAGCTGGTGGAGGAGCTGAAGCGTCAGGGCGGCAAGGCCCACGGCGCCGTGGCGGATGTCACCAGCGAGGAGGAGTGGAAGACCATCGTAGAGCGCATCGTCTCCGAGAGCGGGAGGCTGGATGTGGTGGTGAACAACGCCGGCATCAACATCCGCAAGCCCATCGAGGAAATGGTGAAGGACGAGTGGATGAGGATGATGGAGGTCAATACCGCCAGCGTCTTTCTGGCCACCAAGTATGTTCTGCCGGTGATGCGGAAGCAGGGGGGTGGCGCTATCATCAATACCTCCTCCATCTGCGGCCTCATCGGCCACATGAACACTCCGGAGGCCTACACGGCCACCAAGGGCGCTATCACCCTGCTGACCAAGTCTGTGGCAGCCCGGTATGGCAAGGACAACATCCGCTGCAACTCCATCCATCCCGCCACCGTGGACACGCCCTTTGTGGCGGCTTTGATGGCGGACCCGGTGAAGAAGCAGGCCCGGCTCAACGAGATCCCGCTGGGCCGCCTGACCTCCGTGGAGGATGTGGCCAATGCGGTGCTGTATCTGGCCAGCGACGAGGCGTCCTTCCTCAACGGCGTGAACCTGCCCATCGACGGCGGCGTGACGTGCTATTAAAAAATTGCGGAAGGAGTGAATGGATCCTTCCGTGAGAGATTTGTCGTCTGCTGTGCGGCACTGAGGCAAAAGAAAGCGGAGGGGGAAACCATGTTTCCCCTCCGCTTTGTGAGACGAGCGGTATACAGTTGGATCGCAGGACCCGTTACAGGAGGTCATCGGCGGGCTGATAGCCGTAAAGACTGCGGGAGATGTCGGCGGAGGCCTGCCTCAGATCGTCCAGCAGTCCACCCCGCAGGGCGGTGCGGACACGGGGGGTCATGCCGGAGATGCTGATGGAGCAGGAGACCTGCCCCGGTGCGGAGAACACCGGCACTGCCACGCAGGACAGACCCACCTCCACCTCCTCGTTGTCCATGGCGTAGCCGTCGGCCCGGATGTGCCGCAGCTCCACCTGAAGCTGACGGGGGTCCACAATGGTGTTGAAGGTCAGTGCCTTCAGCGGTCCGGCGAGGATGTGCTGCTGCTCATCCTCCGGCATATAGGCCAGAATACACTTGCCCACGCCGGTGCAGTGGAGGTAGTTCTTGGTGCCGATCTGGGTGTTGATAGACAGCGACCGGCTGGACTCCACCTTGTCCACATAGATGACGCTGTCCCCTTGAGCCACGCCGCAGTGGGCGATCTCGCCGTATTTCAGGCTGATCTGCTCCAGATAGGGGTGGACGGTGCGGATGATGCTGTTCTGGACCTTGATGGTGTTGGAGAAGCTCAGCAGCTTCAGGCTCAGCACATACTTCTGGTTATCTGCGTTCTGCTGCAGGTAGCCCAGCGTGGTCAGGGTGTTGATGAGGCCGAAGGCGGTACTCTTGTTCAGCTCCAGTGCATCAGCGATCTCCTTGACGCTGCGCTCTCCGCCACCGCACTGTTGAAGGTATTCCAGAATGGAGAAGGCCCGCTCCACCGACTGGATGGTTTTTGTGGTTGCCATATCTTTTCCTTCCTTGTTCGTTCTGTATCATAGAACATTGCGAACCAATCTAATTCAGACCATTATAGACCTTCTCACAGATAAAGTCAACTAATACCGGAAAACAGTCAAGTTTTTTAGAAAAGCAGAAGATATCCTATTGACAAAAGGCACCATGGATTTTATAATATTTTCAGAATGGTAAACGGCATTATAGAATAACCGCCAAACCAAGCCGCAGCCTGCGGCCAGTAACATAAGAAAAAGAGATATGTCATATTTGAAGGAGGAAACACAATGGAAAACCGTAGTAAGGCGATCCTTGGCATGGAGGACAGCGCATTTGCCCGCTCCCTGTTCAAGTCCATGGGCTACACGGACAGCGAACTGAAGGAGGGCAAGCCCCTGATCGGCATTGCCAACACCTGGAACACGCTGGTTCCCGGCCACTACAATCTGGACAAGGTGGCTGAGTATGTGAAAAACGGCATCTATGCCGCCGGCGGCACCGCTGTGGAGTTCGGCACCATCGCTGCCTGCGATGGTGTGGCACAGGGCCATGAGGGTATGCACTACATTCTGCCCTCCCGTGAGATCATCTGCGACTCCGTGGAGATCATGGCACAGGCCCACCGGCTGGACGGTCTGGTGCTGCTGGCCTCCTGCGATAAGATCGTGCCTGCCATGCTGATGGCGGCGGCTCGTCTGGATATCCCCTGCATTGTCTGCGTGGGCGGTCCCATGCTGGGCGGCATCGAGTTCGACGGCCGTAAGTCCGACCTGACCTCCATCTCCGAGGCCCTGGGTATGCTGAAGGCCGGTAAGATCACCGAGTGCGAGTACAACTCTCTGGAGAACACCGCCTGTCCCGGCTGCGGCTCCTGTTCCTTCCTTGGCACCGCCAACACCATGTGCTGCGTGTCCGAGGCACTGGGCATGACCCTGCCCGGTGGCGCTCTGATCCCCGCTGCTTACGCCGGCCGTCTGCGCCACTCCTTCGAGTCCGGCCGTGCCATTGTAGAGCTGTGCAAGAAGGGCATCACCGCCCGTCAGATCCTCACCAAGGAGGCCATCCGCAACGCCATCAAGGTGACCATGGCCATCTGCGGCTCCACCAACGCCGTGCTGCACCTGCCCGCCATCGCCAACGAGGCGGAGCTGGATATGAACGTGCTGGAGGAGTTCGAGGCTCTTACCAAGACCACGCCCCAGATCGCCAAGGTCAATCCCGCTGCCAAGCCGGAGATGGAGGCCTTCTACCGGGCCGGTGGTATCCCCCGTGTCATGCAGCATCTGGGCGGCCTGCTGGATACCTCCGTCATGACCGTCAGCGGCAAGACGCTGGCCGAGAATCTGGCCGGCTACGTCTACGAGTATCCGGAGGATCCCACCATCATCAAGACGGTGGAGGAGCCTTTCTCCAAGACCGGCGGCGTGGCCGTTCTGCACGGCAACCTCTGCCCCCGTACCGCCGTTTCCAAGCCCGGCGCCATCGATCCCTCCATGCACCGCTTTGTGGGTAAGGCCAAGTGCTACAACAGCGAGGAGGAGGCCGAGGAGGCCATCCTGGGCGGCAAGATCCAGGCCGGCGACGTGGTGGTCATCCGCTACGAGGGTCCCAAGGGCGGCCCAGGTATGCGTGAGATGTTCAAGGCCATGAAGTATATGTACGGTGTGGGCCTGAGCAAGTCCGCTGCCCTGATCACCGACGGCCGGTTCTCCGGCACCAACAACGGCTGCTTCGTGGGACATATCTCTCCGGAGGCTGCCGAGGGCGGTCCTCTGGCCATCGTTCACGACGGCGACGAGATCCTCATCGACGTGGATGAGGGCGTTCTGGAGCTGCACGTCTCCGACGAGGAGATCGCTGAGCGCTACAAGACACTGGAACTGCCCAAGAAGAACATCCCCAACGGCTATCTGCGGCTGTATGCCAAGGTGGCTGCCTCTGCCGACGAGGGCGCTATCATCAAGGCGTAACTCAGCATCCGACAGATAGAAAAATGCCGCACCGGCTGCTGCCGGGCGACGGATACGTTAGGAGGCAATGTAATGTCTGATAAGAAAGTCATGAAAACCATGGACGGTAACGAGGCCTGTGCCACCGTTGCCTACCATTTCACCGATGTAGCCGGTATCTACCCCATCACTCCCTCCTCTCCCATGAGCGAGAAGGTGGACGAGTGGTCTGCCGCCGGCAAGAAGAATATGTTCGGCCAGCCGGTGCGGCTGGTAGAGATGCAGTCCGAGGCGGGCGCTGCCGGCGCCCTCCACGGCGTGGCGGAGGCCGGTGCGCTGGCCACCACCTTCACCTCCTCGCAGGGCCTGCTGCTGATGATCCCCAACCTGTACATCATGGCCGGTCACCGGATGCCCGCCGTGTTCCACGTGGCGGCCCGTTCCGTGGCCCAGCACGCCAACAACATCTTCGGTGACCATCAGGATGTCATGAGCTGCCGTACCACCGGCGTCACCATGATGTCCACCGGCAGCGTGCAGGAGGTCATGGATCTGGCTGCCGTGGCCCACCTGACCACCATCAAGACCCGTGTACCCTTCATCCACTTCCACGACGGCTTCCGCACCAGCCACGAGATCCAGAAGATCGAGGTCATCGACCTGGACAAGGTGGAGAAGCTGCTGGACCGTCAGGCGCTGGAGGACTATCATGCCATCGCCATGAACCCGGAGCATCCGGTGATGCGTACCACCGTGCAGGGTCCCGACGTCTACTACCAGTCTCAGGAGGCCAACAACGGCGCCTATGACAGCATCCCCGCTGTGGTAGAGGGGTATATGCAGGGCATCAACGAGATCACCGGTCGGGACTACCACATTTTCAATTACTACGGCGCCAAGGATGCCGACCGTGTCATGGTGATGATGGGCTCCGCCTGCGAGTGCGCCCGTGAGGTGGTGGACTATCTGTGTGCCAAGGGCGAGAAGGTGGGCCTGATGCAGATCCATCTGTTCCGCCCCTTCGACATGGAGTATTTCCTGAACGCCCTGCCCAAGACGGTGAAGAAGATCGCCGCCATGGACCGCTCCAAGGAGCCCGGCGCCATTGCCGGCGCTGTGTATCTGGATGTGTGCGCCGCCTTTGCCAACCGCAGCGACGCCCCGGAGATCTACGGCGGCCGCTATGGTCTGGCCTCCAAGGACGTGACACCCGCCCAGCTGAAGGCCGTGTTCGACAACATGAAGGATGAAAGCGGCAAGCACCTGTTCACCATCGGCGTCAACGACGATGTGACTCACCTGTCTCTGGATGTCCATGAGCCTCTCATCACCGAGTCCGCCGACACCGTGTCCTGCAAGTTCTGGGGTCTGGGCTCCGATGGTACGGTGGGTGCCAATAAGAACTCCGCCAAGATCATCGGTGACTACGCCGGTATGTATACGCAGGCCTACTTCGAGTACGACTCCAAGAAGTCCTACGGCATCACCAAGAGCCACCTGCGGTTCAGTAAGAGCCCCATCCGCTCCACCTATCTCATCAAGGCGGCGGATTTTCTGGCCTGCCACTCCCAGTCCTACATCACTCGCTACGACATGATCCACGAGATCAAGGACGGCGGCACCTTCCTGCTGAACACCTCCTGGACCGAGGAGGAGCTGACGGAGAAGCTGCCCGGCGACGTCAAGCAGTACATCGCCCGCCACAACGTGCAGTTCTATATCGTGGACGCCAACCGTCTGGCCCGTGAGCTGGGCTTGGGCAACCACGCCAACATGATCCTGCAGGCCGCCTTCTTCAAGCTCTCCGGTGTGATGCCGGTGGAGGACGCCGTGCGCCACATGAAGGAGGCTGTGCAAAAGACCTACGCCAAGAAGGGCGAAAAGGTGGTCAACATGAACATGGCCGCCGTGGACGCCGGTATCAACAGCCCTGTGAAGGTCAACGTTCCCGCTGACTGGGCGAATGCCGCCGACGACCGCACCGTGGACGAGAGCCTGCCGGATGTGGTGAAGAACATCGTGGTCCCCTGCAACCGTCAGCGTGGCGACGATCTGCCTGTGTCCGCCTTCCTGCCCTATCAGGACGGCACCTATCCGCTGGGTACCTCCAAGTACGACAAGCGTGGCATTGCCGCCTTCCTGCCCCAGTGGGACAGCAACAAGTGCCTGCAGTGCAACCAGTGTACCTTTGTCTGCCCCCATGCCGCCATCCGGGCCTATCTGGTGGACGAGGAGGAGGCCGCTGCGGCTCCCGCCGCCTTCACCACCGTTCCCGCCAAGGGAGCCAAGGGCTTGCAGTACCGCCTGCAGGTCAGCACGCTGGACTGCACCGGCTGCGGCAGCTGCGCCGCTTCCTGCCTTTCCAAGGATAAGGCCTTGACGATGCAGCCTGTGGATGATACTATGTATGATGAAACCAATTGGAACTATGCCCTGTCCCTGAAGGACAAGCCCGGTGTGTTCGACCGCAAGACCCTCAAGGGCAGCCAGTTCAGCCAGCCGCTGGTGGAGTTCTCCGGCGCCTGCGCCGGCTGCGGTGAGACCCCCTATGCCAAGCTCATCACCCAGCTGTACGGCGAAAAGACCTACTGGGTCAACGGCGTGGGCTGCTCTCTGGCTTGGGCCGGTGCATTCCCGTCCCTGCCCTATACCAAGAACAAGGAGGGCCGTGGCCCTGCCTTCTATGGCACCCTGTTCGAGGATCAGGCCGAGAACGGTCTGGGTGTGGTGCTGGCCACCAAGCAGCGCCGGGCCTACGTCAAGCAGGTGGCTCAGCAGCTGCTGCCGCTGGTCCCCGGCACGGAGCTGGAGACGGCCATCAACGCTTGGCTGTCCTCCTTCGACGATCTGGATGCCAACGATGCCGATGCCCGCAAGCTGACGGCGGCTCTGGAGTCCGCCTCCCTCACCGGTGAGGCTGCCGAGCTGGCCGAGAAGCTGCTGAAGAACAAGGATCAGCTGGGCAAGAAGGTGGTATGGCTTTTCGGCGGCGACGGCTGGGCCTACGACATCGGCTACGGTGGTCTGGATCACGTCATGGCCTCCGGCGAGGACATCAACGTCTTTGTGGTGGATACCGAGGTGTACTCCAACACCGGCGGCCAGTCCTCCAAGGCCACGCCTGTGGGCGCCTCCGCCAAGTTCGCTGACGGCGGCAAAAAGACTGCCAAGAAGGATCTGGGCCGCCTGATGATGACCTATCCCAACGTGTATGTGGCCTCCGTGGCCATGGGCGCCAATCCCGCTCAGCTGATGAAGGCCGTCACCGAGGCTGTGGCCCACAAGGGTCCCTCCATCGTCATCGCCTACGCCCCCTGCATCAACCACGGCATCAAGGCCGGCATGAACAACGTGCAGGCCGAGATGAAGAAGGCTGTGGACTGCGGCCTGTGGCCCCTGTACCGTTACGATCCCAACAAGACCGAAAAGCCCTTCTCCCTGGACTATAAGAAGCCCTCTGTGCCTGTGGAGGAGTTCTTCAACGGCGAGGTCCGCTATGCCGGCCTGAAGATCAAGTATCCGGAGACGGCGGCCAAGCTCTTTGCCGAGGCTCAGGTGGAGGCAGATGCCCGCTATGAGACCTATGTGGCGCTGGCGCACAGCTACAACAAGGACTAAAATACAGATAGAAAAACTCACAGCGTGACCCACCGGGACAGACGGCGCAAGCCGTCTGTCCCGGCTGTGTGTGTACGCAGCCCCCTGTGGGCGGGAAGGAATCCGGTATGATCGAATCATTTCTCTCGGTAGGCACACAGGTGCTGATCCTGTTCCTCATGATCGGCACGGGCTTCGTGCTGGGGAAGCTGCACCTCATCACCCACAAGGGTGCGGTGTCCATGTCCAACCTGCTGATGTATGTGGTGTCCCCCTGCATCCTCATCGTGGTGTTCCAGCGGCCGCTGGAGACGGAGACCTTCCACAATTTCTGGGTGGCGCTGCTGGCGGCGCTGGTGATCCACGGCATCAATATTCTGGTCAGTGAACTGGTCATCCGGGACCGGGATCCCATGCGAAAGAGCTTCTTCCGATTTTCCGCCATTTTCTCCAACTGCGGCTTTATGGCGGTGCCGCTGCAGACGGCTATCCTGGGTTCACTGGGTGTGTTCTACGGCTCGGCCTATCTGCTGGTGTTCACCGTCCTGACTTGGACGCTGGGCATCCAGCTGGTGAAGGGCGGCAAGATGGCGTTCTCATGGCGCACGCTGCTGATGAATCCCGGTGTGATCGGCGTGGCCATCGCCATGGTGCTGTACCTGCTGCAGATCACTCTGCCGGAGATCATTCTATCCCCCATTACATATCTCTCCGACATGAATACGCCCCTGCCCATGGTGGTCATCGGCTACCAGCTGTCTCAGGCAGATTTCCGCCGGGCGCTGCACGGGGCCAGCTTCTGGGTGTCGGCGGCACTGCGGCTGCTGATTTTGCCGCTGCTGGCACTGGGGGTGTGTATGCTGATGCGGCTGGACTCCGGCGTGACGCTGGCGGTGGTCATTGCGGCCAGCACACCTCCGGCGGCGCTGCTGGGGATGTTCGCCGCCAAGTTCGACAAGGATGTGTCTCTGGCACCGTCGCTGGTGGCGGTGCAGACGCTGCTGTCCATGATCACTATGCCGCTGGTGCTGGGACTGGCGAAGTTCCTGGTTTGAGTTTCTTCTGTATTATAGAAATAAAGTCCGGAAACCAGCCGTTTCCGGACTTTATTTTTACCCTCGGCGGCGATCATGGCAAGACCGTCTCTCACCGTATCAGCACGCCGCAGACCAGTGCCATATACTCCGGCAGGCATCCCTTCCGGCTCCACAGCAGCGGCCAGCCCAGCAGCTGCTCCGCCGCAGTGGACACGTCGCAGCCCAAAGACTCCAGCGTATAGCCGATGCCCTCCGGATACCGGCAGGACCGGCCCTCCGGCCGGGTGCAGTGCTCACACAGATGGCACCCGCCCACGGTGAGGATATCCGACCGGGGATACTCCTCCCGCAGCCGGAGGACAGCTGCCGTGGTCGCTCCGCCAGCTCCTCCGGATCATAGCTGCGGGCCTGCTCCTCCGGGGAGAACCGGAGCTGCACGCCCCGCAGGCAGACCTCCCGGAACCCGCCCCAGTAGTCGGGCACGGAGAAATCATAGGGGGGACATACCCACACCTGCCCGTAGTTATCACACCCCCGGCACCCGGTGTCATAGTGGGCGGTGTCCACATACCGCTCCACGAATTGAGCCACCGGCAGGGTGGGGGAGGTATATTCCCGAATGTCCATAGCGGCCCCTCCATAGGGGAGAATTTTTCTGTATCCATGGTATGGATTAGCTTACCACGCTGGCAGCAGGGCCGTCAAGCGGGGATATTCAGGTTGTAATGATTATTTATTATTTTAATAATAAAACAGAAGCTTCTATTGCCAAGAATGGAGGACATCTGCTATAATATGCGTGAAAAGTGCCGGGCTGTCGGCAGAGCATGATGCATTTGGAACTTAACGGGAACTTAGCGAGGGAACACATGAGAAATTTGTACTGCAACGTGGAGGCGCTGCGTAAGCAGGTCTTTGCCGCTGTGGCAAAACTGGCCTATGAGGGTGGGGACTACTGCTCCCGCATGGAGAAGCTGCCCTATGAGATCATCCCCGGTGAGGTGGGGACCTATCGGGAATCCATTTTTCTGGAGCGGGCCATCGTTGGTGAGCGCATCCGGCTGGCCATGGGTCTGCCGCTGCGGGACGTGACGGAGGAGAACATGATCTCCGACGGCGTGGAGGCTAGCGCCATCTCCGAAAAATACTACGATCCACCGCTGATCAACATCATCAAGTACGCCTGTCACGCATGCCCGGACACCCACTACGAGGTGACGCAGGCCTGTCAGGGGTGCTTGGCCAAGCACTGCTATCAGTCCTGCCCCAAGGGCGCCATCGAGCTGGAGCATGGCCGGGCCCGCATCGATCAGACCAAATGCATCAAGTGCGGCCGCTGCAAGGAGGCCTGCTCCTATCAGGCCATCATCAAATTCCTGCGGCCCTGTCAGGAGGCCTGCGGCATGAACGCCATCGGCAAGGACCAGTATGGCCGGGCGGACATCGACCATGAAAAATGCGTCAACTGCGGCCAGTGTCTGGTGAACTGCCCCTTCGGCGCCATTGTGGACAAGGGCCAGATCTTCCAGCTGATCCACGCCATCAAGAAGGGGGAGAAGGTCATCGCCATCATCGCCCCGGCCTTCTGGGGCCAGTTTGGTGAAAAGGTCACCCCCGGCCAGATCCTCACCGCCATGAAGCAGCTGGGCTTCGAAGGACTGGAGGAGGTGGCGGTGGGCGCCGACCTCTGCGCCGTGGAGGAGGCGGAGGAGTTCATGGAGCACGTCCCCGCCAGACAGCCCTTTATGGCAACCTCCTGCTGCCCGGCATGGTCCGTCATGGCCAAGAAGGAGTTCCCCGGCTTTGCGCCGTACATCTCCATGACCATGACCCCCATGGTGCTGACGGCCCGACTCCAGAAGCGGAAGCACCCCGACTGCAAGATCGCCTTTATTGGCCCCTGCGCCGCCAAGAAGCTGGAGGCCAGCCGCCGCAGTGTCCGCAGCGAGGTGGACTTCGTGCTGACCTTTGAGGAGCTGCGGGGAATGTTCGCCGCCAAGGATATCGACTTCTCCCAAATCCCTGATACGGAGGCTCACTATAAGGCGTCGGCTCCCGGCGTGGGCTTTGCTGCCTCCGGCGGCGTGGCTAAGGCCGTGGAGAAGGTGATCCAGACCAAGAAGC
>ENA-UEPW01001075-UEPW01001075.1-human-gut-metagenome-genome-assembly--contig:-NODE-1075-length-13493-cov-14.569022_pt1 | contig 13493 bp, 12 predicted proteins | sample MGYA00242935_ERZ507936 | MGnify/ENA primary metagenome ERZ507936 (study PRJEB26167, sample SAMN06115469) | human gut metagenome | host: Homo sapiens | place: China:Chongqing | collected 2016-06-23... | reverse complement strand
AATAGATCGGAAGAGAGAGGTTTGCCGCATTCCTCCATCCGAATGAATTCGGAGGCTTCCTGCGGCTGTTTCTGTGACATTCCCCTCGAAAACCCTGCCGCAGAGGTTCGGGCGCAAATCCGTTGCCTTAAGGCAACAGAAAGGCCGGCGCGCGGGGAGCGGCCGGCCCTGAAGTCGGTGCGGTTGAGGAACCTGGGAGGCTCAGTTGAGTCTCTCGGTCCTGAGATCAAGCCCGATCGCGGCCATGACGTCGACGAGCGACTCGAGCGTCATCTCGCCGTAAAGCTCGTGAGGCACGGGCAGGCCCTTGAGTCGGCAGGCCTTCTCGACGGCCTCGACGACGCATCGTGCGTCGCCCGAGCAGAGTGCCTCCTGAATCAGGGTGACGACGTTCGCATTTTCGCGTGCGCCCCTGCTTCCTGCAGCGCCGGGGCCAAGACGAGGACTGGATGTCTGCATATGGTCTCTGTGGAATGTCCTTGGGAAAACGGACCGTGTCCGGGGGATCAGGCAACGGTCCGTGCTCATGAGTCTACACGACCTCTGGGAGGCGTTCCATAGACCTTAGGGTTTATATCACTGATCCTTTTTGAGGACATAAAGGTCCGCCATCGGCCCCTCGACGGCATCGCCGTCGGCGTTGAGAAGCCTCACGGCACCCTCCTCAACTCTAGCGAGCGAAGGCTGTCCGCCCTTGACGGCGGGCGTCATCGTGACGACGCCCTTCTCGTCGATCGTCCACTGGCCGCCGTCCTCGAAGGTGTCGCGGCCGACGTATTCGGAGATGCGCGTGTAGACGCCGTTGGCCCTCAGGTAGAGCGTCGTGCGGATGCCCGAGCAGTCGGCGCAGGGAAGTTCGCCCGCGTAGACGCCGGCGGCCTTCTGCATGGGCGTGAGATCCTGAGCCTGAACCTGGACCGGAGCAACCTCGGGCGCAGTGCCCGAAGAAGGCGAATTGCAACCCGCGAGACCGAGGGCGGCGGCCGCGCAGAGGGCGGCAATGGAGATTCTGGAGGCGTTCTTCATATGTGACGACGGCGCGCCTTCACCCGACACCGTCGGATTCGGCGCGCCGCTCTCTCTGGAATTGTCGGCTTGACTTGAGTTTACTTGGCCTTGGCGGCCTTGTCAGGCTGGGCGGCCTCTTCGGGCTGCGGAGCCTGCTTGCCGTCCTGCGGCTGCGGCTCGTCGGACGTCTGCGCCTTGTCGGCAGGCGTCAGATCGGCGGGAAGCTTGAGCGCGGGATCCTGAACGTCGGCAGCGGGCGCCGGTGTCTGAAGGTCGGCGGGCGCAGCCTTGACGGCCGGCTGGGCCTCGGACTCGGGAGCCGCGGGCGGGTTCGCCGCAAAGGCGGAGGAAGCGAGGAAAACGGAGGCGACGGCGAGAAGCTTGATGGTGTTCGTCATGATGTGTTCGGACTGCGTTGTGGCGCGTGTCCGTCCTTTATATATGGTTGATGGATCGTGGCGAAGCGCCGGGAGGGACCTTCCCTCCCGTCATGAAGGCGAAGCCTTACTTCTTGGCATCAAGCGCGGGGGCCTGTTCGGGGGCGGGCTGAGCCTGCTCGGGGGCCTTCTGGGCCTCGGCCGGAGCCTGCTGCTGAGCCTGTTCGGGCGCCGGAGCGGGCTGGGTCTGCGCGGCGGGTTCGGCGGCGGGGGCCGGAGCCGGGGCTTCGTTGCAGCCCGTGAGCGCGATGGCACCGATGAGAGCGGCGGCGGTGGCGGTGAGAAGCTTGGCGTTGAATGTCATGATGTCGTCGGCGTGCAGTTGCTTGCAGTGTCGGTCCTGCTCCTGCGCGCACTCTCCAATATGTATGCTGTTTCTCGGATGGCGGTCCGACCGACGGGGCTTCCTTCGCTTCGGTTCCCGTCGTTCGTCCGTTGAAGACATCTTGCCAGTCGGCGTGCCGCTTATGCGCAACAAATCATGTCCGACTGCGTGAGGCTGTTGCAGCAGGAAATAAGCCGAAAAATCCGGGAGCGGCACGGCGTGCGCAACTGCGGGAGGCCCTCCAGCCCCGCCGCCTTCACAAGAAGTGCGCCTACTCAAAACGCCTTATCCCGTCGGCTTCCCTGAGGCTGTAGCATTATGGGCATGCCCGCAAAGCCCCTCGCTTTGCGCTAGAGTTAGGACATCAGGTGCCCTGCTTGCGGCCCCGACGCGGATGCTGACGCGCCCCGAGGCCGGCAAAAACAGAAACAGAAGAAGAAGGATTCGCAAAATGTCATGGGATTTTGAAAAACACTACATCAACGGCGAATGGACGCCTTCGGAGGACGACGCCTGGATCGAGGTCGAGAACCCCGCCACGCTCGAGCGCTTCGCCCGCATCCCCGACGGCACGCCCGCCGACGCGGACCGCGCCGTTGCGGCCGCAACGGCCGCGCTCGAAGGCTGGCGCACGACGCCCTTCGCAGAACGCATCCGCCTGATGAAGGCCATGCTCGCGAACTTCGAGGCCCTGCACGACGAGATCATCCCGCTCGAAGTGGCCGAACTCGGCGCACCCGTCGGCTTCACGACCAGGACCCACTGCGAGTACCAGTACGTGCGCGTGCGCTCCTACATCGAGGCGGCGGAACGCATGGTCCTCGAGGAAACGCTCCCGAACTCCACCGTCTACCGCGAGCCCGTCGGCGTCGTCGCCTGCGTCACACCCTGGAACTATCCGCTCGGCCAGGTCGTCCAGAAGGTCGTCCCCGCCATCCTGATGGGCTGCACCGTCGTCCTCAAGCCCAGCCAGCACACGCCGCTCACGGCCTGCCTGCTCGCCGACGCCTTCGACCGCGCGGGCTTCCCCAAGGGGGTCTTCAACATGGTGAGCGGCCGCGGCTCCAGACTCGGCGACCGCCTCGCCTCGCATCCCGACGTCGACATGGTGAGCTTCACGGGCTCCACCACCGTCGGCATCCGCATCGCGCAGCGCGCGCTCGAGAGCGTCAAGCACATCAGCCTCGAGCTCGGCGGCAAGTCCCCCGCCGTGTTCCTGCCCTCCGACGACTACTCGGCCGCCTACCCCAAGATCCTGAGCTCGATCTTCTTCAACGCGGGCCAGACCTGCACGGCGCTCTCGCGCCTCATCGTGCCCCGTCGCGACCTCGCGCGCATCGAGTCCGAATTCTGCGAGCTCGCCGCCAAGCTCGTCGTCGGCGACCCGACCGACCCGAAGACCGACATCGGCCCCGTCTCCTCGAAGGCCCAGTTCGAGAAGATCGCCGAATACGTGCAGGCCGGCATCGACGAAGGCGCACGACTCGTCATGGGCGGCGTCCCCACCGACATGTCCCGCGGCTACTACGTCAGACCCGTCGTCTTCTCCGACGTGAGAAACGACATGCGCATCGCCCGCGAGGAGATCTTCGGCCCCGTGCTCTGCATCATTCCCTACGACACCGTCGAGGAGGCCGTCTCAATCGCCAACGACACGCCCTACGGACTCTCGGGCTACGTGCACGCCCCGACGAAGGCCGAGGCGGTCGCGGTCGCAAAGCGCATCCACTCGGGCAACGTCTACATCAACGACGCCCCGCGCGACGTCACCGCGCCCTTTGGCGGCTACAAGCAGAGCGGCATCGGACGTGAGGGCGGCCTCGCGGGCCTGCTCGAATTCACGCAGCAGAAGGCCGTCTTCGACCACACGACGTACTGATTCCCTGCTCCAAACGCATCAAAAAAGCCTCCCGAAGTCGGGAGGCTTTTTCATACCGGGAATACTCGAAACTCAGAACGGCAGCACCTTTTCCGCCGCGTCGTAGATCTCGCGGGCCTTGACGGCAAGCCTCGCCCTCACCCACGTGAGCATCGGACTTGAAGCCGTGCTGTCGTGCCAGAAGAGGCCAGGACGCCAAGGGAGATCGAGATTCTCCTCCAGATGCAGGACGTCGAGCGGCAGGTCCTTGGCCAGAAGGATGGCCGTCTCGCGCGGCGTTCTCATCACAAGATCCGTACAGGCGACGAGCGAGGCGCCCGAAACGATGAAGGGCATCTCGCAACAGACGCGGTCCTTCACCTCGACCGCCTGCTGCCCGATGATGAACCGACGTCCCTCGCTGGCCATCGTGATCGCCACGGCGACATGCTCGTACTGAGCCACGTCCTCGAACCGAAGGGATCTCTCCTTTGAAATGCGGCTGAGCGGATGTCCCCGGCGGACCAGAAGCACATGCCCCGAAACGAACAGATTCTGCTCGTGGAAGTCGGACGGACAGGACTTGCCCTCCATCGAATAGAAGGCCATGTCGATACCGCCGTGGCGCATGACGGAGAACATGTCGGGGAAGCGGTCGAAGACCTGAAAGTGGATGCCCGGCGCCTCCTTGCGCAGTTCGATGATGACGGGCATGAGGAGCGTGTAGAACGCATTGTCGATCGCCACGATCCTCACGTTCCCTTCCGCATGTCCGGGATCAAAGGCGGCGTCCGGCACGAAGAGCGCGTCGGTCACCCGCATCGCGTCGGCAAGACGGGGGCGCAACTCCTTCATGCGCACGGTCGGATACATGCGGCCCGCGGAGTGCACGAAGAGCGGATCGTCAAACCACAAGCGCGCCCGGGCGAGCAGTCTCGACGCGGTCGGCAGCGACAGGCCCGTCCTCTCGCAGGCGCGGCTCAGAACGCCCGTTTCACAAAGGCAGAGAAGAAGCCTGTAGGCCCTGTAGAGACTGCTGTCGTTGACGTCCTCCGGGATCCTCGGCATCTGCGGATTCATGGTCACCCCCTCTTATGCAAACTGCTCCGCATCATTCTATAGCATGCGTTTTCAAACGGTACACCCTGCCCTCCACTCAGGCGGGCGGCCGCGTTCTCCTCACCGTTCATGCAGATTTCGTGAGTCCGGTTTTCACTTTTGATGCTCCGGTTACGAACTCTCCACCATATTAATTCGGAACCCTCCGTTCTAACATTTGCATCGAAGCACCCAAGGTGCAACTCATTCTTTTTAGGAGAGACTCATGAAATTCCAGGCCAAGACCATGGCTGCCCTCGTTGCCGCGACCTTCGTCGCCGGCGTCGCCTACGCCTCCGGCGGCGCTTCCGGCCCCGCCGTCACCTATGCCGTTCAAGGCAACATCGGTGAAGTGATCGTCAACCCGTACAAGATCGCACCGCTCACGGCCGTGATCCGCAACGGCGGCTACGAACTCAAGGACGTCGAAGTCCGCATCGTTCCGAAGATGAACGGTCAGGAAATCAAGTACAAGGTCTCCAACCGTCAGCTCAAGACCAACGCCGGCATCCCAGTCTTCGGTCTCTATCCCGACTACCTGAACACGGTTGAAGTCAAGTACACCCGTCTCTACAACGGCAAGGCCGAGAAGTTCGAGGAAAGCTACCAGTTCTACGCGCCTCCCGTCTACACGAAGTCCAACGGCATGCCCGGCCAGAAGAGCACGATGTTCGACACCGAAGTGAAGACCGTTCACCCGGACTTCAAGGACCGTCTCTACCTCGTCGGCAACCAGCTCTCGCCGATCGCTCCGCAGGGCGCCCGCTTCGCCTGGAACAACCCGTCGGGCGGTGCGCTTGAATGGGCCTTCAACTCCAACATCGGCGTCATCGACACGGCCGGCGCCGTCCGCTGGTACCTGCTCGACACGCTGATCAGCGACCCGACCGACCCGTGGACCTCCGGCTACATGATGGGCTTCCAACAGACGAAGGACGGCGCCCTCACCTGGGGCTTCGGCCAGCGCTACGTCAAGTACGACCTGATGGGCCGCGAAATCTTCAACCGCAAGCTTCCGCCGCAGTACTCCGACTACTCCCACGCCTTTGACAACGCCCAGAACGGCCACAGCTTCCTGCGCGTCGCCAACGCCGACTATCGGCGTCCCGACGGCAAGCGCGTGCACACGGTCCGCGACATCATCGTTGAAATCGACGAAAACGGCGGTGTGGTCGACGACTTCCGTCTCTACGACATCCTCGACCCGTATCGCGACAACGTCGTGAAAGCCATGGACCAGGGCGCCGTCTGCCTCAACGTCGACGCCTCCAAGGCCGGCCAGACGCTCTCCGCCGAAGAACTCGCCAAGATGGACGCCAACGGCCAGTTCGGCGACATCGCCGGCGTCGGCCCGGGCCGCAACTGGGCTCACGTCAACTCCGTCGACTATGACCCGACCGACGACTCCATCATCATCTCCTCGCGCCATCAGGGCATCGTCAAGATCGGCCGCGACAAGAAGGTGAAGTGGATCCTCGCTTCTCCGGAAGGCTGGAAGAAGGGCTGGGCTGAAAAGGTCCTCACCCCGGTTGACGCCAAGGGCAACAAGATCAAGTGCGAAGGTTCCAAGTGCGAAGGCGACTTCGACTGGTCCTGGACGCAGCACACCGCCTGGCGCATCGACAGCAAGTCCGACAAGAACGTCATCTACCTCTCCGTCTTTGACAACGGCGACGCCCGCGGCATGGAACAGCCCGCCCTTCCGGACATGAAGTACTCCCGCGCCGTGGTCTACAAGATCGACCAGAAGAAGATGACGGTCGAACAGATCTGGGAAGTGGGCAAGGAACTCGGCCATCCGTACTTCTGCCCGGTCACGGGTCTGACGAAGTACATGGAGGACAAGGACACCATGATGGTGTACTGGTCCACCGCCGGTCTCGACGCCACGCCTGAAAAGGCGGGCAACAAGCTCGGCCGCGTCCAACCGCACATCGCCGAATACCGTTGGGGCGAAACCAAGCCGGTCGTCGACATCCAGCTCAACGACACCTTCGGCTACCAGGCCTTCCCGATCAGCGTCGAAAAGGCCTTCACGAAGAACTGATGACTGCTCAAAGTTGATTCTTCAGTCCTGAGCGAGCGGGTGAAGCAGCAATGCTTCGCCCGCTTCGTTTCTTCCGATTCGCCGGCTTCATCCAAACGTTCGCTTCGGATGCATTCGTTCACTGTGCGCCTGCTGCGGCCGCTGCGTCGAACCCGTCGCCTGCTCCTGCGGAATAAAAAAAGCCTCCCGAAGTCGGGAGGCTTTTTCATGCCGGGAATGCTCGAAAAGCTGCTCGATCAGTTGGCGCGCGTGAACGTGATGAGCGGGATTTCGTTGAAGGTGCCGCTTCTCACGGGGAAGCCCGCCCAGAAGCCCGCGCCCTGGGAGACGTAGAGCTTCATGCCGCCCACCTCATAAAAGCCCTTGACGAAGCCGTTGTTGGCAAGCGAGGCGAGAATCGCGACGGGACCCGTGTGGCCGCCGTGGGTGTGACCCGAAAGCTGCAGATCCACCTTCCAGGCAGGGTTCGCAGCCTCGGGAGCCGTGCGGGGCTGATGGTCCATCAGGATGCGGAGGTCGTCGTCGGCAAGATTGGAGAGCGTGCCCGCAAGGTCGTGACGGCCTGCGCCCGTGCGCTCGGCGGCGAGGTCGTCCACGCCCGCCACCGTCACGCGGCGGCCCTTGACGGCGATGGAGACGGCCTCGTTCTCGAGGATCACGACGCCATGGCGCCTGATGATCTCAAGTAGCTTCTCGCGCTCGGGACGGATGTACTCATGGTTGCCCGTCACGCCGAAGATGCCGTAGGCGGCCTTGAGGCCGGAAAGAGGCGCGAGGTCCGCGTCGCGCTGAAGAACGGCAGCCTCCCTGTCGAGCGGACCGTCGGAGAAGTCGCCCGTGATGAGGACGAGGTCGGGCTTCGCCTCATTGACGGCCTTCACCACGGCTTCGGTGCGGGCGGCGGGAAAGAGGTTCGAGGCGTGCAGGTCCGTGATCTGGGCGACCTTGAAGCCCTCGAGCTCGGGCGGAAGGTTTCTGACGGCCACGGTCATCGGCTCGACCGTGGGCTCGGAGAGCGCGTTCCAGGTCGAGGTGATGCCGAAGAAGATGCCGAAGACGGCCACGAAGCACGTCGAGACGATCGTGAAGAGGTCGCGCTTCTCGACGGGAAGCCCCATCTTCCTGCGCACGAGTCCGCGCACGCCGCCGATCACGTCGCGCGCGAGCGCCAGCAGGAAGAACCAGTAGGCAAAGCTCACGAAGAGCCCCGTGACGGGCAGCGTGTCGACGATGAAGGCGCGCTCGAAGAGGTCCGTCATGTCGAGAAAGGCGAAGTGCGAGGCGCCCGCAAGCGCAAAGAAGGCCGTGACGGCAAGCTTCGAGGTCGTGCCGAGATGGGCGATGCGGATCGTGCGCCAGATGCCGTAGGCGGCCATCAGTGCCGTGACGAGCGCGCAGATGAGATAGACGGTGACGTGCATGGAAATGGAATCGGTCTTGTGGTCTGGTGGTTTGGGAGACTTCTGCGAAAAGCCTGAGGGAGGCCCGTCCGAACGTGAAGCGGCAGGCATTGTACACGGAGGCGCAGGAATACTGGTGCTGCAAGGCGTCGAATTCTTGCGCAATGTCCTCATCTGTGGACGGCATTGCCATTCCCAAGAGAATGGCTGAGGAAGGAAGACCGGATGCAGCAGGGCTGCAGGTCAGGAAACTAGGCAACCTCGCCGCTGAATCGGGAGGGACTTGTGAAGACCATGGCCGCCTGTTCCTCCTCGAGCCTGCGGCTGTGCTCGCGTTCGAGAAGTTGTTCGCCCCAAAGGCGGCAGAAGGCGAGGAAAGCCTGGAGGTCGGAGGAGCGGTACTTCTGCTTGTGCATGCAGAAGGAGAGCTGCCTTGTGAAGGTCTCGGGACACTTGACACGCCTGAGGTGCGGGCCGAAGAACGGATCGTGGAGGATGCGCTCGGATATGAAGGTGAGGCCCATGCCGTTGATGATCATGCCGACGATCGCCTCGAAGCTGTTGACGTTCGCGATGATGTTGTGCTCGGAGAGGTGAAGGCCGATCTGGGCGTCGAAGAAGATGCGGGTGCTCGAGCCCTCCTCTCGAAGAATCCAGCGCTCGCGAGAGAGCTGCTCCCAGGTCGCGACGCCCTGTGTGAGACGGTGACCCTTGGGCGCCACCACGACCATTTCGTCGGAAATCCACGGCTCGGTGATGAGGTGCGGATTTGTGACGGGCCCCTCGACGATCGAGACGTCGGTCGAGAAGTTGAGAAGCGATTCGGCCACCTCGGCGGTGTTGGCGATGCGCATTTCGGGCATCCAGCCCGCGTGCGCCTGGAAGTCGCGCATCAGGTCCGAGAGCATGAAGGAGCCGATCGTGAACGTACAGGCAAGCCTGAGCTGGCCCGTCGTGCGACCCGAAAAGAGCGACTCGATGTCGTCGGTGCGCTCCATGAGCTCGTCGGCGGCGGGCTTGAGCCGTCTGCCTTCGGCCGAAAGAAGGAGTCGGCCGCGGGTGCGCTCGAAGAGCGTGACGCCGAGGCGCCCCTCGAGCTCCGTCAGGGCCTGGCTCACCGCGCTCTTGCTCATCGCAAGATCCTGCGCCGCAACCGACAGGTTCTCGGTGCGGGCGACTGCAAGAAAGACCTGCATCTGGCGAAGCGTAATCTGCATGACTGGGTCCTCGTGGGAAGGTTGGCGGGAATGACGGTCCGGCTCCCTCGAACGAGGGACCGTCTGAAAGCCGGCATTCTCAAACGATGATTATGGCACGCACGCTCCGTGATCCGAAGCCCCAAGCGGGTAAACCCGCGAGGGAATCACACGCCGGGCTCAGACGACGGGCCTGCGCCTCTCCCTCGAAAGACCGAGCAGAATCCGCATGTCGGAGCTGAGCTTCACGTCGTGCAGGACCGAAGGGTCTCCGCACCAGACGACGTCCTCGGGCGAAAGACGCCAGGCGGCGTGCCTGATGAAGCTCTCTCCTAGAAGTGCGGCCGCCCTCGGAATGCTCATCACGTCGACCAGTCCGATCTCGTAGTCGGGCCAGTTTCGAGGGCCGCCCAGAAGCAGTCCCGGCGTGAAGTGCCGCCTGCAGTACGGCCTGTTGCGCCCGATCTCGCGGTGAACCGCCATGCCCGTGAAGAGGATCGTGTTGTGCGTGCGCTGGCGCGTGGGCTCGATTTCGGCCGAGGTGCTGTAGCGGGCGAAAACGCATCCCGGAAAATCGACTTCCATCGAGGGCGGCACGGGCCAGGCCACCTGCTGACGAACCTTCTCGGCCGCATAGTCCGAGGACCAGTTGCCGATCGACTCGCGGGCCTCCTTCGGGAGGTTCTTCACGACATTCCAGCGGGCGAGAATGCGGCGGGGCTTCGCGGCGCCTTCATTCGTCTTCACGTTCGTGAACCTCAGGCGCTTCTCCTCCTCGAATTCGACCCTCAGGGCGTCGGGATCGGTCGCAAAAATCGAAAGCGGCACGACGACGCTCATCACGCGCGTCTCAACATTGGCCTCAATCCACTCGGCGGCGTCCTCAAATGCAAAAAGGTACTTCGCCTGCTGCGCCGCGTAGTCGAGCCCGGCAACCTCCTCGGCGCAGGCCGAGCGCACGCGGTCCGAAAGAAGAAGCCTCGGCAGTTCGACGCCGGCACCTTGATTGAAGGCGCTGTACGACGCCCAGGGCCCGATCGAGATGAGCTCAGTCATCGGATGCCTGTAGGTGCGAAGCCACTCGGCCGCCTCGACGGGATCCTCCGTCATGATGACGCTCCTTCGCCTCAATTCCGCCTGACGCCTTGCAACGTCCACCGCCAGAAGCACCGTTCCCGGGGCCGTCTCCTTGTCTTCCATGTCCATCGCGCAGTTGCGGGCGCTGCCACGGGCAGGCCCTATCCTTAATATTAAATGTTTTATAGAAGGTACATTCTATTCGAAGAAGCCGAAAAAGGCCTCCCCCTGCGGAAGGCCTGCAAAAAGTCGTGAGGGCGCAGGATGTCCCGGCTTTCGGTAAAGCCGAACGACTGAAGTTAGGTCGGTCGCATTTTCCGAACGATCGGTTCTGAAAAAAACGACGCCTCCGAACGAATTTTCTGCCAAAATAGCTCCGCAAACCAAGGGTAATCCCGCCCTTTTCTTGAGAATTCCCATGTTCAAAAAGCTTCACTACAAGGTTCGCGGCCTGCCCACGCCGCTCGCCGGTCTCGCGCTCGGCATTGCGAGTCTGGGCTGGTGCCTCGAGAACGCCCTGCCGCTCGCGGGTTGGGGCCAGACGACGGGTGCCGTGATCGGCCTCGTCATGATCGGCTTTCTGGTGCTTCGCTTCACGGCGCACCACGACACGCTCTGGGCCGACCTGAAGCATCCCGTCGTGGGCAGCATCGTCCCGACGTTCGCGATGTGCCTGATGGTGGTCTCGAAGACCGCGAGCCACTGGATGCCCGAAGCGGGCGTCGTGCTCTGGTGCGCGGCGGTGCTCCTTCATCTGGCGGCGCTCGGCATCTTCGTCGTGAACCGCCTGCAGGAACCGAGGCTCGAGCTCATGGTGCCCTCCTGGTTCGTGCCGCCCATCGGCATCGTGGTGGCCGACGTGACCTTCCCCGAGGTGGCCGTGATGCTTCCCTTCGCGAAGATCCTCTTCTGGATGGGCGCCGCGGCCTATGCCGTGCTCCTGCCGCTGATGATCTACCGCCTCTTCTTCCTCCCCGAAGTCCCCAACGGCGCCAAGCCCACGATCGCGATTCTGGCCGCGCCCGCGAGCCTGCTGCTTGCAGGCTATCTCACGGTCGAGAAGGATCCGTCGCTTCTCCTCGTCGCGCTCCTCTTCGGCATCGCGATCCTCATGACGGTCGTGATCTACTTCGCCTTCTGGCGCCTCCTGAGGCTTCAGTTCTCGCCGGGCTACGCGGCCTTCACCTTCCCGATGGCCATCGGCGCGACGGCGCTCTACAAGCTCTCGAACCTCGTGGCGGGCTTCCCCGGCGCCCTTCACTACGCGCACCAGATCCGCTTCCTCGCCCACGTCGAAGTGACGGTCGCCGCCGTGGTGATCCTCTATGTGGCGGCCCTCTACGCGAAGAACCTCCGCGGCATGCTCCCGAAGCTACCCGCCGCAGCCTGAGTCTCCAGGCAGCACGCCCCGCACAAACCTTGAACCAAACGGCGTCCCGCTTCATCCGGCAGGGCGCCGTTTTTCATTGTTCTCTTCATCTCGTCCCGCGCACGACATTCGGGAAACGGCGATGCCGTTCTCATAATGTCGCGCAAGGATGACGACCGCCTCCAAACGCAGGCCCCAAGGTCGATTCCGCCCGTTTGTTGCGTTTGCGCAACAGCATAGGGGTTATCACCGCATTCCGGCCGGATGCCCTGTCCCGCAGGCCAATGCGCTGAATACGAAGATCATCTGAAAAGGGGGCTTCTTGCGAATCGCCCCCTCTTGTCCCAGAATCCCCCGTAGCCACGCGAAAAGCAGTGACTCCCAAATTTTCCCTTTTATTTGGATGACAAGATTATGTTCAAGAAGTCTCTTATCGCTGTCGCCGTTCTCGGCGCTACCGCTTTCTCCGTTCAGGCCGCTGAAGTCACGATGTACGGCAAGGTTGACCTGGGTCTCCAGTACAAGACCAGTGAAGTCACCGTCGGCGACAAGACCATGGTCGATGAAGACACGTTCTCCATGGAAAACGGTCTCAACTCCGCCTCCCGCTTCGGCGTGAAGGGTACGGAAGACCTCGGCAACGGTCTGAAGGTCGGCTTCCAGCTCGAAAACGGCTTCAAGGCCGACTCCGGCGAATTCAAGACCTCCGGCAAGCTCTTTGACCGTCAGGCCACCGTCGCCCTCTCCTCCGACTTCGGTACGCTCACCATGGGCCGCGTCGGCGGCATTGGTTCCGGCGCCGGCTTCGACCTCGTCTACGGCTACGCCGACGCCTTCGACGGCGGCTCTGGTAGCGTTCTCGGCCTTGCCAAGTCCGACCGCTACGACAACATGATCACGTACCAGACCCCGAAGTTCGCCGGTATGCAGGCCACGGTCCAGTACTCCTTCAATGAATCCAGCACCGACAAGGACCGTGAAGGCTCTTCCGCCGTCAACCGCTACGCTTCCGCCGGTCTGACGGGCAGCTTCGGTGCTCTGAACACGGTTCTCGCCTACGAATTCCAGAACTACGAGTCCTTCGACGCCACTGCGCACGAAGACGGCCACACCGTCTACCTCGGCGGCAACTACGACTGCGGCTTTGCCAAGACCTTCGTGATGGCCCAGTACTTCAAGGGTCTCAAGGTTGGCAACGTCAACGCTCTCGACATGCTCGGCGACATCGACGTCACCGATAAGGTTACCTACGAAGACAAGGCCAATGAAATCTACGACAAGGGTGCCAAGGGCTACGGCCTCCACCTCGGCACGATCGTTCCGATCAGCAACGGCGACCTGACGGTCGGCGCCTACTACGTTGACGGCACGGGCGAATCTTCTGAAGCTGCTGTTGAAGACCGCGACTTCGACTACCTCGGCCTCGCTACGAAGTACGAATACCGTCTGAGCAAGCGTACGTCCGTCTATCTCGGCGCCGGCTACTACAAGGCTACGGTTGACGCTACGTCCGGCCAGAACAATGAAATCGAACAGAAGGTCGGTGAAGTCTTCACGGGTCTGACGCACGCTTTCTAAGAGGTGTGTAGCACTTTAGTGCCCCCCCCTGCGCATGAAAGCGGGGAATTAAATTAGGGCGTACAACCACGGTTGTACGCCCTAAAATCTTATGGGGGAC
>ENA-UEPW01001073-UEPW01001073.1-human-gut-metagenome-genome-assembly--contig:-NODE-1073-length-13499-cov-20.997392_pt1 | contig 13499 bp, 10 predicted proteins | sample MGYA00242935_ERZ507936 | MGnify/ENA primary metagenome ERZ507936 (study PRJEB26167, sample SAMN06115469) | human gut metagenome | host: Homo sapiens | place: China:Chongqing | collected 2016-06-23... | reverse complement strand
ACGCCACGACACTGCACCACCTCAAAAGTTTTTAGTGACACCTCTATCGTTTCAATTCGTTTTCCGTCAATGGTGGCGGATAGGATAAGGGAGTCTTTTCGTTTGTGGTAACCGCCCACACAATGGTGCATCGTCCTTCCTTCCTCTGCCATTTCTTCCACGCTCTCTATGACTTTGACGCAAATAAGGCTGTCGGTAAAGGCAAGTCCGAAGAATATGCCCTTAGCTTTCAGATATTGTTTCTCGTCCTCAATCGCTTTCCTGCGTTGCTGTTCAGTCCGCTCATGTTTCCTTTGCAGGTTGCGCTTTGCCACCAACTTGTCGTGTTCAACTTTGAGGTCGGCAGGGCAAACGTATTTCGGGCTGTTTGTGTCCTTGCCGAAATGACGCAGGAGGTCTATGGTGTCACGCCACATTGAGCCGTCCTCAATAGTATAGCCGTTGCGGATACATATCTTGATTGAAGCCCAATACTCTCCAATATTGAAAGAGTGGTACAGATAGTAGCGCAACATGGGATATTGCCCTGCCTTCAACAGCGTTTCCGCACGGCTGTCCGACAATAATGCCGGTATTAGTTTGGTGGGTACAATGTCGTGGAAATTGCCGTTAAAGCCGTTTCTGCGGAGCGTCGGCAACACCTTATATCTTGGATATATCGGGGAATATGAGATATGGCGGTACGCTTCATTGTCATTGCGGATAGCAAAAGGAGAAGCGAATGAGAACGTGTCGATGTAGCATCCCAATGTGCGTGGAATGGCAACAACAGCCTTACGCCCTTGTTCATTCCACCAATACTGCCCGATTTCAAGGGCATAGGACTTGGCATTAACCCCTTTCTCCATACCCACGACAAGCAAGAACATTCGTAGCACTTGGTATTCTCCGCTTGTGGTAAGGGTTGTGAAATACTGCTTTTGTCTTACCTTGCGCTGATAGGTGAGGCAGACTTTCAAACTTGCTCCACATTCGGGACACGTACAATGCTCGGTCTGCTCCGTCATTACCCAACTATGACCGCAATCCATACAAGTGGTACGACCTTTCGGCAAGCGGTGTGCATAATGCTCCACGCAATTACGGAATGCCCAATTTATCTGTATCGGGGTTATCGGGCGTAGTTTCTTGCTTTGGGCAAGAACTGCTTTTTCAAATTTGTTTCTCGGTTTCATAAGCCAAAATCAAATAATGAGGGTTGAACTTGGGTTTCTGTTTTCGCCTTTGTCGGCTTGGTGCGGTTCTGCAACTTGCGGAGTTCCTCGTCTTGGTATCTGCGGACTGCCTGCTGACGTGCTTCTGCTTTTTCCTCTGCCGTGAGTTCCACAATGTGGTTCACCGCCACTTGGCATTGGATAGGCTTGCCCACCTCAATCTCGTTCTCGTCATAGTAGTGTACTGCTTGTCCGTATATCTCTCCGTCCGTGAAGCCGTTACAACCGCTTTTCTGCACATAGTTCAGAATGTAGGTTACGCAATCGTCAATGTTCTTGGCTGGATTGCGGTAGTTCTTCGCAAAGAGCGTGTCTTCCTCCGCACGTTGTTCCAAATACATCTGTATCGTTCTCTTGAAATGGTCTGTTCCTTTCATATCGCTGTCGTTTTTATGAGTTGTCAAATAGTATGTTTCAAAATCTCCCTCCAATAAATCGGCTCAACCTCGCTCAATAGGAAGTCTATAAAGTCCTTCCGTGCGTCCTTGTTCAGTTCGTGGTAGAGTCCACGGAACACGGACATATTGCCGTTGAGGTATGTTTCCACCATGTACTCGAAGATGTTGCCCACCTCGTAGTATCTGCATTGTTGCTCCACTGTCTTGCTTCTTCTCTTTGCCATGTCGGTAGGGATTAAAGGGTGAATAACCAAAGAATGAAGCCGAAGAACAGGATAACGGAAAGAATAGCCACGATTACCCCTATTGCCACTCGGAACACTCCGTTTATTATCTCTCTGACGATGTACCAAAGGATGCCGGACACCCAAAAGGCGGTGCGCATGATTAGGGTGCATATCGCAAGCCCTATGTATTGCGCCATTTGTCTGAAATTTACCGTTGCTGTCATAGCCGTATCATTTGTTAAGTTCCACGATGCTGTCTATCCTGCCGTATAGGAAACTGCGGAGTGCGGTCTTGTCGGTAGCCTTGTATTCCGCCCAATGTCCATACTGCTTTACAATGTAGGTTCGGAGAATGTCGGAAAAGTCAAACATCCAACCTTGCAAGGGTACTGCGCTCTTGAAATAGGTGTTGCTGTTCACGTTGCGTGTAAGCCAATCCTTTTCCTCTCGGCTCAATTTCTCACCATTGTTCAGTTTGGTGCGAAGTCCGTACACCTTGCTGCCTTGCAGGTTCTCCAAACTTGGTACTTCCCATGCCACGAATTTTGTTGCTATTGCCGTTCTCATATCCGTTTTGTTTTTGATTTTTTGTTTTTTAATGCGGATTCAAGAGCTGAGGGAGTTGAGTTTCAAACTATCTTATCTGCTTCTCGTTTATCCGACATTTTTTTTAATGCGTCTTTCTGTCGCATCGGTCGTTTTCGTTTCGGGTGCTTAAAAAGGTAGGGATTAGGGAATGCAAGGTTTTTCGGAAAAATACTACCCGAAAGGCTGGAGATTTTTCCAGAAAACAGGAGGCTTGACCTTGCTTTCCCGTACAATCCCGGAGTTACCTTTGCACCCAGCACGAAAATGACTGCCTGATGCGGCTCACTGAAAGGCGCGAAAATGGAGGTAAACGGAAGTGGAGGCAGATTAGACAGGAAAACTTCAAAAGAGAAATCCGTGAAAAAGACATCCCCAACAGAAAAGAACATAGCCGGTAGCGTGAAACCGAGCAAACCATCGGCAAGGAAGTATGTTTTTATCTGTTTGGCCAAACGTGTTTGGTCGGATGGATAAAATCATTCTTCCCGGTTTGTCTGCCGTGAGTGACGGCTTGTTCCATTTATGGAATGTGCGGTCATACACGGCTTTCCGCTTCCGGCTCAAAAGGACAACGAAAAAAGAAAAATCGTCAAAACCCCGTAAAAGCACCTCTTTGGCATAAGCACAAAAGAAAGGGGCCTTGTCTCATCAGTCTAAACTATTGTTTAGGCGTGAGGCAAAGCCCTTTTCTCCGCTTATGCGGCAGTCGGCACACGTTCGTTCAAAATCTTTTTGGGCGATGGTGTGCTGACGGATAAAATCGCTTTTACGGAAAAACTTGTGTGAGAAGAAAAAATCAGGAGATTCATTTCTAAATCTCCCGTTTTATTGTTACTTTTGCATACGAAGAGTTCTTTGAAGGTTACGCAACGCACAGAAGAATAATGCAGTAGATAACTAACTAATTCGTAACCTATTACTATTATGAGCGATTACCCAATGCTCATTTCCAATAAATTACACTCTTTTCGTAACTTCCGTATGCAAAGTTACTACTTATCCACCGATTTTCAAAGAAAATTATTATTACTTATTGTGTTGTTGGCAAAAATCGCTATCTTTGCGTGCTACTTCGTGTAGCACTTTTTTATTAATCAAGGAAAAAATTAAAAAACAAATAAGTAAATGGCAACATTAGAGAAAATCCGGAAAAGATCCGTACTTCTGCTCGTTATCATCGGTGCGGCGCTTGTGGCGTTCATCATCGGTGATTTCTTGAACTCTGGCCGCAACATCTTTGGTGACGGCACTACGGTGGCTAAGGTCGATGGCGAAAAAATCGACTATCTGGCGTTCCAGCAACGCTACAGCGAATTTACTGAACAAAACAAAAACGCTTCTCAGCAGGACGCTGCTACGGTGCAGAACCAAGTGCTCGGAACGATGATTCAGGAAACGCTCTTCAATGAGGAGTATGACGCTCTCGGAATCGATGTCACTGACACCGAGCTGTCAAACTATATGTACAAACAAATGGCAATGCGCGACCAGGACTTCGCTCAAACGCTCGGTCAGCTCGCTCAGAGCTTGGCGGGAAACGAGAAGGCAAACGCGCTCCTCGGCAACGCTACTTCGCAGGAGATGATGGTGCAGAGCATCCGCAAAATCATCTTCAATCCTAACCAGTTCGGTTTGACTTCCGAGCAGGTGAAGGCTGCGCAGGACTGGTGGCTAACTAAGGAAAACGACGCTACTGAGCAGTTGAAACAAGCTAAATTCGGTATGCTCTTCCAAGGCGCCGTGCAAGCAAACGCTCTTGAAATCGAGGCGATGAAGGCTCAACGCATGAACTCTTACGATGTGCAGATGGTGGCTCTTCCTTACGCTTCGCTGAAGGATGACGACTACAAGGTTTCTGACGAGGAAATCAAGGCTGTATACAACGCTGAAAAGAACCGCTTCGCTCTCGACGAGGAGGCGCGTCTGGCTTACTACATCACCGTCCCGGTGGTTCCTTCTGCCGCCGACTTGCAGAAAGCCGACAAGTTCCTCGCAAGAGTCGACTCTGCTCTCCACGCTTCTCAGGGTCTTGAGGGCGTGCGCCAGTTCAACGAGCTGTCAATCAACGAGCGCAAAGCGCGTCAAAGCGAGCTCGCAAGCCTCGGTATGGACGCAAAGCAGTTTGCCGACTCTGCTGCCGTTGGTCAAATCTCTAAAATCTACACTCGCGGCGACAACCGCACCATCTACCGTCTTCTCTCTAAGAACTCGGAAATCGACTCTGTAAAGGTTGTCGTGGCTCCGGTGGAAGGCGACAAGAAGAAACAGGATGCTGCCCTTGCCGACCTCAACGCTGGAAAGACTGTTAAGGACGTTAAGGCCGACACTACTGAAATCGACATCTTCGCCGCTTTGCAGCAGGGTGCCATGACTGATGAGCAGAAGGCTAAACTTCTCGCTGCCGGCGACGAATATTTCGTGCTCGACTCTACCGACAAGGGCGCGGCTATCTGCAAGGTTATCGAGAAGAAAGCTCCGAAAACCGTATACAACATCGGTGAAGTTTCATTCGTGGTCGACCCAAGCAAGGACACTCGTGCAAACTTGCTCAACGACCTCCAGAAGTTCCTCGACAAGAACAACACGGCTCAGGCGTTCTTCGACAACGCTGCCAAGGCCGAACACTCATACACGGCTATGAGAGACGTCGTTCTTTCAAGCCAGGCTATGCTCGGAAACTCGGTGAAGAACTCTTCGAAACTTATCCACTGGCTCTTCAAAGACGCCAAGGAAGGTGAAGTGTCTGCCATCCAGCAAGACAACGACGTGCTCATCGTTGTGGCTCTCGCTCAAGTTTACGACGACGGTTTCCGTCCGTTGTCCGACCCTGAGACTAAGGCTTACTGCGAGATGAAGGCGCGCAACCTCAAAAAGGCGGATGCGCTCGCAAAGAAATATGCCGGAAAGGCAAACGACATCAACGGATACGCTCGCTTGATGAACAGCGCGGTTCAGACCTTAACCGTTGGCACTTATCCTAACATGGAGGCTGCCCTCGACGGTCAGGTGCCGTTCGCTAAAGTCGGAAAAGTTTATGGTCCTGTAAAAGGCACAAACTCTCTCTTCGTCTACACTGTTGTGAAGAAAAACGCAGCGGTAAACAAAATCGACGACGCTCAACTTGCAAACATGTGCAAGCAGCAGCTCGGCCAGGCGCTGACAAGCGACTTCTGGGCTTTGCTCAAGGGCGGCAAGGAGGTGACGAACAACATCATAAACTTCCGCTAATAATTTATGGAAATCAATTCCTTTAAATAAAGTTTTCATAATATGCTATGAAGAGGTAGAGCCGTGAGGCTCTGCCTCTTGTTTTTTTCACGGCAATGTACTACTTTTGCATTGTCTCTGAATTTGAATATTTAAACATATAATATAACAATATGTACAGAACAAAAACTTGTGGAGAACTCCGCCTGGCAAACGCCGGCGAGACTGTGACTCTGGCAGGATGGGTGCAACGCGCCCGAAAAATGGGTGGCATGACTTTTGTCGACCTTCGCGACCGATACGGCATCACCCAATTGGTGTTCAACAACGAGGTTGACGCCCAGTTGTGCGAGGCTGCCAACCACCTCGGCAGGGAATTCGTAATCCAAGTGTCGGGAAAGGTGTCGGAACGGTCGAGCAAGAACGCGAACATGCCTACCGGCGAAATTGAGATAATCGTTGACAGCATGACGCTGCTCAACAAGAGCGAAGTGCCGCCGTTCACAATCGAGGACAACACCGATGGTGGCGACGACCTCCGTATGAAATACCGCTACCTCGACTTGCGCCGCGCTGCCGTGCGCAAAAACCTCGAGCTGCGCCACCGCATGACGATGGAGGTGCGCCGCTACCTTGACAGCAAGGGATTCCTTGAAGTGGAGACGCCTATGCTCATCGGCTCGACGCCGGAGGGCGCACGCGACTTTGTCGTGCCTTCACGCATGAACCCCGGACAGTTCTACGCTTTGCCGCAGTCGCCGCAAACGCTGAAACAGCTGCTAATGGTCTCTGGATTCGACCGCTACTTCCAAATCGTGAAATGCTTCCGCGACGAGGACCTGCGCGCCGACCGTCAGCCGGAGTTCACGCAGATCGACTGCGAAATGAGCTTCGTGGAGCAGGAAGACATCATCGAGATGTTTGAGGGTATGGCGAAACACCTGTTCAAGGAGCTTCGTGGAGTGGAGCTCAACGAGCCGTTCCTGCGCATGCCTTGGAGCGACGCTATGAAATATTACGGAAGCGACAAGCCCGACCTGCGATTCGGAATGAAGTTTGTCGAACTGATGGACATCATGAAGGGACACGGCTTCTCTGTGTTTGACAACGCTGCCTACATCGGCGGAATCTGCGCCGAGGGTGCGGCTTCCTACACTCGCAAGCAGCTCGACCAACTGACGGAATTTGTAAAACGCCCGCAAGTGGGTGCCAAAGGTATGGTATACGCGCGCGTGGAAGCTAACGGCAACGTGAAGTCAAGCGTCGACAAATTCTACTCGCAGGAGGTTCTTCAGGAAATGGCGAAGGCTTTCAACGCAAAGCCGGGCGACCTTATCCTCATCCTCAGCGGCGACGACGCTATGAAGACGCGCAAACAACTCTGCGAGCTGCGCCTTGAGATGGGACGTCAACTCGGACTCCGCGACAAAGACAAATTCGCTTGCCTCTGGGTGGTCGACTTCCCGATGTTTGAATGGAGCGAGGAGGAAGGCCGTCTGATGGCTATGCACCATCCGTTCACGCATCCTAAGGATGAGGACATCCCATTGCTCGACACCGATCCGGCTGCCGTGCGCGCCGACGCCTACGACATGGTCGTAAACGGTGTGGAAGTCGGAGGCGGTTCAATCCGTATCCACAACTCAAAACTGCAGGCCAAGATGTTTGAAATCCTCGGATTCACTCCGGAGAAAGCACAGGAGCAGTTCGGATTCCTGATGAACGCTTTCAAATACGGTGCGCCGCCTCACGGAGGACTCGCCTACGGCCTCGACCGTTGGGTATCGCTCTTCGCCGGTCTCGACTCAATCCGCGACTGCATCGCGTTCCCGAAAAACAACAGCGGTCGCGACGTTATGCTCGACGCTCCGGCTCCGCTCGACCAGAAGCAGCTCGACGAGCTCAACCTTGTTGTCGACCTCAAAGACTAATTTTTTCACATCAATATTGCAAACAGCGGCGTGCCATGCACGCCGCTGTTTTTGTTTCCTCAATATCAAAAACCACCATCCAACGCATTCGCCAACGGCGCAATGCGAAAAAAACGCCCTCATCATCGGTTTGCACCAACGGCGCGATGCGAAAAACCGCCGAAGAGCGGTTTCATACGTTAGCACGGGGTTGGCTTGCCTACCCCGTGACATCAATCCATTCGTAACTACCGCCGAAGAGCGGTTGTAGAAACGTCATCCCAGCAAAACCATGACACCGATTTTCTATCTATTGCACGAAAGGCGGAGCCCGAGGTCGCCACCGCGGTAGTTTGGAGTGTTGTAGTTACGAATCGACACACGACAAAGCCTCGCAACGTTATAGCAGCAGCCACCACGGTACACACGGCGGGAACCCGATGACGGTCCCTGTGGGTCGCTCTGTGAGGACGATGTGTAGTCACCATACCAGTCGCTACACCATTCCCAGACGTTGCCGCTCATGTCGTAGATGCCAAGCTCGTTGGCTTGTTTCGTGGCTACAGCATGGGTCTCTTTTCCGCTGTTGCCATCATACCACGCCACCGAGCCGATATTGTTGCCTCCGGCATACTTATAGTCTCGGCTCTTACGCCCGCCCCGGGCGGCATATTCCCACTCAGCCTCCGTGGGCAGACAGAACTGCTTTCCCGTCAATTGGTTCAACTTTTGAATAAACGCCTGACAGTCATTCCACGACACATTTTCAACAGGAAGATTGTCTCCTATGCGCCGTGATGGGTTGCTGCCCATCACGGCTTTCCACAACGCCTGCGTCACTTCTGTCTGCCCGATGTAGTAGTCGCTGAGCGTCACCTGATGTGCCAGCTTTTCAAAATCCCACACATCGCTGCCCTGCTCAGAGGTCGCGCCCATCGTGAATGTGCCGCCCTTGACCGCCACCATCGTGAACTGGACTCCGTTGACCGTGAATGTCTGGTTGAAGTCGCGGAACGCCATCGTAAGCGGTGCGCCTGCCGATGTGATGTCTAAATCGCGCACGTCAATAATGTCGCCGCCACGCATCGCCGAGACAGAATGATGCCCGAAGCCGACTACCGCAGTCAGCGGTGTCGTACCGAGTTCTTTGCCGTCGACTATTATCCGCATTCCCGACTTCTCCGATATGAACCACACGCTGCGTCCCGTCGTCAGCTTCACCGACAGCGACGCCTCCTTGCCCTCCTCCACAGAAAACTGCTGCTGGAGGTCGGCACAGCCCGATTTCTTCAACACGAGCGTATGGCTGCCAACGAGCAGTCGCTCCACAACGTTTGGCGTGACGCCATACTGCTTGCCGTCAATCCAAATCTCGGCGTCCATCGGGTCGCTGTCGACAGAGGCAGAGCCGTAGATGGGCTGCGGTGTGAGCTGTACTGTCTGCGCCCGACCGGCAACGACTTCCAGCTGACGGCGCGCGTCGCGGTGGCCCGCCATCGACACCACGATGTCGCACAGTCCCTCGCCCTGACGCCACGACAACGTTCCGCTGCCCTTGCGGTCGCCGTCGACGGTCACCACTGCTCCCTGCGGAGCCTGCACCGTTATCTCGGCGAAGCGGGCGGCGAGCGTCACCGCCACGTTGGCTGTCTGCCCGTCGGCGACACTGACATTGCGCCGCTCCACGGCATATTGCGGAGCCTGAAGGCGCAACGAGTGGCTTCCGGAGGCTATGCGGTCAAGCGTCAGGGGCGTCTGCCCCACCTGCTTCTCGTCGAGAAATACCAACGCGCCCGACGGTGTCGACGTCACCGTCACCGAGCCGAATGCCGGGCGCAACGCGAACTGCAGCTCCTTGCGCGGCTGGTCGACGGTCACCATTCCCGCCTCGTCGTGATAGAGCGGAAGCGAGAGGCGGTAGGGCATCTCGTCGCCGATTGCCAGCTTGCGGCGGAACGGCGTGACCTCGCCGGTCGACTCGTTGTTGAGCCACACCTCCGCGCCCTGCGGCTCACTGTTGATAATCAGGAATCCCGAGTGCTGCTGCGTCGAGGCTGCCTGCACCGGCGCTCCGGCGGTGCGGAGTTTCAACAGATAGACCGTGGCCTCCTTCAGCGCGCCGGTAGGGAAATAGTAGTCGCGCACAGGCTCATAGTCCTGGTGCATAATGGTGATTTTCTTTACCCTCGGCTGCACATAGACCCACACTTCACCGATTTTCTGTTCAGTCTTGACCACCTGTATCACACCTGTGTCGAAGCCAAACCCCGTCTGCGTGGTCTCCACCTTAATCAGCGCGCATGTCTGCCCGTTGGGGTCGGTCACCGGATGCGTCACCCTGGCGTCCATATCCATCGGCCTCTCCTCGAAGCCTGCCACACTCATTGTCTGCGCCACGGCAGCAACTGCAGCCAGCGCGATTATCGAGAAAATAGCAATCAGTCGTTTCATTTGTCTTCAGTCTGTCTGTTTAATTGTTAGAAATCGGCGGGCGAGACCACTCCGAAATTCGGGTCGGGCTGTTCCTGCCATGTGCGCACATGAATGACCGGCTGGTCCGGGTTTGTAAGGTCGAAAATCAGGGTCAGGTAGCCGGTGTCGCCATAGTTGGAAGAGTAGTAGTCCTGCTTTATCTCGATGCCGTAGCGCTCCACGCCCTTCTGCAGCTGGTAGATGCGGTTTTGCGAGAAGTGGAGGTTTATGTAGTCCTTCGACTGGAACTGGCGGCGCAGGTTGCGCAGGAACTCCCGTTTTGTCAGCTGCGTGAACTGCACGCGGTGGTTGTTCATATACCCCTCCTTGTTGAGCTGCGGAGCCACCTGCAGCCGCTTCCCGAGCACGATGACCGCGTTGTCGTCGAAGACCTTGTCGAGATATTCCAGATTCTTCGTGGCGTAGGCTGTACGGTAGTCCTCGAGGAATCCCACGATGCGCGTGCGCGACTTCTCCGACCAGTCAAGATGTCCGAGCACCACGTCGTTCATCGCCTCGCGTCCGAGTCCCATGGCTACATGCGTGATTTGCTTGGAGTTTGAGTCGATGTAGAACGAGAGCTTCTCGTTGAATACACGTCCGCGGTTGAATCGGCAGCTCACCGGCAGTCCGCGGCACACCACACAGTCGCCGTCGGCGAAATAGTCGAGGTGGATGTCGTCCATCAGAGTCACTTTGCCGTAGCCCATCAGCTTGCTGAACTCCTCCCAGCCTTCGGCGGTGAACTTCTTGCGGCACTGCTCTATAGAACCCGACCGCAACGCCTGCATCACGGGCTTCATAACCGCCGTGCCCAACGTGCCCATATCGGTGAGCGCCAATGGCGACTGCATCGAGCCGTTGACATCCGTCGAGGTGCTTTCTGCCGGCGACGCGGCGCCGTCGAGGGCCACGCGATGGTATGCCCGACGGTAGACCGCAGGCTTCATAGCTCCTACCACAGCCTCCACCTCAGAGTCGTTGCGCGACAGTCCGCGGAATTCGTATTCCAGCTTCAGCTGCACGGCGTCCATCGCCATGCCCGGGCGCAGCTCCACCAAGCCTTTGCCGTCGAGGATGCTGTAGACAGGGCTGTTGTCCACGCCGTCGAAATAAGTATAGTCCATGGACCGCACCGGTCGGCCGTCGTAGGTTGCTGTAATCTCATAAGTATTGTCGGCCGTACGCCTCGACTGCACTTTCACCTTGCCCATCACGTCATCTATCCGCGTGGGCAGCCATGCCAGCAACGAGCGTTCCTGACCGTCGACAAAAATCTTTGCCTCATTGGGATAGCGCAGGCTCTTCACGAGGCAGTAGCTCCAGTAGTAATAGCGTAAGGCGTCGTCAATCTGTCCGTTTTTCAGGGCCTCGTCGGCATTGCCGACAAACTCTTTCGCCTTTGCCACGCGCGACTCGAAGATGCGGTCGATTTCCGACTTGGCGATGTAGAGAAACACCGAAGCGTCGGGCTCCGGTTTCAGCACTATGGTCTTGACGTTGGTCAGCGTAGCAGTTGAGTAACTGCGGATAATAGACTGGTATTCAGCGTCGGATGTAACGTTTCCGTCCTGATTCAGCTCACGCTCCTTCGAAGTGAAGTCGCTATGGACTGTGACCGAAATCTTCTGAATCAAATCGGCAAGTGCGGCTTCCTTCGCCGCCTGAAGCGTCGCTCCTCCGCCCTCACCGTAAAGGTAGCTGCTGTTGCGCTTTATGCCGTCGACGCCCTGAGCCATCACTGTCAGTGCCATCGTAATGATTATACCCAACGCAAGTGTCAGTCTTTTCATAACAACATCCTAATTCTAAAGCTATTTACAAAAGTACCTAATATTCCCAAAACGAGCAAATTGAATTGGCGCATAGTTTTGATATTTTGCGAATGGCAACCATCCATTCGCAACTACCGCCCTCATCAACGGATTGCGCCAACGGCGCGATGCGAAAAAAACCGCCCATCGCCATCGGTTTGCGCCAACGGCGCGATGCTAAAAACCGCCGAAGAGCGGTTTAATATGTTAGCACGGGGTTGGCTTGCCTACCCCGTGACACCAATCCATTCGCAACTACCGCCGAAGAGCGGTTGTATATGTCATCCCCCGCCTTGCAAATAATTTATACAACCGCTCTTCGGCGGTAGATCCCCTCCGTCACAACTAACCCCAGGTAGGCAAGCCAACCTGGGGCTACGATTATACAACCGCCCTTCGGCGGTTGCCTCTCCCATCGTCCGCCATCTCCAAAAACGCCATCCGCCCATCGGCCACCATCCTCAAAACCCGCCATCATCATCTGATTGCGCCAACGGCGCGATGCGAAAAAAACCGCCGAAGAGCGGTTGTAGAAATCTTTTCCCTTAAAAAATCAAAACGCGGCGACACGTTTTGTATAATCTGCGTAACTTTGCGGCGGAAATGAAGAGCAAAAGCCACATACTAATCCTGTTGCTCGTGTCGATGATGATTACTTACGTCGGCGCGGGACAGCTTGTGGCGCAATGCCGGCACACGGGGATGGTGGAGGCGGTCGACGCCCACGACTCCTGCAACGGATGCTGCCACAAGCAGCAGAAAAAGTGCATGACGCTGTCGGTAAAAAAAATCTCATCCGCCGTAGGGCAGCAACCCGTCTCTGTGGAGAGTCCTACGCCTTCCGATTTGCCGTTGGCACTGCTTACAGATTTCTTTGCGGCGACCCGCCCTGTCAAGCTGCCGAAAGAGTTTGCCACTGGCGAGTCTGAAAAATTGCCACCACGGCGGTATCTCTCATTCATTCAAGTGCTTCTGATTTAGCGGTGCGGCTTCAAGCAGGCGGCAACGCCCCTGCCTTATTGTCTAAATACCGCAACAATTAAAAAGCATATATACGAATGAAAATCAGAATATTATCATTATTTATCACTATTTCGGCGATGGCTTCGGCACAGACGCCAGCCGACACTATTGCCGACCAATCGCTCCACGAGGTGACCGTGAAGGCTCGCCGTCCGGGCGTAACGAATCTCGACGGCGCACTCAACGGACACAACATCAGCCGCGCCGAACTCTTCAAGGCGGCGTGCTGCAACCTCGGCGAGAGTTTCTCGACAAACCCTTCTGTCGACGTGTCATACAACGACGCAGCCACTGGAGCGCGGCAGATAAAGCTGCTGGGGCTGGCTGGCACATACGTGCAGATGCTCACAGAGCAGCTGCCGAATTTCCGCGGCGCCGCCACTCCCTACGCGCTGGGCTACGTGCCCGGACCGTGGATGAAGAGCATACAGGTGTCGAAGGGAAGCGCGTCGGTGAAAAACGGATACGAGTCGATCACCGGACAAATCAACGTTGAATATCTAAAGCCGGAGGACGAGCAGGCGGTGGAGGTGAATATCTTCGGCGACTCGAAGAGCCGCATCGAGGCCAATGCCGCAGCCAATCTGCACGTCGGCGAACGCGCAAGCGGCAACCTGATGCTGCACTACGAGAACAGCATCAACAA
>ENA-UEPW01001050-UEPW01001050.1-human-gut-metagenome-genome-assembly--contig:-NODE-1050-length-13754-cov-14.899646_pt1 | contig 13754 bp, 17 predicted proteins | sample MGYA00242935_ERZ507936 | MGnify/ENA primary metagenome ERZ507936 (study PRJEB26167, sample SAMN06115469) | human gut metagenome | host: Homo sapiens | place: China:Chongqing | collected 2016-06-23... | reverse complement strand
GGGAGAATTTGAAATGATTATTAAAGATGCAAAAGGTGTTACAGCGGAAGTCCATATGTATGACAATGTAACCGGTATTGATTTTGTCGAAGAGTATCTTAATGCAGGGATGCTTGACTGTGATGCAGACGGCGCATATCTGGTTAATGATGTCTATTACATTGACGATTATGCAACCGATGCGTGCAACGGGTGCAATCCTGATTTTGAGGGTGCTCTGAACGCAGAATGGGATTTTAAGGAGATTTGAAACATGCGAGAGTGGTTTATAACGGGTGCCGATTTGTGCGGAATTATTGTCAAGGCAGAAAGTTTTGACGAAGCGCTTGCACAGGCTCGTAAGAGTAACCCAGAGTATAACACAGGTCAAGTTATAAGAGAGGTTTGAAACATGCCTAATCTGCTATGGGTGCTTGGTGCAGTGATTGATATTTTGAGAGGAGTAAACAACGATGATTTTTGTGATTGATATGCTCAATCGCGTGCATGTATATGAGGGCATGAGCATGCCGGATGCACTGGATGCGAAAAATGATTATATGTCCTTTATGGGTATTTCTGATGAGTCAATTCAGTTTGAGGTGGTTATATGACAATCCGGGATTTTTACTGTGCGTGCCTGTCAATGCAGCCTAAAACAAGTATCCGCGTATATGATAAAGAACGCTGTATCTATACCGGTGAATATGGCAACCTGCCTTATACACTCGCAAAACATGAGTTTGCTACTCTGCTAGTCAACCCTAACATGGAGTGGAAATTTTATTTTAACACTTGACTCTAATAATTAAATATGATACCATAAGAGCGGGAAAAGATGCGCAAGCTATACGGACGGAATCCGGCGCACGACCTTGTAGCGGGTCATGAATCTTTTCCCGCTTTTTGTATTTCCGTCCGTCTGAAAGTGAGGTGTAAACCATGGAAGAGATTAGCACTATTATACAGCAGGTCGGTTTTCCGATTGCGGCATTTATGTTGATGTGGTGGCAGAGTAACACAACCATCAAAGAAAACACCGCTGCTATCGTAAAACTCTGCGAGCACATGAGTAAAACGGACGGTGATGCCTAATGTATGTTGTAATGTATGCCGACATTACCAGCGCCCAGGCGTGGATTGTATACAGCAAGTGTAAACATTTGGGTATTGGCTATTATAGCGAATACACCCACAATTACAATCAAAACGCCGCATGTGGCCCCATGACAGCAGGCGACAAAGACGCGCTTGTCAAACTTGTCAATGACCCAGCCAAAACAACCGTATTGAAAGAGGTGTAATACACATGACTATTGATGATATTATTGCTCTGTGCCGTGCAGGTTACACGAAAGACGACCTTGCAAAACTTGTCACTCTTGACAACGCTGCACCCGCTGCACCCGCTGCACCCGCTGCACCCGCTGCACCCGCTGCACCCGCTGCACCCGCTGCACCCGCTGCACCTGTAGAGGATGCGGGCGGTATTATTGCCGCGATTAACGCACTGGGCGCGCAGATTAAAACGATGAATATCGCGGCAACCGAACAGCCTAAACCGCAGACCGCGGAAGATGTGCTTGCAAGCATTATTTTGCCGCCAAAGGCAGGTGAACGAGTGTGAGACAATTTTACAGAGAGCTAATAGGGGGTAGTACCGGAACACATGTGCAATTTGTAAAGCCCGTGAGAAAAATTCTTGTAGAGTGCGACACACTAATCGGTTTGGCGATACCGTTTTCTGATGGCAGTTTTTCTGACGAGTTTTTATGCTTCCCGAAACAACCCGTATATCTGGATTTTCAAAGCGCCAATAATGGCGGCGGAGTAAGCTCTATTAGCTTAATACCAGAAAGTGGTGGTGGTGGCGTTGCGAGATTATCCGTCATCGAATATGGCTCCGATGGTGATAATGATTGGTACAAATAATGTGAGGTGACACAAAATGAATGATATGACTATTTCTCAGGCCGCCACAATCCTTGGTGAGGCTGTTGAACAGGCAACCGGGCAGAAAGTAATTACCAACATTGCCACGCCCGAACAGTTTGTTTCGGTCGCCCAGACCGCACTTAAAACCGGGTATGACCCCATTATTAACGCACTGTCGCAGATTTGGAGCCGCTCCATTTACGCAGTGCGCGATTATTCCAGCCCTCTAACCAGTCTCGAAATGGATTTGCCGCGTTACGGCAACGCACTGCGCAAAATCAGCCCTATTGCTGCCAAGATGCAGGACGACCAGCGTTTTATTTGGCCTGTCGCATATGATGCAACTAATCATAAGGCCAACGCCCTCGGCAATGGCGAGAGCGTGGACATGTACAAAATCAGTAAGCAGGAAGTCTTGCAAACCAACTTTTACGGCACGGCAGTTTACCAGCAGCGCTACACCACGTTTAAAGACCAGTTTGATGTGGCAATGTCTTCCGCCGATGAATTTATGCGTTTTAACGCCATGAACATGACGGAGCGCAATAACGATAAAGAATCCTATCGTGAAGCGGTTGCCCGTGGTATGCAGGCGAATTTTATCGCGGCAATCCTTGACGAGGGCCAGAATTCCCGCGTTGTACATCTGTTGACCGAGTACAACGCCGAAACCGGTTTGAGCCTGTCGGCACAGAGTGTATATCAGCCCGACAATTTCGCACCCTTTATGCGTTGGGTTTATGCCCGTTTGAACGTGATTGCGCGTTTTATGGGTGAGCGCAGTCAGCTTTACCAGACCGTTATTAACGCAAAGCCCGTTCTGCGCCACACCCGCGGTAGCGACCTGCGCGTGGCGTTGTATAGCAAAGCATATGAGCAGATGCGTACCATGGCACTGTCTACTACGTTCCACGATGACTACCTCAAACTTGCCAAGTTTGAAGGTATCAATTTCTGGCAGTCCATCGAAACGCCGGACAGCGTGAGCATCACGCCGGTATACACCAGCACCGAAGGCGCGGTCAAAAAGGCATCCAAGGCCGTGGAGCAGGCCGGTATTTTCGGTATTATGCATGACCGTGACGCGCTGGGCTACTGCTACACCAATATGTGGAGCGCTACCACACCGCTCAACATTGACGGTGGCTACTGGAATACCGCAGAGCACGCCACAATCAAGACAATCCAGGACAACACTGAAAAGGCTGTTGTGCTGCTGCTTGACTAACTCTTAATAATAGCCCCGTGTCAGTTATGGCACGGGGTATTTTGAAAGAGGTGAGATTTTGAATATCACGCTATATCAATTTGCCAAAAAATTGAACAGCACCGCCCGCCCAGCCGGAACGTCAAAAGGCGTGCAAGGCCAGCTGCGCGAATCTTGCAGCATGTTAGCGCCGGAAATTGGTTTTGTGGCGTTTGGGCAGACGGAAAGCCCGCACGCGTGGAACTATGCTTATATTCCAGATTTTGCCAGATTTTATTTTATTGACAACTGGACTTGGACGGCTGGCATGTGGTATGCAAGTATGACCGTTGACCCTCTGGCAAGCTGGCGTAATGAAATTGCCAATAGCACAGAGTATATTGTAAGAGCTGCAAGCGCTGTCAATCCCAATGTTGTTGATACAACATACCCAACATTTGCGGGGTGCAATCAAGCGTATGTAGATATTACAGGGCTTTTTACAGACCAACTTTCGCGCGGCACATTTATTATGTCAGTGCAGGCCAAGGGAGAACAGGCCAAGTTTGGCACCAACACCACACTGCTTTGCACGCCGGGCGCAATGTATAATTTTGCGCAGAAGTTACTTGCAAGCGCCGACTACTTGCAGATTGACCCCAACGAGATTAGCGAAAGTCTTTCCAAAGCCTTGTTTAACCCTATACAATATATATCATATTTGATGTGGCTTCCTGTTAATGTTTTGCCGTCTGACCTTAAACCCTTGTCAAGTGTGCCTCTTGGCTGGTGGTCAATTGACGCTGGCACAGGGTTTTTTGTGCTGGATGAAAAACATGATAAAGTGACGTGGGAACATACCCTTGCTATTCCGCGCCACCAGCAGGCAGACACAAAGCACAAATTTCTGCGCGCGGCACCGTACAGCGAATACAAATTATATATGCCTGGGTTTGGGCTGATTGATATTGATGCAAGCAAGCTGTATAATATGGATAGCTTAACAATTAGTATTGTGTTTGACTTGTACACCGGCGACATGACCTTGCAGCTCAAAGATGGAAATAAACCTTTCCAAACTCTTTCGGGTTGCTGCGCTGTGCAGGCGCAAATCGGGCAGATTACAAGCATGGTTACAACTGGTAATGGAGTTGTGCAGGCAGTCGTTGGTGGTGCAGTTGCAGGTGCACAGTCGTTTTTCCAACAAGCAGCGGATATTACCCAAAAAGTGCATAACTGGATTAACGGGGCTGATACTCTCGGCCTTGGCCAAAACGCCGCCGCAATCGGCAACGGCATCCAGAGCGGCGCACAGCAGGCAACCGCCGAAAGTGTTTCAAAAGGCGGACAAGGCGGTGTTGCGGAATATGGTACTACCCCTTATCTGCAATGCAAATTTTGGAATTTGGTTGACCAAGCACCGGAGCACCGCGGCTATCCGCTGTGCGAGAAACGCAAAATTAGCAGCTTGTCCGGCTATATCATGTGTTCCGACAGCGATTTTTCCGCGCCCGCAACCTCTATGGAGATCAGCGCAATCCGGGAGCATCTGAACAACGGCTTTTATTTTGAGTAAAGGAGTTGATATTATATGGCAAGCTATCCGCAATGTATTACAGACGAGAGCACAATTACAGTAACCGCAGCATATCCGTATTATTCGGATGGGTCGCACCATGGCGGCATTGACACCAAGCACCCCAATGATTTTTTGGCGTTTGCGCCGCAGGCGGGAACGATTGTCACGGCGCACACTTGGCAAGGCGGGAAAACCGGTAACGACAGTTGGGGCAACTATATCGTGGTAGATATGGGCAATAAGCGTTATTGGCTGGCTGCGCATTTTAAGGCGCAGACACATAAGGTTGGTGATGTGCTTAAAGCGGGCGACTTAATCGGCACGCAGGGTCAGACCGGCAATGCAACCGGTGTGCATACCCATTGGGAGTATTGGGTAGGCGGACGCTCTACTCGATACCGTCAAAACCCCTCGCAGATTTTGGGCATCCCTAACGCGGTTGGCAAGTATGATGTAACTTGGAGCGCAGACAATCCGCCAGGCCCCGGCCCGGAGCCGCCCACGCCCGGTAAAAAAGCAATCCCTGTGTGGTTGCTTTTCAAGCTGAAAGAGGTGAAATAAATGCAAGCCGCGCCTTATATGTATGATTATATCAACGCCGAGGTGAGCCAGCACAGCCCCAGCACTGTACACACAAAAAACACAGAGTTACAACGCTTTTTTGCCCGGTATTTGCTGCAAAAAGCAATGTCTGTTTTTAAGTGGGACTTACCGGAAACATGGGATAGGGACTATTTTTTGTATGTCTTGTACGGCATCGGCTATATTGCGGTGCTTAACACCGACAAGTATGGAGTTATCCCGCAGCAGTGTGGGCTTGACGGGTACAACATTTTTTACCAGCCAAAACGCGCCCTTGTCAAAAATCCCCTGCTAAGAGGTTTGCGCAGCCTGGATATTGGCACGCAATGCACGCTTATCAAGCTGCAACCTGATTATGGCAGCGTCATGGATTTGGTTGGGTTTTACGCAGATATGATGGCCTTAACAGCCGAAACCGCCGGAGTAAATCTTGTCAACAGCCGTCTATCCTATGTGTTTTTTGGCAAAAATAAAAATACTGCCGAAAGTCAAAAGAAACTGTTTGACCGTGTAGCAAGCGGTGAGCCTGCAACATTTGTTGATACAGCGTTGTATGACGTTCAAAGCGGCAATCCCTCTTGGATCCCATTCCAGCAGAATGTTGGACAGAACTATATCGCGGGTGATGCACTGGCGGATCTGCGCAAGTGGGAGATGATGTTTGACACAGACGTGGGAATTCCCAACGCGAACACAGACAAAAAAGAACGTCTTATCAGCGATGAGGTAAATGCAAATAACGTGGAAGTAACCAGTAAAGCAGACTTGTGGCTTGACCAGTTGCAAAAGAGTTTTGCCCAAACAAGCAAAATGTTTGGCATCAAACTTGGCGTTGAGTGGCGCAACAAACCGCAAGTTGGCGCGGAAAGTGAGGGCGGAGAAGATGAGTAGAGCGACTTTATCACTGTTAGGGCTGTACCAGTACGACAACACAATTTTTAACGAGTTGGTGTTACCGGACGGCATGGACAAACAGTTATACATTAACAACCTGTTGATGGAAACCGCAGAGCTGGAAGTGTTGTTTTCGAACCCCGTAACTATGCGGTCTGTCATTGGCATTTGGTCGAGCGCACATCTGGACAGTTGGGAAAAGATGTGGCAGACAACCAAACTGGAATACAACCCGATTGAAAACTATGACCGCAAAGAGGACTGGACAGACAATAACAAAACTAACAGCAAAGTACAGAGTAAGGACGTTGGCACCGGCAAAAATCATAGTACCGATATCAGCAAGGCCGCAGGTTTTGACAGCGGAAACCTTGTTACCAGTGGTCAAAATGACAACGACAGCAATAACGAGAGTACGCAAATCGGAAACAGCAAAGGCAACAGCAACGAAGAGTTAAAACACACAGGGCGGGTACATGGCAATATCGGCGTGACCACATCACAGCAGATGATTGAAGAAGAACGCCGGGTTGCCGATTGGAATATGTACGAGTATCTGATTGACAAGTTTAAGCAACAATTTTTGCTGCTTGTATATTAAGGAGTTTATACCATGTTTGATACCAGATGGCCTTATACCAATTTCCACGAACTAAATCTTGACTGGATTTTGGAGACGCTCAAAAAGCAGGATGCAGCTATTGCGGATTTTATCTCGCTCAATAGCATTACCTATGCAAACCCGCTGCAATGGGATATTACGCGGCAGTACCCTAAAAATCAGGTTGTGCTTGATACCAACGGAGACGGCTATTTAAGCGTGCAGCCGGTGCCGGTCGGCGTGGAAATCGACAACACCGACTACTGGACAAAGATTGGCAATTTTTCCGAGCTGTGGAGCACGGTCAAATTGGCAATCACGGCAGCAGATGAGGGACTCAAAACCACGGCAAGCGCAGACCGGGCAAGCGGCGACCTTGTATGGCTCAACAATACCCTATATGTCTGCACCACCGCAATTACACGCGGCACCGAGTACGGCACCAACAACACGGCAAAAACCACGATTGATGCAAGACTTGCCAATTTGGCGCAGGCAGTTAAAACGCTGCAAGACAACATTGCAGATGTTAATACCGCGTTGGGTAACAAGATTGACAAGAGCACCACCGGAGACCTTGCACAGACTGTTAGCGGAGATTTTGGCATCCATGCAAAAACTTTCGCCGTCACTCTTAACGATGCGGCAGGCGACCGCGCAGCACTTAAAATTTATGGCAATTCTAATACACCTGTTGACATTGGCAGCGATGGCGGCACATTTTTACATGGCTTGACCAAAACCAGTCAGATTATTAACAAATACAACGATAATTTTGATTGGTGGCCCCTTGCCGACTATTACGGCAAGGTTCACAAGGTTGCGTTGATTCGCGATGGCGCCAATTTTGACACATTCGGCAACTCTCCTGTTGACATCCGTACTTTGCAGACCCTTAAAATGGACGGAACCGATGATATTACCGCAACCCTGAACACCTACACTAAACAATTCCCGCTGTTTATCCCTGTCGGCATCTACAAAATCAGCGCCCCGGTGCAGCTCAAACATAGCTTGTACGGTGCAAGCGCGTCCCGCGACCCTGCACGCGGTAGCAGTGACACGATTTTGCAGTATACCGGCAATCCGACAGCGTTTGGCAGCCTTGGCGTGCTTACCGTATCCGGCAACGATGTAGACGGCAATGTGGTTATTGCAAATCTGGATATTATTTGCAATGGCATGATTGGCGGCATTGTGTACACCACGGACGTATACACCGATAATTACATTGCTAATGTGAGTATCGGCGGTGTAAAATCCTATGGCGTGTACTTGCAGCCCAGCACTAGCACGTTAAGCCGCTATTGCTACATGGATAATGTAACGGTATGGGGCTTTAGCGATGTACACCCCGCGGAGCGCGTTGCCGGTAACGTTGCGTTTTATTGGGGTGACAAGTCTCCTGACTGTAATTGCAATAATCTGTTGGCAATGGTATGTCAGACCGGGTTTGATTGCCGCACTAACGTGTTTGGCTGCAATTGGATTACCTATAATGGTATTCCATCCGGCGGCAGCGGCGGCGCAGATGCCGACACTTGGTGGGAAAGCACCTGCGGATTAAAAGTCACCAACAATGATGTGCACATTAACAACATGTATCTTGATACTTGCCGCCACGGTATTATTTTTGACGGGCCGGGCAAGGCCGCGGCATATATCACTAACTTAATTTATACGGTCAATGACGACACGGCAACCACCGGAGAGGGCAACGCAGCACTTGCACTGATTGGCACGAGTCCTAGTCCGCAGTTGACGGTTGACGGCGGCGTGATTAACCGTGGTGCCAAAGTATCCACCACGGTGCAGACAATCGGACAATACCCCGTCACTGCCATGACGTGCAAAATCAACAATGCATATATCTACACCAAGCGCGAGTATATTTTTAGCGCCAACAACCAGTATATTTGCAAGACCGGAGAGCACCGCTGCATTGACCTTGCAATCACAGACCAAACCCAATATACCGTTGATGGGCAGTCGGAGACCGGAGACCCTAACCAGTACAAGGCATTTGCTTATATTCCGGTTCCTGACAGTTCTATCACTTCACAAGGTTCCATCCGCGTTATGGACCGCAACAACCTTGATATTACAATTTATTTAAGCAACAATCCGGAATCGGGCGGGTTGTTTGCAATCAGTGCAGTTGATAACCGTAAACTCAATCAAGCCATTTATGACGCAACCGCAGGTACTGGCAAAACGCTTACTTGGGATGTAGCGGGCAGTCTGGATAAAGTGTATTATGTTAATGACAGTAACGCGATTATCCTGTACTACCATCGCCCTGCATCTTACGGTGTTACTGTGCAGGTAACTGGTTTTATGCCGGGCAATTCCCCAGTGATTCTTGACCGCATTCGCAACATGGACGGCACGCCAATGGATTTCCCGCGCTGGAATAATCATGACGGCATGACTGCTATCAAGGTTTTGCGCCCTAACATTTCTTAACAGCAACAGCCCCTGCCAATACGGCAGGGGCTGTTTTTATTTTTTACTGCCCTCACGGAAATACTTGTCTAGCAATACTTCGCAGATTGGGGACTCAAAGCAGATTGTATTTGACAGGTAGTAACTAATGCGCAACCACATAAAATTGTTATTAAAAAGTTTAAGGTCACGCTCTGCCGCGGTGTACCGAGGGCAAGCACCGCTTGCATGAGTAGTGCAATAGTATGTGTCTTTTGACTTATGTTTATAGATTGTCAACTCGCCTACATTTACAACCGGCTTATACTCAATCAGACGTTTGGAGCCTATGTTACTATATGCCTGCCCAAAATCATTACTAATTGCCATTTTATAAAAGGCGCTGTTTTTAGTCATTCGATATAGTGCGGTATCCGTTTTTAATTTGCTGATGGGCGAATTAAAAAGCATCACAATTGCACAGTTTTTATCTTTAAGAATCCGCACTTCCTGTCTTTTGTCCTGCATGGTCTGCGCAATATTGACTAACTCCAAATCCATAAAAATGGGGTTTGCGATATTATTTGAGTTAGCAAGACAAATCATTTTTAATGCTGGCTTGCCTTTTAATTCCCGATTGCGGTTAATCGTTTCATACGCATTATAAAATGCGCCTGCTTCTCCCTTTATTGGGCGTTCGTGGTTTTCGCCAATAAATTCATCAAAAATAGTAATTTTTACTTCTTCAATATTAAAGCCGCGCAGGTTGGCAACCGTGGACAGTGCGCAGGTGAAGCCGAGCGGCTCCCCTGTTTCGGGTTTTCCGTCCTCATCGCAGTTATAAAGAGCGCAGCAGCCTTTTGCAATCGGCAATGGTTGGATGTTGCACCCGTAGTCCTCATTGATTGGCTTGAATGGACTGAAAAAAGGATTTGTCACCATATCCAGCTGTGTTTGTGTCCGGCGCATGTAAGTATATAGCATGTTGTGCTCTTTAAGCCATGCAAGCGCACCATAGGTTTTACCGGTTGCGCGTCCGCCAACAACGTAAATAAAATCAACTGGCAAATTGACAAGATAATCAAAATTTAAGTATCCGCTATCAAGATACAGTTTTTGCTTTTGCATATTAACCTACTTTCATATTTCAAAAGGGCGGCGGTTTTCAAGCCGCCGCCCTTTTGTGGGGAGGAATTATGTCAAGAATGGAATGGTTAGTTCATTTTGCAGCCGATGTAATGACGGCCCTGCTTGCTTTCGCCGCCAATGACTTCAACTTCAACAGTGGCGAGGTCTGCGCCGTACTGATTGACAACATCAACGATTGCTTCAAAGTCACGCTTAAACGTGCTGGAAATGGTGCTGAAAGTGTCGCCCTCGCTGGTAAGCACTGCAAGCACTTCCTGCGTTTCGCCCTTAGAATTGATATCTTCATAAAGCGCATAAGCATCAATATTAAAAGTCGCGCCTTCAAGCGTTTTCATCGGGCGAGAATCGGGGTTGCTGGTCAGGCTATAGGCCTGCTTCATGGTCAGATTTTCGGGGAAGCTCTTGATGATTTTCATACTTGTTTACTCCTTTTCGTATGTCTGTGTTTTGTAGCTGCTTGCTACACTTATATGATAATGCGAGTCCAACCAAATGTCAATACCCATTTTCAAAATATTCATCCAGCCTGCCAATACCTTTCCGGGTATAGTCGCAGCGCAAAAGCAAGTCCATATATTCCGCAGTAATTCCCAGTTTATAGGTGCTTTCGCGGATAACAACATTTGATGTAATTGGCAATGTGTGACCGTCTATTGTAATGCTGTCTATCTCTGGACTATCATTGTATATAGATTCTGTGCCGCCCGCGTCCCGAAAAATAAAACCCGGCTTAAATGCATCAATGCCGCCATGGCGTTCCAACTCTTTTGCGCCCTCTTTTTTGTTTACACCGGCAATTGTGCAGCACAATGGGCTTTCTGGCGTTTCGCGGTAACAATATTTCTTTGCGCCCAGCGTTGCAAATTCACACATATCATGCTCCGGTTCAAACACTCCCATATAATGCATTTTGCCGGATGGGTCTGCTGCATAAGCACCAGATGCTTTACTGTCTTTGATTCGGGCTTTATTATATTTTGTCCAGTCAATGTCACCTATATATTTCACCGAGTCAGTATCGCAATACAAAAACCCGTCTCCTGCAAGCTCTATACCCTCTTCAAGCCGATAGCGGGCATTGGCTGTCACCCAAACGCCCCATTGGTAGCACAAAAACGCGTTGCGCAGATTCTGCGACAAGATATTTTCGATTGGCGTTTTTTCGTCAATTTCAAATTCTTCTTGCGGTGTGTATAATATGGAGCGCTTGCCGGGATCTTGTGCCATCATGCCATATATACTATTCAGCTTGTTTTTACTTTTCATGTAGTACAGCTCTTGACCGTGGACATTCTTAAGGCTGGTTTTTGCGCGGTAATAATCTATTGCACATTCAATCAGGTCGCGGGGCAATTTTGCGTAGGTGGACTGCCAACAGTCAAATGCCCTAAAACCCGAAAACTTGTACTCTTTAAGGATTATAGCAAGATCCACATCTGTGACCGTTGTCTCCAAATATTTTGCGCTCAAAATCCGCCCGTTGTCGCGGTCGGGGTCAATCACATTTCGGCTCTTATCAATCGTTAAATATGGGCAACCCCAGCAGGGGTTGATTAACTCAACGTCTGTTAGTGCAATACGCATTATCAATGCTTTGCGGTGCTTGTTAAGTTTCCGTTTAAGGCCGTCTAGTGTTATTTCGCCAATGGGCTCAAAAGCACGCATTGGATAAAGGCAATTGCACAACACGTCAGGGTAGCTACTGCTTCGGTCTGCACTCTGGATTTTGCCGCGCAGCACTTGACCGGTATAATAGCGGTTGGCATGCGTGTTGCCACCGCGGAACGCTTCCCGCAGCATTGTGTATAATTCTGCATCGGGCTGGATAGCGCCGAGACGTTCCAACCCTGCGCGTTTCATGGCTGCACGTGCATCGCGGCGCACATAGCCGGTAGAGGTTAGCGGGATTGTGTACAAGTTGTCACTGTCGTGGTGCATTTCAATGGTCAGGGCTTCACATAGGCCAAGTACATCGTTTACACAATATTCTAGTTCATCATCTGTCAACGGAGTCCATGAATAGCGCGGTTTACTGTAATCGAAATCTGTGCCGGATAGTTTGCCGTGGGCAGCGCCCATTTTATGGGTATATGCATCTAGCGACATATTAGAGTGGAGATAACTACAACGAAATTCAAAAAAACCATCGTACATCGTGCATTTCAAAACTTTACGGCGGTCAACGGCAAAAATCTCGTCATTCGTAAAATGGTAGATACCGCGCAAAAATTGAAACTCATAGGACAGATTGTGGACATAAACACATAGTTGCAAATGATAATCTTCTTGTGATAGCGCCCGCATATATGCTTCAAGGCTTGCGGCAAATGCTTCAAATTCTTCCCATGTTCGACCAACAACAGTTAGATTGATGGGTTCTGCAAAATGCCATTGCCAGATATACATCACAGCTTGTTCTATTGATTTAATGCGTGTTGTTTCAATGTCAAACGCTGTCACAATATCAAGCAATTTTGTTTTTTTAGTTCTTGTGATTTTGCGTTCCAAAACAGGCAGCACTGCGAACTTCTCAAGCGGGAAATCAATCACCGAACAAATGACTTGCCCATTCTTCAAGGTCTTTACTTTCAATTTTTACCTTGCCCCCCTTTTTTGTACGGGAATATTTATCAGGAAAGTTGCGGGCAGCTTCTTCTTGCTTTTTGATAAATTTCTCAAACCATTTCTGCACTTTGGATACTGGTATTTTGCCGGTCGTTACACTTTCAAAAAGATTTGCAATCGGTTCCGAGTCAAAATGCATGTTTTGCGCAATAGTTCGCATAGTCTCCATAAATGTGACATATGATAAAAAATTCTGTTTTGTTACAAATTCATAACCATTAGCATTGAGCTTTGCAATCAAGCCCTTGCGTTCACGCTTAAAACGGGCGATTGAGATATCCTCATTCAAAAAGCGCTTTGCTTCAGCAAGAGCATATACAAGTTGCTGCTTGTTCTTGATTTGCGCAACGGGTGGTAACTTGCCATAGTGCTTGACTTCGGATAGTTCCGCAAATTCAGATTTTTCAAGGCGCTCTTGACGTTTACGCACAATCGAGCGGAGCTTGCTATACTCTTTGCGCAGCTCTGCTTCGGTGTGCTTATTGAGATAATAAGGTGTGTACTCCAAGTCTTGCCACGCGTACTGCGTGGGTTTACGCTTTGCCAAATTCCATGCTCCTTTCCTGCAATGCAAATATTAATTTCACAACTTGCGAATCCCGTGCGATAATATTCATATCTTCAATCGTTGCATCACGATATACACGCGGCATTGACCGGAATTCACCTGTCCACATAGGCAAACCACCTTTCTCCGCACTGTATACATTAACCAAAATATCAGGGTTCAGAGTATAGCACATGCGGTAAAAATCCAAGGGTGTAATATTGCGTTTTTTCATTTTTTTCAAATTCTCCCT
>ENA-UEPW01001045-UEPW01001045.1-human-gut-metagenome-genome-assembly--contig:-NODE-1045-length-13805-cov-4.004006_pt1 | contig 13805 bp, 16 predicted proteins | sample MGYA00242935_ERZ507936 | MGnify/ENA primary metagenome ERZ507936 (study PRJEB26167, sample SAMN06115469) | human gut metagenome | host: Homo sapiens | place: China:Chongqing | collected 2016-06-23... | reverse complement strand
GGTAGCCTTTCTGCTGGGCCATCTTGGTCAGGTTCTGGACAGCGATCTCATTGTCCACCAGCACTTCCACCTCGCCGGGGCCGTGCAGCTCTGCAATGGCCTTTTTGGCCTTGACCACGGGCAGCGGGCAGGCATCTCCACGGGCATCGATCTTGATCATTGGTTGTTCCTCCATCATTCGTATGTTACTGTGATCTCCGGTGTCTGCTTTTCCCCAATGGTGCCCACGATCTTTGCGGGCAGACCCGCCGCCTGCAGCTCTGCTTCCAGTGCAGCGGCATCCTGCGGGGCCACAGCAAACAACAGGCCGCCGGAGGTCTGGGGGTCATACAGCATATCCTGTACGGCGATCTCCGTCTGTCCGGCATCCACCCACTGCTCGGCAAAGGTACGGTTGCGGTACATCCCCGCCGGGAGCACCCCCATGCGGGCAAACTCCAGCGCCTCCGGGATCAGGTCCACCGCCGACACCTCCACCTCGGCCCGTAGGTCGCTGCCCTGCGCCATCTCCAGCAGGTGGCCCATCAGGGCAAAGCCTGTCACGTCGGTGCAGGCATGGACCCGGTACTTCACCATGGCGTCCCGGCCATTCTTGTTCAGGGTGGTCATCAGGCGCATGGCCAACTCCGTGCTCTCCTTGGAGCAAAGATCGGCCTTCATGGCGGAGGTGAGGATGCCGATGCCGATGGGCTTGGTCAGCAGCAGCACATCCCCCTCCTTGGCGCCGCTGTTGGTGAGGATCCTGTCGGGGTGGACGAAGCCCGTGACGGACAGGCCGTACTTGGGCTCGTCGTCGAAGATGCTGTGGCCGCCGGTGATGAGGGCGCCCGCCTCATAAACCTTCTCATAGCCGCCCCGGAGGATCTGATGCACCGTGTCCTTGGGCATATCCTCCGGCACACACATGATGTTCAGAGCCAGCTTGGGGTCACCGCCCATGGCGTAGATATCCGACAGGGCGTTGGTGGCTGCGATCTGGCCGAAGGTATAGGGATCGTCGGCAATGGGCGGGAAAAAGTCCAGCGTCTGCACCAGCGCCAGCTCGTCCGATACCTTATACACCGAGGCGTCGTCGCTCTTATCAAAGCCCACCAGCAGATTGGGATCCTTGTGGACCTGGATACCCTCCAGCAGCTGCGCCAGCACACCGGCGCCTACCTTGGCGCCGCAGCCGGCGCACTTGGCCAGCTTCGTCAGTTTTACATTTTCTTCCATTTTATGGTTCCTCCTTCAATTTCCCGGACAGGGCCAGCACCGCCTCCAGCACACCGCCGCCCACGGCCAGTGCCTTGTCCGATACCGTATCACAATATTCCCGTTTGCCACGGGGATCCACGTCTCCGGCCTTCATGCCCCGGAACACCGGAGTCCCATCCGACAGGATGCCCCGCAGCACACCGCTGATGGTGCAGCGCATGGGCTGACCCTCCACCGTAGCCACCACGTCCCCCTCGGCAACCGTGGCCCCGATATCCGCCAGTTGGTGCAGGATGCCGTCTGCCGGAGCACGCAGCACCCGCTCCCCGGCGAAGCCGCCGACGAGTCCCGGTATGCTGGTGTTGGGCAGGGCGCTGCCCCGATAGATGACCCGGCCCAGCGTATGGCCCCGCATGGTCTCCACCACCGCATGGCAGTCCTCTCCGGCAGTGAAGCCCGGCCCTACGCCTACCACCACCGGTGCATCGGTGATGCGGGTGCCCAGATTCCGCTTGGCCAGAATGGCATCCACCAGCGCATCCGGCCGCAGTTCCTCCCGGCACCGCAGCTCCGGGTCCGCCAGCACGGAGATCTCTCCCGCCGCACAGATCCTCCGGGCCTGAGGGACATCCACCGCCCGGCGGGCCGTGGCATCCTCCACCTGCGTCTCCCCCAGCACGATGGCCTGCGAGAAGCACACGGTGCGGCGAATGGCCGTGGGCTGGGGCAGATCCGTCATAACCACCTGCATGCCGGCCCTCCAAAGGCGCATCGCAATGCCTGTGGCGATATCCCCCGCTCCCCGGATCAGTACCAGCATCGTTTTTCCTCCATCCGTTCTCTTTTTATGAGGATAACACGTTTTCCCGTTTTCGTCAATCACCCCGGTATGGAGGAAAGCCAACGTACCGCCCCGCTATCGCTAATTTCCATCCTCAGACGGCGGTTTCCATTGACGGCAGGCGGCAAGCCTGCTACAATGAACACATGGAAGAGAAATTATCGTATCGGAATACCGTCCGCCTGTTCGCCGGGGAGAAGTGCTTCGGTCCGGGCGTCGCCCAGCTGCTGCGCCATGTGCAGGAGTTTCATTCTCTGCGCTCTGCGGCCAAAGCCATGAACATGGCCTACTCCAAGGCGTGGACCATCGTCAAGTCCTCGGAGCGGATCTTGGGCGTCCAGCTGCTGCATACCTCCGTGGGGGGAAGGAGCGGCGGCGGAGCGCAGCTGACGGAGGAGGCGGTGCTCCTGCTGGAGGCCTACACCGCCTTCTGTGCCGATCTGCACGCCGCCGGGGACGCTCTCTTCGCCCAACACTTCGGGTATCTGGAGGGCCGGTCGTAAGCAGCTCCTCTATCTGACAGTCTCACGAAAAAGCTGGTGCAGCTCCTGCGCCAGCTTTTCTATTTGCGCCGGAGTGTTGAAGTCGGAAAGGCTCAGGCGCACCGTGCCGGTGTCCAGTGTCCCCGCCGTGCGGTGGGCCAGCGGCGCACAGTGAAGCCCCGCCCGCAGGGCGATACCCCGGCGTCCCAGCGCCTCCGCCAGCTCTTCGCAGTCCCGGCCCGCCGCCCGGAAGGACACCACACCGGTGGGATGGGGGCCGTTTGCGGGCGTGAATACCTCCACCCCCGGCAGGGCCTTCAGGCGGCGCACCGCCTCCGCCGCCAGCTGCCGCTCCCGGCAGGCGATGGCCTCCGGCGTCCGTCGGCGGACGAACCGCAGTCCCTCCAACAGCCCGGCGATGCCCGGCATATTGTGGGTGCCGGCCTCCAGGCGATCCGGCAGGGTCGGGGGCATCTGCCGGTCACGGGAGGCGCTTCCCGTGCCGCCCAGCAGCAGCGGCCGGGCGGGCCGTTCGCCGCACAGCAGCAGCCCCGTCCCCTGGGGGCCGTAAAGCCCCTTGTGGCCCGGCATGGCAATGAAGGCCGCCCCCAGCTCCGTCAGGTGCAGGGGCAGCGTCCCTGCCGATTGGGAGGCGTCCACCAACAGCGGCACACCCCGGCTGCGGCAGACTCCGGCGATCTCCTCCAGCGGCTGGACGCAGCCGAACACGTTGGACACATGGTTGACGATCACCGCATCCGCCCCGGCCAGAATGGCCCGTCGGAATTCCTCCGCCGCCTGCTCCCGCCGGAAGGGCGGCGCATCCACCACCGTCAGGCGCACCTCCGGTATGGCATACAGGGGGCGGCAGACGGCGTTGTGCTCATAGCCGGAGATCACCACCCGGCTGCCGGGAACCACCAGCGACCGGATGGCGATGTTCAACCCGTGGGTGGCGTTCATGGTGAACACCACATTCTCCGGCGACGGCACGCCGAATAGCGCCGCCGCCTCGGCCCGACACCGGAAGGCCGTCTCCTCCGCCCGGCGGGCGGCGGGATGGCTGCCCCGTCCGGGAGTGGACAGCTCTGCCGCCGCCTGTGCCATGGCCTGCCGCACCTGGGGCGGCTTTTCCAGTGTGGTGGCCGCAGCGTCCAGATAGATCATGTCCCCGCCTCCTGCCAGCCGCTATCCGTCCGTTCATATATGCCAAGGGGCGTCAGCCCCGCTGTCTGTAAGCACGTCTGGGCCTCCTGCCGCCGCTGGCCCCGCACCTTCACCGCATAGCTGCATCCGCCGCCGGTAAGCCCCGCCGGGGCCCGGAACAGGACGCTGCGGATGCCGCACTGCTCCAACGCCCGCACCATACGCTGGGCATGGGTGACGGAGCGGGCGATGAAAAGAATCTCGTTCATTCTGCACTCCTCCTCACGGGACATTCTATGTGAAAGCGTCCCCGCCGGTGCGGTATCCACCATATGAAAAAGAGAGGAGAACGGCTCGTCCTCCTCTTTTTATCGCTTACGGATCAGTTCTCCGCCCTCTGGATCAGCGCCACGGCGTGGGCGGATATCCCCAGTCCCTCACCGGTGAAGCCCAGATGCTCCTCCGTGGTGGCCTTGACGTTCACCTGCTCCGGCCGGATGCCCAGCGTCCGGGCCAGCGCACAGCGCATCTCCTGCCGGTAGGGAGCGATCTTGGGGGCCTGCGCCACCAACGTGGCGTCGATATTTACCACCTGCCACCCCTGCTCCGTCAGGGCCTTCATCACCCGCTCCAGCAGCGTCAGGCTGGAGATGTTCAGAAAGGCATTGTCGCAGTCCGGGAATAGCTTCCCGATATCGTCCATACCGGCAGCGCCCAGCAGGGCATCCATCACCGCATGGGTCAGCACGTCCGCATCGGAGTGGCCGTCCAACCCCTTCTCCCACGGGATGGTAACACCGCCTAAGATCAGAGGCCTCCCCTGTGCCAGACGGTGAACGTCGTACCCGTGTCCTACCCGCAGTCCTGTCATGCCTGTTTCCTCCTCTCGGCCAGAATGGCCTCCGCCAGACGCAGGTCCAGCGGCCTAGTAATTTTGATGTTCTCCGGATCCCCGGCGGTGAGATAGACCTCCTTGCCCAGCCGCTCCACAGCGGAGCAGTCGTCCGTCAGAGTCACCTCGGCGTTCACCGCCGACTGAAGCGCCGCCTTCAGCAGCTCCGCCTGAAACACCTGCGGCGTCTGCACGGCAAAGAGGGCCGCCCGGTCCGGCGTCTCCAGCACCCGGCCCGTGGACGGCTCCGTCCGCTTGATGGTATCCGACACCGGCACCGCCGGGGCGGCGGCATAGGTGCGCTCCCCGAAACGGATCAGCTCGTCGATCTGTTCCGGGCGGATCAGGGGCCTTGCCCCGTCATGTACAGCGATGAGCCGGGCCTTTTCGTTGGCCTCCAGCGCCGCCGCCAGCACCGAGTGGGTGCGGGTCTCACCGCCCACCACCACACGCACGGGCTTTTGCAGGCTACATTTCTGGCACAGCTCCGCCATCTCCGCCAGACACTCCGTCCGGGTGGACAGTATGATCTCGTCCACCAGCGTGGCGGCGTCGATGGCCCGGAGGGTGTGGGCCAGCACCGGCTCCCCCTCCAGCGGCAGCAGCAGCTTGTTGCCGCCGCCCATGCGCCGGGATTCCCCCGCCGCCGGTACGATCATGGTACAGTAAGGGCGGCGCCTATCCCGCAGCTTCCCCAGCCGATCAAATAGCTTCATTCGTTCTTCGCTCCCGTCATCATGGCCTGCTCAATGCGCTGCTCCGCATCGGGATAGGTATGTCCCTCCACCAGCACCACCTCGGATACCAATATTTGTTTGGCGCTGTGGAGCATCTTGCGCTCACCGTTGGAAAGGCCCTTCTCCCGGTCCCGCCACATAAGGCCCTTGATGACACGGGCCACCTCCAGCAGGTCACCGCTCTTCAGCCGGTTCAGGTTCTCCCGATAGCGTCGGTTCCAGTTGGTGGTGCGGTCGATCTCCAGCCCCGGAATGGCGCTCAGTACCTCCCGGATGCGACCGGAGGTGGACAGGGCCCGGACGCCGATGGCCCCGCAGCTGCCTGTGGGGATCTTCAGCGTCAGCCCGCCGGAGGGCATTCGGAACACGTAGTAGCTGCCCAGCTGTCCGCCCAGCCGTTCCTGCACGATACTTTCGATGATCCCCGCCCCGTGCATGGGGTGAACCACCCGGTCACCTACCTGATACATACCGGTCCTTCCTTTCCAAACGATTTTTGTGTATAAGCACTCAAGAATATTATACCCTTATCCCGGTATATTTTCAAGAAAAATCGCAAAAAACGGTCCATCTATGAAAAAACAGCCTGCTGCGCACATTCCTTGCACGCAGCAGGCTGTTTTGTTTCATGAGACAGCTTATTCCACGGTGACGCCCCGCTGGGCAAAGCCCTTCACCATCAGATCCAGATCCGGCTCGATGTGCAGAGGCTCCCCGGCGGACTTGATGGCGTTGGCCACGTCCTTCAGGCCGTTGCCGGTGACCACCGATACCACCGTGGCATCCTTCTCGATGAGGCCCTGCTCACAGGCCTTCTTCAGCGCCGCCGTACCGGTGACACCGGCAGGCTCACCGAACACGCCGCAGGTGCGGCCCAGCAGCCGCTGCGCCGCCAGGATCTCCTCGTCGGTGACGCAGATAGCAAGGCCCTTGGACTCCCGAATGGCCGCCAGTGCCTTGTCGGCATTGCGGGGTACACCCACGGAGATGGAGTCGGCAATGGTGTTCTCCTCCATCGGCTCCCAGGGCTTATTCTCCTGAATGGCCCGGTTGATGGGATAGCAGCCGTAGGACTGGGCGGAGATGAGCCGGGGCAGCTTGTCGATGAAGCCGATGGCATACAGATCCTTGAAGCCCTTCCACACGCCGGCGATGGTGCAGCCGTCGCCCACGGAGATAGCCAGATAGTCCGGCATCTCCCAGTTCAGCTGCTCGGCGATCTCCAGAGCCACGGTCTTTTTCCCTTCGGAGAGATACGGGTTGATGGCAGCGTTGCGGTTGTACCAGCCGTACTTCTCGATGGCCTCGGCGGACATCTTGAAGGTCTCCTCGTAGTTGCCCTTGACGGAGATGACATTGGCCCCGAAGATCATCAGCTGGGCTATCTTGCCCTTGGGAGCCCGCTCCGGCACGAAGATATAGGTCTTGAAGCCCGCAGCGGCGGCGTTGCCCGCCAGAGAGCTGGCGGCGTTGCCGGTAGAGGAGCAGGCGATGGTCTTGGCGCCCGCCTCATAGGCCTTGGCCACGGCCATGGCACTGGCCCGATCCTTCAGGGACGCCGTGGGGTTCTGACCGTCATCCTTCACCCACAGCTTGCGGATCCCCAGCGCACGGGCCAGATTAGGCTCGTCGTACAGAGGGCTCCAGCCCACCCGCAGAGGGGTATCAGGGGTAGTTTCCTCCACCGGCAGCAGCTCCCGGTAGCGCCACATGGAGCGGTTCTCCCGCCGGGCCAGCTTCTCCTTGGTGAGGACGGACTTGATGTAGTCGTAGTCGTAGACGATGTCCAGAATACCGCCGCACTGGCAGTTGGTCAGATCCGGAGTGGCCTCATAGGTTTTGCCGCAGCGGACGCACTTTCCGTATTTCACGTTTTTCATGGTGACACCTCGTTCTATAAGATTCAGTCTTCTTCCCGTAAATTCTCCAGTGCCACCCGCACCGCCTCCACCACAAAGGCGTTGAAGGTGCAGTCCGTTCCCTGAATGGCCTCCTCCACCTCCCTGATGACAGTGTTGGGAAAGCGGATGGATTTCGTGGTAGAACTGGGTGGACTGGGGATCTTGAATTTACGCATGATAGGCACTCCTTGTCAACTTTTTTACATGACAAATTGTACCTATATTTTGTGTTTCAATAAATGGTACATTAAGCATTGCATAATGTGTTGCATTTTGTAATGCCGTGCGATAAAATGGTCGAAAACCATACGCCGGGGGACTTGGATCCTCGGCCCAAAGGAGGTAGATCGCTTGGAGAGCAGCCAGAACTTCCCCGCATACTACACTGTTCTGTGCGCCCGGACCGCAGATGCCATCGACGCCATCGACCAACAGCGCTATCAGGAGGCCAGAGCGCTTCTGATCGCCGGGATGCAGGAGGCCGAGGAGATCATTCTATTCCAAGAGGAATAAAAACGCAAGGGCGGGACGGAGGTCCCGCCCCTGCGGCGTCTTGTGGGGTGATTCGCGCTTACAGAGCCTTCAGCAGGCCGGTGGCCTCGTTGAACTCGCAGATCAGCTGATCCAGCTCCTTGGCCTGAGCGTGAACGGCATCCCAAGTGTTCTTGGTGTCGTACCACTGGGCGTTCAGGTCCTCCACGTCCATACCCTGCTGCTCCACCCAAGTGTAGTACTTCAGGTTGTGGACACGCTTGCGCTCGGTGTAGGTCAGCTCCAGCATACTGTCGGTCTTGAGACCCAGCATATGCACGGCGTGATCCAGAGCAGCCTCGTGGGCGTTGTAGGCGCCGTGCTGCTGGTTCAGCTCCTCAATGCGGCTGCCGTACATCACGGCGGAGTCGGTGAGGACGGTGGCCACCACGTCGTTCTCGGTGAGCTCATAGTACTTGGCCATCTTGATGCAGCACAGCACATTGGCGATGCCGGAGATGCCCAGCCAGCTCATCTTCTCGATCTCCTCGGCGCTCATGCCCAGCTCGTCCTTCATGTACTGCTTGCCCTCCGGGGTGTTGAACAGGCGCAGCAGGCGCTGGGAGTCCTCGTCGTCGATGGCGATGGCCATGTCGGTGTTCTTCACATTGTGGATCCAAGGGATGTGCTTGTCACCGATGCCCTCGATGCGGTGGCCGCCGAAGCCGTTATCCAGAATGGTGGGGCACTGCAGAGCCTCGCCCACGGCCAGCTTCAGATGGGGATAGCGCTCCTTCAGCAGATCGCCGGCGGACATGGTGCCGGCGGAGCCGGAGGTGAAACAGGCGCCGGCGAAGTTCTGACCGGGCTTCTTGATGGCCTCGAACAGGTCTGCCAGAGCGTAGCCGGTAACGTTGTAGTGCCACAGGGGGTTGCCCATCTCAGCGAACTGGTTGAAGATCATCATAGTGGGATCCTTCTTCAGCTCCCAGGTCTTATCAAAAATCTCCTTGACGTTGGACTCGCAGCCGGGGGTAGCGATGATCTGACCGGCGATGCTCTTGAGCCAGTCAAAGCGCTCACGGGACATATCCTGCGGCAGGATCGCCACGGACTCGCAGGCCAGCAGCTTGGAGTTGAAGGCGCCGCCACGGCAGTAGTTGCCGGTGGAGGGCCATACGGCGTGATGATAGGTGGCGTCAAACTGTCCGGTCACCAGACGGGGAGCCAGACAGCCGAAGGAAGCGCCCACCTTGTGGCAGCCGGTGGGGAACCACTTGCCGGACATGGCAACGATACGGCAGGGAACGCCGGAGAGCTTGGTGGGGATCTCCACATAGTTGGGGACCGCCTGGAACAGGCCGCCGGTCTCCTTGGCCTCGTTGTGCCAGGAAATACGGAACAGGTTCACGGGATCCACGTCCCACAGGCCGGTGGTGGAAAGCTTGGCCTTGATCTTCTCCGGGATCAGATCGGGGTTCTGCATCTGAGCAATGGTGGGGATGATAATGTGGTTCTCCTTGGCCTTCTGGATGTTATGCTCCAAGCCAACCTTGTTGATGGACAGATCGATCATGTTTTTTCCTCCTGTTTCATTTGTCTCCGTCTTTGTTTGCGTCGATGTAGGAATATAGGGTATATTTGGAAATACCGAAGTATTTTGCCACTTTGTCGCCGGACTTGGTCACCAGAGAGGCCCCCGACTGGTTCAGAAACTGGATGGCCCGAACCTTGTCCTCCTTGTTCATCAGGGCCACAGGCTTTCCCACCATGGCCACCGACTGGTCGATGAGCTCGTCGAGGACGGCGTTGACGTTGATGATGCGCTCCGGCTCCGTCTGCTCCTTGTCACGGGTAGAAAGCAGCTCCCCGATGGTGTTCTGGATCATCATCAGCCCCGACACATCATAGTTGATGGAGAAGATGGCTACCACGCCGCCCCGGCTGTTGCGGATGTACAGCGACGAGGACTTGAGGATCTTGCCATCCGGGGTACGGGTCAGATAGCACAGGTGATCCTTTGGCTGCTCGTCCTGCCGGGCCAATTGGTCCAGCACCACCTGCGACGCTCCGTCGCCCACCTTACGGCCGGATACATGGCCGTTTTCGATGTGTACGATGGTGTGATCCGGCCGGTTGCCCGATACGTCGTGGATCACCACCTCGCAGTTGCTCCCGAACTGGGCCGCCACACCGGCGGCGATCTGCTTCAGCGTTTCCAGCCGTCTTGTCTCCATGTATCCGCCTCCTGTTTTGAATCTTTCACAGCTACATGATACCACACTTTTCGCAGAAATCAATGCCTCATTCAGAAAAACTTTTTGGTTTCATGAATTTTTGTTTGACATCTGCCGGGACTGTGGTATGATGGTGCTGTAAGGGTAAATAATTTGTCTGAATACGTCTGTCACGATCATAAAATTTTAACGGAGGTATACTATGGATTTCGAAGCCATCAAAAAAGCAGCCGAGGGCTATAAGCCCGCTATGGTCAAGTTCCTGCGGGACATGATCGCCATTCCTTCCGAGTCCTGTGAGGAGAAGGGCGTGGTGCATCGCATCGCCGAGGAGATGAAGGCTCTGGGTTATGACAAGGTCGAGTTCGACAAGCTGGGCAATGTCATCGGCTGGATGGGCGAGGGCGACAAGATCATCGCTCTGGACTCCCATGTGGACACCGTGGGCATCGGCAACCGGGACAACTGGGAGGCCGACCCCTATCAGGGCTACGAAACCGACGATATCATCTACGGCCGCGGCGGCTCCGATCAGGAGGGCGGCATGGCCTCCGCCACCTACGGCGCCAGGATCATGAAGGATCTGGGCCTCATCCCCGCCGGCTATAAGATCATGGTGGTGGGCTCCGTGCAGGAGGAGGACTGCGACGGTATGTGCTGGCAGTCCATCGTCAACGAGTACTTCAACGGTCCCGATGACGCCCGCAGCAAGGTGGAGTTCGTCATTTCCACCGAGCCCACCGACGGCGGCATCTACCGTGGCCACCGTGGCCGTATGGAGATCCGTGTGGATATGCACGGTGTGTCCTGCCACGGCTCCGCCCCGGAGCGTGGCGACAACGCCATCCACAAGATGGCCGAGGTCATCCAGAACGTCCGGGATCTCAACGAAAATCCCGCCGACGACTCCGTGGAGATCAAGGGTCTGGTGAAGATGCTGGATCCCAAGTACAATCCCGAACACTGGGAGGATGCCCGTTTCCTGGGCCGTGGCACCTGCACCACCAGCCAGATCTTCTACACCTCTCCCTCCCGCTGCGCCGTGGCCGACAGCTGCGCCATCTCCATCGACCGCCGCATGACCGCCGGCGAGACTTACCAGTCCTGCCTGAAGGAGATCGAGGATCTGCCCGCCTGCAAGAAGTACGCCAAGGACGTGAAGGTCTCCATGTATATGTATGACCGTCCCGCATGGACCGGCCACGTGTACAAAACCGAGTGCTTCTTCCCCACGTGGATCAACAAGGAGTCCGCTCCCCATGTTCAGGCGCTGGTGGATGCCTACCACAACCTGTGGGGTACCGAGCGCATCGGCGCCGATGAGAAGGCCATGTCCACCCGCACCGGCCGTCCTCTGACCGATAAGTGGACCTTCTCCACCAACGGCGTGTCCATTCAGGGCCGCTACGGCATCCCCTGCGTAGGCTTCGGCCCCGGTGCCGAGTCTCAGGCTCACGCCCCCAATGAGATCACCTGGAAGCAGGATCTGGTGACCTGCGCTGCTCTGTACGCCGCCGTTCCCGGCCTGTATAAGCCCGAGAACAAGGACGGCTCCGCCACCAGCTTCCGTCAGGAGCTCACCGGCAACGACATCAAGTAAAACAACTACATATAATATTACAATATTACAAAGGAGAAATACCATGAGCAAGACGCTTGAGCTGGCACGTCATCTGGAGACGCTGCACATCAACGATATGTACAAAACCGACTTCTACTGGACCTGGGACAAGACCGACGACGAGATCGACGCCATCTTCACCGTGGCCGACGCCCTGCGGGACCTGCGGGAGCGCAACAAGAGCACCCGCATCTTTGACTCCGGTCTGGGCATCTCCCTGTTCCGTGACAACTCCACCCGTACCCGCTTCTCCTTCGCCTCCGCCTGCAATCTGCTGGGCCTGGAGGAACAGGTGCTGGACGAGAAGAAGTCTCAGATCGCCCACGGCGAGACCGTCCGTGAGACGGCCAACATGGTGTCCTTCATGGCCGATGTCATCGGCATCCGGGACGATATGTATATCGGTGAGGGCCACAAGTATCAGAAGACCTTTATGGACGCTCTGGAGGAGGGCTACCGGGACGGCATTCTGGAGCAGCGCCCCACGCTGGTGAACCTCCAGTGCGACGTGGATCACCCCACCCAGTGCATGGCCGATATGCTGCACGTCATCCACTACTTCGGCGGTGTGGAGAACCTGAAGGGCAAGAAGGTGGCCATGACCTGGGCCTACTCCCCCAGCTACGGCAAGCCCCTGTCCGTGCCTCAGGGCGTCATCGGCCTGTTCACCCGCTTCGGCATGGATGTGACGCTGGCTCATCCCGAGGGCTACGACGTCATGCCGGAGGTGGAGGCCATCGCCCGCCAGAACTGCGAGAAGTACGGCTCCCGGTTCCACAAGACCAACGACATGAAGGAAGCCTTCCGGGATGCCGATATCGTCTATCCCAAGAGCTGGGCACCCTTCGCCGCCATGGAGGAGCGCACCAAGCTGTACGCCAAGGGCGATCAGGCCGGCATCGATGCGTTGGAGAAGAAGCTGCTGGCTCAGAACGCCGAGCATAAGGACTGGGCCTGCACCGAGGAGATGATGAAGCTCACCCGTGACGGCAAGGCGCTGTATATGCACTGCCTGCCCGCCGATATCACCGGCCTGAGCTGCGAGGAGGGCGAGGTGGACAACTCCGTCTTCGACCGCTACATCGTGCCTCTGTACAAGCAGGCCTCCTACAAGCCCTATATCATCGCCGCTATGATCTTCATGTCTCAGGTGAAGGACCCCGTTCGTACGCTGATGGCCATGGATGAGGGTGACGGTAAGCGTAAATCCTTCTAAATCAGGCAAACTAATAGCGGGGGCCTCGGCTCCCGCTATTTCACTCTAAGGAAAGTTTTGAGGTAACAGCTATGTCCAAACGCATCGTCATCGCCTTAGGCGGCAACGCCCTGGGCAATACCGCCGCCCAGCAGCTGGAGCTGGTGTCCCTGACCGCTAAGCCCATCGTGGACCTCATCGCCGCCGGCAACGAGGTCATCATTGCCCACGGCAACGGCCCGCAGGTGGGCATGATCAATCTGGGGCTCTCTACCGCCGCCGAGGCCGGCGCCATCAAGTCGGATATGCCCTTCCCGGAGTGTGGCGCCATGAGTCAGGGCTATATCGGTTACCATCTGCAAAATGCCATCGGCAATGAGCTGACCGCCCGTGGCCTCCGGAAGGACGTGGCCACCGTAGTCACGCAGGTGCTGGTGGATGAAAACGACCCTGCCTTCCAGCACCCCACCAAGCCCATCGGCTCCTTCTATGACAAGGTGGCTGCCGACCGCATCATGGCCCAGCGTGGCTGCACCATGGTGGAGGACGCCGGTCGTGGCTGGCGTCAGGTGGTCCCCTCCCCCAAGCCCGTGGATGTCATCGAGAAGAATACCGTCCGGGCGCTGGTGGACAGCGGCACCGTGGTCATCACCGTAGGCGGCGGCGGTATCCCCGTGGTGCGCCGCAACGGCCGTCTGGTAGGCACGCCCGCCGTCATCGACAAGGATTTCGCCTCCGCCAAGCTGGCGGAGCTGCTGAACGCCGATATGCTCATCATCCTCACCGCCGTGGAGAAGGTGGCCATCAACTTCGGCAAGCACGACCAGCAGTGGCTCAGTGACCTGACCCCGGAGCTGGCCCGGCAGTATATCGCAGAGGGCCAGTTCGCCCCCGGCTCCATGCTGCCCAAGGTGCAGGCAGCCCTGTCCTTCGCCGAGTCCGCCCCCGGTCGTGTGGCTCTGATCACTCTGCTGGAGAAGGCCAAGGACGGCGTGGCGGGCCGCACCGGCACGGTTATCCACCAGTAAAGTGCAAAAAATGGAGTTCCCGCCCTGCGGGAACTCCATTTTTAACGTCCGAAGATC
>ENA-UEPW01001032-UEPW01001032.1-human-gut-metagenome-genome-assembly--contig:-NODE-1032-length-14023-cov-25.363545_pt1 | contig 14023 bp, 16 predicted proteins | sample MGYA00242935_ERZ507936 | MGnify/ENA primary metagenome ERZ507936 (study PRJEB26167, sample SAMN06115469) | human gut metagenome | host: Homo sapiens | place: China:Chongqing | collected 2016-06-23... | reverse complement strand
AGGCCCTGCTCGTAGAGCCCGCAGGCAAAGCAGTATTTCATCACCAGCAGCTTGTGCCGGGTGATGGTCTCAAAATGGCCTTTGATGTTCATGCGTTTCGCCACCTCACTGTCACTTTTCCCTCTTTGAGGTTCCGCAAATCGCCGCTCTCCGAGAAATCCTCCCGGTCGCGGGTCAGGCTGGGGTTATAATAGGGGTCGTCCAGAATATCCGCCTTGCCGTGGATGTCATACAGCCGCTGCTGCTCGGCGGCAAAGCGCGCTGCCTTGACGGGGTCTTTCTCGTCGCCGCCGCGGCTCTTGCTCTCGTAATGGGTCAGCTGGGCGTAGGGCGTCCACACGATGCGATAGCCCTTGTCCCGCACCCGGAGGCAGAAGTCCACATCGTTGAAGGCCACGGCAAACTTCTCGTCCAGCCCCTTCACCTCGTCCCACACGCTGGTCCTGACCAGCAGGCAGGCACCCGTGACGGCGGAGAAGTCCTGCACGGTAGCGGCGCGGAACAGATAGCCGCTGCCGCCCGCCTTCTTGTACTTATGGCTGTGGCCCGCGTAGCCGCCCAGACCCGTGACGACGCCCGCATGCTGGAGCGTCTCGTCGGGATAGTAGAGCATCGCGCCGCAGATGGCCGCACCGCCGGGGTGGGCGCACTGCCGCAGCAGCTCGGTGAGCCAGTCGCCGTTCCGCACCTCCACGTCGTTGTTCAGCAGCAGCAGGTACTCGCCCTGCGCCGCCTTCCGTCCGAAGTTGTTGATGGCTGAGAAGTTGAAGCCCTTTTCCGGCCAGGTGACCACTTTCAGGCCCTCGTACCGCTTCTCAGCATCCTTATAATAGGCAAAGGTAGCCGGGTCGGTGGAGTTGTTCTCAATGACGATGACCTCGAAGTTATCCCACTCGGTCTTTGACCAGATGCTGTACAGGCACTTCTCGAGGTCGTCAGTGTGGTCTTTGTTGGGGATGAGGATGCTCACCTTTGGGTCGCCCTCGATGTCCCACTTGACCCGGTAGGTGCTGGGGAAAAGCCCATCCTCCACCGTGCCGGTGCGCCCGGTGCGGCTCAGATGGTCGGCCAGTGCCTTTTTGGCAGCTGCCGCGACATAAGGCTTGGCATCGGTGCCGCCGGAAGTAGAACCCGCATGGACCCGCCAGTAGTAGAGCACCTGCGGCAGATGAGCCGCACCGCCGGTCTGTTCGATGAGCCGGAGGAAGAGGTCGTGGTCCTGACTGCCGTCGCACTCGGGGCGTTCGCCGCCCAGCTGCTCATACAGCGCCCGCTTGAAGACTGCCAGATGACAGATGTAGTTGCAGCAGAGCAGATAATCCGGGGCATAATCGGGCTTGAAATGTCCCACCATCGGCTTTTTGATGTCCTTGGTGAAGAGCGCCTCGTCACTGTAGAGGAAACCATCCGGCTCACTCTTTTCGCGGAGCTGCAAGACAGCCTTACCCATCGCGTACATGGCGTGGGGGGCCAGCACATCGTCGTGGTCGGCGAGGGCAAGATATTCGCCCGTCGCCAGCGTCTCGGCGGCGTTGGTGTTGGCGGCGATGCCCTTATTTTCGACCTTTTTGTATACGATTCGTTGATTTTTCTGCTGATATTCCCTTACAACACGCTCCACCTCGGGGTGGGCGTCGTCGGAAGCGTCCGCGAGGCAGAGCTGACCATTGGGGGCGGTCTGGTTCACAAAGGAGCCCAGAAATTCCCGCAGATAATTTTCGGGCGTATTATACAGCGGGGTCAGGATGGAGATGGTGGGCAGGCCGCAGTTCTCAGCGGTCTTGCCGACCATTTCGGCGGCCTGAGCTTCCAGCACCTTTTTGCCGGGCAGATAGCGCGCCCGCTTGCCGAAGAAACGGCGGCGGACAAAGCCCGCGCCCCGCTTTACCATCGTGGGCAGGCCCTCGTCTTTCGTGAGCTGGACGGCATAGCCCATCAGCTCTTTGGCGCGTTTGAGTCGTACATTCATATCCAGTCCTTATGCCTCGCCCCGCTGCACAGCCTTGTAGGCGTTGCAGACAGTCTCGGTGTCGCCGTTCATCTTGAGGTGGCCGTGGCTCAGCCATGCCACCTTGCTGCACATGCGCTCGATCTGCTCGATGGAGTGGGACACCAGGATCACCGTGGTGCCGCCGGCCATCAGCTCTTTCATCCGCTTTTCGCACTTCTGCTGGAAGAGGAAGTCGCCCACCGCCAGCACCTCGTCGGCGATGAGGATGTCAGGCTTGGTGATGGTGGCAATGGCAAAGCCGATACGGGCCACCATGCCGGAGGAGTAGTTTTTCAGCGGCACATCGAGGAAGTTCTGCAGCTCGCTGAACTCCACGATCTCGTCGAACTTCTCGTCCAGATACTTGGGCGAGAAGCCCAGAACCGTACCGTTGAGGTAGATGTTCTCCCGGGCGGTCAAGTCCATGTCGAAGCCCGCACCCAGCTCGATGAGGGGGGCGATGGTGCCGTTGACGGTCACTTTGCCCTTGCTGGGCTTGTACACGCCCGCAATGGTCTTGAGCAGGGTGGATTTGCCCGAGCCGTTCAGGCCCACAAGGCCGTAAAAGTCGCCGGGCATGATGTCGAGGCTCACGTCCCTGAGGGCGTAGAACTCGTCGTACTGCAAGCGTCCCTGCACCATGGCAAGGAGGTATTCCTTCAGGCTCTCGTGCTTTTCGGTGGAGAGGTTGAAGCACATGGACACATTGTCCACTTTGATGATAGGTTCCATCGTTCTCTCCTCCCTCTTATATATGCAGCACGAAGCGGTCCTGTGTCTTGCGGAACATCTGGACGCCCACCAGCATCGAGATGAGGGCGCAGAGGCCGCAGACGAGGAACATGTTGATGTCCAGCGGGATGCCCCACATCAGAGTGCGGCGGAAGCCCGTGATATACCAGTACATCGGGTTCAGCTTGATGATCTGCTGCATGTTGAAACCGCCGATGGAGAAAGTCATCTGGGTGGGGTCGTAGAAGATAGCGGAGAAATAGAGCAGCGCCGTGATAAAGACGCTCCAGATGTGCATGATGTCCCGGAAGAACACCGTCGCCGCCGCAAGGAAGAGGCCCACGCCGAGGCTGAAGAAGAAGAGGGTCACCAGCGGGTAGAGGGCTTCAAACACCGTGACATGGATGGGGCTGCCGGTGAACACCATGACCAGCGCCAGCGCCACGAAGCTGAAGACGCAGTTGACCATGGCGAAACAGCACTTTTCCAGCGGGAAGACATATTTCGGGATATAGACTTTTTTCAGCAGGGAGGCCGCGCCGAGGACGCTGCTCATGCTGGTGGAGGTGGCCTCGTTGAAGAAGTTGAAGAGCAGCTGGCCGCACATCAGGAAGACCGGGAAGTTGTCGATGCCGCTGCCCCGCATATCCATCAGGCTGCTGAACACCGCCCAGTACACCAGACACATGAGCAGGGGGTTGAGCACGCTCCACACCACGCCCAGCACACTGCGGCGGTATTTGAGCTTGAAGTCACGGCTGACGAGGTTCCACAGCAGATAGCGGTAGCACCACAGGCCGTTGAACATTGCCTTGAGCTTTTTCACCGGCGATCACCACTTTTCAAAATACTCGAACTTCTGGGCGGCAAAGGGCTCATGGAGCTTGTCCTTGGCGCTGGTCTTGTGCTCACAGCCACAATCGGGCCACTGGACGTTGACGGTGGGGTCGTCGTAGGGGATGCCGCCCTCGCTGGTGGGGTCGTAGACATCCGTACACTTGTAGCAGAACTCGGCCACATCGCTCAGCACGAGGAAGCCGTGGGCAAAGCCCTCGGGGATATAGAACATCTTCTTGTTCTCCTCGGAGAGGGTCACGCCCACCCACTTGCCGAAGGTGGCGCTGTTGGGGCGGCAGTCCACGGCGACGTCGTAAACTTCGCCCCTGGTCACGCGCACCAGCTTGCCCTGAGTGTGGTTCTTCTGGAAGTGGAGGCCGCGCAGCACGCCGCGGGTGGAGCGGCTCTGGTTGTCCTGCACGAATTCCTTGTCGATACCGGCCTCGGCGAACTGGTCTTTCTGGTAGGTCTCCATGAAATAGCCGCGGTCATCGCCGAACACCTGCGGCTCAATGACGACGACACCGGGGATCTCAGTCTGCGTAAAGATGAATTTGCCCATAATTATTTTCCTCTCTGTTTTGTTTTATCACTTTTTGTCGTTTTGTTGTATATGGAAAAGCCTTTTGCAGCTTTTGCGCGATTTTTAATGTTTCGAGGGCTTTTGCTTTTTGGTTTTCCGGAGGCGCATCACCCGCATCACGCACAGCGTGGCACCGGCAGCAGCTACGGTGCAGGCCAGCGAGATGGCGATGAGCATTCCCGCCATCCTGGCAGGCTTAACGTCAGAGGCCGTGTCCAGCTCTCTGCCCGCGTTCGCTTCCAGCAGCGCATCCAGCCCGGTGAGTACCGCCGGGACCCGGACACTCGTCGATTCCTGCTTATCGCCGCCATTGACGGTATACACTGCGTACACTTCCGGCGAAGTACCCAGAACGTATCGTTCGGGCAGCTCCAGCGACACCGAGACGTCCCCCGCCGTCACGCCGTCGGCCAGCAGCAGCCGGACGCCGGGGTCGGCGACGGTCACCTTGCCCAGCGTTCCGCCGCCGCCCACGACTTCCACCTCTCCGGTCAGGCCCTGGGAGGGCAGGTCGGTGTAGCCGGTATAGCGTGCGAAAGCGTAGTCCAGCAGGGTGCGGACATCGTTGTACTTATCGGTCTTCATCTCGCTCTGCATGGTCACGCAGATGAGGCGGACGCCGTTCTGTTCCGCGAGGCAGACGTAGCTGTAGCGGGCGATGTTGGTGTAGCCGATCTTGGAGCCGCAGATGGCCGGGATGTAATACCGGCTGTAGCTTAGCCGCATTTTGTCCTGCTGGGAGAAATAGCGGGTCACCGGCTGGACATTCGTGGGCGCCATGGTGTACATCTCGAGCCGGGTGAAGATGGTCTCAAAGCCCGGCTGGGTCAGCGCCCAGCGCAGAATTTGAGCCATGTCGTAGCAGCTGGTGTAGTGGTCGTCGCCGCTGATGCCGTGGGGGTTGGCGAAGTGGGTGTGCTCGAGGCCCAGCGCCTGCACTTGGGCATTCATCGCGGCCACGCCGCCCTCGATGGTGCCGCCGCCGAAGTATTCGGCCAGCAGATTCGCGCCGTCGTTGGCACTGGCGATCATGGTTCCGTAAAGAGCGTCCTGCAGGGGGACTTTCTCCCCCTCCCGCAGGGCGATGTGACTGGAATCAGTGCCTGCGAGGGAGTAGACATCCTCATGGGAGACCGTGAGCTTCACGCCGTCCCAGTTTCCCTGCGCCTTCTGGCAGGCAAGGCCCAGCGTCATCACCTTGGTGATGGACGCCGGGTGCAGTTCTTCGTTCATATTCTGCTGTGTCAGCACGAGGCCGGTGTCTGCATCAATGATGCAGTAAGCCTCCGTCGTGGTCAGAGCCGGACCCACCGCCCCGGCAGACAGCGCCGTGCAGAGCAGGAGCAACGCTGTAAGAAGTGCAGCGATGTATTTTTTCATTCGATCAATTCTCCACAAATCTTCATAGATAAACTTAGTATACCACACTTTCCCCTGCCTGAAAAGACACCTTTCATCCACACGGACATTGCAGCACCGGCTGTAATTGCCGCCCTTCCAGCGCCGCTTCCAGCGTCTGGGGCAGCAGCTCGAACCGTGCCTTGAGGCTCTGGGGCTTGGTGTTAGGGTCATCCTGCCCGTAAGGCACAAAATAATAGTGCTTGCGCTGGTAGAGCCGGGCGATGTTCTCCCCGGAAGCGCCCAGCCCGTCGTTCGTCGAGACAGCGATGACGACGGGACAGCCCACCCGGAGCAGACTCTTCGCCGCCAGCGTCACCGGCGTGTCGGAAAGGCCCTCGGCCAGCCGGGCCAGCGTGGCCCCCGTGCAGGGTGCGATCACGAGGGCGTCGGCCAGATGCCGTGGGCCGAGAGGCTCCACCGCCTGCAGGGTATCCAGAACCGGACGGCCCGTCAGCCCTTCCAGCTGATGCCGCCAGCCGGAGGCCCGGCCAAAGCGGGTGTCCTGCCCCGCCGCAAAGCTCATCACCGGCAGAAGTTCCCACCCCTGCCCCCGCAGCGCACGGGCCGCATCCAGCGCCGCTTCCAGTGTGCAGAAGCTGCCGCAGACCGCAAAGGCCGCGCAGCGTCGTTTCTTCTCTATCATGATGCTTCCTCCCTCTGCCCGATCATATCGCACACTGTCCGGGCCACCGCCTCGCCTGCCGTCTCGGGCGCGCAGGCGGCGGGCAGGCTCAGCGCATGGATGGCTCTGTGACCCAGCCGCCGGGCCGCGTCGAAGTCGGTACCGCCGGGGCGGGACGCCAGATCTACGATAAAGCTCTGCGGCCGCAGCCGGGCCAGCACTGCCTCGCTGAGCACCGGCGCAGGCACCGTGTTCACCACTGTATCAAAAGCCGGCGCTATCTGCCCGAGCCGGTCGATGGGGACGCTCCGCAGCCCGAGGCTCTCGGCCAGCGCCCTCTGGGCCGGGCGGCGGGCCGCCGCCGTCACCTGCGCTCCCAGCGCTGCCAGCCGGACGCCCAGCGCCTGCCCCACCGGCCCGAAGCCGGTCAGCAGAATGCTGCTGCCCCAGAGGGTGCGGCTGCGCTCTTTCATCAGGATGCCGATGCACCCTTCCGCCGTGGGGATGGCGTTGCGGATGGTCAGCTCTTCCCGGGCGAAGTAGTCTACCAGCTCTACCCCGGCCTCGGCGGCGATGGCTTTCGCCTCCACCGACAGCATCCCGCCCAGCGCCAGCGTACCGGGCCTTGCGGCCCGCAGCAATTCGGCCAGCGGCGTCCGTGCCGCGTCCAGCGGCAGGGGCAGCAGGATATAATCTGCCACCGCTATCATCTCCGGCCCGCCCACACGGTACCCGGCCCGGGCCAGCGCCCGGGCCGCTGCGGCCTGCCGGGCGTCGCCGCCTACCACCGCAAAGCATTTCTGTCCTTCCACTGCAAGGCCCCCTCCCACATGCTCGGTGTGCCATCCTATGCAGAGGCTGTGCCGAGGGTGCAAAAAGGCCCGGCAGACGCTTTACAGCATCCGCCGGGCCTTACTTTTATTTGGGATTCAGGAGTGCGCCTTAGTGGCCGCAGCTCTCGCCGCTGCAATGGTCGCAGTCCTCTTCCAGCTTGCCCACGATGGGTTCCGGGTCGATGCCCTGACGACGGTAGTAGTCGGACAGAGCGGATTTGACGGCCTGCTCAGCCAGAACAGAGCAGTGGACCTTGATGGGAGGCAAACCTTCCAGAGCCTCGACAACAGCCTTGTTGGTCAGCTTCAGAGCCTCGTCAATGGTCTTGCCCTTGATGAGGTCGGTAGCCATGCTGCTGGTTGCGATCGCAGCGCCGCAGCCGAAGGTGAGGAACTTGACGTCAACGATGACGTTGTTCTCGATCTTGAGGTACATCCGCATGATGTCGCCGCACTTGGGGTTGCCGACTTCACCCACGCCGTTTGCGTCGGGGATCTCACCCACGTTGTGCGGATGTGCAAAATGCTCCATGACCTTTGCGCTATACATACCTGCCATTTTAGTTTTCTCCCTTCAGGCTGAAGTGACGGGCCGTGTTCTGGCCCTGCAGCCACATACAACTCATAGCACGACGGCGGGGAATGACTTCCTCCAGCACATCGCACAGATATTTCGCTTCTTCCATCGTGTTCTGCGGGCCAAAGGTGAACCGCATGGAACCGTGGCCGATCTCTTCCGGCACACCGATGCTCAGCAGCACGTGGCTGGGGTCAAGGCTGTCGGAGTTGCAGGCAGAGCCGGTAGAGGCGCAGATGCCGTGCATATCGAGGTCGAGCAGGATGGTCTCGCCCTCCAGACCCGGGAAGCTGATGTTGACGTTGCCGGGCAGACGATGCTCAAGGCCGCCGTTCAGACGGGCCTCGGGGATGTTCTTCAGGATGCGGTCGATGACGTAGTCACGCAGCTCCTTCTCGTGGGCCATGCGCTCTTCCAGATGCTCGGTCGCCATCTCGAGGGCCTTGCCCATACCGGCGATGCCGGCGACGTTCTCAGTACCAGCGCGGTGGCGTGCTTCCTGGCTGCCGCCGTCGATGAGGTTCTGGGGCCAGATACCCTTGCGGCAGTACAGCGCGCCCATGCCCTTGGGGCCGTTGAACTTGTGAGCGCTCATGGACAGCATATCCACGCCCAGCTCCTTGACGTCCACGGGGATGGCACCCACAGCCTGAACCGCATCGGTGTGCATCCAGACGCCGTGCTTGTGGGCGATCTCAGCGATCTCCTTGATGGGCTGGATGGTGCCGATCTCGTTGTTGGCCATCATGATGCTGATGAGGGCGGTGTCGGGGCGGATAGCAGCCTCGACATCCTCCGGACGGATGTAGCCCTCCGTGGTGGGCTTGATATAAGTGACCTCGAAGCCCAGACGCTCGAGCGCGGCCATGCTGTGCATGATGGCGTGGTGCTCGAAAGCGCTGGTGATGAGGTGCTTCTTGTTCTGGCGGGCCTTGGTGAAGGCAGTACCCTTCACAGCCCAGTTATCGGCCTCAGAGCCGCAGCCGGTGAAGAAGATCTCGGACGTGGAGGCGTTGATGGCCTTTGCCACCTGTGCGCGGCCCTTGTCCACGAACTCCTTGGCCTCATAGCCCACACTATAATGGCTGCTGGGGTTGCCGCAGGCGCCGTTCAGTGCCTCGACCATCACAGCCAGTGCTTCGGGAGCGCAGGCAGTGGTAGCAGCGTTATCCAGATAAACCACTTTTTCTGTGTTTTCCATAGGAATGGTTCCTTTCTGCTAAAATACGGGAGCACCGCGCCTTCCAGGGGGCCGGGGCGCTGCCGCATATATTCCATTTGACGGAATAGTTATATCATATCATTCCCTAGTATGTCAATGGGAATACTCGAATTTCGTGATTCAGTCACATTTCCGGCCTTTTCCGGTGAGTTTTCCCAGCAACACCTTCCATTTCGGGTAGCCCCAGCGCTTGTCTTCGTCGAAATCGTCGGCCAGCTTCCACGGGAAAGGGCTGCCGTCGAAGTAGAGATTTCCCGCTTCGTCCACGCGGTCCAGCTTTCGGGGCAGATAGTCCTCGTCGTAGTAGCTCTTGCGGCGGTCAGGCAGCGCCCAGTGGAGGGTGCCGTCGGCGTCCATCCCCTCGGCCCAGACGCCGAATACAAAGGTCGCCGCCTCGCCGTAGCAGTGCTGCTCCATCCGGATGGCACCGTCGTAGTAGAACTTGATGACTTCCAGCGTGCCGGACTCCTTTTTGCCGTCTTTGCCCAGCGTGGGGCGGTAGTCCTGCTGGTAGCGGCAGCCGCAGTGGGTGCCGGCGAACTGTTTGGCGGTAAACATCTTCTGTCCTTTCTGCTTCTTAGCGCAAGCTGAACGTAAAATCATCGGCAAGGCCGTAAATCGGAGAAGTGAGAAAAATGCGTTTAGCGAAGCGGCTAGCATTTTTGGGCTTCGACTTCTCCTTCGGGGTCTGAAAGGGGCGAGCAGCCCCTTTCTCGTGGATCCCTGTCCTTGCCGCGCTAAACACGCGGCATTTGCTTCGCAAACCGGACTGTCGGCTTGAAAGCCCCGGTGGGGCTTTCATGGCTTCGCCACCGCCGAGCCTCTCAATCGCGGGTGCTTTTCTGGTTCTCTTTTGGCACGCAAAAGAGAACTTAGCCCAGCGAAAAAGCGCTCTACCCCCGCGCCACCGGCGCGAAAAAACGCTCTCCGTCACATTAGAAATGCCCCTCAAAGTCCCCTTCGATTTCATAGGGCCAGCTGAGGATGCCGCCCAAATCATAGATATTGGTATAGCCCAGCGCATCCAGCTTCTGAACGGCGTCAGCGCTGCGGCGGCCGGTGCGGCAGTAGACCAGCCAGGGTGCGTCCTTGTCGGGCAGCACCTCGGCAGCGCGGCTCGTCACCTCACCCAGCGGCAGCAGTTTTGCGCCCGGGATATGGCCCACTGCGTACTCGTCCGGCTCCCGCACGTCCACAGCCTGTGCCTTTTTCGCGTCCAGCAGACGGATGGCGGCTGCGGGCTCGATCTTCTGTATCATAAGTGTCTCTCCTTATATCTCTTGTTGCATCATCTTATGATAACAGATATTTTTTGTTCTAGCAAGATGACTTTTCGATATTTCCGCGTCCGGAGCAAAAGGCAGGTTTTTTCACTTTCCAAAAGCGGGTAGTCGTGGTATACTGGAAGGCAAGCAAGGAGAAAACCGCTATGAAATTTTCCACCAAGAGCCGCTATGCGCTGCGGCTGATGGCCGAGCTGGCCCGCTACGCCCCGGGTTCTACCGTCTCGCTGAAGGAGATCAGCGAGCGCCAGCAGCTGAGCCTGAAATATCTGGAGCAGATCGTCACCCCGCTGGCCCGCGTGGGCCTCGTCAAGAGTGAGCGCGGCAGTCAGGGCGGCTACCGCCTGACCAAAGCCCCCGCCGACTACACCGCCGGTGAGATCCTGCGCGCCATTGAGGGCAGCGTTGCCCCCATCCCCTGCCTCGGCAGCGAGACCAACGAATGTCCCATGTCTGACCAGTGCTTCACTCTGCCTTTCTGGGCCGGCCTCGACGAGGTCATCAACCAGTACATCGACAGCGTGACCCTCGAGCAGCTGGCCCAGAGCCTGCCTGCCGTCAAAGAGGGCTGCGGCTGCTGCGGCACCAAGTCCTGATTTTTCCACCCCGGGATTGACTCCGCGTCCAAAAAAAGGTATACTATCTAAGTATCACCGCCGGGGTGTTGCGCAGTTGGTAGCGCGCCTGCTTTGGGAGCAGGAGGCCGCGAGTTCGAGTCTCGCCACTCCGATAAAAGGAAAAACCGCGAAGAGCTGCAGGAACATCTGCGCTTTTTGCGGTTTTTTGTTCTGTATTTTTGCTTAAAAGCCGACTGGAATGCACATAAAAAGTGTGATATACTTATCTCACAAACTAACCAAAATCAGGAGGTATCCCGCCATGCCCAGACCCAAAGGAAGCAAGAATAAAGTCAAGGCCACTAAAGTGACCGCCGACTTTGCCGCACAAATCGCAGCAAAGCAGGAAGAAAAAGCCGCCGTGGAAGCTGAGATCCTGAAAGTGGCTGCCAGCATCGAAGAGCTGAAGACCGACGTCAAGTCGCTGAACGCCGACCTGAAAGCCAAAAAGGCCTCTGTCAAGAAGCTCGACAAAGAAGTAGCCAAGCTGGAAGCCAGGCAGGCCGCTGCCGCCCAGAAAGCCGCCGAGGCATCCAAGAAGGCCGAAGCCGAGGATGTGCTGAAAAAGCTCCTCGCCAGCGGTGTGAGCGCCGACGAAATTCTTGAGAAGCTGAAATAATATGATTCGTAACATCTGCAAAGACGAGCTTTTTCTCGCCCGAAAAGCCGCGCCTGCCCTGCCGGAAGACCTGCCCATCGCGCAGGACCTGCTGGAAACGCTCATCGCCCACAAAGACGGCTGCGTCGGCATGGCAGCGAACATGATAGGCGTCGCTAAACGCATCATCGCATTCGAGAGCGAGGACGGCTATCTCGTCATGTTCAACCCGGTCATCCTCAAAAAGTCCGGGCCGTATGAGACGGAGGAGGGCTGTCTCTCCCTCACCGGCACCCGAAAGACCAAACGCTGGCAGACCATCAAGGTGCAGTGGCAGAACGAAAAGTTCCAGCCTCGCATCAAAACCTTCTCAGGCTGGACAGCAGAGATCATCCAGCACGAGCTCGACCACTGCGACGGCATCATTATCTGAGATCACAAGCGGGAATGCTGCAAAACACAGCATCCCCGCTTGTTTGATCTCCTCCAAAATATCCAAAAGTTTCACGTTTTATCTATTGATTTCCTTTTTCAGGGATGGTATCCTTATCATCAGTCATTTCGACCCGATCCTCTGAAACAGGAGTTATTCTATGAAGAAAAAATTGATTTCCCGCGTCGCTGCTGCGGTCGGAATGTGTGCTGCCGTTGCAGTCGTGATCCCTGCCGTCTCCGTACTCAATATGTTCCGCTCTGTGTCCATCGCTGCCGAGCCTTCTGACGTATCCAGTTCGTCCGAGGCCGCATCCGAGAGCGCCGACGCATGGGACCAGCTCTTGACCGACACCAGCAACAGTGAATTTGCCTCTGTCATCGAGCTCGTCGCAGAGGAAAAGGCCGCTTCGGAAGAAGCCGCTGCTTCTGAGGAGGCCGCCGAAAGCGCCTCTGCATCCAGCACTTCTGCTGACAACAACTCTTCCAGTGCAGCTTCTTCCTCCAAGGCGGCATCCAAGGCATCCTCCACCGGGCAGACTGCCGCACAGGAGCCGACTGCCTCCCATCCGGCTGCTTCCTCGTCTTCCTCTTCCGCTCCCACCCCTCAGAACGAGTGTGACGCACAGCTTGCACAGTATCTTCTTCAGATGGAAAAGCTGCAGAAGAAGTTCCAGTCGCAGCTCTATTCTGTCATCTGCGACGCCTACGATGAGTACATGGAGTACCCCGCCGAAAAGCACAGCCTCGGCCTGAAAGTCTCCATCGTTGTTTCCAAGGGCGGCAAGCTGACCTCCATGCAGAGCGCCTGCGACAAGGAATTCAATGCGCTGCTGTCGGAGATGCGCACCTGCCTGCGGGAGAATGGCCGCGACCAGTCCCTCGCTGACAATGCACAAAAGGCCTATGAGAGCGCCAAGGCTTCCATGGTCAAGGAACTGAAAAACGTGGTCTACAACACTGCCGTCGGAAACGGCAGCGGTGGCTCATGGATACAGTCCCACCGCAATATGGCCTGAGTGCTCAAAGATGATACGACAAAAGCCCTGCGGCACGCCGCAGGGCTTTTCTGCTGTCTGATTTACTTAGGCTGTCGGCCGATATAGGCGAGGATGCCGCCGTCGGCGTACAAAATCTGACCGTTCACGAAGTCGGAGGCGTGGGAGGCCAGGAAGACGCAGGGGCCGACCATATCTTCCGGGTCGCCCCAGCGGCCCGCCGGGGTCTTGGCGGTGATGAACTGGTCGAAGGGGTGACGGCTGCCGTCGGGCTGGACCTCACGCAGCGGGGCGGTCTGGGCGGTGGCGATATAGCCCGGACCCATGCCGTTGCACTGGATGTTGTACTCGCCGTACTCGGAGGCGATGTTCTTGGTCAGCATCTTGAGGGCGCCCTTTGCGGCGGCGTAGGCGGAGACGGTCTCGCGGCCCAGCTCGCTCATCATGGAGCAGATGTTGATGATCTTGCCCTCGTGCTTTTCCATCATATCAGGCAGGACAGCCTTGGAGCAGTTGAACGCACCGCCCACATGGACGTCGATGACCCGCATGAAGTCGGCGTGGCTCATCTCGACCATCGGCACCCGCTTCATCAGGCCGGCATTGTTGACCAGAATGTCCACCGGGCCGACCTCGGCCTTGATCTTCGCCACCATCGCGTTGACGGCGTCCTCGTCGGAGACGTCTGCGGCATAGCCGTGAGCGTCAATGCCGGCGGCTTTATAAGCAGCCATGCCCTTCTCAAGGCTGGCCTCGGAAGAGCAGTTGAAGCAGATGGTGGCACCGCACTTGGCCATACCCTCTGCGATGGAGAAGCCGATGCCGTGCGCACCGCCGGTGATGAGGGCGACCTTGCCCTTCAAATCGAAAGCCGATAGATCCATTGTATTCCTCCGTCAAAGTTAAATATTTAGCAAAACGCCCCGCATCGGTCTCCCGATGCGGGGCGTTGTATGGTGTACTTGTTTAGCGCAGGTCGGTGGTAGCGATGTTGTCCATGTCGTCAAACTCCATGTTCTCGCCGCCCATTGCCCAGATAAAGGTGTAATTGGAAGTGCCTACGCCGCTGTGGATGCTCCAGGAGGGGCTGATGACAGCGTCCTCGTTGTGCATCACGATGTGGCGGGTCTGCGTGGGCTCGCCGCACATGTGGAACACCACCTGCCCCTCGGGCAGTTCAAAGTAGGTGTAGATCTCCATCCGGCGCTCATGCGTGTGGCTGGGCATGGTGTTCCAGTTGGAGCCGGGCTCCAGCTCGGTCATGCCCATGCTCAGCTGGCAGGTCTTGAGCACGTCGG
>ENA-UEPW01001014-UEPW01001014.1-human-gut-metagenome-genome-assembly--contig:-NODE-1014-length-14304-cov-14.578829_pt1 | contig 14304 bp, 15 predicted proteins | sample MGYA00242935_ERZ507936 | MGnify/ENA primary metagenome ERZ507936 (study PRJEB26167, sample SAMN06115469) | human gut metagenome | host: Homo sapiens | place: China:Chongqing | collected 2016-06-23... | reverse complement strand
CCTTATATAGAGATACTCAAACAGCCATTAAAGGGAAAAGGTCTTATTCGGGCATTATATTTGAAATCTGATAAAATAATAACGCGATTATATTGTTGTTTTCTTGTGGTATATATAGCTTTTTCTATTGAATATAAGTCTACATTATACAATTATCTGTTATTGCTTTTAATAGGATTATTTCTTGGATATAAAATAACCATGAAAGCGGAGAAATATACTTTAGAAGAGATTAATAAGAAGAAACAAGAACGTAAAATGAAGCAAGCCAGCAAGAAAGAATCTCATATTCGCTAAGAGGACAAGAAATTAAAAACAAATAGTGTGTTTAGAGTTATGCTGCAACAGACACTCAATCAAAAATTAGCGAAGAACATAATGCTTATGATATATTTGAACCTATTAAAAATAAATTAGATGACGTCTTTTGGAAAAATTGGTAAATATCTTATATATATACAAAACTTGCTGTATATTCTATGTTTTATAAAAATACTATTCTCGTTGTTTTTCTATGAGTATGAGCCTTCTTTTATGAAGGACATGGCTTTTACTTTACCATTATTATTAGCACTGATTGTAATACCTATTATAAAAAAGAATATAAAATGAAAGATTCTAAATTCAGATATTATTTATGTTATTATTCTCACCTGTGCTTTTTCTATAGTTTTTGGGGATATTTTTTTATATTAATTATTTTGCATCTTCTTGGCATGGAAATGAATGCGTATTTGGGTTACTTATTCTTTCTGTTATTTGGATTATGGGGAGGAAGTGCTATTGCATTATCTGCAACTAGTTATATGAAAAAGATAAATCATGAGGAATTGGGGAAAAAGCAGAATTCTAAAGATTCTTAGTGTCCTAATATTCAAATAATTTACCCTGATATAAGTTGACTAATCACCAATTTATATCAGGGTAATTTCTTTTTTTTTATTTCTTATAAACCAACTTACTCGGAACTCCCTCCCCGAACAAATTATCACCCAGCGTCGTAATCTTATTTCCGGTAGCCAACACATAGCGAAGATTATCGCATCCCATAAAAGCACCGAATTCAATAGCTGTCACACTGGCCGGCAGCTCCAGCGTGCCGCAAAGGCGACCGCAGTTGCTAAATACCCGTTGTCCGATAGATTTCAGATTATGAGGTAATTTCATATTCAACAGATACTTCTTCTGTGCGAAAGTGAAGTCGGGGATAGCTGTTGCGTTCGTTCTGGAAATATCGACAGAGACGAGATTCGGCATATAATCGCGGATCAGTTTGAAGTCGGCGTTGTCCAGCTTACCTTCAACGGTCAGGAAGTTGATGTCTCTGGGTTGCAGTCCCGCTTTCAGAATCTCTTCTTCCAGTTTACCCATGGCGCCCACTTGCAGGGTAGTCTCTACCGGTTCCCCCTCGATAAACGCAAAGTTTTGCCATCTGTCTTTGTAGCGGTAAGAGTCGCTGCTGCCCAGGGGGACGAAGATAGCGGTAACGCTGTCTGCCAACGCTTCCGGCAACAGGTTGGGAGCTGTCTTCTTGCGGATCTGGCAAATTTTCAGGTTCTCGCAACCTTTGAAGGCGGCATCCTCTATATTCTTCGTTTTCTCCGAAAGAATCACTTTCTCCAGAGTGGCTTTACCTTTGGTCACTCCGCCTACTACATTCGAGAAAGCATAGGCAGGGATGAAGTTCGGCATATAAATGTAGAATTTTCCATTGGGATAAGTACCGGCTTTTCCGCTGTACATCTTGATTTCTGCGTTCGAAATATCCAATACTTTCAGATTGGCAAATTCGTCACGGAGATGCCGGAAGTCCTCTGCATTCAGTTTTCCGGTCAGTGTGAGGTGGGTGACACTGTTGGCTTCCTCTTCAGTCATCATGGAAATCAGCGTACCGGGCTTACTCACATAATACGTCTTACTCACTTGGGCGGCGGCTCCTAATGCATTAGCGGCCAGTAAGAAACTTATCAATAGTAGTTTAATTTTCATAATTTTGTAGATTTGTTCTGACAAATATAGGAAAAATAGAGAATACATGATGTTTTTTTATGTTTTATATCTAATTTTGTAGCCGGATTAACAAATTGTAAAAATGGAGGCAGACAACATAGATGGGAAGAAAGAACCCAAAAGACTTCCTGTGTGGGCATGTATCTCGCTGTTTATTGTGGTACTTTTCATATTTATTGGATTGTATGGGACACTGGTTAGCGGAGGCTTGTCGTTGGTTCTTGGAGTGGAGGCTCGTCATCCGGGAGTAGTAGGGTATATTTTCGTGGAGGCCAGTATGCTTTTGGCTGTTCTTACTGCTGCCGTAATCTTGCTTCGTCTCGAACGTCGTCCGTTTTCTGATTTGGGACTTTCTTTAAAAGGACATGCCAGTGGACTGTGGTATGGACTTCTGATGGCAATCTTGCTCTATTTGCTGGGTTTCGGAATCTCTGTTGTTTTGGGAGAAATAGAAGTCACCGGTTTTCAGTTTAAGCCGTTGGATTTATTGGGGTCGTGGGTGTTTTTCCTGTTAGTGGCGTTGTTTGAAGAGATTCTGATGCGCGGCTATATCCTCGGACGTCTGCTTCATACTAATATGAATAAATTTCTGGCGCTCTTCATCTCGTCGGCATTATTCGCGTTTATGCATATCTTTAATCCAGAAATAGCTTTCCTACCGATGCTTAATCTCTTACTTGCCGGTATGTTGCTGGGTGCTTCCTATCTTTATACCCGGAATCTGTGTTTCCCTATCTCTCTTCATCTTTTCTGGAATTGGATTCAAGGTCCGATTCTAGGTTATCAGGTGAGCGGAAATAATTTCACGACGAGCATGCTGACTTTGCGTATGCCCGAAGAAAACGTACTGAATGGCGGAGCCTTCGGTTTTGAAGGCTCGCTCATTTGCACAGTACTTATGATTGTTTTTACGATTCTGATCGTGTGGTGGGGAGAAAAAAGGGAAGCAATCAGTCTTGCGGTACCCCGATCATGCTAAGTTGAATCCGTTTCCGGTCATAATCTACATTCATCACCCTCACCATGACGTGCTGATGGATGGACACCACTTCTGTCGGATCGGAAATGAACCGTTCCGCTAATTGAGAAAGGTGTACAAGACCGTTCTCCTTAATTCCTATATCGACAAACGCCCCGAAATTGGTGATATTGCCTACAATGCCCGGAAGAATCATCCCTTCGCGCAAATCGGCTATGGTGCGTACGTTCTTGTCGAACTCAAAGACTTTGATAGCCTTGCGCGGGTCACGTCCCGGCTTGTCGAGCTCCTGCAGAATGTCCTGTAAGGTAGGCAGGCCGACGGTAGGAGTGATGTAGTCGGAAATATTAATCTTCCGGCGAAGTTCCTTGTCGGCTATCAACTCGTCGATGGTGCATTTCAGGTCTTTGGCCATTTGCTCTACGATGTGGTAACTTTCCGGATGCACGGCGGTATGATCCAACGGGTTTTTAGCTCCGGGGATGCGAAGAAATCCGGCACATTGCTCAAAGGCTTTGGCGCCCATGCGCGGCACTTTCATCAGTTCTTTCCGCGAACTGAAAGCTCCGTTCTCTGCCCGGTAATTGACAATGTTCTGTGCCAGTTGGGGGCCCAGACCGGATATATAGGTGAGCAGATGACTGCTTGCCGTATTCAGATTTACCCCGACCAGATTCACGCAATTCTCTACCGTCTGATCGAGTGCTTTCTTCAGCTTCGTCTGGTCTACATCATGCTGGTATTGGCCCACACCGATAGATTTGGGATCTATCTTCACCAACTCTGCCAACGGATCCATCAGGCGGCGTCCGATGGAGACTGCCCCACGCACCGTTACGTCGTAATCCGGAAACTCGTCACGAGCAATTTTGGAAGCCGAATAAATGGAAGCCCCCTGTTCGCTGACTACAAACACGGGTATCTGGCGGTCGAAACTCTGACTGTTGATGAAATCTTCTGTCTCCCGGCTTGCCGTTCCGTTGCCGATGGAGATGGCTTCTATCTGGTAGGCCTCAATCATCTTGCGAAGTTTCGAAGCAGCCTCGCCGGTCTTGTTGATCGGAGGATGCGGATAGATATTCTCATTATGCAACAGATTGCCTTGCGCGTCGAGACAAACAACCTTACATCCGGTACGGAATCCGGGGTCGATGGCGAGCACCCGTTTTTGTCCCAATGGCGGAGCGAGAAGAAGTTGGCGGAGGTTTTCGGTGAATACGCGAATTGCTTCATCGTCGGCTTTCTCTTTGGATTGGGCGGCAAATTCTGTCTCAATGGAAGGCTTGAGCAGCCGTTTGTAAGCATCCGTTGTGGCTTCGCCCACTTGCCGGCTACATTCGTTGTTGCCACGTACGAATTGGCGTTCCAAACGTTCGATGCAGGCCTCGTCGTCGGGATTGATAGACACTTTCAGCAACCCTTCCGACTCTGCCCGGCGGATGGCGAGCAGACGGTGGGACGTGCAACGTTTCAGTGGCTCGGAGAAATCGAAATAATCGCGATATTTCGCTGCTTCTTCCTCTTTTCCTTTGACTAGTTTGGCCGTAATCTCTGCCTGGCGCCCGAACTGGTTACGTACCGCGTTACGGGCACGCTCGTCTTCGTTCACCTGCTCCGCGATAATGTCACGCGCACCTTTCAGCGCGTCTTCCACATCTTTCACTTCACCTTTCACAAAGGAAGCGGCTTTGGCACTAAGGTTGTTTTCCCGTTGCAACAGCAGGATGGTGGCAAGCGGCTCCAGCCCTTTCTGGCGGGCCACTTCGGCACGTGTCTTCCGCTTGGGTTTGTAAGGGAGGTATATATCTTCCAGTTCCGTCGGGTTCCAGGTGTCGTTGATGCGTTTCTCCAGTTCGGCAGTCAGTTTGCCCTGTTCGGTGATGGTGCCGAGAATCGTTTCTTTCCGTTTGGCTATGTCGCACAACTTATCGTGTTGCTCTTTGATCTGCTCTATCTGCACCTCATCCAGCCCGCCAGTGGCTTCTTTGCGGTATCGGCTGATGAAAGGAATCGTAGCACCTTCGCCCAGAAGATGGAGCGTGCTGCTTATTTGTCTTTCCGGTATGCCCAGAAATCCGGAAATCATCTTGTGAAATAATTCCATAATTTGTATTTTTTGACAGTAAATGAGCGACAAAAATACATATAAATCTGTTAAACCCGACAAGTTTTACTATATTTGCAACTCAATTAATGAATTAACACATCAAAACTGCATTATTATGCTAGGACGTCTTGGGTATTTTTTTATCTGTTTTCTTTGGCTCCTGCAGTCATCGAAGGTCTTGGCTGTCTCTAACGATAAGAAACCTATTCTGATTATCTGTTCTTATAATCCGGCAGCGCACCAAACATCGGTCACTATTTCCGATTATATGGATGAATATAGTAAGTTGGGAGGACAGCGCGACATCATCATCGAGAATATGAACTGTAAAAGCTTCTCGGAAGCTCCGCTATGGAGCAAAATGATGACACAGATTCTTGCTAAATATCAGGGGGAAAAGCATCCGGCACAGATTATCTTGTTAGGTCAGGAAGCATGGGCCGCTTATTTGTCGCAGCGGGATGAAATGCAGGTGAAAGTGCCCGTGATGTGCAGTCTGGCGAGTAGTAACGTGGTGATATTGCCGGAAGATACCGTGGGAAGCCTGGATAGCTGGATGCCCGAATCTGTCGATCTCTTCGATGACCATCTGAATATCCCCGAACTTAAATCGGGATTTATCAACCAATATGATATAGAAGGTAACCTCCGGATGATTCAAGCCTTCTATCCGAAAACGGAACACATTGCCTTTATTTCGGACAACACGTATGGAGGAGTGACTATGCAAGCATTGGTGCGAAAAGAAATGAAGAAATTCCCCGATCTGGATTTGCTTCTGATGGATGGACGGAAACATTCTATTTATACCATCGTTGAGGAGTTGAGGCAACTGCCCGAAAACACGGTGATCCTGGTGGGCACATGGCGGGTGGATATGAACGAGGGGTATTTCATGAGAAATGCCACGTATGCCATGATGGAAGTTACCCCTACCATTCCGGCTTTTACCCCTTCATCGGTGAGTCTCGGTCATTGGGCGATAGGAGGGGTGTTGCCCGACTACCGGAAAGTGGGTGGAGAGATGGCTATGGAGTCTGTACGGATGGATACGCACCCGCAGGATACTGCGAAACATCTTTCGGTAATCGGCTGCAAAGCGGTATTGGATAGCCGGAAGGTGAAGGAATGGGGGCTGGATCCGGCGGTATTGCCTTTTAAAGTGCAGCTTGTCAACCAGCCGGTTTCGTTCTATCAGCAATATACTTATCAGATATGGTCTGCCTGTGCTTTGTTTGTGATTTTGGTGCTCGGCTTGTGCATCTCTCTCTTCTATTATTTCCGTACGAAACGCCTGAAGGATGAGCTGCTGAAATCGGAGAAGGACTTGCGCGTAGCAAAAGACAGGGCGGAAGAGTCTAATCGTCTGAAGAGTGCTTTCCTTGCCAATATGAGCCATGAGATACGGACACCGTTGAATTCGATTGTAGGATTCTCGGATGTATTGGCCGTTGGCGGTAGCACGGAGGAGGAACAGCAGTCTTATTATCAGATTATCAAAACCAATTCGGATTTGTTGCTTCGGCTGATTAACGATATTCTCGACCTTTCGCGTCTGGAGGCCAACCGGGTGACGCTGACTTGGGAGGAATGTGATGTGGTGCAATTGTGCAGCCAGGTGGTGGCGTCTGTTAGTTTTTCGCGGCAGTCGTCGGAAAACCAGTTCTTGTTTACCACTTCTTTCGAATCTTTCCGGATGGTGACGGATGTGCAACGTATGCAGCAAGTGATGATTAACCTGCTGTCCAACGCCAACAAGTTTACGAAATGCGGTAAGATCACATTGGACTTTTCTGTGAACGAGGAAACACAAATGGCTGTCTTCTCGGTGACGGACACCGGATGCGGCATCCCGAAAGAAAAACAGGGACTTGTGTTCGAGCGTTTTGAGAAACTGAATGAATATGCCCAGGGTACCGGACTGGGATTGTCTATCTGTAAATTGATTGTGCACAAATGGAAAGGAAGTATATGGATTGACCCTGACTATACCGGTGGGGCGCGGTTTGTATTCTCTCATCCGTTAAATCTAAATATAGAAAAAGAATGAAACGAATCGTATTAATTTATGGCTTGCTTCTCTGCCTCGCTCTGTCTGTTGCGGCGCAGGAAAAGGTGGTGAAACTGAAGATTGTAGAAACAAGTGATGTACATGGCAATTATTATCCTTATAATTTTATAACCCGCCACGAGTGGAAGGGGAGTCTCGCACGGGTTTATTCTTTCGTGCAGAAAGAGCGCGAACAATATAAGGAGAATCTGATATTGCTGGATAACGGTGATATTTTGCAGGGACAGCCCACTGCCTATTACTATAATTATATAGATACGGTGTCTCCTCATCTTTGCTCGGAAATGATGAATTATATGAAGTATGATGCTGGCAACATGGGTAACCATGACGTGGAAACGGGACGTGCCGTTTTCGACCGTTGGATCGCCACTTGTGATTTCCCAGTGTTGGGTGCCAACATCATAGATACATCTACGGGACAGCCCCATCTGGCTCCTTATAAAGTGTTGGAACGTGAGGGCGTGAAGATCGTGGTATTGGGAATGATTACCCCTGCCATCCCTGCATGGCTCTCCGAAAACCTGTGGAAAGGATTGCGTTTCGACGATATGGAAGAGACGGCACGCAAATGGATGAAGGTTATCCGTGAAAAAGAGAACCCGGATTTGGTGATCGGCTTGTTCCATGCCGGACAGGAGGCTTTTAAAATGTCGGGCAAATACAACGAGAACGCTTCTCTCAACGTAGCGAAGAATGTGCCGGGATTCGATATCGTATTGATGGGGCACGATCATTCCCGCGAATGTAAGAAGGTGATGAATGTTGCCGGAGACTCGGTGTTGATTATCGATCCGGCCAGCAATGGGATTGTTTTGTCTAATGTAGATGTGACCTTGAAACTGAAAGATGGAAAGGTGCAGAGCAAGGATATCAAGGGTGTCTTGACGGAAACGGAGGCTTACGGAATCAGCGAGGACTTTATGAAGCGTTTTGCCCCGCAATATGAAACGGTGCAGAAGTTCGTTTCGAAGAAGATCGGCACTTTTACCGAAAGTATCTCCACTCATCCTGCTTTCTTCGGCCCTTCTGCCTTTATCGACCTGATACATACCTTGCAGCTCGACATCACCGGTGCCGACATCTCGTTTGCCGCTCCACTTTCGTTTGACTCGGAAATAAAGAAGGGGGATGTATTTGTAAGTGATATGTTCAATTTATATAAGTATGAGAACATGCTGTATGTGATGACTCTGTCCGGAAAGGAGATTAAGGATTTCTTGGAGATGTCTTATTATATGTGGACGAACCGAATGAAATCGCCGGAAGATCATCTGCTCTGGTTCAAGGAGAAACGTCGTGAAGGCGCGGAAGATAGAGCGTCTTTCCAGAATTATAGCTTTAATTTCGACTCGGCTTCGGGCATTATTTATACGGTAGATGTCACTAAACCGCAGGGAGAGAAGATAACGATTATAAGCATGACGGACGGTTCTCCTTTCCGCATGGATAAGATATATAAGGTGGCCTTGAATTCTTACCGTGGCAATGGTGGCGGAGAATTGCTGACGAAAGGGGCGGGCATCCCGCAGGAGAAGTTGAAAGACCGCATTATTTTCTCTACGGATAAGGATCTCCGTTTCTACCTGATGAATTACATTGAGGAGAAAGGAACGATGGACCCGAAAGCGCTCAATCAGTGGAAGTTTGTCCCGGAAAAGTGGACGGTGCCGGCTGCTAAACGTGATTATGAATATCTGTTCCGGTCTGTTCGATAAGTATCTAAAAGTGTTCATTATGTCCGATAATGCTCCCGATTGGCTTGTATATCTGATTAAATGCTGGTATATTTGTCGCCAAAAAAAGAGAGAGTATGGATATTCAAAGTGTTCCGAAAGTAGGTATTTCTTCGGTAGTTCATTCTAAACATATAGATGCCGACAACATTGATGTTGTTGATAATGATATAGCGCTTTTCGATACGGAGAGCGTTATATCGTTGTATAACGGGCCTACCAAATTGGAAGTGTTGACGGTGGGGCTTTGTCTGGAGGGTACCGGTACTTTTAAGATTAGTTTGCGTGAATTTCAATTGTGTCCCGGATTGATGGTGATAGCACTGCCTAATCAGATTATCGAGCAGCGGTATTTCAGTCACGATTTTAAAGGCATTTTCTTTGCTGTGTCGAAGAACTTGCTGGAGACGTTGCCTAAGATCGGAAATGTGCTTTCTTTGTTTTTCTATCTGAAAGATTATCCGTGTTTCGACCTCACTCCGCACGAGCAGGAGGTGGTGAAGGAGTATCACGCGTTTATCAGGAAACGGTTGAGGAATAAGGAGGCTTTATACCGTAGGGAAGTGGTAATGGGACTGATGCAGGGGTTCTTTTTCGAGCTTTGCACTATTTTCACTAATCATGCACCCGCAAACGCTACTACGATGAAGAATAAAAGCCGGAAAGAGTATATCTTCGAACGCTTTTATGAGTCTCTGGTGGAGTCTTACCAGTCTGAACGCAGCGTAAAATACTATGCCGACCAACTGTGTCTGACGCCGAAACATCTTTCGGGAGTAGTGAAAGAAGTCAGCGGAAAAACGGTGGGAGAGTGGATTGATGAGTTGGTGATTCTGGAAGCGAAAGCCCTCCTGAATTCTTCAAGTATGAATATACAGGAGATTGCCGACCGGCTGAATTTTGCAAACCAGTCTTTCTTCGGGAAATATTTCAAGCATTACACCGGTATGTCTCCAAAAGAATACCGGAAAAGCCGCTAAAATCATAGAACACCGGAGCGTACACGGCTTAGTGTCTCCGGTGTCATCAGAAGATAGGAAGCGATGTGTGCCAGAGGCGCGCGTTTGATAATTTCCGGATGTGTTTCGAGCAGGAGGTTATAGCGTTCGCGGGCGGATTCAAAGCGCCAGGAGTCTGCTTTAATCTGTGACACAATCAAGGAGTATTCCAGTATCTTTTGGTAGAACATATTGATTTCCCAGTTCTCTTTTGCCAATTTTTGTATCATGTCGCGAGGGAACAGGTAGATAATGGAAGGTTCGAGGGTTTCCACGATTAGCCGGGTGGGTACTTGTTTCAGAAAACTCTCAATGCACATCACGATACATCCTTCGTATGAGAAATGTTCGGTCACGTCTTTCCCATTCTTGTAATAGTACTGCCTAAGCATCCCTTTGCCGACAAATACGATTTCATGAGCTACTTCTCCTTCATTCAGCGCTATTGCTCCTTTGGGAAATTCTTCACGAATCAGTATACTTTCTATCTGTCGTCTTCCTTCTATACTCATTTCCGGAAAGCGGGAATTTACAACAGCATTTACAGTCTCTCTTAATAATGTATCCATGTCTTTTCTGTCTTGATGTGTGCAAAAATACTAAAAACGGTTGACATAAATCAAGTGTGGTATAAAAAAGATGTATCTTTGTCCGCAAAATCAAGAGGTAAGATGATAATGAATAAGATAATAGGTTTGGCAGTGTTGCTGTTCTGTTTGAGTGGTTGCGTAAGGGATAATGATGCTATTTATTATCCGGTTGGCAACGTGGATGTGGAAAGAGGCGGTCCGGCTTTGGAGGCTGGAAAGGGTGATTTAATAACCCGTAGTTACAATACCGAAGATTATGTGCTGGACACGCTTGCGCAATATCCGGGTGATCCGACGCTTGGTAAACTGACATTCATGGTCAGTCTGAAAAACCGGTTGGCAGATCAGGAGGTGAGTGGCTTTAATGGTGTCGGTCTATCCAAACTAACGATGAGTCTTGGATATAAAGACGGCAACTATCCGGCAGAAAGCCAGGTTCCTGTTTATACTTCGTCCGACGTGACTGCCAGTTATGCCATCAAGCTCCGTTTAAAGGGAGAATTGACTTTAACAGGAGACGAATGGATGATTGACTATATTTATGCTCAATTAGCGGGTTTATTCCAGCCTTATCCTCCTACATCTTTCCCGGAAGTGTTTATGTGTAAAGGGGGTGAGCAATCGTATGCAACGTTCGATTCTTTTCGTAGAACCTGGACGTTTGATATTACTTATGATCGTTCCAACCTTTCTTTCAGCCAACTGTATTTCAATCTGTTTGTGAATCTGGCAGGGCAGAAAAGGGAGGATAGAGTCCGGTTGAGGATTGATAAGGAATCTTACTTCGAGATCTATAAAGAAAAAGAGGAAATGTAGTTAAACTGCATTTCCTCTTTTTTCTTTGGTAGTGGGTACGAGAATCGAACTCGTATTACATGCGTGAGAGGCGTTTTTCTACATCACCTAAAACGCTTGTAATTAATATCTTATAATATTTATAAAATCTATTTGCACCGAATTTGCATTAAAAAACGGCACTCATGTCCTTTCTTATAAATATCACCTCTTATATTTCATCTTTATCAAAGAACGTTTTCAATACAAAGTTAATCAATCAATCAGAAATAGCAAATATTATTTGTTTGAATTTAAGCTATCTGTTTCTAGTTTATCCGGCTAATAGAAAAAGTACTATTATGAAATCAAACTTCAAATTCTTATTGTTGATTAGCTATTTAACTACGATTACATATTTATTAGTTCAGATATTAAATGCTATACAAAAATAATTATGTCGAACGTTTTAGGCGGTTTGTTGCTCGCTATTATTCCGTGCGTATTTATATTTCTTATCGTGTTCCTAATAATGGACTCGATTTGGGATGATTAACTTTAGCTATTATTTAATTCATATAAATTATGTCTAATAAAACAAAGGATCGTCTTTTTTACTTTCTATTAGGTTCTTTCCTCTATACAGTTTTTGAACCAATTGTCAAGCAAATAATAAATCTATTAGCTTAACAATGATTGCACCTAGTACAAGGAATACGATTCGTACTACATATTCTTTGCGCTTCTCTTTTTGCTTTTCTTTTTCAATCTTAGAAAATCCTCCGTCATTCAAAAAGGTTTCTCCTTTATCGGTTATGTCGAAAAAACTTCCGTCCTTTGTTCGGGTAATATCGACATAACCGGATCGTTCTAGTTCGGAAATTATTTCGCCATGAATAGCCTTTTTATAATCAAAATTATCGTTTTTGATTGCTGATAGTATTTGATCCTTCTCTCTTGCTTTCATACCCCTACGAATTAAAGCGCTTAATCTCCGACTCCGTAAAGTCACCCTCATGCGAAGCACCTCCACCTGTATAGCAACTATACTTTCCGTCCTCTGTAATCTCTTTGATCCGCATTTGCTTATTCGTCTTTATGTGTACGACTAACTCGCCTACGTTAAATTCGGTCGGTTGAGCAGGCGATACGCTTTTCTTTGGATCGGTCGAGGAAAGATACTTTTCTTTGATTTCTCTAATGTCGTTCGTCATTCCCCAGATTTTGAAGAATAGAATGATTTGAAGTACGGCGAATAATACCGCGATAAGTCCGAAAAATGTTCCCATGATATTTTGTTTTAAGTTGTAAATAATATATTACCTCTATTTTAAGCTACCTATTAGATTCTTATTGGTATAAGATAAAACACTGTTATGACACGACAAATAAAGATAGTATCAAATATAAAATTAGTGCAAGAAAGAAAAGACCAAAGCAAATATATGAACCTTTTTCGCAGATTAGGAACAATCTTTTCCCATCGGGCATTGTGGGTCTCATCTTCCGATGATACTTTACAGATTCTCCTAGCTCTTTTGCGTAGTTCTCGAAATGAGTACGCTTTTCAAATACTACGCCGTACAAACTTACTCCACCTAATAGGAGTACAAGTACAAGCAATAGAACTGCCAACAGAAAGCAAATACGAATACAAATTGGGTCTGTTTGCTTCACGGGGTTCAAAGCCGCTAGGACTCCTAATAGCGTGGCGGCTATCATTAGAAGATGAGAAAGCCAGTCTTTTAATGATGTATTAACCGCATCAAGTTTATTTAAAACAGATTCGTAAACTTTTCCATAATAACAGAGTTCTTCATCTTCACTATTGAATTGCTCGTGTGGTTCTATTTTTGCTTCCATGATGTTTGTTTTAGTGGTTGATATTTGTTGCGATGAATTAATTTGGTTTATTCATTGGAATCTGCTTTCCATTTTAAAGAAGTCTTCAAAATTTCAGATTCAGAACCATTCCATTCATGCTTATATTGAATAAACATAAATGGAGCATTTGATAGAGTTTTAAATGTGTACGTTCTCATCCTTGACTCTCCGGGGAATAAGTCGTTAAAAAATCCAGTTTGGAAATCTCCTTTGGTGAATAAATTGTAGTACGCCTCAAAACTACCCTCTGGTATTATATCCGATTTAGTATTGTTTTTCAAAGTGTAATCTATCTTGTAATATGTAGTTCCTTGATTGTTGTTTATTATGTCTATTGAGTTCATTGTGACAGTCATATTGTCAGGTGCTAAATATTCTTTCCCAAAATCCAAATAATCAAACTTATCTTCGTCATTGGGGTTATTAGATTCAATAACTCTCCCTGTGTTGTATAAAATCTTATATGTATACTTTACTACTCCATCCACAGTGGTAAGGTCATAGCTTGCTATTATATTGTCTTCTTCAAATGATAAATGTGAACTGTATGAATTATAATAGGGTAACTGTGGATAAAACTTCCAAGTTTTAGTAATGTCAGCCGTATTTCCCTTTGTTATGATTGCATTATTTGCAGAAACAAAGTTTGTTTCGTCTTTCCAGATAGTATTTCCATATGGCAATTCCATCTCTCGTTTTGATTGAATTATATTTCCATTATTTGATATTTGTGAGAACCATAGGGTTGCGTTAGGGTTTAGATCAATCTCTTCTTTGTCTATTCCACAAATAAAACAATTATCATATACATTAATATATGAATATAAATACCTGTCCAATACTTTTATAAAAATTGCAGATCCGTCATCTTGTGATAGAATTGTTGGAAACATAGTTTTAGCCATAGAAGTTGGGCTATCATCTTCTCCGACAACACATCCTACAACAATATTTCCATTCGATAATTCTTTGGGTAGATATGCCCATGAATAATTCTCATTTTCGGGATGTGTATTATTTTCCCATATCAAGTCCCCTTTTAAATCATATTTTGAAAACCAAAAAACTTTATTGATTCCTGCATTTCTTGCGCCATAAAGATACTTATATCCTTTGCTATCAATAAAAACTTCATTCAAAGTATTAATTGTTTGT
>ENA-UEPW01001000-UEPW01001000.1-human-gut-metagenome-genome-assembly--contig:-NODE-1000-length-14536-cov-6.061553_pt1 | contig 14536 bp, 9 predicted proteins | sample MGYA00242935_ERZ507936 | MGnify/ENA primary metagenome ERZ507936 (study PRJEB26167, sample SAMN06115469) | human gut metagenome | host: Homo sapiens | place: China:Chongqing | collected 2016-06-23... | reverse complement strand
TGCGGATGGGTATCTTTTATCCTGGCCGCCATCGTCTATACGCTGACAGTAGAACCTTCTGCCAGCTTCTGGGATTGCGGTGAGTTCATTTCTTCAGCTTACAAGCTGGAAGTAGGGCATCCGCCCGGAGCACCGTTCTTTATGTTGACGGCCAACCTGTTCACACAACTTGCATCCGATCCGTCCACAGTGGCGAAGATGGTAAATACGATGTCCGCCTTGTTTAGCGGACTGACGATCTTGTTCCTTTTCTGGAGTATCACTCACCTTGCCCGCAAGATCATGGTGAAAGACGGAGAAGAAGCGTCTTTAGGCCAGATGATTACCGTTATGGGTAGCGGTCTGGTCGGAGCACTGGCTTATACATTCAGTGATACGTTCTGGTTCAGTGCCGTGGAAGGAGAAGTGTATGCCTATTCATCACTCTTTACAGCCGTTGTTTTCTGGCTAATCCTGAAGTGGGAAGCTGTTGCCGACAAACCACATGCAGACCGCTGGATCGTACTGATCGCTTACCTGATGGGGTTGAGTATCGGTGTCCACTTGCTGAACTTGCTGTGTATCCCGGCTATCGTGCTGGTATATTACTATAAGAAATTCCCGAACCCGACGATGAAGGGTACATTGGTTGCTTTGCTCGCTTCCTTCGCCATCGTTGCGCTGATGATGTATGGTGTCGTACAAGGGCTGGTCGAGGTTTGCGGCTATTTCGAACTATTATTTGTCAACGTCTTAGGCATGCCTTACAATTCCGGGGTATTCGCTTATGTGATCATTGTGGCAGGCGTGTTGATCTGGTCTATCTGGGAAACTATGCGCGACGAGATCCATCCGACACGCATGAAGATCGCTTTCATCCTGTCGGTCGTATTGATCGGTATTCCGTTTATCGGTAGCGGTTATGTTTTGGCGGTCATTCTGACGGCTGCATTAAGCCTGTACCTGTTCAAGAGCAAGAAGGTGGATATCAAGACGCTGAATACGATCCTGGTCTGCCTGATGGTAGTCGTTGTAGGCTATTCTTCGTATGCACTGACACTGATCCGTGCAACGGCCGATACGCCGATGAACCAGAACGCGCCGAGCGATATCTTTACGTTGCGTACCTATCTGGCACGTGAACAGTACGGTAAAACCCCGCTTCTTTATGGACAGACCTACGTTTCGGAAGTACAGCGCGAAAACCAGGGAGGAAGCTGCGTACCCGTCACGACAGAAGGCGAACCGACCTGGAGCCGTGTGATCAAGAAGGACAAAAACGAGAAAGACCGTTATTTCGTGTCCCGCACCGATCAGGAATACAAATATGTCGACGAACTGAACATGCTGTTCCCGCGTATGTACAGTTCCGATCCGCGCCATGTACAGGCCTATAAGGAATGGGCGCAGGTAAAAGGCCAACCGGTGAAATATAACTATTGCGGAGAGATGAAGAGCGTAATGAAACCGACATTCGCGGAAAATCTGAAGTTCTTCTTCTCCTACCAGTGCAACTTCATGTACTGGCGCTACTTCATGTGGAACTTTGCCGGCCGTCAGAACGACATCCAGGGCAATGGTGAGCCAGAGCACGGAAACTGGATTACCGGCATTCCGTTTATCGACGAAGTTCTGGTGGGCCCGCAGGAAGATATGCCGTTCGATATTATCAATAATAAAGGGCACAATGTCTATTATATGCTGCCGTTGCTGTTAGGTATTTTAGGTTTGCTGTTCCAGGCTTATTCGGGCGAAAAGGGGATCCAGAGTTTCTGGGTGACTTTCTTCCTGTTTTTCATGACTGGTCTGGCTATCGTTCTGTATCTGAATCAGACGCCATATCAGCCGCGTGAACGAGACTATGCGTATGCCGGATCGTTCTATGCGTTCTGTATCTGGATCGGGTTCGGTGTCGCGGCACTGGCAAAGGGACTGGAGCGATACGGCAAACTGAATCCGGTCATCGCCGGATCGGTGGCAACCGTGCTTTGCTTGTTCATACCTATCCAGATGGCCGGACAAAACTGGGACGACCACGACCGTTCAGGCCGCTATGTCTGCCGCGATTTCGGTTCCAACTATCTGGAATCCTGCGAGCCGAATGCCATCATCTTCACCAATGGTGACAACGACACATTCCCCTTGTGGTATGCCCAGGAGGTAGAAGGCGTCCGTACCGATGTCCGCGTATGTAACACCAGCTACCTGCAAACAGACTGGTATATCGACCAGATGAAGAAACAGGCTTACGAGTCCGCTCCGCTGCCGATCACCTGGACACGCGACCAGTATATACAAGGGACCCGCGATGCAGCTTATGTATTCCCACTGACAAAAGATTCGATCGAGCTGAACACGGCCTTGAACTTTGTCCGTAGCGATGATCCTAAGTTCAAGAAGATTCCGGGTATCAACCAGGAACTCGATTATATCCCGGCCGACAAACTGTACTACAAAGTCGACTCGGTCGCCGGAGCCAAGATCTTAGGCGGTAAGACAGACGGCATGGTAGACCAGATGATGATCAACCTCGCCGGAAAGAATGCACTGGGTAAACAAGAACTGACGATCCTCGACATGTTGCAGACCAACAATTTCGAACGTCCGATGTACTACGCGATCACGGTCAGCCCGGATCAGTTCGTCAACCTGGACGGCTACTTCGAACAGACAGGTCTCGCTTACCAGGTCGTTCCGAAAAATGCCAACAAAGCAGTCAACACCGACAAAATGTACGACAACGTGATGAACAAATTCAAATGGGGCGGCGTAGACAAGCCAGGCGTTTACATCGACGAAAATGTAATGCGCATGTGCAAGAGCTACCGCATGATGCTGTTCAACAAGTTGGCAGAAGCATTGGTGAAAGAAGGCAAGAACGACAAGGCTTTGGAAGTATTGGACAAATGTATGCAGGTGTTGCCGCCGGAAAATGTCCCGCTCGACTACACGGCTCTTTCAACCGGTGAACTCTATTATGTGCTGGGCCAGAAAGAAAAAGCGGCAGAAATATTTACAGGCATCGCCGATAACATGATGCGTAACATAAACTGGTACTTCCGCTTGAACCCGGTGCAGTTGGCGTCCGTAGAAACAGAATTGTTACAGGACATGCAGGTTTTGAATCAAGTATTGTTAATCAACAAACATTACAACCCCGAATTCAACAAGAAATACCAGGAAGAGTTTGACAACTACCGTATGGCTTACGAATCGGTGCGCAGAGAATAGATATGTTTATAGAACAACCGCCCTGGTTTTACAGGGCTCTGTTTCCAGGGGTAATCTGGCGGATTCCGGCAAAGAAGAAGTGTGTATATCTCACCTTCGACGATGGTCCGATCCCCGAGGTTACCCCTTGGGTATTGGATATATTAGACAAATATGGCGTGAAGGCGACCTTCTTCTGTGTCGGGGACAACGTCCGCAAACATCCGGACATCTACCAGATGGTACTGGACAGGGGGCATCGTGTAGGCAACCACACTTTCAACCATATTCAAGGTATCCGCTTCTGGACCAAGAACTATCTGGCGAATGTGGAAAAGGCTGCCGAATATATAAAAAGCGACCTGTTCCGTCCGCCCCACGGACACATGCGTTTCCCACAGGTGGTAGGACTCAGGAGACATTACCGGATCATCATGTGGGACGTGGTGACGCGCGATTACAGTCCGCACATGACACCGAATGGTGTCTTCAACGTGGTGAAGAACTATACCCGCAACGGTTCCGTAATCGTCTTTCACGACTCGCTGAAAGCCGAACGCAACATGCGCGAAGCGATGCCCAGGGCCATCGAATGGCTACAGGAACAAGGGTATGAGTTCAAAGTGTTTTAATATGCTTCCAGCTATCGAAATAAAAGAGAAAGCAAAAGAGATCGGCTTCGATGCCTGCGGGATCGCACAAGTAGCGGCCGCAGACAGCGAGGCCTTATTTTTTGACAGATGGCTGAAGGAGGGCAACCATGCAGGGATGGCCTATATGGAGAACCACCGCGAGATCCGGTTGAATCCCGCCGGATTGGTGGAAGGAGCCAAGACAGTCATATCCGTGGCGTTGAACTATTATCCGGAGCAGAAACTTCCACCCGAAGCGCCCCATATCGCCTACTACGCCTACGGGAAGGATTACCATCTCGTCATCAAAGAGATGTTGAGCGAGCTATGGACCGCCCTGTTCCCGCGCCCCGCGCGGGATCGCATAGAGACGGACGGGAAAGGAATGGATCGCAACGGGCAGTTCTTTTGCGATCCCGCGTCAAGCGCGGGAACGGAACAGGCAGACGTAACAGCCGCCCGCTTTTTCACCGACTCAGCTCCCATCCTCGAACGCTATTGGGCCTGGAAAGCCGGACTGGGATGGATCGGGAAGAACACAAACCTGATTATTCCCGGAAAAGGCTCTTTCTTCTTCTTGGGAGAAATCGTCACCACCCTCGAAGCGGACCAGTACGACACACCGCAGAAGAACCGTTGCGGCAGTTGTAGCCGTTGCCTGGATGCCTGCCCGACAGGAGCACTGGAAGGCCCCCGCCACCTGAATGCCCGCAAATGCCTCTCCTATCTCACCATCGAGAACCGCGGAGAAATCCCCGCCGAACAGGCTTCCCGACTCGGTAACCGCCTCTACGGTTGCGACACCTGCCAGGAGGTCTGCCCCTGGAACCGTTTCGCCCGCCCGACCCAAATAGAGGCATTCCGTCCGAAACCGGCTTTACTTTCTCTTCGAAAAGAGGATCTAAAGGTCTTTTCCCGTGAGGATTATAATCGTATATTTGCCAAATCGGCGGTCAAAAGAGCCAAATACGAAGGATTGATACGAAATATACATAACTTAAAAGATTAATACCATGAGAAGGACATTGAAAACCTTATCGCCATGCCTCGTCGCATTCCTGTTGATGCTGACAGTCGCATTTGCAGGTTACGCACAGGAATTACAAAAGAAATTGGAAGGGCTGAAAGGAATCAGCGGCATCGAGAAGCTGGAATCGGACCATTATGCCGAGAAATATCTCGTACGCATCACACAGCCTGTCGACCATAAGAACCCGGCAGCCGGAACATTCACGCAACGCGTGATCGTCGCCCACGTCGGTTTCGACCGCCCGACCATATTGGTCACGGAAGGATATGGTGCGGCGTATGCCTTGAACCCTCGCTATCAGGAAGAGCTGTCGAAGCTGCTCGATGCCAATATGGTATTCGTGGAATACCGTTATTTCCTCGAATCCACCCCGAATCCCTGTAACTGGGAATACCTGACGGCAGAGAACTCGGCCTACGACCTGCATAACGTCAACCAAACATTCCGAGAGCTGTACACCGGTAAATGGGTCAGCACCGGCATCAGCAAAGGCGGACAAACCACTTGCCTGTACCGTGCCTGGTTTCCGGACGACGTAGACTTCTCCGTCCCCTACGTAGCCCCCTTGAACCGCGGTGTGGAAGACGGGCGCCACGAACCGTTCCTCCGCAAAGTAGGCACGAAGAAAGACCGTCAGAAGATCGAAGCTTTCCAGATTGAAATATTGAAACACAAGGACGAAATCGTCCCGATGCTGGAAAAGTTCTGCAAGGACAAGAAGCTGGAATTCCGCATTCCGATAGCCGAAGTATTGGATTATTGCGTCCTGGAATACCCGTTCGCCCTCTGGCAATGGGGTACGCCGACCAGCGTGATCCCGCCGCTCACATCCGATGCAAAGACACTGTTTTATCATTTGGTTAACATCAGCGGGCCCGACTATTTTGCCGAAAACCAGCCGAATATCTCCTTCTTCGTACAAGCTGCCCGCGAATTGGGTTATTACGGCTATGACACGAAACCGTTCAGGAAATACCTGACAATCGACAGCAGCCGGGGATACCTGAACCGCATCATGCTGCCGAAAGAGCTGGTCGACAAAGTTGAATACCGCCCCGAACTTTACCACAAAGTCTATGATTTCCTCCGTGACAACGATCCGAAGATGATCTTTATCTATGGCGAAGTAGACCCGTGGAGCGCCACCCGCGTCCCGATCTTCAAAGGCAAGGTAAACGAACAAGTCTACATCCAACCCGGAGGCAGCCACCGCGCCCGTATCGGCAACATGCCCGAAGACATGAAGGAAAAGATACTGACACAGATTAACAAATGGCTGGCAGAATAGCGGATTCGTTTCTCAATTAATTGCAGAACGAATTACGATCAACAGATTCGTTTAACGAGCATTTAGCGAATGAATCATAACTCCCATATTCATTCTACAATTATCCGGTTAACGAATTATAACCTGCGGATTCGTTCTCTAATTACCCCTTGAACGAATCCGTCGGTCTTGTATAAGCTATAAACAAACGAATATATACAAAAATGGACACAAAATACCCCCTATACACTCCCAAAGATATCTTTATCTCCTTCTGCGGCCGGGAAGCAACCGAAGCGGAACGTTGGCAAGGCGTACAATCGGGTATCATTTTCCATAAACGAACGGGCAACGAATTTTTGGACCTTTTCGCCTCGATGGTTCATCATTATATGAATCATGATCCGGTTTTCTATGCAAAAAAATTAGGCGTCTCGCGAGTCGATCTGTCCGGCTGCCTGAGGGTACTGACCGGGGTGACTACAGACGAATGGCTCGAAGCCTACCGTTGGGTGGCCATCCGCGACGTCCTGCTCCATACGGACTGGCCTTTGGGCAAAGTGGCGACGAAAATGGGCTACAGTTCGGTGAAAACCTTCAGTCGCGCCTTCATCGAGCGTGTCGGCATACCTCCGTCCCATTGGCGGGCGAAATATAAAGGGAATGATTAGCTTTTCAGGAAAATATAAATACCTTTGTGCATGTTTTACCTATTGTCTAACTTATAAATAAAGAAGAAATGAAAAAGAATTTCTTGTTCCAGCTCTTGCTGGCAGCATTCCTGTTACCGGCTTTTTCTTGTTCGGACGACGATTCGGCTCCTGAAATCAACAATGCAACAACCTTGAACATGCTCGATGTGGAGAATGGAGCGACCCGTCTGGGCAATTCGGACATCTATATCAACGCGGCAAACAACTTTCAAACAAACGAATGCCTGATCGCCGAAATCGGTCCGTCGAAAGGGATTGGAAAAGTCATTCCGCCCCAAGTCGGCAATGGATTGGTTTATCAAGCAGCCGTAACGCCGGGACACCTCTACCAAGCTTTCAAGGAAGAAGCCGTGAAGCAATTTCCATCGGGAAAATTCGCATGGGCGCTGGCAGGAGACTACTACCAATTCTATGTCGGATCCGAGATCATGAAAGAGGAGAAAAGAGTAGGCGCTGTCATCCAGTTTGCCCTGATCAATCCCGAAGCAGACGGGTTACCCGCCTACGACAGCACGATCGGGACAGTGGTAAGCGGTTATGAAGACGAGATTGTCCGGGAATTTCCCAAAGACACGGAGTTCAGCTACGATAGCGACCTCGAAGACCTCTTTCAGATTACGACCGAAGGCGGCATACTGAAAGTCACACTTCTGCCTTCGTGGAGCGACATCCGGGGAAATTATGCCATTTACGCCCGCCATAACGAGGTGTATACGAAAATATATGTCAAAGTGGAATAATCAGAACATTCCCTGTACTTTATAGACAAATTCCATCCAAACCCAATATCGGATCGCCTTCCCGAGAAACATCGAGACAGCCACGATCCAGATATTGGCGCGGAGAAACCCGAGCGCCACGGCGATAAAATCGCCTATACCGGGAAGGAAAACGAAAAAGCCCATCCAGGAACCTTTCCCTTTTATCCAATCCTGCACTTTCTGCAATTTGACGGCATCCAGTTTCAGATATTTCTCTATCCATTCGACCTTGCCCAGCATACCCAGCCAATAACAACTCATGCCACCTAAGAAATTACCTAACGTAGCCGCAATCATACAAGGCCAGTAGGCCGCTCCCGCCAACAACACTCCGGTTAAAACGACCTCGCTGCTGAACGGCAAAACGGTAGCAGCCAAAAAAGAGGCGATGAACACACCGATATATCCGTATTCTATAAGAAATTCCATATACGAATGAATAGAGTGGCAACCAGGACTGCCACAGTTGTAAAAAACGACCAAAACACGATCTTGCCACGTGTCACCGTAAAGAAATGAGCGATCAGGATAGAGGCTGGCACGCAAGCTGTTTCCAAAAATTCTTCCGAAGCCTGTTCATAAAGAAAATAAAGGCTGAACGCCCATACGGACATCGCAATCAGGAACGAGAGAAACTGACGGGAGCGAAGCGAATCCTCCGTATCGTGCATGACAATATTCAGGGAAGCGACAACTGTCAACAGGGCAATCGCCATGATACTGATCCAATCCAGCAACACTATTCCGTCCGTCGCCAAGAGGCGCACCTTGAAAAGCGTCGAGAAAGGGACGTTGAACAGCGTGAAATCCCGTTGCCAGACACACCACCCCAACAGGAACCAATATACCGTTGCCACCCCTAACAAAGAGGCGATAAAGGTACGGGACGTCAGCGAACGGAAATTATACATTCCCAGCCAGAACAACGGCAAAAACCACAGCAAATGAACCCAAAGCAGACTGCCTATACCGATCAGCAAGGCGGCACTGTAGGCCTTCTCTCTCGCCCCGGGATCATGATAGGTCGTGAACAGTTGGTAAATTGCCAGAATCAGGCAGAAAACACCGACCGAAGTCGATTTCAAAGGAAAGAAGTCGGGATTCGTACTGATGAACAGGACATAGAAGAGGAAGGGCAGCATCGTCTTCTCCCGTATCAACACCAGTACATAGTTCGCACGATGCAATAGGAAAGCCCCTCCGAACATCAACGCCATCCCGATAATATAGGTAAACTCCTTGCCTGGCAATGTCTGGCAAATCGTATTCCAGAGAGGAGTAGCCGAGACCTCACCATAGACAGGATAGCCCACGGAGTACAAATAACTGACCACCCAACAGACAATACATGCCAATAAGACCGGCACGAATGTCGGTGGCGCGGAGAAGTCGAATCGACGGGAATATTTGTTATAAGCTACTCGCATTTCTGATCAGGAATAGATAAATGCTGACTTACATGCGAGCCAACAGACGAGGCAAAAGAGAGCCTGCAACACACAAGGCTTGAATCGTCTGTTAGCTCACCCTATAAATCAGCATTTATGACAACAATTTATAAATCGAATCCGATATCACTACGGAAATATTTCTTTTCGAAATCGATGAGCTTGGCACCGGCGAAAGATCGGGCAAGGGCTTCTTCCTTGTCGGCTCCGTAAGAGCTGACAGCGATGACACGACCGCCACTGGTCAGGATTTGCCCATCGGCAGCTTTTGTCCCTGCGTGGAAAATGATGTTTTCGGCGGGAACCTTATCCAGGCCACTGATAACCTTTCCTTTTTCATACGCTTCAGGATAACCGCCGCTTACCAGCATGACTGTTACGGCCGCACGCGGATCGTGAACCAATGTACGACTGCCCAAATTACCTTCGGCCACACCTTCCAACAGTTCAACCAAGTCGCTTTGGATACGTAACATGACAACTTCCGTTTCCGGATCACCCATGCGGCAATTATATTCGATCACCATAGGTTCGCCCTTCACATTGATCAGACCAAGGAAGATGAAACCCTTATAGTCGATATTTTCCGCTTTCAGCCCTTCGATCGTCGGACGGATAATACGCTCGTCCACCTTCTGCATAAACGTCTCATCGGCAAAAAGAACCGGAGAAACGGCTCCCATTCCACCTGTATTCAAACCTGTATTGCCTTCGCCGATACGCTTATAGTCTTTTGCCACCGGAAGCACCTTGTAGCTCTCGCCATCCGTCATCACAAACACGGAACATTCGATACCGTCCAAGAACTCTTCGATCACGACCGTCTTGCTGGCATCGCCGAACATACCCCCCAGCATATCGTCCAGCTCCTTCTTTGCTTCTTCGAGCGTGTCGAGAATCAGCACACCTTTACCGGCAGCCAGACCATCGGCCTTCAATACGTAGGGAGCCTGCAATTCTTCCAGGAAAGCGTATCCTTCTTCTAAATTTCCGGCAGAAATACTCTTATAACGGGCTGTTGGAATGTTGTGGCGCATCATGAAGGCCTTCGCAAAGTCCTTGCTGCCTTCCAGTTGCGCTCCCTCTTTCGAAGGGCCTATCACGGGAATACCTGCCAGGGCGACATCGTTCTTGAAATAATCATACACCCCTTTCACCAGCGGATCTTCCGGACCTACCACCACCATATCGATATGATTTGCCAAAGCAAATTCCTTGATAGCAGAGAAATCGTCGGCCTTGATATTTACATTCGTGCCTACCAATGCAGTACCTGCATTACCGGGAGCGATGAATAACTGATCCACTTTCGGACTTTGAGCAATCTTCCAGGCTATTGCATGTTCGCGGCCGCCTGAGCCTAATAAAAGAATATTCATTTTTTTATAATTGACAATTGACAATTGACAATTGACAATTACTTGTCATTATCCTTTCCCAATCATCTTTTTTTAATGGTTATTGTTTTTTTGTTATTTCATCTTTGTCCTTTCTCTCAATTGTCAATTGCCCATTGTCAATTGTCAATTCTTAAGGTAGTCGTCAAAGTAGCGCGTTATCTTCTCATACAGATGCGGACGGTCTTTACCAATCACATTATGCAGATGGCGGGGATAAACGAAATAATCGGGATATGTATCCGCATCCACACAGGCTTTCAGGAATCCCAGGCTGTGCTGCCAAACAACAACCGGATCGATATCTCCGTGGATCAACAGCAGATGTCCCTTCAGATTACCTGCTTTCAATTTCAGGTTGGCATTCCTATAACCTTCCGGATTGTCCTGCGGACGGTCCATATAGCGCTCGCCATACATAATCTCGTAGTTGCTCCAGTCGATCACCGGACCACCGGCAACCCCCACTTTGAACAGTTCCGGATACGAACACATCAGGTTCGTCGTCATAAAGCCGCCGTAGCTCCATCCATGCACACCGATACGGTCGGCATCGACATACGGAAGTGATTTCAGAAACTCAACGCCTTTTACCTGGTCTGCCATCTCGTTCACACCCAAATTACGATGTATGACATTTTCGAAAGCCTGTCCCCGGTTTGCCGATCCCCGACTATCGAGCGTAAAAACCACATATCCGCGTTGAGCCATATAGATATCCCAACCGCCTACACCGTTCTTCCATCCGCCTGTTACCAACTGGGCGTGCGGACCACCGTACACATAAACGATCGTCGGATATTTCTTCGTCTCATCCAGACCGACAGGTTTTACCAGACGGAAATTCAAATTAGTGACACCATCCGCTGCCTTGATCTTTCCGGTAACGATTTCCGGCATCGCATATCCTTCATACGGATCTTTCGCCGTCAGCAACGTCCGTAAAGTTTCACGTTTCTGTCCGTCGATAATCGAAATTTCACGTGGAACATCGGGAGCTGAATAACTGTCGATCAAATATTTACCGGAAGCACTCAGTTGCGTAGCATGAACTCCTTGCAAACCTCCCGAAGTCAATTCGTAAGAAGTTCCCTTTTTCAGATCCAGGCGTGACGTTCCGACATACAGAGCATCACCATAACTGAACGAGCTCAGCATTGACGGCCTTGTGGAAGAGAAAAACAATGCCTTTCCCTTAACATCGAAACCGAGGATGTCCAGGACTTCCCACTCGCCTTCCGTCAACTGCTTCAACAGTTCTCCCTTCGTATTATACAGATACAAATGATTATAACCATCACGCCGGCTCTGCCAGATAAACTGATCCGGATTGTTCGGCAGGAAAAGCACCGGATGTTGCGGCTCTACATAATGTTCGTTCTTTTCGGTAAACAAATCCGCCTCTTTATCACCTGTCAAGGCAGAATAGCGTACCAGGTGCATCTCGTTTTGATCCCGGTTCAGTTCGGCAATATAAATGCTCTTTTCATCCGGGCTCCAGGTAATATTCGTCAGATACTTTTCCTTCGGTAATCCGGTTTTCAACCAGACGGTTTTTCCGGTCGCCAGGTTGTAGACACCGACTGTCACCTCATGGCTTTTCATCCCAGCCATCGGATATTTGTGCGGTTCGGCTTTCGCGCAACGGGCAGTAATGTCGACAAACGGATAATCCGTCACCATGCTTTCATCCATCCGGTAGAAAGCCAGCGCCGAACCATTCGGAGACCAGAAAGTCCCTTTATGGATACCGAACTCGTTCTGATGAACGGACTTCCCGCAAACAACACCTTCAGCCGTTTCGTCCGTCACGATACTGACAGCGTTATCCGGCGAAAGGATTTTCAGGTTGTCCTCCTCCGTAAAAGCCAAATAACCGTTGGCCGGACAAAAGTCTAAATTCTCCCAGGAACCATTCAGATCATACATGCTTACAATCCTGTTTTCCACAAAATCGTAATGGAAACGATGGTGCTTGGCATTAAAAGCAAGCACCGGCTGATCTTTGTAAGGAACCGAGAAGAAGGGCATACCGCCAACCGACTGCGCACCGGCCACCGCAAGCGCTTCGTTCAACTGCTGGCGAGTAAAGGCAACTTTCACCGCCTTTGTCGATTCTCCACTCATCATGCTGTCACCCTTGACATACAGATATGTGTCTTCACACCACTGCAACTGTTTCAAGTTGCGAGGCACAAAACGACTTTGCGTCTTTCCACCGGGAATCAAGTCATGCAAAGTAAACTGTTTGTCTTGTCCCATCATCGACAACGGATTTATAAGTACCAAAGCACATAATACACCTAAAATATTAATCCTCAAAATCATCCTTTCCTCTTCTTTTGAATGGTTTCTTAAACGAACGGTCACCGAACTTTTTCTTACCGCCAAACTCCTCGTCATCCTTAAAATGTCTCTTGACAGGACGTTTGCCGACAAAATCCCTACGAGCCGGACGGCCATCTGCACGGTCATCGCCAAAATAGCGTTTGCCGGGAATAAAAGGTGTCCGTTCGTTGTCGTCCTCAGCATGCGCGGCAGCAAAACGGCGGGCGGGACGATCCATGCGGTCGGTACGGAAATTCGGACGTGACGAGCGGTCCGGCTTACGTTCGAAAGAAGGTCTTTCCGGGCGGGAAGGACGTGCTTCACCTTCTTCGTTCAGTGCTTTCTTATAGTCTTTGATTTTTCCTTCGAATATATCGTAACAACGGTATTCGCATTCTAACGATCCGTTCATAAGCTTCATCTTTTCACTCGGTTTCAAGCCGATCTTGTCGAAGCATTCATCCTTATAACTCAGAATCCATACTTTATAGCCAGTAAACACATGTTTGACACGTTCACCGATCATATTGTACAACCCCAACAAATCACGACTGGAAATACGTTCTCCATAAGGGGGATTGGTCACCATGATGCCCGGCTGGGGAGCCTCCGTGCATTGCTGGAACGGCTGGGTCCTTAGTTCGATATATTTCATCAGGCCGGCACTACGGATATTCTTCTCGGCAATCTCGATCGCCGCCGGATTGATATCGGCACCATAACATTTGAAATTAAACTCACGTTCCTGACTCTCGTCGTTATAGATACGGTCGAACAATTCCTGGTCAAAGTCGATCCATTTCTCGAAAGCAAACTCCTTACGATGCACGCCCGGCGCAATATTCAAGGCGATCATCGCCGCTTCGATCAGCAACGTACCGGAGCCGCACATCGGATCGACGAAATTCGACTCGCCTTTCCAGCCTGTTTTCAAGATCATACCGGCAGCCAACACCTCATTCAACGGAGCTTCCGTCTGGTCCACGCGGTAACCACGTTTATGCAAGCTCTCGCCCGAACTGTCGATAGAGAGCGTACAGTCGTTATGTGAAATATGAATATTGATATACAGATCCGGATTGTTTACACGGACAGAGGGGCGCTTCTGATCCTTCTCCATGAAATAATCCACGATCGCATCCTTCGTACGATAAGCAACAAACTTGGAGTGATTGAAATCTTCAGAGTAGATTACAGAGTCGATGGCAAACGTCTTGTCCAAAGAAATGTAGTTTTCCCATTTCACCTTCTTAACCTCTTTGTAGACAGTATCGGCGTCTTTAGCTTTAAAGTGATAGATAGGCTTCAAGATACGCAATGCCGTACGGCAATAGAAGTTGGCTTTGTAAAGCACTTCCTTATCCCCGGTAAAGGAAACCATCCGGCGGCCAATCTGTATATCGTTGGCACCTAAAGATAATAACTCGCCGGCCAGGATTTCTTCCAACCCGTAAAGGGTCTTAGCCACCATTTCAAATGTTTCGCTCATTTTAAGTTGAAAGTTAACAATGATTCCTCATCGTTTATTAGTAATTCTATTTTAATTATTAATTATTCTTTTTTCTGTGACTTCACTGGCAGTCAACTGACTTTATTAATTGTCTGCTGGCTCACGGTTGCTCCCGCCGGAACATCTTCCGTGATCCAGACGTTGCCACAGATCGTAGCTCCTTCGCCAATACGAATACGCCCTAACAATGTGGCATTGGAATAGACAGTCACATGATCGCCCAACACCGGATGACGCGGCACACCGCGTATCGCATTCCCG
>ENA-UEPW01000960-UEPW01000960.1-human-gut-metagenome-genome-assembly--contig:-NODE-960-length-15287-cov-183.832150_pt1 | contig 15287 bp, 13 predicted proteins | sample MGYA00242935_ERZ507936 | MGnify/ENA primary metagenome ERZ507936 (study PRJEB26167, sample SAMN06115469) | human gut metagenome | host: Homo sapiens | place: China:Chongqing | collected 2016-06-23... | reverse complement strand
AAAGCTCCAGAAGCAGCACGCCCTTTACCTTTGCTTTACTCTTCGGCCAGCGATTTTCAATTCCGCTACGCGCCGGTGACCGTTATACTGGGGTACAAGAACCAGCGTGATGCCTGGTGGCAAAATAAAAGCCCCCGGTGCACCAGGCACCGGGGGCTTTAAATAAGCTATGGCTTTTTATCTTTAAAAAGAGCAGCCTCGCTGGCTTAACATCCCGCTAGGCTTTTTTTTACCTTTTTACCTTTTTACTTTTTACCTTTAAAGAGCAACCTCGCTGGCTTAACATCCCGCTAGGCTTTTTTTACCTTTTTACCTTTTTACTTTTTTACCTTTAAAGGCTGCAGCTGGTAACTCCGAGCGTAGTAGCGATGGCTGTAAGGACGGAGATTGCAATCTGCAAAATCGTTTTCCAAGTATTTGCTTTCATAATCTTTAGTTTTAATGTTGACTTTTTTAATGTTGAATGTTGAGTGTTGAATGTTGACTTGGTGGGGGGATGCGCTGGCTTCCGCTAGGTGTTAGGGAGAGACGCACCCCCGTTAGGCGCTTCTGCGGGGCGGCCCTCAGGCGAGGGCTTTATTCAAGCCCATCGCCGCTATCCTGAGAGCCGCCTCCGCCGCCTTCTTGGGTTCCACTACCAGTAGTACCTGAGCCGCCCTGGCTGGTGTCAGAGCCGCCGCCCTGTTCAGTACCGCCACCGGTCGTACCACCGCCTGTGGTGCCCTCCTCGTCGGTGCCGATATAGCCGCCGTACTCCTGAATCTTGCACTTCTTGCGCAGCTCAGCATTGCTCCAGCTCTTCGTGTTTCTCACAATCAGGTGCACGCCTTCTACGCTGGCAGCCGTCACCTTCTCCTTGGTATCCTCCGCCTTGGAGCTCATTCCGATGGAGAACAGTCCGAGGTCAGAGAGACGCACGCTCTTGCCGTCGAGAATCAGCTCCTGCAGATGGTCGAGTGCATCCATCAGCACACCGTGGATAGTACCTCGTGAGTAAGGCGAGCCGTGATCGGAAATATGCGATACGAATCCCTCGAAGTCTACTTCGCGGTCGGTTACTGAAGTAGCATACCACTTCTTCTTACCTGCGTTTTCACCAGTCTGAGGTGTGCGCTGTACTTTACGATATTTCAATGTTCCTTTCTGTTCCATAATCTTTAGTTTTAATGTTGAATGTTGAATGTTGAATGTTGACTTGGTGGGTTGCGCTTTGTCGAGTGCAGCCTTTCTTGAATCACGATGCAAAGATACGCCAATTTCCCGATACCACCAAATTTCAGCGTGTGATAAGGCGCGATTTTCAGCACGCTTTCAATCCGAAACCTGTTAAACAATCTAACTCGCTCTAAAAAGGACTTCTATTGAATATCAAGAAGTTGCAAATTAACCTATTGAATATAGGTAACGATATGGAAAAGAGCCACGGTGAAAATCATGGAAATTAGAACTTTTTACGTTAATATTCATACTTGACATACAAATTCCGAGATAATATTTGTATAATAATTTATAAAATATAGTGTACGGGCATGGCTTTATGAGATAAAAGCCTTACCTTTGCAGTCGGAAATATTTGCAATAATTCCGACCAAAAGTAAAGATAGAAAGCTATGCAAGAAGCTGTAGTAAATAAGATTAAGAGCAAAATAGCACATTGTAAGTTCGGGGAGGTGTTCTTCGTGTCATCCTTTCCTCAGTATGATGTGGAATACGTCACCAAGCTACTGGCGATATTCGAGAAGGAAGGGATTATCTCCCGAATATCAAAAGGTGTGTATGTCAAGGCACGCAAGACTCGCTTTGGCATACTGTATCCTTCTGCCTCTGAATTAGCAGCGGAAATTGCCAAGAGAGACAAGGCGGTGATTATTCCTACTGGAGAGACAGCAGCCAACCTGTTGGGCTTCTCTACGCAAGTGCCTATGACAACGAGTTTCCTCACGACAGGCTCCAGCAGAAAACTCTCCATGGGAAAACGCATGGTCATATTGAAGCATGGCGCTCCGAGAAATTTTGCTTTCAAGGGTATCTTAATGCGTGATCTTGTGCAGGCACTTCGCAGTATTGGCGAAAACAACATAACAGCTGAGGATGAGAAGCAAATATCCAAACTGTTGGCAGAAAATCCTGAAACGGAGACAATAGATCACGACCTACTGTTAGCTCCTGTATGGATGAGAAATATTATCAGACGAAACATAAAAGACAAGGCATTATGAGCAAATGGATAGATTTTACGATAGATGAACGTAAGGCGATGATACAGGCTGTCAGCGAGGAAAAGCAGATAGACGAGGCATCTGCCGAAAAAGACTGGTGGGTAACGGCTGTGCTCTATGTCATATTCCATACCAGTATTGGCGAGTATCTCTTATTCAAAGGTGGTACAAGTCTTAGCAAGGGATGGAATATAATCAATCGTTTTAGTGAGGACATTGACCTTGCACTTTCAAGAGACTTCTTCTTGAATGTCAAGAACCTTGCCTGTGCTAACTGTACTTCGAATACACAAATCCACCATTTGCGAGAAAAGGCACAGGACTATATTCTTGGCGACTTCAAGTCTGAGTTGAATGAAAAGTTAAAAAGAATGGGACTTCCCGTAACGGTTATTGGCGACAATGACGTATTGGATGAGAATGGAGAGCCACTCAAAGTGCCTCACGACAAAGACCCATCTGTGATTTTCGTCAAATATCCTTCGCTCTACCAAAGCAATGCTGCATACGCCACCCCAACGGTAAAAATTGAGATTAGTGTCTTGTCTATGGCAGAGCCTTTTGAAATGAGACGCATATCGTCATTGGTAGAACAAGCATTTGATGGCGAGGATGTGGACTCTGATTTAGTCCAAACCATCCGCACGGTTACGCCTGCACGTACTTTCCTCGAAAAGGCATTTCTTCTCTGCGAGGAATATCAGAAAGACGAGCCACGAACTCTTAGGATGACACGTCATTTCTACGATTTGGAAAAGCTGATGCAAACTCCATACGCAGAAATGGCTTTTAACGATGTGGCATTATACGAGGACATTGTCAACCACAGACGCAAATTCTATCATGTAGGGTATGTGGATTATGACAAAGAATTGCCACAAAACATCCAGATTGTTCCAAGCGACGCATTATTGTCAAATTATGAGGCAGACTACAATGAGATGAGAGGCAGTTTTATCTATGGCGATTCCTTGGACTTTCCTGCCCTCATGAAAAGAATGGCGGAACTTCAAGAACGTTTCCGCAAGATTTCAATATTACTTTAATTTTTGACGGAGTCCATTCAGAAAAAAGACCTCCATATGGAGGCTTTGTACCTTTTTGTATAGGTTTATATTCTGTTAATTTTGATAGACAAGTGACAAACTCTATCTAAAATGGGTGTATTATTTAAACTGTGTCAAGGTATGTTCTTCACTTTCTGTCTTCTTTCCTGCTAGGGCGCCCTAGCAGGAAGGAAGTTTTCGGTTGCTTTAGAGCTTTATGTTAAAAAAACTAAGTCATAGTTTTGCGCCCCGCAACTCATACTTTTTCAGAAGAGAAAACATAGAGTTGAGCACTTAAATACTTTATCCACAACAAATAACAAGATACAAAAAGCCATAAGAAATCTTCCTCAGTTCCTCAGTTCCTCAGTTCCTCAGTTTTTCTCTGACCCTTCACTTTTATCTTAATTTAGAAGCTTATTATATATATATATAATAAAATATAATTACTTACAATTTGTAAGTATCAAGTATACCTCTAGAACAAAACTGAGGAACTGAGGAACTGAGGAACTGAGGGACTGAGCTGATTTACTGATAATGATTTTATCATGCTGGTTGTTGGGTGAGGGCGATAGCGACTTCTATCGTTTGAATCTGCGTATAACTTAAACTGAAATTATATTTAAACTTGCTTTCTATTACTAATTATGTTAAATTCGTGTTAATATTAAGCTTGACTTGCGTATGTATTAATATTTTTTATATATTTGCATCTCGAAAATTGGAGGAGAATAGAATAAACCGGCCTTAGATACTGAAAACGCATCTTTCGGTCATTTTATTAACTTAAATATTCAACAAAAGGAAAAATGATGTAGAATTGGTCCCACACCTCACGATAAGAGGCGATCACCAGCACTCCAGGCTGCTTACGCCCTCATAAATTGTTAGCGCAAACACTCATACTCTGCTATAATGAGGCAAGAAACTTAAAACAACAACAATAATAATACAATATGAAAAAAAACTTAAGTACGCGAATCAAGTGTAGTCTGTCGAGGATAAAGGCACTATATATTTTTATAACAGATGTCTATTTAAGTCTGGACAGTGAGTTTATTGTAAATTATATAGAATCTAAAAACATAGTAATTATGAGTGATAATAGAACAATTGAATTGCACGATAATGCAACGTATATTGAAAATTATGGTGATGGACCTAAGAAGAAGGAAGGAAAGGCGAAGGCAGAAGAGAATTTCCGTCCGCTGCCGGAATCTCTTGCTAATCCTCAGGGGTTAATGGTTCTCTCCAGTTTGGCGATACATGGCTTTCTTGATGAGCATTTCCAGCCTAAGGGACTCTCTGTAGCTAAAACTGCAGTTCTTGCGTCCCAGATTTCTACCAAACTCGGCATACAGAATGTATGGGTGGTGTTTGGCACCTTTTGGAATATTGACAAGGAGAATCTTCGCTCTGCCTTTAATAAAGGGATGGATCAGCAACAGATGTCTGGATTTATCGGAGAAACTGCAAAATCGATAAATATCTGTTAGCTAGTCTGTTATATAACGTGAATGACGTTTCATAAATTAATTCGTACCTGGTACGCGTACCAGGTACGTACCAGGTAGGTTTCAGCATCTTGTTGTACCTTTGCCCCCGGAATTCAGAACCGATATGGTCTGAGTTTCGGGGGCTTTTGTGTATAGGCACATCAACCGTTGTGGGAGCGCCCAACTGTTTAAAAAGGAATTTATAAGATGAAAGCAATGAAACCTTTTTATTTTGCTCATCCGCAGTACGGAAAACTGAGGGTGGTGGTGATTGATGGGAAAATCTATTACTGCCTGATGGACGTGAAAAACATCTTCAAGAAGTCGGTACAGAAACTCTACGAGACGATTGCTGACTCGGAGGGGGAACTGAAAAATCTGAACATCGTAATGATGAAGAATATGAAAATCAAGTATAACCTCTTCTTCGAGAACCAGGAAATGGGGAAGGAAGAAGCGGAGGCTGAGAACGTGAATGCGGATATCAACTTCTGCGATGAACAGCTGGTGAAGGACCTCGTAGACAGGCGTGTTGCTGCCGAGAAGATTGCGGCAAAATGGGTAATAGGGTTCGTCAAGAGCAGACTGAATGATGCTGAGAATGCTTCGCTCTTCGAGGCGAACGGGGTCCAGGAGATTTCGGATAACTCGCTGATTCTGCCTATCAATGTAAGTTATGGCTCAGGGTATATCATGATTAACAGCGAAGTGTTCGATTAATTGAAAAATATGGAGGTAAAATGGAGATAGTACATGTAGTGGCAATTAATCCTTATCGCAAGGGAAATAAGGGGAAAGTTTTTTCTTACAATATCGATACTTATGATAAGGTCATCGGGTCGGAGGAAATCAAGAAGATGATTCAGCAGATTCGGGGTGAATTGCCGATTGACGGAGTGGATTTGAACGATGCGCAGGCGGTGAAGAAGGCGCAGGAAAGGCTCAAGAGCGAGCTGCCTTTCTTCTGTCCGCATTACGGCATGTTCAAGAATAATGTGCGCAGACAGGAGAATGCCCTGCCGGAAAGCTTTCTCTTCCAGACGATTATCGATGTGGATGATAAGGAGTATGTGGAGAAGGCTATCGAGAAGGCGCGCGAGCTGAACTGCTCTTCGGGTATCTGGAATGGGAGTTTGCTGCATCTCTGTTATAGCGCTCGCAAAAAGCTGCATATCGGTATCAGAATGCCGATTGGGATGACCATTGAGGAGACGCAGAAGGCGTATTGTGAGGCGCTCGGTGTGCCTTATGATGAGAGCTGCATCACACCCGAGAGAATGATTTTCCTGACAGATAAGGACTCGGAAATCTACCGGTCTAAAATGTGGTGCGCGGTGCTGCCGGAGAGCGAGATACAGGCTCGCAGACAAGCGTTCCTTAATCGTGGGCTTACCGTGGACGGCAAGATAGTTAATAGTTTACAGTTTACAGTTAATAGCAATAGTAATGACAATGTTCAAAACAATAGACTTTCGGGCAATCGTGGCGATTATGCTGCTCCTGCTGGCACTGCTGTTCAGCCTGCCCAATCTGGTAATAGCAATCATGCTGATGATTCTCATCTCGGGAATCCTGGAGGCAATCATGGCACTGGTGAACTGGGAGAGGCCAGTGAGAAGAATCTGATAGCCTTTGATCTGTTCGTGCAGTCGGCTGGGCTTGAGGGGATGGCGATTGATACCATCGGGTCTCGGCACTCTTCGCTCCTCGCTATCATGAGCGCAGGCGCTTCGAGGGTGATGAGCGAGGAGGAACTGATGAAGGTGGTGAGGACGAAAATGCCAAGCTACTATCAGGAGGATGACTGCCATCAGCTGATTCATGATTTCTATGCGAAATATGCTGACAGCTGCAAGCCGATGTCGAGGGATGTGATAAGGGTGAATGCGCTGGCGGAAAAACAGGCCAGCAAGCAAGTTAATAGTTTACAGTTAACAGTTAATAGCCCTAACGCAAATCATACAGTTCAAAGTTCAATGTTCCAAGTTCAAAGTAACGGAGTTCAAAGTACCGAGGAGGGTTATCCCGAACCGCCAGCGATGCCGGAGAAACTGCCGAAGCTGGTGGAACTGCTGATATCTCGGACACCGGAGATTTATAAGCCGGCTGTGGCGCACGCTATCTTCCCACCGCTCGCTACGCATCTCTGGCAGACGAGCTTCCGGTATATTGATAATGTAGTGCATGAGGCTACGCTTTCTACTTGCTTGCTGGCTGGTACGGGTGCAGGTAAATCGTCTGTGGATAAGCCGATTAGGTATATCATGGAGGATATCAGAAAGCGGGATGCGGAGAATCTGAAACGTGAAAAGGAATGGAAGGAGGAGGTGACGCGCAAGGGTGCCAACAAGGATAAGCGCAAGCGACCGGATAATCTTGTTATCCAGGAGATTGATGCTGATATGACCAGTCCGGCATTCGTGATGAGAACCGCTGAGGCGCAGGGGCGTTTCCTCTATACTTCGCTTAACGAGCTGGACCAGTTTGATGCTCTCCGGGGCAGCGGTAACCAGCAGTTCCGCATCATGTGCCTCGCCTTTGACCCATTCAACCTCTTTGGCCAACAGCGCGTTGGCGTTCAAAGTGTGACAGAAAGGGTAACGATCAGGTTCAACTGGAATGCATCTACCACTATCCAGAAAGGGCAGCGTTACTTCTCAAAAGTTTTGACAGACGGTCCGATAAGCCGTATCAATTTCTGTACCATTCCGGAGCGTGAAATCGGTGAAGAGATGCCTGTTTACGGCGATTACAATGATGCTTACCGTGAGGCGCTGAAGCCTTATATCGAGAATCTGAACAACGCCAGGGGACTGATTGACTGTCCTGAGGCATTCCAGCTTGCCCTCAAACTGAAGGATGAGAATGCTGAGTTCTCGCGCTTGTCGCAGGATAGGGTTTACGAGAACCTTTCTTTCCGTGCCAACGTCATCGCCTACCTGAAGGCATGTGTGCTGTATGTGGCGAACGGTTGCAAATGGGAGCCGGAGATTGACGAGTTCATCCGCTGGAGCGAGCGTTACGACCTCTACTGTAAGATGCGTTTCTTCGGTGATGCCATCAAGAGGGCAAATGATACAGGCGAGAAGTCGAGCAAGCGAGGACCTTCCAACATGCTGATGCAGTTGCCGGATGAGTTTACTTACCAGCAGGTGATAGACTTGCGTGTAGCAAACGGGATGAGTCAGAAAGGTACTTCCAAGATGTTGGGAAACTGGAAGGATCGCCATTACATCAGGGCTAAGGAGAACGACTCAGTTCCTCAATTCCTCAATTCCTCAGTTTTTATTAAACTTAAATTCCGAAAGGAGAATTCATAGCGTATGGAAATAGTAGTAAAAAGAATAGCAAAGAAGAAGACTTATACGATAGGTCATCTTTATATCCTGAGCGATAAGGATGTGAAGCGTACCTGGCGTTCGGGTGTGAAAATTGGCGACAAGCGTATCTTTGAGCACAGCTTCGATAAGGCGAAGTTGGACAAGGAACATTACTTCTGTGATACCCTGGAGCCTACGTGGAGAAACCTTCTGGGTGTCGAACTGAAACCGGAAGAGGAGGATGGACGGTACAGTAGGGTATCGGGTAAGAAAGCCCGCAAGATACCGGGTCATACGGCGATACCGGAAGGCTCGTATCCTGTGGTTATCTCGAAATCGCCAAGGTTTAAGAAGTGGCTTCCGCTGGTGCAGGGTGTTCCTGATTTTGAGGGCATCCGCATTCATGCCGGTAATTATCCCGATGATACGCAGGGCTGCATTCTGGTAGGTGAAAATAAATTACAGGGTGCCGTCTTTAATTCCCGCATCTGGCTGCATCGGCTCATGAATGCCATTACCGCAGCAAGGGAACGGGAGGAGAGCGTTTGGATTACCGTTTTGTAATGTTGAATGTTGAGTGTTGAATGTTGAGTGTTGAATGTTGAGTGTTGAATGTTGAGTGTTGAATGTTGAATTTTTAGTGATTAATTTTTAAAAACAAATTATTATGGTAAAGTCAGTTAATACAAATAAAGTAGAAATGGATAAGAAGGCAGCTGCTGCTGTCGTGTTTGAAAACCCTGAGTTCGGTAAGATTCGTACCTTGACCGATGAGAACGGAGAACCTTTGTTCTGTGCAAAGGATGTCTGTGATATACTGGGGTATAAAAAATCTTATAACGCAGTGTATCAATTAGTTAACTCACATGACACCTTGAAACAAGGGGTCAAGGTATCGGGAAGCCTTCGTAAGGATGGAAGTCGAACAGTACGAACTCAGCAGATGCTCTTCGTCAACGAGAGCGGTTTCTATGCTTTAGTTCTCGGCTCTAAGCTTTCTACTGCCGTGAAGTTCAAAAACTGGGTTACGGCTGATGTGCTGCCACAGATTCGCAAGACGGGCGGTTATATCCCGGTGCAGCCGGGCGAAAGCGATGAGGAGACAATCCGACATGCAGAAAAAATCCTCCGTGCTACGCTCAAGGAGAAGGAGAATCTGCTGAAGAAGCAGCGTCTGCAGATTGAACAGCAGAAGAAACTTATCGGCGAACAGGATACCGAAATCCGCCGCTTGAATGATGTGGTGGATGAGCAGGTGGTTCGCAACGCCAAGAATGGTGAGAACATCATACAGTTGGAGAATCAGGTGGGTAATCTTCTGCCTAAAGCGCTTTACAGCGATAACGTGCTCGATTCCGTTTCCTGCTTCACTACTACGCAGATTGCGAAGGAGCTCGGCATCACAGCCCAGGAGCTGAACCGCTCGCTCTGTGCTCTGCATATCCAGTATTACCAGAGCGGTCAGTATCTTCTCTATGCCGATTACGCCCACATGGGTTTAGCCAAGAGCCGTACCCGCTACAGCGCCTTCCTCGACCCGAAGAGCGATGGCAGACAGGAGAAGATGGGCAGAGCCTACACCCATACCTATCTTGTATGGACCGAGCGAGGAAGAAAGTTCATCCACGACCTTGCTCACAGATACTGGGAACTGTGTGAAAAGGTAAAAGGCTTTTCGTCCGTACTTAAACCACTTGCTAAACTTGTATAATCGGGAAAACGACAAGGGTCTATATGCCATGATGAACAGGTGGCGTATAGACCCTTGATTTTTAGAATCTCAAAATGTATTCGTCACCATCTTTAAAGGCATTGGTCCCTTCGAGGTAGCGACGAGTCTCCTCGAAATCCTCACCTATGATGTTGGCACTAAACTGCCGAACTCTTGATATAGCCTTGATGATTACGCTTGGGTCGCTCTTTCTAGTCAAGCGTCTCAATCCATTTAGGTAATCCTCACGAAAGACTGTAGGGATGATAATCTTTGATTGGTCTGCATGGACAAGTTCTGCATTCATCATGATTCTTGAGATACGACCGTTACCATCATTGAATGGATGAACCTCGCTAATCATGAATAGGATAAAGAGAGCCCTAGCGAAAGGAGACTCCAGGGCTTTGTAGAAGTCGAATCCCTTTATCAATGTCCCCCTTACAAGTGTGCAGTCTACAAAATGCGAATCACCGGCATGGTTGTTTTGCGTCTTGAACATACCTGGGTTTCTGTCTGGTCTCGCTGCCATCATAATTCTATGACGGTCTTGAAGAATCTCCATCAGTTCATCGGCGGTACTTGGCGTTCGTCTCATCTCCCGTCTGCTTGCTACGATTTGGAATGTTCCAAGAACATCATGTGAGTCTGCATTTCTTGCTGGCATTGGTTGACCAGTCTCTATGATGCGATAAGCATCTTCTATCTCAAACTCTGTTCCTTCGATATAGTTAGAGAAGTAGCTCTCGAAAAATGCAAAGTTTCTAAATGATGCGGTAGAAACATTCTGCTCGTCCATGCTAGGAAAAGGTTCATTATGAAGCGCCTTGAACAATGTTTCAAACAACTTGACACGTTCTTGGTCAAACGGCACACCTTGAGCTCTGGCTAAAGCACTGCCAGAGGAAAGTATTCCTGAAGGTTTGGTAGAAAGCAAGGCTCCAATAATAGAATTGAGAGTTTCAAACTCTTCTGTCATATTCAGCTGTTTGGCAATCTCTTTAGCCTTGTCACGGAAGCCGTTGATGCCTTCTTCTCCATTAACTACCAACATTTTTTCCAGGTTCTCCTCGATATACGTCCTTGGCAAACATTTGGAAACATTGCCACGAGTCCTGCCTTTTTGAAGGTTTTCAAGCATGCGTCTTTCTGTGCTTGATATATACAAGTTCTCAATGAAAGGCATATCATGGGCTGTACCCATTGGACCTTTCATTAAGTGAACTTTAATACCTGGCAATTCTATGTTTTTGGTGTATTTGTATGTCAAGAAGATATCACCCTCAGATGTTGGTTTAAGTTCAAATGCAGAGCGATGGCTGATAACAGCATGAGGATAGAGTTGTCCTAAAATATAGAATACATTTCTTCTGATGATGTCCTCAGGTGCATCATCCATGTTACTTGTATAGATTCTTGTAGCAATCTTTCTCAGTTTTCCACTTTTCACTTGATTACTACTGCGAATATCAGCAGTACCTACCACTACTTCCAGAATATTATGGATTGTATTATTTTGTGCCATATTTTTCAATTAAACGTTTATTTTTCTGCAAAGATAGCTATATTTTTCGATTAAGAAGAGTTTTTGTGCCATATTTTTCGATTAAGAAGGTGTTTTAAGTAATATTATCCATCGAACAGGCACCAGAACACGATGAACAGGTGGCGCATAGACCCTTGATGCAGCCATATCCTTAACCCAGCACAGCCATATTCATAACCCAGCGCAGCTTTCATATGAATAAAAAGTTTGATGTCGTGAAACGCGACGTCAAACTTTTTGGCCGCCTGCGTAAGGATGGAACCCCAACTAAACCTCCCAACAGATGATCTTCTTCAACGAGAGCGGTCAGTATCTCCTCTATGCCGATTACGCCCACATGGGTTTAGCTAAGAGCCGCACCCGCTACAGCGCCTTCCTTGACCCGAAGAGCGATGGTAGACAAAGAAACTTTACAACTATGGCGTTTGAAGAGAGAATAACAGGAAGACTGGTGCGCCGGCAGGGGGATACAATCTTGAATATGGTTACCCTGGCTCATTCGTTGGATATCCCTAAGGCGGAGCGGTCCCGATATTTCTCGGAGACTGACATCATTTCAGCCAAGTGCAGCTTCTCTGCCCGCACCTATCTGTACCGCATTTTCAAGTTAAAGGAAGGCTGTACTCTTGCCTAATGGCGGGAGAAAATGACTGAAAATGTAGCCGCAGAGGATAAAAAGCAGGATCAACCATTTTTCGATAAATACCAGGAAAACGCATCGCGAAATGAAAAAATACGTTAAAAAGGGTGTCGCATTCATAGGAATGCGACACCTTTTTCATAGGAATGCGACACCTTTTTTGAAAAAAAAACACTATATTTGCACCATGAAAGAAATATTAGAAACCATGCCAAGGATAGAATTAGCCCTGATCATCATCGGGGTGTTTGCACTCATGTTAGGTATCATCTTCGTATATGCCATGATACATGAGTACAGGATGTATCTTGAGGAACATCGGAAGGCTTGCATCACCTTTCGTGATTTCTTCAAGCAGGAACAGTTTTATATCTTTTTATTTCTGATATCGATATACATCATGTCATTAAACCTCCTGTATTTCCTGGAGTGAATTTCGGCAATAAGCAGACAAATATAAATAACAAATATAAAATTAAATTATGAAAAAAAATACCAATCAATTCAATGTGTCGCATGTCGACCGTATGAACTATGGGGGGCAAAGTTCTATAGATTTGCCCTGTTCCCATTGATGTTGTTGATGTTGTTGTTTGTGCCTACACGTATGGTGGCGCAGACCCCAACAGAAGACTCACGCTATGCTTTGTTTAAAAACTTGGAGGGTATAACCGATGTTACCATTACTGACAATGGCAGTTATCCTTGGCAGGAGCTGGACTTGAACGCAGAGGGAATGACAAATCTTGGCTTCACAATTCCAGAAGGAAGCAAAGGACTGATGTCAAGTAATTATAATGTGGACGGAAGTTCTTCAGAGACTGTAGTCAATTTCACAGTAGAAAAGCCTATGTTATTGACATTTAAGTATCTCGTTTCTTCTGAATATAATTTTGATAAAGCCACTATTACTTTAGATAACAAAGAGCCTTGGACGATTAGCGAAAAAAAGCAAATAGAGATTAAAGCATTATTATCTGTTGGCGAGCATTCTTTGAAGTTGTCTTACACAAAAGATGTCTCAGGTAATGAAAATGCCGACCGCACATGCATATACGATCTGAAAACAGCAACCACTTTTTCTGAATATGTTGCAGACTACGTTGCTACGAACTCTACATTGACTTTCAAAAAAATCACTTCAGACAATCTGGAAGGTCTTGATTTAAGCCGTTTGGCTATGGTAGATAACATCGATGGGGTGCAAGATGTGTGCACTAATTACAGTAGTATCAAGAATATCGTTTTCGATGAGAGTTTCAAGACTTACGCTCCTACATCGTTGAGAGAATTCTTTAAAGGCTGCGAAACCTTGGAAACAATTTCAGGCCTTGAATATTTGAATACAGCGAAGGTGACGGATATGGGCAATATGTTCCATGGCTGCTCCGCTCTCACCTCTCTTGACCTCACTAACTTCAACACAGCGAATGTGGAGTTTATGGACAATATGTTCGAAGGCTGCTCCGCTCTCGAATCTCTTAACCTCACTAACTTCAACACCGAGAATGTGACGAATATGAGCTGTATGTTCATGGGCTGCTCAGGTCTCGAATCTCTTAACCTCACTAACTTCAACACCGAGAATGTGACGGACATGAGCTGGATGTTCTATGGCTGCTCCGCTCTCAAATCTCTCGACCTCACTAACTTCAACACAGCGAAGGTGACGTATATGAACAATATGTTCGAAGGCTGCTCCGCTCTCACAACCATCTACGTCAGCAACAAGTTTGTAACGGACAATGTTAGTAACGGTTCTGATATGTTCACTGGTTGCAAAAGTCTCAAAGATTATAGCGATAGCAAGACCGACCACACCTATGCCAACTGCGGTACGACTGGTTATTTTACTCCTGTATTTGATTATGCCGAGTTTGACAATGCTACTGGAACGCTTACATTCAGACGCGGCCTTTCCAAGCCCGAAGGTGCTTATGATTTGAATGAAGGTGATAATACACCTGAGTGGAGGAAAGAGAAAGAGCCCGAAGATGGATCTTTTGTTCCTGGTGTCAAGATTGATATTAGTAAGGTAGTCTTCGATGCTTCGTTTGCAAATGCAAGACCAACGAGCTGCTATAAGTGGTTCGATATGTGTACCTCTCTGACCGAAATTGAAGGTATTGAGAATCTGCATACAGAGAACGTAACAAACATGGGCTCTATGTTCTCGGGTTGCTATGTGCTTAACCCGCTCGACGTCTCTAACTTCAATACTCAGAACGTGGAAGATATGAGCGATATGTTTGTTTCCTGTATGAATCTTAAATCGCTCAACGTCTCAAATTTCGATACTCAGAAAGTGAAAGATATGAACGATATGTTCTATAACTGCAATAGTCTTACCCCGCTCGACGTCTCTAACTTCAATACTCAGAACGTGGAGAATATGAGCTATATGTTTAGTTGTTGCGAAGGTCTTAATTCTCTCGATCTCTCTAAGTTCGATACTCAGAAAGTGACAAATATGAACAGTATGTTCTGGAATAGCTCTGCTCTCACAACCATCTATGCCAGCGACAAGTTTGTTACAACAAAAGTAAGTTCAGGAGCTGATATGTTCAAGGGCTGCACAAACCTTAAAGGTTTTATAGAGTATAACAAGAACACAGACAAAGACAAGGACAATTACAAATACGCTAACTATAAGACTGGCTATTTCAGCAAGCTGGTAGGTAAGAATGGTGATGAGAAGATAGGAGCTGCGGGAGAAAATCTTGCAGCGTACAATCTCACTCTTGAAGACGGCAAGGACTTCGTGGCTTATGAGCCGTTCGCAGCCAAGGCTGCATCTTATAGTCGCAAGATAAAGGTAGGCTCTACATGGGGGACGCTCTGCTTGCCTTTCGCCATTGACCAGAGCAAAGAAACAGAATGTAAGTTCTATCGTCTTACTGGTATTGATAATGATTGCATCACCCTTGAGAGTTACGAAGGAGCAGAAATTCCTGCCGGCACTCCAGTGCTCTTCAAGATGAATGAGGGTGTGCAGGAGCTCGAAATTTCTGCACAAAATGCAGACCTCGTTAAAGAGCCAGTAGCAGGAACTGACTCAGATGTCAACCTCGTAGGTTCATTCACCAAGATTGGCGGCAAAGACAATCAGGGGCTTGACAAAAACGACTACATCATTGGTAAGGATAAGTTCTGGCGCGTCTCTGACTTGAATGATGGCAATGGCGTGGGCATCAAACCGATGCGTGCATATATCCATCCTGCCACAGCATCTCAGGCAAGAGCAGCCATGCTGAGCATCGGAAAGGGTGATGGCACTACTGCCATTGACAACCTCAACGCTATCAG
>ENA-UEPW01000956-UEPW01000956.1-human-gut-metagenome-genome-assembly--contig:-NODE-956-length-15322-cov-5.375205_pt1 | contig 15322 bp, 11 predicted proteins | sample MGYA00242935_ERZ507936 | MGnify/ENA primary metagenome ERZ507936 (study PRJEB26167, sample SAMN06115469) | human gut metagenome | host: Homo sapiens | place: China:Chongqing | collected 2016-06-23... | reverse complement strand
GAATTACGCCGATAAGTGTAAAGAGTCCGCCGATAATTCCAGAAAGCAAAGGAATCCAGATATCACGGAACATATCATAAGTGAACATTAAGAGATTTGCCTCCTTTTTCGGCACGACCTTCTAGACAAAATGATTCTAATATATTTCTGGCTTCTTCCTTAAATCAATTGTTTTCAGTGACTGCTTTTTGAAATTTCAATAAATTCACTAGCAACATCATCCTTTACCATTAACTTATAGACCCTATGCTTACCGCTAAAATCAGTGATATAAAGTTTGAGGGTCGATAAATCAATGTTGGGAAGATCATACACAAGCAACAAGAAGGAAAGCCCTTTTGTAACAAGTTCCTTTCTTGTTGGTAAAAGGTCATGGTTGTTGACGGAAAGCTTATCGATAATAAACTCATTCTTTTGCGAGTTTATCATGTTGATTCCATACTGACAATCAAAAGCCGAGTTCGATTCCATATTTGGCGAAAAGAATCCCCAAACACAAACATCATCAGATGTAATGCGTTTGTCTCCATCGTCGAGGATGGTGAAAAATGGACAAGCTTTTTCTTCCTGTTCTTGTTCATGTTCGTTCTTATCTCTTTTTAGTGTGATATAAACGCCAAACAGTGCCATTAAACCACCAATCAAAGCAGATAAGAGCGGGACAATTACATCGGTAAGAAAATTCACAGAAGAAATAGTAGATACGGCAATCTCTGAACAATTCATACTTACACCTCCCTCTTCCCGGTTACAACCTCATAAATCAAACTTTTCTTATAGCTTTCCAGTTCCTTCACCAACTGTTCTTTTTTCGCAATCAGCCCATCAATCTCGGCGCACTTGGCGTCAAGGTAGTCAGCAATTTCTGCTTGCTCAGATGCAGACGGCAAAATGGTGGGAAAATTATAAAGTGTATTTAATGAAAGATTGGGTATGGTTGTTCCGTTTAGGCTTAAAGTCATTATTGTTTGCGCAGGAGTGCTGGAAAGATAGTATCGTACATATCTCCGATTGATGGAAGGCAATAATGTTATGTAACCAGCACTTTTTCCTAAAAGCATAGGAAAATATCTATATAAGCAGACTTTTCCATATGATCCATTTAAGGAAATCATAATAGTTTGCTCTGTTAGTTCTGGCTTCGGATAATTGAGTGATTCTTCTAAGCATAATTTCTTAGTGTCGAATTTTGGCTCAACGTATTCGCTGCTAAAGTTATTACCGTTAATGAAATAAACTTCTCCACTATCATCAAATTTGGGAGTTCCATGAAGGCCGTCACCGATATCGATTGAAATATTTTTTAGCTTGCACTTATTCCACTCCTCTGGAATCTCCCCAATCCACTCAACCCCGCTATCCTTCATCTCCCGCTCACCACGCACGCCTTTTGTAACAGCCTGCGTAATAACTGCCTGCTTGAGTTTTTTGTATTCCTCAATGCTGGTGATGGTTTTACTAAGTAGTGAATTGGTTTCAGAAGTTAATGAATCTAAATGAGCGATGACTTTATTTTGGTCAATGAGGGAAGGTAAGAGAATGACCGTATCACCAATCTTGTCGATATTTAAGTTTTTTACAACACCGCCATCAACCTGTTGTTCGAACTGAATTTTTGCAAGTGGAGAAGTAAGGAAATAATATAAGAACTCTTTGTCAATTTTTTTGAAGTCTGAAAAAGCAACCCAGCCATCGTGAATACATCCATCAATGTCTAAAATATATGGTTCTCCAAAACTCATGGAATTGGTTAAAATTAAACTTCCACGCTTTATAAAACGGCTTTTTGAAATACCGGAAGCAATAAGTTTTCGGCTAGTATGAGTTATATACTTGCTGCCTTTTTCAGTGTCACTTATACGAATCCAATTTACATCATTATCGTTGTCAGACATATATGCTTCAATAGGACGAGGAGAACCGCCACGAACAATAGAGACTATATTTTTGAGCTTAGCAACTTCCCACCCCTCTGGAATTTCCCCAATCCATTCAATGCCGCTGTCTTTCATTTTCCGTGCCATGGTCACCCCTCCTTATGGAACAGCTCTGCCAGCCCGGCGGAGATATCCTGTTCCAGTGCGGTGATGCGTGCCACGATATCCTCCACGGCTTCCGGTGCCTGATACTCGTAGAAATAGCGGGTCATGGGGATCTCGTAGCCCACCTTGGTCTTGCTGTGGTCGATCCATGCGTCGGGGGCGTAGGGCAGAACTTCCCGGGCAAAGTAGGCGTCAATATCCTGCACCAGCGGCACGTTTTCGGTGTCACGCAGGCTGGTGTCCGGCACAGGTTTGCCACGCTTCAGGAGGATGTTGCCTGTCTCGTCCCGCTGAGGGCGCTCCACCACGACCTTGTTGTAGCCGAACTCCACGCTCTCGAACACCTTGCTCTCGCAGTAGATGCCGTTTTTATCGCCGTACACCTTGCCGTTGGCAAACTCGCCGTAGGCGGTGACGATCAGCTCCCGGCAGGTGTCGGTGATGTCGTTGCGCTTGGTGCCGATGCTCTTGCGGCGTGGCTCAAAGCAGTGGCTGGCGTCAATAAGCTGCACCTTGCCCGCACGGTGGGCGGGCTTATCCTTGCTGAGCACCCAGATGTAGGTGGAGATGCCGGTGTTCATGAACATATCGGTGGAAAGCTGGATGATGCAGTCCAGCCAGTCGTTTTCCAGAATATACTGCCGGATGTTGCTGGGCCCGCTGCCGGCATCGCCGCTGAACAGGGGAGAGCCGTTCTGGATGATCGCCATTTTGCCCTTGTTTGCCAGCTTGGCAAGGCCGTTCAGCACAAAAAGCTGCTGACCATCGCTGATCTTGGGCAGACCGGGGGCAAAACGCCCCATCTCGCCCCGGGCGGCCTCGGCTTCCACTGCCTTCTGCTCCCGCTTCCAGTCGATGCCGAAGGGCGGGTTGGAGATGATGTACTGGAAGGTGAATCCGGGAAACTGATCCTCCGACAGAGTATCCCCGAACCGCATATTGTTGGGGTCGCCGCCCCGGATCATCATGTCCGCCTTGGCGATGGCAAAGGTGGAGGGATTGAACTCCTGCCCGAAGCAGGTCACCTCAATGTCGCTGTTCAGCTCGTGGATGCGTTCTTCCATGCAGCTGAGCATCTGGCTGGTTCCCATGGCCATATCGTAAACGGTCATGCTGCTGGTGTCAAGGTCGGCTTCGGACAGCAGCAGGTCGGTCATCAGGTAGATGATATCCCGGCTGGTGAAGTGCGCTCCGGCCTCCTCGCCAAAGCTCTCGGAGAACCGCCGCACCAGATCCTCGAAGATGTAGCCGCAGTCCACGGCGCTGATTTTGTCCGGGCCAAGATAGCCCTTCTCGGAGCCGAACTCCTTGATAACGAGGTAGAGGGTGTTGCTCTCCACCATCCGCTTGATGATGTTGTCAAAGTCGAACTTTGCCAGCACGTCCTGTGCGTTGGCGGAGAAGCCGGATAGGTAATCCCGGAAGTTGGACTCAATGTTGTCCGGGTCTGCCAGCAAAGTCTCGAAGGTGAAACGGCTGGTGTTATAGAACTGGTAGCCGGAGGCCTTTTGCAAAAAGCCGTCGATGACCTGTAGCTTTTTCACCTTTTCGTAGGTGTCCAGCACTGCCTGATGGGTGGGCAGCAGGCAGTCATGGAACCGCTTTACCACGGTCATGGGCAGAATGACCAGACCGTACTCGTGGGGCTTGAACGGCCCCCGCAGCATATCGGCCACGTTCCAGATCATGGCGGCTTTTTCAGCAATATTGGCACCTACGGCGGTGATCTTATCGTTTGGCATGGGTTGCTCCTTGTTTTTTGTGATAGGTGGACATCCTGATTTTACAACAATGGGTGTCCTATAAATTGGATGGAAGGATGTTTTTCCTGAAAAATGATTCTTGTATCTATTGTACCACGATAAAAGTATAAACACCATATTCCGGTAAAAGAAAATGCCCGCCTGAAAATCAGACGGGCAAATTGTAAATCAAATCATCTTAAAATGCTTCAATGCCTCCACAATCGCATCCTCTTTCTCCTTCGGACACTGGGGCTGCTTCGTATTTTCGGACTTCGCCTTATGGTGGTTCTCTCGTACCTCCAGACCGCATTTCTGCTTGACCTGCGAGATATACAGGGAAGATACCTTCAGTCCAGTTTGTTCCAACACGCGGGCTTTGATTTCAGGATAAGTCGCACCCTTTTGCAATCCTGAAGTGTCTATGCCCTCCAAGGAGAACTCTACACGGACTTTTTTGGAGTCGATCTCACCCTTGGAAAGTGCAATGACACATTCCACGTGTTTTGTCCTCGGGAACAGATCCACCGGCTGGACCTCCACGGCTTTATATCTGTGCTCGGTCAGCCACTTGGCATCCCTTGCCGCTGTTGCGGCGTTGCAGCTGACCATGACCACGGTCCGCGGGGCCATCTCGGCAATGGCGGTCAGGGTCGCCTCGTCGCAGCCCTTGCGGGGCGGGTCTACGACGATCACGTCGGGACGCGCACCCTCGGCGGCGAGCATGGCGGCGGCTGCACCGGCATCCTGACAGCGGAAGTCCGCCTTTTCTGCGTCCAGTCCCAGCCGCGCGGCGGTCTCCTTCGCGCCCTCGACAGCCTGCGGCACGACCTCAACGCCGACTAAGCGCTTGCAGTCCGCCAGCATCGAAAGCCCGATCGTACCCATGCCGCAGTACAGGTCCAGCAAAAAATCGTCCGGCTTCAGCCCGGCGTACTCCCGCGCCTTGGCGTAGAGCACCTCGGCGGCGGGGGTGTTGACCTGGTAAAATTCATGCACACCCATCCGCAGCGGCACACCGGCCAGCGTGTCCTCAATGACGCCGGAGCCCAGCACGGTACGGGTCCTGCGGCCCAAAATAACGTTCGTCCGCTCACTGTTGCGGTTGACCAAAATTGTCGTTAAAGCAAACTCTTTTTGCAGTGTGGCGCAAATTTCCGCCTCGTTCGGCAGACCGTTGCCGTTTACCACAAAGCACAAAAGCCGCTGCCCGCTGTGCCAGCCCTGACGCATGTACAAATGGCGCACGCGGCCCGTGTGGGTCTCCTCGTTGTAGGCAGTGATGCCGTTCTCCTCCAGCAGCGCACAGGCGCGGGCGGCCAGCTCGTTCATCCACGCGGGCTGCAGCTTGCAGTCGGTGCAGGCCACAATGCGGTGGCTGCGCCCGGCAAAAAAGCCGGTCACAATATGCCCGTTCTCGTCGGTGCCCACGGGCAGCTGGACCTTGTTGCGGTAGCGGTCCGTGTCGGGTGCGCCCAGCACGTCCGGCACCGGTACGTCCAGCTTGCCCAGCCGCGCAAAGGCGTCCCGTACAAACTGAGTCTTGGCGGCGCACTCGGCCTCATAGCTGATATGCCGCAGCCCGCAGCCGCCGCAGGGGCCGGCCACCGGGCAGTCCTGCCTGACGCGGCCCGGCCCGGCGGTCAACAGCTTCTCCACGCGGCCAAAGGCATAGGTTTTCATCGGCTTGACAATGCGCACCTCGGCCACATCGCCGGGGGCGGTCAGCGGCACAAAAACGGCCTGACCGTCCTTGTGGGCCACGCCGTTTCCGTCGTTGGAGAGCGCTTCGATCTCCAGAGTAATGATCTGATTTTTTGTAAAAGGCATGTCTGCTCCTTATAAATAGTGCGGGAAATGTTACGGGTTGATGGCCTGCGGTGCAGCAGGACCCTCCTTCTCCAGCGTGGCCAGGTACTTGCTCGGCGGCACGCCCTTGACCTTTTTGAACACGCGGGAAAAATAGAACTGGTCAAAAAAGCCCACAGATACGGCGATTTCCGCAATCGACAGGCTGGAATTCTTCAGCAGGCTGCACGCCTCGCTGATACGGTAGCTTGTCAGGTAGTCAATGGGGCTCTGCCCGACATTCGACATGAACACGCGGTACAGGTGGCTGCGGCTGACGCCGACGGCCTTGGCAATATCGTCCACCGAAATATCATGCGAGTAGTTGAACTGGATATACTTGATGGCGGCCAGCACGTACTGGCTGCTGGACGAGCCCACGTTGGGCATCGCCTCGCGAGCCTCCTTCATCAGGTGCGCCATAAAGATATACAGATAGCCCGTCATCAGGGCCTCGCACTGCGGCTCCGGCCCGCGGGAGAGGTAGATGTTGTACAGCGCCTCCCGCACGGTCTGCGGGTCCTTGCAATGGTGTACAGGGTGCGCGTCGGAGAACGGCGTCTGCTGCACCAGCTTGTTGGCACACGCGCCGTTGAAGCCGACCCAGTAGTACTCCCACGGGTCGGTCTCGTCGGCGGCGTAGGTGATGAGTTGGTTCGGCTTGGCCAGGAACAGATCGCCCTCCTGCAGCGTGTGCGAGGCCCCGTTGACCTGATACACACCCTTGCCCGCCACCACCAGATGGATCAGGTAGTGGTCGCGCACGCCGGGACCCCAGGTATGGCCCGGCTGGCAGTATTCATGCCCGCAGTTAAAAATCGAGAGCTCGACGTTGTCGGTGTAGCTCTGCTTGTAGGATTGCTTCATCTCATTGATGGTCATGGCGGCACCTCGCTCGTGTGATATTTTCATTATACCAAGCTATTCATCAAAAGTCCATAAAAGAGGCGGAAAAAATGTTTGCTTTTTTTGCAGGATTTGCTATACTGAAAACAAGAAAACCGCAGGGAGCCGCTCCTTTGGCTGTCTGCCTAAAAACATAAGGCTCAATTTGTGCATATCTACGAAAAGAGCCGCCCGACAGGAAAGGTGAGTGGAATCATGGCAAATACCATTGAACTCAAACAGCAGATCGCACAGGGCGAATACGACGCCGCCTTTGCCAAGCTGTACGGTGCAGACGCCGTGCAGGAGCAGCGCAAGCGCTATACCGACCTGATTGACGAATTTGAAAAGAAATACGGCACCAACCGCACGGTGCGCCTCTATTCCGCCCCGGGCCGCACCGAGATCGGCGGCAACCACACCGACCACAACAACGGCGTGGTGCTGGCAGGCTCTGTCAACCTGGATATGGTGGCCGTCGTCTCCCCGAATGAGGAAAATGTCATCCGCGTCAAGTCCCTGGGCTTTGACAAAATTGACGATGTCGATGTCACCAACCTCGTCCCGCAGCCGCGCGAGGCCGAGCACTCCGCGTCCCTGATCCGCGGTGTCGCCAAGGGCATCGTGGATGCGGGCGGCAAGGTGGGCGGCTTTGACTGCTACACCACCAGCAACGTGCTGCGCGGCTCCGGTCTGTCCAGCTCCGCAGCCTTTGAGGTCTGCATCGGTGCCATCCTGCGCGGCGAGTACAACAACAATGACATGGAGAAGTTCAACCAGGTCAAGATCGCCCAGATCGGCCAGTATGCCGAGAATGTGTTCTTCGGCAAGCCCTGCGGCCTGATGGACCAGACTGCCTGCGCCGTCGGCGGCGTTATCACCATCGACTTCAAGGACCCGGCCCACCCGGTGGTCGGCCAGACGGCCATCGACCTGGCGAAGCACGGCTTTGTCATGTGCATCAGCGATACGAAGGGCAGCCACGCCGACCTGACCGACGACTATGCCGCCATCCGCCGTGAGATGGAGAGCGTAGCCGAGCAGTTCGGCAAAAAGGTCCTGCGCGAGGTCGATGAGGACGAGTTCTACAAGGCTCTGCCCAAGCTGCGCAAGGCCGTGGGGGACCGCGCCGTCGTGCGTGCGATGCACTTCTACAACGACTGCCGCCGCGCCGCCCAGCTCTGCGACGCCGTGCGCGAGGACGATTTTGAAACGTTCCTGCGCCTCATTATCGAGGGCGGTCACTCCAGCTTTGAGTTCAACCAGAACGCCTACAGCATCAAGAACCCGAAGGAGCAGGGCGTGCCTGTGGCCCTGGCCCTGAGCCAGCGCGTGCTGAATGGCCGCGGCGCGTGGCGTCTGCAGGGCGGCGGCTTTGCCGGCACCATTCAGGCGTTTGTGCCCGTTGACCTGCTGGACGCCTACAAGGCCGCCATCGACGGCTGCTTCGGCGAAGGCAGCTGCCACGTCCTGAACATCCGCAACTACGGTGCCGTGCCCGTGACGCCGGATATGTGAGCGCATAAAAGAGTGTAAATAAAGCCGCAGCTGTGCAGAAAACGCACAGCTGCGGCTTTTTGTGCTTTCTTAATAACATCGTGCGGTAGGGGCCGGGCATGCCCGGCCCGGCGGCTGCCCGCAAACGAGCGTCTCCGTACAGCCGCGGGCCGCACATGTGCGGCCCCTACAAACCAGTGATAGGCAGGCAGCAACTCCGCAGAGGTCGGCGTCCCCGACGACCCGTGGCCGTTTCCGTCGCATCAAGCGCCCATGGGATGTATAAAGGTATCCCACAGCCTGTAGGGGCGGATTCCATATCCGCCCGGGCACCCTCCGCAACCGCAGACATCACGGGAAGAATAAACTCCTCCCATGAACCGCAGTCTCATTTTCCGTTCCTCTCCCAGATCAGTGCCAGCCCCTTGAACAGCAAATCAGCGTCATAGATGATCTTCCGCTTGCAGCAGGGCATAATGTACGGCGCTAACCCACCGGTGGCGACCACGGTCAGCGGCTGGCCCAGCTCGGCCTCAACGCGGTCCGCTAACCCGTCCAGCATGGCGGCGGTGCCGAACATGGCCCCGTTGTTCAGCGCGGCGACGGTGTTCGCGCCAATCAGATGCTCCGGCGGCTCGGGCGCGATGGGCGGCAGCTGCGCCGTGCCCGCGCTGATGGCCCGCAGGCTCGTCTGCACGCCGGGCACGATGAACCCGCCCAGAAACACCTTTTTGTCCGATATAACGTTGTATGTCGTCGCCGTGCCTAAATCCACGGTCATGCAGGGCAGGGGATAGTGCGCCGCTGCCGCAGCGGCATCAGCGATGCGGTCCCGGCCCACCTTGGCGGGCTCGTCCACGGCGAAGGTCAGCCCGGTGTCCAGCGTGTAATTCACGACCAGTGCCTCGCGCCCGGTCAGCCGCTTGCAGGCGGCGGCCAGCACGCCGGTCAGCCGCGGCACAACGCTGCACACAATAACGCCCTCACAGGCGGTGGGGTCCACAGGCAGGCGCTGCAGCAGAAATTTCATCTCGGCGGCGTACTCGTCCTCGGTGCAGCGGGGGCGGGTGACCATGCGGGTCGTGAACGCAATGGTGCGGTGGTCCGCCCCGTCCAGCCCGCCAATGCAGATGTTGGAGTTGCCGATGTCAACTGCTAAAACCATAGTGAAGTCCTTTTTATAGATAAAAGATAAGAGATAATAGATAAAAAATAAAGTGGATCGCGGCGCTTTGCGCCGCTCAAAAATATTATACGCATTTGCATAGAAAGCGTCAATCTGCTATAATGGCTACAGCGTAATTTTGTTTTCGCCAAAGGCAAAAACTCCACTCTACTAATAAGGTGTTGATTTTTTTATGCTGCTTTCCAACAAAACCGTTGTACTCGGCATCACCGGGGGCATTGCCGCCTACAAAATGCCCAACGTGGCGCATGCACTCGTCAAGCTGGGCGCGGATGTACACGTTCTTATGACGAAAAACGCCACCGAGTTTATCTCGCCGCTGGTGTTTGAGACGCTGACCCGCCGCCGCTGCCAGGTCGATACGTTTGACCGCAACTTCCAGTACGACGTGGCCCATATCAGCCTTGCCAACGCGGCAGATTTGATGCTCATTGCCCCGGCCACGGCCAACGTCATCGCCAAGCTGGCCCACGGCCAGGCCGACGACATGCTGACCACCGTCACGCTGGCCGCGACCTGCCCCAAGCTGGTCGCGCCCGCCATGAACACCCACATGCTCGAAAACCCCATCACCCAGGATAACCTCAAAACGCTGGAACACTACGGCTTCACGGTCATCCCGTCCGGCTCCGGCATGCTGGCCTGCGGCGACGTCGGCTCGGGCCGTCTGCCCGATGAGGGTGTGCTGGTCGACTACGTCCTGCGGGAGCTGGCCTGCGCGAAAGACCTTAAAGGCAAAAAGGTCGTCGTCTCCGCCGGTGCCACGCAGGAGCCGATGGACCCCGTGCGCTACCTGACGAACCACTCCACCGGCAAGATGGGCTACGCCGTGGCCCGCGCCTGTATGCTGCGCGGCGCAGATGTCACGCTGCTGGCGTCCACCGGCTGCACGCTGCCGCCCGTGCCGTTTGTAAAGACCGTTCCGTTCACCACTGCCGCCGACCTGTTTGAGGCCGTCAAGGCAAACGCCATGGACGCTGACGCCCTCGTCATGGCCGCCGCCGTGGCCGACTACCGCCCGGCCACTGTCGCCGCGGACAAGGTCAAAAAGCACGACGGCGAGATGAATATTGCCCTGGAACGCACCGACGATATTTTAGCCTGGGTCGGTGCGCATAAGCCGGAAAAGCTGTTTGTCTGCGGCTTCTCGATGGAGACCCGCGACTTGATTGAAAACAGCACGGCCAAGCTGCACAAGAAGAACATGGACATGATTGTGGCCAACAACCTGAAGGTGCCCGGCGCAGGCTTCGGCGTGGACACGAACGTTGTGACCATCATCACCGCCCAAGGCGTCACCGAGCTGCCCCTCCAGAGCAAGGATGCCGTCGCCGGTCACATCGCAGACGCGATTGCGGGAAAGTAAGAGACAGACCGCAAACGGCCAAAGCCCTTTCCCGACACAAAAAAATCATACCCCCGCCCCCACCTGCATATTCATTTGTGAATCATGCAAAGGGGGCGTTTTTATGTGCGGAATTGCGGGGCAGGTCGGGCGCGACCCCCGGACCATCCAACGGCGGTACGCGGCCTACTGCGCCATGCAGCAAACGCTGGCGCGGCGCGGGCCGGACCAGCGCGGTATGTACATCTGCGGCGCGGCGGCGCTCATCCACGCGCGGCTGGCGGTTGTGGATCTCGAAAACGGCCTGCAGCCCATGCAGCTGGACTGGCAGGGTGAAACCTACGTGCTGGTTTATAACGGCGAGCTCTACAACACGCCCGAACTGCGCGCCGCACTGGCCGCCCGCGGGCACAGCTTCAACGGGCACTCCGACACCGAGGTACTGCTCCACGCTTTTGCCGAGTGGGGCGCAAACTGCGTGCCCAAGTGCAACGGTATTTTTGCGTTTGCGGTCTGGCAGCAGAACGCAGGTACGCTGTTTTTGGCGCGGGACCGCTGCGGCGTCAAGCCGCTGTTCTACACGCAGGCGGAGGACTCGCTGATATTTGGCAGTGAGCTGAAGACCCTGCTGGCGCACCCGGCTGTGCCGCCCCGCGTCGATGCCAACGGCCTGGCCGAGGTGCTGCTGCTTGGCCCCGGGCGCACGCCGGGCTGCGGCGTATTTCAAAATGTGCGGGAGTTGCTGCCCGGCCAGTACGCTGTCTATGAGACCCAAACCGCCCGCTTGACCCTGCACACCTACTGGCGGCTCGAGGACCACGACCACCCCGACGACTTCACCGCCACGGCTCGCAGGGTGCGCGACCTCGTCACCGATGCTATCGAGCGGCAGCTCGTGTCCGACGTGCCCGTGGCAACGTTTTTGTCCGGCGGGTTGGATTCCAGCCTGATTTCGGCCATTGCCGATGCGCATTTTACGGCGCAGGGCAACCAGCTGCAAACGTTCTCGGTGGGCTACCGTGATAACAAAAAGTACTTCCACGCGACAAAATTTCAGCCCGGCGCGGATGCACCCTACATCCGCAAAATGAACGACTTTCTCCATGCCAGGCACCACTGGGTCACGCTGGACACGCCGGAGCTTGTGCCCGCGCTGTACGCCGCAGTGAACGCCCGCGACCTGCCCGGCATGGCGGACGTGGATGCGTCGCTGCTCGTGTTCTGTCGGCATATCAAGCCCCACGCCACGGTGGCGCTGTCGGGGGAGTGCGCGGACGAAATTTTCGGCGGCTACCCGTGGTACCGCGACCCCACGGTGCGCGAGCGGTACGGCTTCCCATGGGCGCAGTCCACGGCCTACCGCGCGTCGTTCATCAAGCCCGGTGTGCTGAGCGGCATCGACCCGGCAGCGTTCGTGGATGAACGCTATCGCGCCACGCTGGCACAGACCTCCGTCCGCCCCGGCCTGCCCGCCGCAGAACAGCGGATGCGCCAGATGATGAACCTGAATTTCAAATGGTTCATGCAGACGCTGCTGGACCGCAAGGACCGCATGAGCATGTACAGCGGCCTCGAGGTCCGCGTTCCGTTCTGCGATTACCGCATTGCGGAGTATCTCTACTCGGTCCCATGGGAGTTCAAGGACTATCACGGGCAGGAAAAGGGCCTCCTGCGCGAGGCCATGCGCGGCGTGCTGCCCGACGAGGTTCTGTGGCGGCGCAAAAGCCCGTACCCCAAAACGTGGAACCCCAGCTACCTGGCTGCCGTCTCGGCGGAGCTGCGCACCGTCCTGAACGACCCCGCCGCGCCGCTTCTGCGCATCATTCGGGCAGACGCACTGGAAACGCTGCTGGCCTCCGGCGCGGATAACCCCATCCCGTGGTACGGTCAGCTGATGACCACGCCCCAGACTATCGCGTGGTTTTTGCAGCTGAACTATTGGCTGGTAAAGTATAAGGTGGAGCTGGTGTGAACTTGCGGCGGGGTGGGGGCACCCCGCCCTACGTGTATCATTTATGCGGGGACGTAGGGTGGCATGCCCTCATGCCGCCGTGTCCGTTCCAGCCGCCGCAAGCCTTCCGCCACCACCGTAGGGGCGGATTCCCGATCCGCCCGCGAACCTAACGCAGCCGCACACGTCCCGGGCACATGTACAAGGCGCCCCTGCGTTACGTTGTACGCCACACAAACGCAAAAATAATTTATTTTCCCTCCCCATCTGTTCAAACCCGCCAAAACGTGCTATAATAACCCAATAGGACTATAAATAGAGAAGGGAGTCTCCTCATGCAGCAGGAAACTGTCATCGTTCTGGATTTCGGCGGCCAGTATAATCAGCTGATCGCCCGCCGCGTCCGCGAATGCAACGTATATTGCGAGATTTATTCGTACCGCACCGACCTTGCCAAAATCAAGGCCAAAAACCCCAAGGGCATCATCTTCACCGGCGGCCCCAACAGTGCCTACCTGCCGGATTCGCCCACGATCGACCCCGAAATTTATAACTGGGGCGTGCCCATCCTCGGCATCTGCTACGGCAGCCAGCTGATGATGCACATGCTGGGCGGCAAGGTCTGCAAGGCACCCGAGCGCGAGTACGGCAAAACGCTGGTCGACTTGAACACCGCCAGCCCGCTGTTTGACACGCTGCCCGCGCAGAATGTCTGCTGGATGAGCCATAACGACTACATCGAGCAGGCCGCCCCCGGCTTTGAGATCGTGGCCCACACGCCCAACTGTCCGGTGGCTGCCGCGCAGGATAAGGCACGCGGCCTCTACGCCGTGCAGTTCCACCCCGAGGTCCTGCACACCGAGAACGGCACGAAAATTCTGCATAACTTCGTCTATAATGTCTGCCGCTGCGCCGGTGACTGGAAGATGGATTCCTTTGTGGAAAACTCCGTCAAGGCTCTGCGCGAAAAGATCGGCGACGGCAAGGTACTCTGCGCCCTGTCCGGCGGCGTGGATTCCAGCGTCTGCGCGGCCATGCTGGCCAAGGCCATCGGCAAGCAGCTGACCTGCGTGTTCGTGGACCACGGTCTGCTGCGCAAGAATGAGCGCGAGCAGGTCTGCGAGGTCTTTGGCGAGGGCGGCCAGTTCGACATCAACTTTGTCTGCGTCGACGCCCGTGACCGCTTCTACAAGAAGCTGGCCGGTCAGGACGCCCCCGAGCGCAAGCGCAAGATCATCGGCGAGGAGTTTATTCGCGTCTTTGAGGATGAGGCTAAAAAGATCGGTGCTGTGGACTTTTTGGCGCAGGGCACGATTTACCCCGACGTGGTCGAGTCCGGCCTCGGCGGCGAATCTGCCACGATCAAGAGCCACCACAACGTCGGCGGTCTGCCCGACTATGTTGACTTTAAGGAAATCGTCGAGCCGCTGCGCGATCTGTTCAAGGACGAGGTCCGTCAGGCTGGCCGTGAGCTGGGCCTGCCGGAGTACCTTGTCGCCCGCCAGCCGTTCCCCGGCCCGGGCCTGGCCATCCGCATCATCGGCGATGTGACCCCCGAGAAGGTCGCCATCGTGCAGGATGCCGACGCCATCTGGCGCGAGGAGATCGACAAGCTGCCCATGGCCCAGCGCCCGAGCCAGTACTTTGCCGCGCTGACCAACATGCGCAGTGTCGGCGTCATGGGCGACGAGCGCACCTACGACTACGCCATCGCCCTGCGCGCCGTCACCACGACGGATTTCATGACCGCCGAGGTCACGATCCTGCCGACGGAGACCATCACCACCGCCGCCAACCGCATCGTGAACGAGGTCAAGAACATCAACCGTGTCATGTTCGACTACACCACAAAACCGCCGGCAACGATTGAGTTTGAGTAAGCTCTACTCAATCCCATCAAAAACGAGCAGAACCCCTGTCAGTGTGCGCTGACGGGGGTTCTGCGTATATAGGGGCAACTCTTCGGAAATTCCGAAGAGTTCGGAGCAGTTGTTAAGGAATGCTTAATAACTTGGGTGGTCTATCAACTATCCGGGATTTCCGGATGGTTCGAGTTTAGCAGTTGGAACTATTAAGAAAAACTTAATGGTTGGACATGCCAGAGAAAATAGAATGATATAAAGATATAATTTTAAGTTAAAGCTTCTCGAAAGATACCATGGCAGAAAGAGAGCTTCTCATTTTTGCATGGCGATCTGCGGACAGAGCCTTTTCACGAGAGGTGTCGGCGTAGCCGAGGACAAGGATGTTGACCGGTTCAAGGTTGTCGGGAATCTTAAATTCAGCCTTCAGGATGTCCGGCTTGAAATAGCATACCCATACGCTTCCTAAACCTAAGTAGGTGGCTTCCATCATCATGTGGTCGGTAATGATGCTTGCATCAATATCGGTCAGCTTTTTACCATCAAAGGGACGTGTCCAGACCTTATTTGTATCGCTGCAAACGATAATTGCCAGCGGCGCACCATAGATATTTGTGGCCTTTCCAATTTTACGAAGGCCCTCATCACTCTGCACTACAATCAGGTGTTGAGGCTGGCAATTACCACCCGTGGGTGCAACGTGAGCTGCCTCTAAGATGGCATCCAGCTTTTCCTTCTCAACCTTCTGCTTTGTGTAAGCGCGTACACTATACCGTTTCTTTGCAAGTGTCAAAAAATCCATAATGTGATGGTCCTTTCTGGAAGTGTAAATTTGTGTAGGGTCTTGATAATTCAATCGGCCTATGCTATGATTATATCAGTCGTTTTCAAAAAAGCAAGAACGCACTTTTTTGTTATATACTACCCAAAAAGATAGTGTAGGGAAGAGAAAAATGAAATGTCC